>Ga0137373_10004513_pt1 | contig 15216 bp, 10 predicted proteins | sample SagtaG_5_FD_104912 | JGI IMG/M metagenome (GOLD analysis project Ga0137373, IMG submission 104912) | Vadose zone soil microbial communities from Sagehorn Ranch, Mendocino, California, USA - Sage1_R_80_16 metaG | ecosystem: Environmental > Terrestrial > Soil > Vadose zone | place: USA...
CAGGCGATGCCGTAAACGTAGCGGGTATCGGAATGCGGCCTCCTTCATATTTCACCGCGCCTGTGCGGGCATCGAGACACGTGAGAATGCCGCGATCAGTCGTGAGGTAAAGATATTCGCCATCAGTACTGTCCCAACGTTAGTTGAACAGAATCAGTTGTTTGCAGAGATGGTCCAAGTTGGTTTGATCGTCCGATAAAGAAAGAGCTTCTAAAATGGGGGTTTTCTCGAAAATAGAGACGCTGCAGATCTGTAGCATTCTGTAGAGACTGCCCTCCAGTTGCAGCTCCTTTTTGACGATGGCCACGAGCACATAAACCGAGATCGCAATCCAGATTTGAGTCTTCAAGGCGTTCGTGGAAGTGCCGTAGAACTTCTTGATGCGTAGGTGTTGTTTGATCCATTTGAAGAACAACTCGACCTGCCAACGGCTGCGATACAGTTGGGCGATAGTTAGTGGTGGCAGGCTGAAGTTGTTGGTCAGAAAGACGAGTCGTTGATCGGTTAGCGCATCGCGATAACGAATGCGACGGAGCTTCTCGGGATAACCTTTGCGGGGAACAGGATTGACGAGCGTAACAATCTGATCGCAGATCACCCCGGTCGCTCTGTCTACTGGCTGTGAGTAGAGGCGCTGGAAATCGAAGCGCTTTTTGGCCCGAGTGACAAAGAAGGCGGAAGCGAGATGCAGTTTGTGCAAACGCCTGAAATCGAGGTAACCGCGATCCATCACATAGAACGCGCCGGCTTCGAAGCTGAGTTGATCCAGAATGTTCACTTCGTGAACCTTGCCATGTGTAATGATCACAACAGTTGGAATGTTGCCGCGCAGGTCGAGCAGCTTGTGCAGTTTCACCGCTCCTTTGTCCTTGCGAAACTCGGCCCAGGGAAAAAGTGCCAGGCACAAATCGATGGTGGTGGCATCGAGCGCGTAAACAGTCTGGGCCAACTCTACGTCGAAGTAGTCGTTTACGTAGAGCGCTCGGGCGCGGGTAATCAGCACTTGCGCGAAGTCGGCGTAGATGCGCCAATCGCGGACCGAGTTCGCATGGGCCAAGGTGTTGCGCGAGACTTGGCCACGAATGCCGAGATGGTAAAGCTTGGTCTGTTGTGCGCGCAGGCAAGCTTCGATATCGCGCAAACTCTCGCGATAGGTTAACTGCGCGAAGGCCATGCAAAGAAACTGATCCCAACATGAAAATGTCTTTAGTTTGTAGTCGCCGTGGTAGCGTTTGACACAACGCCAAAAGGCCTTTGAAGGAAGAAAGTCCATTAGTTGTGCAAAGATCGATTTGCCAGAATTCATTAGCCCTCCGCCGCTGCAAAAGTTGCGCATGCAACGGCTGGACTGGTTTTGATTTCAAATCGATCCCTCTGTGCATCGGGCTTAACCTTCTCACTTTCAATAACCTAGAGACAATGAGCTAACAAACGTTGGGACAGTACTGATCTACTCGTAATAATCTTCATCGCGGTAGTGGCGTACTACGTTGATAACTTTATTCGCTCTCATCCGTTAAAGAATATTTCCCAGGCTTCGCAAAACGCCGAGTTAATCAGGGTTCTTCTTGAGATGACGACTTGGTCCCACAGAAGCAATCACTGTTTCACATGACAGCTGAGGATATCGTCGACAACGCTCTGCAAAACCTCGACGAGCAGCAGGCCAGGGAAGTAACAAAGAAAGCTGCGGACGAAGTCGTGAAAATCGCAGTCGAAAAGCGCAAGGCCGAGTACCGCAGCGATCGTGCTCAGGAAGAAATGCGCAATCTCATCAACAACGTCAACCTCTTGGATGAAAAGGTTAACGACTACAAAATCAACAGCACATTTGAAACCGCCACCGGAACCACCAGTGTTGAGATCAAGAAGTCTAAATCGAACACAATAATCCTGATCGTCGCAGTAGCCATCTTAGTTCTTCTGGTTCTTTTGTTCTTCCTAACACGGGCTTGATATTCGTTGGTCGGACAAACCCGATTTGAGTCGAACGTCCGCCATATGCTGTTGAGTTGGGCCTGAAACGGCCACTTTGGAAATTCGAATTTCCCATCACAACCCGATACAATCCGCCTGAAAAACCAAGCTCCACCTGACCTTCCGGAGATTATATGAGACGAAACGTCCTTGTTATTCCTGTCCTGCTGTTGGTGATAATCACCACGCCTCTCCGTGCGCAAACATCGCCGCCGGGTGACTCCAGCCTCTTAACTCTCGATTCCATTTTTACCTATCGCCCGAAAACCCTCGGCCCGGTTCGCTGGCAACCGGATGGAAGCGGTTACCTCGCGCTCGAACCTTCACCCACGAAGAAGGATGCCATCGATATCGTTCAGTACGACCCTGTCACCGGCGATCGGACCGTAAAAGTCCCGGCAGAAAAGCTTATGCCCACCGGCGCATCGTCGCCGCTGTTAGTAGAGGAATTTGATCTAAGCACGGACCAGCAGAAGTTACTCATCTTCACAAACTCTCAACGCGTTTGGCGCAGCAATACGCGCGGCGATTATTGGGTACTCGATCTGAGGAACGGAAGCTTGCGGAAGTTAGGAGGCGAGTCAGCAAAGCCTTCTTCATTGATGTTTGCCAAGTTCTCACCAGATGGCAATCGCGTTGGCTATGTGAAAGAAAACAATATCTATGTCGAAGCACTTGACGAAGTAACTCGCGCGAACATACGCCAGCTAACCAACGACGGCTCTCGGTACACAGTCAACGGGACTTTCGATTGGGTTTATGAAGAAGAGCTGTTTTGTCGTGACGGTTGGCGTTGGAGTCCCAGCGGTCAGCAGATCGCCTACTGGCAACTCAATTCCGAGGGCGTGAAAGAGATGACCCTCATCAACAATACTGCTGGACTCTACCCCGTCATTACTTCGTTTCCGTATCCAAAGGCAGGAGAGATGAATTCGGCGGCGCGCGTGGGCGTGGTTGGCGTCTCAGACGGTGCCACACGTTGGTTCGCTGTTCCAGGCGACCCGCGTAACAATTATCTACCGCGCATGGAGTGGGCGTATAGCTCAGATGAGGTCATCATCCAGCAACTCAACCGGCTACAGAATACCGACACGGTCATGCTTGGCGACGCTCGCACCGGTAAGGTCCGCACGGTACTTACAGAAAAAGACGATACCTGGGTCGATATCGCCTGGGGCGATATCGATTGGGACCAAACCGGATTGGCCCGGGGCGATGCTGAGTGGATCGATGGCGGTACGAGATTCCTTTGGGCCAGCGAACGTGACGGCTGGCGACATATCTACAGCGTAGCGCGCGACGGCAGCGACGTGAAGTGTATTACGCCGGGCGACTTTGATGTGACTAATGTAGCGAAAGTCGACGACGCAAACGATTGGCTTTATTTCCAGGCGTCTCCGGAAGATCCGACGCGGCGTTATCTTTTCCGCGTGCGACTCAATGGCATTGGCAAAATCGAACGGCTGACTCCTGCCTCGGCATTGGGCACGCATGGGTACAACATCTCACCGCGCGCGGACTTGGCCATCCACACCTTTTCGACATTCGATCGCGTCCCGACGACAGACATAGTTCGATTATCAGACCACGCGGTGGTGCGGACTTTGATTGATAATCGTGACCTGCAGGAGCGGATTTCGAAGTTGAAGTACACGCCATCTCAGTTTTTCAAACTCGACATTGGTGATCGGATCGAAGGGATCAAGCTCGATGGCTGGATGATCAAGCCACCGGACTTCGATTCCCGGAAACGATATCCCGTGCTCTTCTATGTTTATGGCGAACCCTGGGGTCAAACAGTGGTGGATTCCTGGGGCGGACTCAATCGGCTATGGCACACCATGATGGCGCAGCAGGGTTACATCGTGATCAGCGTAGACAATCGCGGCACGCCGGCGCCACGCGGTCGTGCGTGGCGAAAAGTCATCTATCGGAAGATGGGTATCGTGAATTCCTTGGACCAGGCCAATGCGGCTCGAGAAGTCGCCAAATGGCCTTACGTGGATCCCGCGCGAATCGGGATCTGGGGTTGGAGCGGCGGCGGCTCATCAACTCTTAACGCAATGTTTCGCTACGCGGACATTTATCAGGTTGGCTTGGCTGTCGCTCCGGTGCCTGACCTGCACTACTACGATACAATCTACCAGGAACGTTATTGCGGTCTGCCCCAGGATCACCCTGAGGAGTGGAAGCAGAGTTCGCCGATCACTTTTGCTGGACAGCTCAAAGGCCAGCTTCTGGTCGTGCACGGTACGGGCGACGACAACGTTCACTATCAGGGCACAGAGGCGCTAATTAATAAGCTGATTACGGCCAACAAATCCTTTCAGATGATGGCGTATCCCAATCGTTCTCACGGCATCTACGAAGGCCCCGGCACGACGCGCAACGTATATACTCTCTTCACTCGCTTTATCAATGAGAAACTGCCCCCAGGGCCCAGAGGAAATTAGAAATGAGAATTTAGAATTTAGAATTGAGAATTTAGAAATTAGAAGTTTTTGAATTCAGTAAGTTAATGTAAAATTCTAAATTCTAGAGCCTCTTGCAAAACCCCGTAGCGGAGTAGCCATTTGGGGAATAAGCACGCAAAAGCGCAATGTCCGCGTCGCTAATACTGAGTTTTGCAAGAGGCTCTCTAAATTCTAATTCCTACTAAATTCTAAATTCTAAATCCATGAATAAACCCACACGACTATTCTCTGCTGCATTGGTATTGCTCTTTCTTGCTGTTGGCACTTCCGCTCAGACAAACCCCACCATGACCGACCAGCAGCGAGACAGCGAGAAAGAAAGGTACTATGCCAGATTCTTAGACCATAAGAGGGTGCCCACCGGCGAACAGCAAAGACTTGCCTATGAAGACGCCAAGAGCTACATGGCAAGATTTGGCGGTGATAACGATGCAAATGCACACGCCGTGCGAAAGTTCATGACCGAGTATGAGAAATTCATCCACGATTATGATATCGACGCCGCATATAACGCTAAGAATTACCCAAAAACCTTTGAAGTTGGACGCCCTATCCTTAAGACAGACCCTGAGAATTTTCACGTTCTTGCAACGCTGACCGAGGCGGGTTACGAGAACGCGGTCGCCGGCAATGTCAGTCTGAATGCAGAGACGATCGATTACGCGCGAAGAGCAACTCAACTGTTGGATGCCGGCAAGGTCACGACTGCCGATCCGATAAAGAGCGTTCCAGTTGCTCAGGGCTTTCTAAACTACGTCCTTGGGTGGTTACTCAAGGACCAGGCGCCGGTTGAAGCCGCGTCCGCTTTCCTAAAGTCTGTAAAGTCTGAGAGTCCTTATCGCACTGAGCCCATGGCTTACCACCTTCTGGGAGTCACCATTCTCAAGGGTGAATTCGCACAACTCTCCGCTGATTACAACCAACAATTCGGCAACAAACCGCCATCTCCCGAACAGACAGCAATGTTTGAGAAAATCACCCACGTTGCCGAGCGAGCAATTGATGCCTACGCACGAGCAGTCGCCCTGACTACCAATCCCCAACACCAAGAGGTCAGGAATAAAATGCTCGCCCAGTTGACTGCCCTTTACAAGAGCTTTCACAATGACTCGGATGCAGGTTTAAACGAGCTAGTGGCAACTGTGTTGACGAAACCCCTACCGTAGGTCAAAGGGGCAAGGACTGGAAAAAACGACCCACGAAGAACACCAACGACCACACGAAAAGTTGTGTTGGGTGTAGCAGGCTTGAGCCGCAATCGGCCAGCGGTAATCACTTTTCCCTCGCCATTATTATCTATTATTTGCTAGTTTGTTAGCTGACATGTCAGTTCCGCAAACACGCCAGTATCGCTGTGCTCTCGCGCTGATGGCGACAGTTCCGGGACCCGAAATCGATGACCCGAAGCCACGGCCTTCGCCGCCCTTGATGCCCACCGAAGCGACAGCGCTCAAACACTGCTTTCTGCGCGATATCGCGGCGAACATCGGTTCCATTGTTGATGCCAGTCGCGCAGAAGGCGTGGTTGTCTTCACACCAACCCGTGCAGAGTCGTTGCTCAGACAACTGGTTCCGAAAGGCTTCAAACTATTCCCTCAACGCGGTCACACGCTTGGTGAAATTCTGTCAAATGCCTGCGACGATCTGCTAAACAAAGGATTCCCCTCAGTCTGCCTGATCAATGCCGACAGCCCGACTCTGGCGCCTGCTTTGCTTGAGGTGGCCATTGAGTCTCTCGCACGTCCAGGCGACCGAATGGTTCTCGGCAGCACTGACGGCGGTGGCTACTACCTGATTGGCCTCAAACAAGGGCATCCCGATCTCTTCGAGCGAATATCGTCGAGCGCGTCGAACGTTGTGGCGCACACGAACGCACGCGCTGCCGCCATTGGGCTAAAGGTCGAGATGCTTCCGCCCTCGTTCGAGGTCAACGATGCGAAGACCCTCAATCGACTCTGCGAAGAACTTCTTGTGCCAGAGCGCCGCGATAAAACTTCTCCAGCCCCTTTCACTCGCCAATATCTAGCCAGGCTAATCGAAGCTGAAGGACCAGCTCGTATCAGTCCGGGCCTCGCCCGGCGATCTTGAATACAGTTCATTACTCTTCTTCGTCCAGTTCGGGGACCGATCCACACGAAATCACACTAAAGGCGGAGCTGCCCACTCTTTGTTTTCCGCGAACTAAATGCTGATTGGCGGCCGTATTCGAGCTTTAGCGACCGGGTTAAGACAATTCCGTTGTAAAGCCCTTGGTTTTTTTGTTAGCCTATCATCCAGGTTGCCAGCCAAAGCTGACAGCCCTTCTGGCCCAGGCCCTCACTCAGAATCGCAGTATTTGAGAGCTACACGTTGCGAACCGTGTGGGTGTGTCTTCAGCTAACCACGATCTTTTGAAGCATAGACGCTTACAGACCAAGATGAAGCCCCACAACCCGACTGAAAAAGCGCTGGTCGAGAGTTTGCCATGCAAACTCGAGGCAGGCCTGCGTCGCTTCATCGAAGCAAACCTCGTTGGAATCGTGTTCGCCGACTTCGCCGGCGTCATTATCAGCGCCGATGACAACTTCCTGAAAACAGTCGGCTACAGCCACGGTGACCAGTTGAATCTCAGTGAACTGACCCTGCCTGAGCATCATCGTCTCGACGAAGAAGCGTTCGAAAAATTAAGAGCATTTGGCGCCTGTGCCCCTTTCGAAAAAGAGTTCATTCGTAAGGATGGCAGCCGCGCTCCTGTTCTATTCGGTGCGGCGATACTGGAACAGGAAATTGCCTGCTTCGTTGTGGACCTCAGCCAAAACAAGCAGGCACATGAGAAGTTAAGTCACCTCGCATATCACGACGCGCTGACAGACTTACCTAATCAAGTACTGTTCAAGGACCGGCTCAAACAGGCAATAGCCCTCTCTCGTCGGAATGACCAGATGCAGGCTGTGTTGTTGCTCAATCTGGATCGCTTCAAGACCATCAACGATTCTCTGGGCTATACGGCCGGAGATCGTCTGTTGCAGTCGGTAGCGCAACGACTAACCAGTTGTGTGCATGACAGCGACACTGTGGCCCGTTTTGGCAGCGATGAATTTGCAATTCTCTTAACGCAAATCCGCGGGGCCCAGGAGGCGGCCAACAAGGCCCGAGCTATCAAAGACGCACTCGACCAGGCTTTCATTTTCGACGAGCAGGAAATCTTTATCTCCAGCAGTATTGGCATCAGTCTCTATCCTTACGATGGCCGGGATACGCCGACGCTGCTGAAGAGTGCCGGCGCGGCCCTTGATCGAGCCAAGGAACAGGGCGGCAATAACTATCAATTCTATACTGCGGGTCGAACCACTAATGCGCTCAAGCAACTAATGCTGGAAAGCAACTTGCGGCCGGGTCTGGAGCGCGGCGAATTCATAGTCGAATACCAGCCTCAGGTAGAAATCAAAAACTTTCAACCAGTCGGGATGGAGGCCCTGGTGCGCTGGCAGCATCCCGGTCTCGGACTGCTGTATCCCGCAGAATTTATCCAATTTGCCGAGGACAGCGGCTTGATCATCCCACTCGGTGAATGGGTTTTGCGCACAGCCTGCTTCCAGAACCAATCCTGGCAGGAAGCGGGCTTGGAGCAAATGCGTCTTTCGGTAAACTTCTCGGCGCGTCAATTCCAGCAGCCAACCTTCATCTCGACCGTGGCTGAGATACTGAAAGAGACGAAACTTGATCCGAACTGGTTGGAACTGGAACTAACCGAAGGTTCGATCATGAAGGACCCAGAGCAGGCTATCGAAAAACTGCACGAGCTAAGAAGGATGGGGATAAGGATTGCCATCGACGACTTTGGCACGGGCTATTCTTCGCTGAGTTATCTAAAACGTTTTCCGATCGACACCTTGAAGATCGACAAATCATTCGTGAATGATGTGTGCACCGACGCGGATGATGCTGCGATTGTGCGGGCCATCGTTACACTGGGCCATGCGCTCGAACTGACTGTAATTGCTGAAGGAGTCGAAACTTACGAGCAACTCGAGTACCTGAGTTTTCTCGAATGTGACGTAGTCCAGGGCTTCTTGTTCAGCAAGTCGTTACCGACTCGGGATTTTGAGGAACTATTAATAGAACAGCGGCGCGTCATTTCCCGAGGAGACTTCACCAGCACCATCCTACCGTCCGCATCAGATTCACTTCAACCAGTCTGAAGATTCCATTTGCCGTGGCGAATTGTTTTCTCTTATTGGGGTGATCCGCGCTAGTCTTTGGAATAAGAGCACCGAATCTTGTTCTCTAAAGCGAGAATTCTCCCGCCAACCCGCAAAGGAGCAAAGCCGCAAAGGTTAGTCCGAGTTCTTCTTTGCGTGAAGCTGTCTTCGCTTGCGGCCTGGCAGCGCTCTGAGCCATTCTTGTATTTCCTGACTCTGATGGGTGCACCAGACCAATTCCGCAAGTGGCTCGACTGGCTTGTAGCATTGTCGCTCGCCGTTGCCAGCGCAGGCGTGGTGATCTGGCAGAACGCCAGACTCGCCGTGCTTTGGGATCTCAGCTATATCCTGGAAAACTCGTATCGCATCTCTCTGGGAGACGTTCCTTACCGCGATTTTCCTTTTCCCTATGCGCCACTGACTTTCCTGACCCAGGCCGCGCTAATCAAACTCAGCGGCCGTCAGTTCTTTCATCACGTAATCTACTGTGCAGTTGTGGCGGCGCTGGGTACGTTATTAACGTGGCGAGTCCTATCGAATATGCTCAGCGAAATTCCACACGCACGCGCACTAGCTCTGGTTCTGACTCTGCCGCTCACCATCCTGGGCGTATACGCAGTCTTTCCGCACCCGTTTTACGATCCCGACTGTACGGTCGCGATCCTCGCGTGTCTCCTTCTGCTGCAGCATTGGGGTCTAACGCCCACTTCTAAGATGCTTGGCCTCGTTACCGGTGCAGCGCTCGTAATTCCTATGTTTGTGAAACAGAACACCGGACTCGCCTTTCTTTCGAGCGTAGTATCGCTGCTGGTCTTGAGACTAGTGACTGACATCTGGCGACGCCGACCCGTGCGGAAATATGTCCCATTCTTTGTTGGGCTAACAGTTACCCTCGCTTTAGCAGTGTTGTTAATCCATAGAACAGCCGGTTTGGAAAACTATGTTCGTTGGACCGTTAAATTCGCTGCCGAGCGTAGGACGCCTGCCTTCGGAGATATGATTGGCGTTTATAGAGATCCTCTTTTGAAGTGGTGGCTGGCTCTCTTTCTCATCGGAGCATTCCTCTTGTGGCGCAGTCGGGGAAGGCGAATGCTGATTGAGCTGTCTGTAATTCTGATGTCCGCTCCTTTTGTTTGGTCAGTAGTGTACCTGTTCCTGGATACGGATTCGTCTGAACGTGCCGAACGACTCATCGGTCTGTGGCCGTTCCTATTAATCATCTGTCTCTTCTCTGTGCTTTTCACGATTCGCCGTCGCACAGGAGTGGATGTTGTTTTGCCGCTGATTGTGATTGCCACGGTCCATGGCGCCTTCCTCTCACAGCAGCTTTGGGGTTCGACCTATGCTCTGTGGCCGCTCTTCATGATCCTGGTTGCCACCGTGGTTAGCGCTATCTTCTCGTTGAGTCCGGACGTTTCCAAATTGAGCCTCTGGCTATTCGCATGCCTGTTAGTGATTTCGCTTCTGATCTCGGGCGGTTCTTATTTGCGATCTCATGAGCGATTGGATTATGCGAATCTCAGCGATGGAGATTTGACTCATTCACAGTTGCCTGAGCTGAAGGGCTTGTCAATGCGCGGTTCGTGGATCCCCGATTTCGAGGAACTTGTGCATTATGCTGATAAGGAGATCCCGAGGGACGATGGAATTCTCTTACTTCCGGGCGAGGATCTTTTTTATTATGCAACTGGAAGACGTCCGCGGTTTCCGGTGCTACTGTTCGATCACACCGTCAACCCGTTCACCCCGCAACAAATTGTTGAGCTCGCGCTAGAGCGCAACATTCAATGGTTAATCGTAAAGAACGAGCTACAAATGGAAGAGGAACCATTAGAGCATAAAGACGAACTGATGAGGTTATTGCTTCAGGATTTCGAATCGGTGGAAAGCCTGGACAACTATGAAATCTACAAACGCAAGTCCGCCTCAGAAGATAACACCGACTCGGAAGATGACGAGGTTGACTCGAAAGATAATAGCGCTAAAGAATTTAGAAATTAGAATTTAAACCAGCCACTTAAGAGAATCCTTTCAGGCCGATCAGGCCGACTGATTCAAAATGCGCAATTCTAAATCCTAAATTCTAAATTCTAAATTCTGATGTCGCCCGTTGACACCCGACGGCGGATCAAGCACGATCTTCGGCATCCCCGCTCTTAATTTCCCCCCCGAGTTGTTCTACTTAGTCTAAGGAGGGTTCTACTGTGCTTATAAGAAGACTAATTACGCTTGCTGCCATTCTTTCATTAACCGCCGCGTTCTCTGCGCCGATCTTTAGTAACAGTCCAATCGTCGCCAATGACACCGAGAAGCGACTCGAGGATGCCGCGCGAGTTATGAGAGAGATCATGGGTTCGCCAGACAAAGGCATCCCCAGCGATTTGCTTGATAAGGCTGCTTGCGTTGTGATCGTTCCCGGTGTGAAAAAGGGCGCCTTTATCGTTGGGGCAAAGTATGGTCGTGGCTTCATCGTCTGCCGAAAGTCAGGTCGCGGCTGGTCGGCTCCCGCAGGCGTCAAGGTCGAGGGTGGTAGTGTTGGCTTCCAGATCGGGGGCTCAGAAACCGATGTCGTCATGTTGGTGATGAATGAAGGGGCCATCGACAAGCTGCTGTCGAGTAAATTCACGATCGGCGCCGATGCATCTGCCACCGCTGGCCCGGTAGGGCGAACTGCTTCGGCAGCGACAGACATTCAGATGCATGCTCAGCTTCTGACTTACTCGCGCGCGCGTGGACTTTTTGCGGGGGTTTCTTTAGAGGGCGCAACGTTGCGGCCCGACGACGATGCTAATAAGGATCTCTATGGGAAGGAGATGTCCAACAAAGACATCGTCCAGGGAAACTTGGCGGTGCCACACGCCGCAGCCGGTCTGATCGCGGAGTTAAATAAGTACTCGCGTCGTAGGACTAGCTGAGGAACTTTGCTAATACGATTCAGGAAGCAACTAAACAAGAACGTAGCAGCGGGCACTAGGAGTCTGTAGGAAAAACAGACTGGAGCCGACCTGTTTATCGCTGGCGCAAAGAGGCGCAAGTTTCACCCCGGAGGGGTAACCCCGGAGGGGTGACATGTTTATAGCTCAAAGGACCGATACCCTCCGGCGCGGTTCGGAGGGGCGGAACTCAACTTGACAAGTACCAATCTAGTTTCATTCCGCCCCTCCGAACCGCGCGGGGGACTTCTTAGGATACCGATCTATAAACATCTCACTCCTCCGGAGTGAAGAAAGGTCGTGATCAATAGAATTCATCTTGCGGCCCGGAACAGGTTCACGTACCTAGAGACTCAGCTTCTTGCCGCCAGACTGCTAGGGCCGGGGACTCTGCGAAGCAGATGGTTGAGGTGTGGCCGGGGCTACTTTCTCGATTACTTTGATCTGCTTCGGATCTAGAAGCGCAACTACGCCGCCTTTTCGATACCAGACTCCTTCTGCCGTTTGCCAGGCCTCGTCAGCTTGGATACTGGCGCCATCATTAAGCTTGATAGTCACCGGCCCACTTTTCTTTCCGGCCCCACCTGTCGAAACTTGATTAGAACTGAGTTGAACCGAAGCAGGGCTAGTTAAAGCGGAAGCTGAAGGCGTTGCACTTGGAGAGGGTGATGACTCAACAGAAGGGCTGGCGCTCGCAACCGGCGAGGGAACCGACGGTAGGAAAGGACCCTGTTGCCGCATGACGCTCGAATTCGACGATGATACATTAACACTCTCAGTCGCCCGCTGGCGTGTCATTGCGTGATAGACAAGAAATACGATGACTCCTATCGCGACGCCTGCAACTGCCACGATCGCCAAAATCTTCCAGCTCTCCTCGGGTTGCCGGGTCGCTTCTGTCTCTCTCATAGGCGGGACATCCTCGACTTCTTGCTCACTATCGGATGCGACGAGCGGCGTGCCATCAAGCTCGCAGAACCGATCTGTATCAGGAAAAACTGAATCGCATTTCGGGCAACGTTTCATTTAATGGCCCTCGCCCAGCGCCAATTATGCCCTATTACGCTCACAAGTTCCCTTAGTTTCTGCACTGCGTTTGTGTTGTCGGGTTTAGCTCGAGCGATTTCTTGTAGTACTTGTTGTCAGATTGCGAGAAAAGAAGTAAGAATCCTTCGCTGTTGGTTTGGGTTTGAGATCTTTCGAACCACTCGCTCAATGCGAACTCCGCACTCGTGGTTTAGCGAAATCTATTCAAGGCGGGATTCAAGCGAGTGGAAACGTGGTCCCTTTGAAACTCACGGGCTGACGTCTGTTGCGTGTGACTGTGAGTGACCTCAACACTCTGGAGGTAGGTTGGATGAAATCAACTCGCTTCGAAACACGACTCTCTTTCCTAATCGTGGTTGCCCTCTGCCTTGGTCCCCTGCTCGCTTGCAACTTCACCAGGCTACTCAGTCAGAAGAGCATGTTCGAAGGAACCGCCGCACAGGATGCGGGAGAGGCCTTCAAGAAGAAGATCGGGGAGCCGGTTAAGGTGCTGAGCCTGGAAATCGAAAGGGATGTCGCAACGCTCAGAGCCCAGGATCCAAAGAATCCGCAGAACGTTGACGAATATAAGTACGTGAAGGGTTTTGTCGCGGGACCGACTCCAGTCAGGCTCAACTCACTTGAGAGTATATCCGATGGTACGCTCTTCGATCTTAATCTGATCGATCTGGGTGCGACCGAAGCTCTCGCGAAAGCTGCAATGGAGCGCACCAAAGTTGAGGGCGGCAAAGTGCGGAAGATGACGATCGAGCGCGGCTTGCAAATAGCGAGCAACGTATCGAAGTCTGGAAATGTACGATGGACCGTCGAAGTGGAAGGGCCGCGGGAGAGCGCTACCGCAACGGCCAACTCGAAAGGTCAGATCGTGGGCCTTGATCTCTCGCAAACTGCACGAGCTGCATCGTACAGCGCATTTTCACCAGAGGTCCTGCGTGACGCCGGCCCGGCGATCAAGGAAGCGTTCGGGGACAAGGTCAAGCTCTTCGAACTCAACATCAATGACAAGTACATTTGGTTCAAAGCACTGACGCCGGGCAGTTCAACGGAAGTCACTCAATACAAATACGACATCAACGGCGTGACCACGAGCCAGTTGAGTAACCTCACTGACAACACACCTATCAAGGTGCGGATGTCTCGCAAAAACAAACTCGAGGATTTTCTTTTCGACTTGGACGCCGTGAATCTGCAGACGGCGCCTGAACTAGGCAAGAGGGCGCTGAGCCGTTTGGGTTTCACCACCGGAAAAGTAGAACAGTACAAGATTTCGAGAGAGGCGCGCGACTTTTGGAAAGGAGACCTGGAAACCCGTTGGGATGTTTCCTGTAGACAAGGCCGCAAGACGGGAAGCGTCACATTTGATCTGAGTGGCAAGGAGCTGGAGGTTAGCAATCAGTGAGCGCCAAAAGGAGCCGGTGGGGCAGTTGCTAACCTTAAATTGACCCCCACGACTGTGTGAAAACTGGGAGGCCTGACGAGCAAACTGAACAAACAACATCGCCACTCAATACGGAACCGCGAGCGGCAGCGACCGGGTCGAGGTACGTCACGGTCAAGTGTGCAATGAATTATGAAGCTAGCGTGCGTCGACCCGGTCGCTACGCGCTCGCGGTTCCGTATTGAGTGGCGGCCATTCTTGGCGTCACGTCTCTGCCGAAGCTGTGAAAAAAAGCATTAACGGGTTTGACCCCGTTAGGGGTGGCATGTTTATAGCTCGAGGAACACAAACCCCTCCAGCTGCGTTCGGAGGAGCGGAGCTGTTCTCGGGTGCTGAAGCTCTAGTTGCATTCCGCTCCTCCGAACGCCGTAGGTTAGGGCATTTCAACTCAGGCTATAAACATCTCACTCCTCCTTAGAAACTTCGTTCTGGGTTGGGCGTGTAATTAGTTGACAGCGAGTGATTTAGATTCGGTCGCGCGCTCCTAAAAGTTTCATCTCGTTATCTGCTTGTCGCAGTACGAGCAAAGGTGCTCCGGAGTGAATAGCCGGTGGCACTCAAGCGGCGAGTCACGGCCGGAAGCGGTACGTAATTGTTCCCGAAACGATTTTTCCTTCATCAGAAAGTTTATCTGGTGAGAATGTCGCCCTGCGGGCAGCTTTTACCGCTGCCGCTCGTAGCGAAGAGTCACCGTTCAACGCGCGCGCCGTGATTACATTTCCTTCCTTGTTCACTTTAACCACGACCATGACCGTGCCCGAGACGCCTTTGCGCTTAGCTTTATCTGGGTATTCCGCGTTAGGCACGCTTGTCTCTGCGCCAACGAGCGCACCCCCTATTAACGGCAAATCGTTGTCGCTGCTTACTCTGGGTGGTCCAGTTGTTGCCGTTGCTTGTGTTTGAGGCGGAGCGAAGCTATAGGTGATGGTTCCCGACAGGACTTTGGTTTGCTTAGGGAGCTTTTGCGGAAAGAATTTCGCTTTCCGCGCAGCCTTTTCGGCGGCAACTCGCAATTGTCGATCACCATTCAGTGCGTGCGCTGCAATAACTACTCCTCCCGCCCCGTTCACGCGAATCAAGACCGTCACCCTGCCCGATGCGACCGCGCTTTTAGCATTCGCCGGGTATTCCGGATTGGGCACGCTTGCCTCTGCACCCGCGATCTC
>Ga0137373_10004515_pt1 | contig 15214 bp, 16 predicted proteins | sample SagtaG_5_FD_104912 | JGI IMG/M metagenome (GOLD analysis project Ga0137373, IMG submission 104912) | Vadose zone soil microbial communities from Sagehorn Ranch, Mendocino, California, USA - Sage1_R_80_16 metaG | ecosystem: Environmental > Terrestrial > Soil > Vadose zone | place: USA...
CAGGTGATGCAGGCGCTGTGGGCCGCGCCGCATGTCAGCTTCAAGGGCCGCTGGCATACGATCGACGATGCCGGGATCAACCCGCGGCCTGCTTCGGGCAAAGTGCCGGTGTGGTTCGGCGGGCATCACGAGCGCACCCTGGAGCGCATCGCCAAATGGGGCGACGGCTGGATGCCGAACGCCTACCCGCCCGACCAGAGCGCGCTCGACGTCTTCGGCGAGTTGCGCCGGTTGACCGAACAGGCCGGCCGCGACCCGGCGCAGGTCGGGATTGAGGTGTGGGTGTCGATGGGCTCTGGCAATGAGGCGGATTGGGCGAAGGAGGCACGCTTCTGGAAAGCGGCCGGCGCCTCGCATCTCTGCCTGACGACGACCTTCAACCGCCGCCATCACAAGCGGATCGGGGGGCACACGCTCTCCGACCACCTCGGCGCGCTACGTCGCTACCGCGCCGCCGTCGCCGACGCGCTGTAGGCCGAGCTGCCCCTCACCCCAACCCTCTCCCCGCAGGCGGGGAGAGGGAGTACCGAAGGCGCCACTGCAAATCCCTCGCCCCGCTTGCGGGGAGAGGGTGCCCGAGGCGAAGCCGAGGGCGGGTGAGGGGCTGTTCTACCGGTTCTGCCAATTCGGCTTACGCCGCTCGGCAAAGGCGCGCGGGCCCTCGATGTAGTCCTGGCTTTCGAGATTGGCCTTGACCGCGGGGTAGGTCGTCGTCATCGCCGCCTGCAAGCTAAGCTCATCGAGACTGCGATAGACCGATTGCTTCGAGGCGCGGATCGCCATCGGCGAGCATTCGAGGATCTGCGCCGCCCAGCGCTTCGCCGCTTCGAGCGCCTGCCCCTCGGGCACGATCTCGTTGACAAAGCCGAGCTCCTTGCCCTCGATGGCTGATACCCGTCGCCCCGTCAGGATCATCCCGAGCGCCTGTTTCTGGGGGATGATGCGCGGCAGGCGGTGAACGCCGCTGCCGGCGATCAGGCCAACCCGCGGCTCCGGCAAGGCGAAGACCGCGTTCTCGGCCGCGATGATGATGTCGCAGGCCAACGCCGTTTCGAAGCCGCCGCCCATCGCAATCCCATTCACGGCGGCGATCAGCGGCTTGTCGAGATCGAAGCGGTGCGACAAGCCGGCAAACCCGGTCGCCGGACGCGGCCCGCGCCGCCCGGCGGCCTGCACCTTGAGGTCGTTGCCGGCGGAGAAGGCGCGCTCGCCGGCGCCGGTGATGATGCCGACCCACAGCTCGGGATCCGCGGCAAACTCATTCCAGATCCGGTCGAATTCCCAATGCGCCTCGCTGTGCAGCGCGTTCATCACCTCGGGCCGGTTGATCGTGACGATGCGCAGGCGGCCCTCATCGGCGACGGTGCAGAAGCGGTATTCGGTCATCGGAGGCCTCGCGACGGGATCAGACGGGAAACGATGCCCGGCTGCGTAACGGTCGGCAAGGCCGGCTTGCGGGGCTGCCAGGGCTCGGGCACAGTCGCGGGTAAAGCGAGGGGAGGGCGTCGATGAAGCTCAGCAGCGATCGCATCCTGACCACCCATGTCGGCAGCCTGCCGCGCCCGCCCGATCTCCTGGCAATGATCGAGGCGCGGGAGGCCGGGCAGGAGTTCGATGAGACGGCATTCGCCGCGCGGCTCGCTGCAGCGGTCCAGGAGGTGGTCGCGAAACAGGTCGCCTGCGGCATTGACAGCGTGTGTGACGGCGAGCAGAGCAAAATCTCCTACACCTTCTATGTCCGGCACCGGCTCTCGGGCATCGGCACATTCCGCGGCGCCGAGGTCGACAAGCCGCCGCAGACCGGCCAGCATCGCGATCTGATCGATCATCCCGACGCCGCCGAGCGGCTGATCCAGGCGCGCGGCGGCACCTCCTGGTTCGCCCGCGACGCGGTGCCGTGCTGCAACGGCCCTGTCGCCTACAGCGACCGCCGTCCGCTCGACACCGATCTCGAAAACCTCACCGCCGCCTGCGCTGAGGCGCAGCCGGGCGAAGCCTTCATGAACGCCGCCTCGCCGGGCGTCCTGACCAAATTCGTGCCCGATACCTATTACAAGAACGAGGATGCCTATGTCGAAGCGCTGGCCGAGGCATTGCAGCAGGAATATGAGGCGATCGCGCGGGCCGGCTTCATTCTGCAGATCGATGCGCCCGATCTCGGCTCGGCTCGGCACAACCAGTACCAGCATCTGTCCGACGACGAGTTCCTGCGCATCGCTGACCGCAACATTGCAGCCCTCAACCACGCGACCCGCAACATCCCGCCCGGCTCGATGCGAATACATATCTGCTGGGGCAATTACGAGGGCCCGCATACCCACGACATCCCGCTCGCCAAGGTGCTCGACACCTGCATGCGAGCGCGGCCGCAGGCCCTGCTATTCGAGGCAGCCAACCCGCGCCACGCGCATGAATGGGAAGACCTGAAGAATGCCAAAATCCCCGACGATAGGATTCTGATGCCGGGCTGCATCGACTCGACGACCAATTTCGTCGAGCACCCGCGGCTGATCGCGCAGCACATTGGCCATTACGCCGATATCGTCGGGCGCGAGCGGGTCATAGCTGGCACCGATTGCGGTTTCGCCACCTTCGCCGGGCAGACCAACCCGGTGGTGCCGTCGGTCGTCTGGGCCAAGCTCGCCGCGCTCGCCGAAGGCGCCGCGATCGCCACCGACCGGCTGTGGGGCAGAGGCGCGGACACCTAGTCCAGCCCGCGGACTTGGTCCGTGGGAAACCGGGATCGATTGTCCGCCGCTCGCACGTCAGGTCGGTGGGTCCCGGCTTTCGCCGGGACGACGCAGTTTGCCGGACTTGACCCCTCTACACTTACATTTTGTGTCTTTGGCAATCATTTTCATTTGACAAATCGGGATGGTTATGTTATAAGATCCTCACGATGGCCATTGGCTATCCGGATTGATCTCCCCCCGTCAGCCCGAACCGGGCTGGCGCTGACCCGCGCAGTCGAGGCGGGTCGCAACCGAGCCGACACCCCGCCCTGTTCCTGGCCAGAGGAATCAGGAAAAGCGGACTGGTAACCTGACAGCTCGGTTGGTTGGAGCGTTCCGGCGGCAGATTGCCGTCCGGCTGGCGACATCTGCACTGACGGAGCAATCCCGACGCGCAGGCATCGCCGGCCCAGCCCCTCGGCACGGCGTCGCAGTGTCATGGTCGACCGCGCCGTCCGGGGTGGTTCGGAAGCAGCAACAGGAGTATCGGTTTAGCCCATTACGATCATTGTGATATCGACATCGTGGATCTCCGGGTCACCGGGATGACGACAATGAATGCGACTCAATCTGCTCGAACACCGCTCTAGCCGTCGGCCTCCTGCCGCAGCCAGTTGCGGAACGCCTTGACCTTGGCGCGTTCGAGCGCCCCCGGCGCCGTGACGATGTAGTAGGCAAACAGATCCGGTAGAGCCAACGAGAACAGCCGCACCAGCCGGCCGGCGGCGAGATCGGCAGCCGCGATCGTGCTGGTGGCGAGCACGACGCCATGCCCGGCAATCGCGGCGTCGAGCGCGAGATAGCTGGCGCTGAAGGTAATGCCCGAGGTGCCGCTGAAACCGGTGACTCCGGCGGCCTTGAGCCACATCGGCCAACTCGGCGCCAGCGGGTCGCGGTCGACCGCCTGGTCGTGGATCAGCGCGTGCCGCCGCAGATCGTCGGGCGTGTGCAGCGGCGGTCCGTGTTCGAGGAGCCGCGGGCTGCACGCCGGAAACACCTCGTTCTTCAGCAATGGTTCGACCTCAAGCCCGGGGTAGCGCCCGCCGCCGTAGCGGATCGCGATATCGAAATCGCCGGTCGACAGATCGACGACATTGTCGGTCGCAGAGATCCGCACATCGATGTCCGGCCAGCGCTCCTGGAAACGATTGAGCCGCACGACCAGCCATTTGGCGGCGAAGGAGGGCGAGGCGGTAACGGTCAAGGTGCCGGTGTCGTTATGTGCGCGCAGCCGGCGGACCGAGGCCTGAATCCCGGCGAAGGATTCGGATAACCCGGGCAGCAGCACCCGTGCCGAGGCGGTCAGCTCGACCGAACGGTTGAGTCGGTTGAACAGCCTGACGCCGAGATCCTGTTCCAAGGCGTGGATCTGATGGCTGATCGCGGCCGGGGTGACGTTGAGCTCGTCCGCGGCCTTGCTGAAACTCATCAGCCGGGCGGCCGCCTCGAAGGCGCGCAGCGCACTCAGGGGCGGCAGGTGGCCATTCATCGACATGAGCTTTTCTAATGCGTCGCTGAAAACTTCTCGTTTGTAGAATGGTATAGGCAGCAGCATTTTCAATCCTACAGGCTCGGCAGATCGATCGCCACGAGTGCGGGGCCGATTTAGGAGAGTTCATATGACAGCGACGCCTTTTTCGGAATATCGCCCAGCTGCTGCCTCAGCCCGACATCATGCCGCGTTGGATGGCCTGAGCGACGCAGCGCAATGGGTGCTGGGGACGTTGCGCCAATGGCGCCGCCGCAGCCGCGAGCGCGAGCAGATCTCCCACATGGACGAGCGGATGCTGAAGGATATCGGCATGACCCGCGGCGAGGCGCTGCGCCTCAGCAGTAAGCCGTTCTGGAAGGGGTAAAGCGATGACCACGATCAGCGAAACCACGCCGACCGCCGGGCGCGGTGCGCATGCGGGGATTCGGCACCGGGTGACGCACGCTCTCGGCAAATTGTCGGCAAAGATGATAGCATTGCTCGAAGCGCCGTCGGCCGCGGCCCGGCGAGAGGTGCCGCCGGAAGTTTGGCGGTTCCCGCCGTTCTAGCCCTCGCGATCCTTGTAACCCCCGGAGAACGAACCGATGACAAAGACCGACCAGTTGCCCTACGTCGAAGCCGAGCTGAACTACATCGTGCCGATGGCCGAGCGGCCGCGCTATTACGCCTATGAGCCTAGCCCGAGCGACCCGCCGCCGAACATGGTCCACGCGGCGCATACGATGCGTATCCACGACATGCGGCCGATCGTCTCCGAGATAGGGCTCGACCAGCAGGGCTTTGCCCTCGTCGAGCAGCGCAGCGCGGTGCGCGACTTCTGGGACGATGACGAAGTACGTCAGGTCTATTACCCCGAGGCCGAGCGTTTCATCGCCGAGGTCATGGGCGCGAGCCGCGTCTTCATCTTCGACCATGTGCAGCGCCGCCGCGTCGACGGCGTCGACCGCCGTCAGGCCGGCATGCCGCGCCAGCCGGCGACCCGGGTGCATGTCGATCACACCGCCCGCTCCGGTCCCCAGCGGGTGCGCGATCTGCTGGGCACGGACGCGGAGGAATTGCTGCACGGCCGGGTCCAGGTGATCAATTTGTGGCGCCCGATCCTGCCCGAGCCGCTGCGTGATGCGCCGCTGGCGGTTTGCGATGCGCGCAGCGTTGATCCGGCCGATCTCGTGGCCTCGGACCTGGTGTACCGCGACCGGGTCGGCGAGACCTATTCGGTGACCTACAACCCGGAGCATCGTTGGTACTACGTGCCGGAGATGCGGCGCGACGAGGCGTTGCTGCTGAAATGCTGCGACACCAAGAACGATGGTCGCGCTCGCTTCATGCCGCATACCGGGTTTACCGACCCGACGACACCGCCGGACGCGGCGCGGCGCGAAAGCATCGAACTGCGCAGCCTGGTGTTCCACCCGGCGTAGGCGGTAAAGACAGCTCCCTCTCCGCCCTGAAGGGCGGAGAGGGCATTGATTTTCAGTGCGGCTCCCTACATCGCGCGTGCCATGCGGGTGGCACGCCGCTTCGCGTAGGCTGCCGCGCTCGGTCCGGTCGGAGGCGGCACGTCCAACCGCTCGTTCTTGCGTGGCAGTTCCCAATCCCAGTCGTCGCCGCCCAACTGGTAGCGTTGCTGGCTCTGCGACGGATTGCGATTGACCAGCGGCCGCGCGTAGAGCGGGTGAGTCATGCTGCGGATCTCATGCTCGATCTCGAACAGCGTCTCGTTGCTGTCGAGATCGACAATGGTCTCCCAGCGGTACTGGTAGGCGTTGCTTTCCTCGGTCAGCAACTCGCGCTTCTTCATCTCCTTGTACGGACCGGAGAAATCCTGGACATAGACCTGGATATGGTGTCCGTCATAGGCCGGGATCCGCCGGGCGGTTTCACGGAACACCAATGCCTGCTTGTAGCCGACGTTGATATGCGCAGCCCGGCCGCTGCCGTTGCCCTCGAGCCTGGTCTGCGCACCAAAGATCTTGCGGTAGAAGCGCTCGATGCCCTTGGCGGTCTTCTTCGGCACGTCGAATTCGAGATAGGGCATGCCGAGATTGATCGCGCCGAAGCGTTCGGCATCGGGGCTGTGCATGTTGAACCGGTTGCCCCAGGGACAGGTCACCGCGACATAGTCGTTGTTTTCCACAACCGCGAATTTGGTGCCGGCGAGCTGTTTCTTGACGCCGTCGAGCCGCTTCAACAGCGCTTGCCGATCCGGAGTCACCAGGCCGATCGCACCGCGCAATACCCAGGGATCGCCGGTCGGCAGGTGAAACTGGCTCTTGCCGACATTGATCCACATGTTGGCGAGGCCGGTGTTCATATAGGGGTCGCGGGTCAGCCCGAGCCCGGTGATGTAGAACAGTGTTCCCTGCGCCTGGTCAGGGATCTGCAAATTTACGTGTTCGAGCATCGTGATGTTGCCGAGATCCTCGGCGGCGCGGTCATAATGCTTTGCCATGTTCACCTCCGTTCGTTGTTGTCATTGCGAGGAGCAAAGCGACGAAGCAATCTCGATGGCCAGAGTAAAAATGGGCGCGAGATTGCTTCGCTGCGCTCGCAATGACAGCGCTCTTCCAGAGTCACCACTTGTTCCGCAACTCGCGGAGCTTCAGAAAAACCGTCTTCTGGTCCGGGTTGTCGGGCAGGTCGGGGAAGGCCTCGCGCAGGCGGCGGATCACCGTCGGGCTGGTCAGCCGGAAAAAGGTGTTGATCTCCTTTTCCAGGCTCAGCGTGGTGACCAGCGGCTTTGTCGTATCCTGCCTTTCCATCGCCGGCAGCATGGTTCGCGCCGTTGCATTGTCCGGCTCGCGGTCGAGCGTGAAGGCGAGGTTGCGGGCGATGTAATCGTGCCCCGGGTAGATCAGCGTGTCGTCGGGCAATTTCGACAGCTGGGCCGCGAAGGTGTTGTAGAGCTCGTTCGGATGGCCGCCATTGTGGCAGTTGCCGGCCCCGGCGTTGAACAGCGTGTCGCCGCAGAACAGGGCCGCCCGGTCACCATGCGCCAAGACGCAGATATGCGCCATCGTGTGGCCCGGCGTGTCGAGGCATTCGAGCTCGACCGACTTGCCGATCTTGATCACGTCGCCGGCCTTGAGGCCGCGGTCGATCCCGGCGATCCGGTCCTTGGCATTGGCGTGGGCCAGCAATTTGGCGTGGGTCGCGGCGATCACCTGGTCATTGCCGCCGGTATGGTCGCGATGCTCGTGGGTGTTGAGCACCTGGGTGATGTTCCAACCCTTCGCCTTGGCGGCGGCCAGGCATTTCTGATGGTCGAGCGGATCAACCGCCAGCGCCTCACCGGTTTCGGGGCAGGCGATCAGGTAATTGAAATTGCGGCCGGCATTGGCGGTCCAGATCTGTTCGACGATCATCGCTTGCTCCCGGCGTGTTCGAACCCATCCGAGTATAGGGCGCAGGAAGGCGCTCCGCCATCCCGGCGGCGGCGGTGGTCGTGGATCGCGAGGGATGCGATGGCTAGGTCTGCTTGAAAAACCGCGCCGCGTTGCCCCACAGGAGCTTTTGCCGCGTGTCCGGCTTGAGGCTCTGCCAGGCGAGGATGTTGTCGACGGAATCGGGGAACTGGCATTCCGAGTGCGGGTAATCCGAAGCATACATCAAGACGTCGTCGCCAAGAAAACCGGTAACGGTGTTGAACATATCCTCGCCTTCCTGGCGCTCGATGCTGCAGAAGAAGCGGCCGCTCGGCAGGTATTCGCTCGGTTTCATCTTGAGTTGCGCAGTCGAGCCGACATAGGCGTATTGCTCGTCCATGCGGCGCCCCCAGAAAGGCAGCCAGCCAAAGCCGCATTCAAGGACGCCCATGCGCAGGCTCGGATGGCGATCGAAGATCCCGCCTCCGATGAACGAGGCGACAAAACGCATCGCGCCCCAGGGATGTGAGGCCAGCCGGCCGAGGAAGATGTTGTCCCAGAGGTCCTCGTAGCCGGGGTAGTAAGGCGGGTTCCAGGTCGAGCTGTGGTGCACGATCGGCAGATCATGCTCGGCGGCGGCGCGCCAGATCGGCTCGAGATCGGGATGGTCGGCCGGGATGTGGCGGCCGAGCGAGGGTTGGACCGCCACCGCCCAGTCCGAATTGCCCCATTCTCGGATTTCCTCGACTGCCGCGGCGACGTCGCGCGCCGGAGCCCTGATCAAACCCTTCAGCCGGTTCGGGAACTGGCCGCAGAAATCCGCCATATGACGGTGGTAGGCGCGGCTCAGGCCGACTTCGAGCGACGGGTCGGCGAGACCGACGGTGCCGACCCAGGAGCTGGGGATCAGGAAATGGACGTCTGTCCCCTCGTCGTCCATGTCCCGGACGCGGTTTTCCGCCTGGTCGTCCTGGACGCCCGGCCGCGGCAATTTGCTCCCCCGCCAGTTCGACTCGCGGCCGCTGTGATCCTCGCGCGGTGCCGCCTCGCCGAGGATGCGCCGATAGTATTTCGTATTGACCCGGTAAGCGTGACCGCCGCCGGAATGCTCGGCCGACTGCCGGATCGGCGCACGATAAGGCGCCAGCTCGGCGAGGCGCGGCCGAAAGCTTGGATCAACGTAGCGTTCCAGAACTTCGGCGGCAGGCATCACATGCGTGTCGGAGTCGTAGACCCGGAAGCCGTTCTTCATGTTCCGTCTCCTCCCTGATTAGTGGCCGAGCAGCTTGGCGAACGCGAACATCACGCCCAGCATCGCCACGAAATTCACCAGGACCGCACCGAGGATCATCTGGAACATGCGGCCCAGCATTTCTGATTTGGCGGCTTCGATCGCCGTCTTCAAATCCGCGCCTAACACAGCCAAGTCGCCCCTGGTGGCGAAATCGGCGCCGTCGGCGCCCTCCTGAACTGCGGCAACAACCGCTTCGGCCTGGGTTTCGCTGAACCCGGCTTCGCGCAATCGTCTTGCCACCTTCAGCGTGTCTATTGCCATCGGCGGTCGGTCCGCTCCGAATTGTCTATATGGCAACGATTATGATCATTTGCCTGGCGTTTGCACGTCCACAGTCAGTCGCAGGATAAGCTCGACCCAGCAGCGGGCCCGCAGGGCTCACTCCGGTAGCGCAGAAAGGCGCTCCTCGATCCATTGCGGCGTGACGCCCGGCAGGGTCGCGAGTTCGGCGCGCGCCTGGGCCTTTGTTTGCGCGATGCAGGGAATTACCGCCGGGATTTCGCCATCCGCGGGCTGGCAGGCGAATTCGAGGCGGATCCCATTCGGATCATAGAAATAGATGCTGAGCAGACCCGGCAGTTGGGGGATCGGCCCGATATACTCGATGCCACGCGTCTTGAGGCGCGACTCGATATCGCGAAAGCGCGCGGCGGTCACGACGAACGCGCAATGTTGCATCGCGCCGATGGCGTTACGGTTGCCCGCCAGCTCTTTACCCTTTGGGATCTCGAAAAAGGCCAGCAGGCTGTCATTGCCCATGTCGAAGAAATAGTGCCGGACTTCTTCGTAGGGCGGATTGCCGCGATTGCCTGGACCGGTGCCAAGGCCGGGCGGCACCTTCATCGCATGAACCAATGGCATCCCGAGCACATCGACATAGAAATCGACTGTCGCCTTCATGTCGTCGGTGCAGAGCGCGAGGTGGTGCACGCCGCGCAGCAGCGGCGAGGCGAGCGGAGCGCGACGTTCAGCGGACATGTCCTCACCTCGTCGTGGCCAGAACCCGGTTATTGGCAATGCGGCATCACCTCGCGGGCGAACCGGGTCATCGATTGTCGGACCATGGCGTGATCCATGATGCCGCCCTGGTTGAAGTAACAGATGAACTCGTCCATGCCGTAGTCGCGCTTCAAGGCGCGCACTCGCTCGACGCAATAACCGGGATCGCCGAAGACGCCCATCTCGCGGTCCATATCGGCATAGGTCACCCGCTCGATGCGGGCCAGCACCTGGCGGAACGCCTCGAAGCTTTTGACATCGGCTTGCCCCAAGGGCCTCAACCGCTCGGCGGCCTCGCGCAGAAAGCGCAGCAAGCCCGGCTCGCATTCCTCGCGGGCCCGGGCTCGACTGGTCGTCACATGCACCGGAAAGGCGAGGGCGGTGTCGCCATGCGTCCCGGGTGGCAGGGTTTCACGATAGACCGCAAGCCCCTCCTTGAGCTTATCGGGCGGATTGATCAGCGGCGTCGCGAAAATCGGCAAGCCGCGCTGCGCCGCAAACGGAAACGTATCCGGGCTGTTGGCGGCGATCCGCACCGGCGGATGGGGCGATTGCACCGGTCGCGGCGTCAGCGTCAGGTCGCGGGCGTGGAAGTATTTGCCATCGAACGAAAAGGATTCGCTGGTCCAGGCGGCGATGATGAAATCGAGCGCTTCGGCGAACCGCTCGCGGCTCTCCTCCATCGGAATGCCGTATCCTTCGTAATGCAGCGGCGCGGTGCCGCGACCCACGCCAAGCTCGAGGCGGCCGTTGCTGAGGATGTCGGCGATCGCGGCTTCTTCGGCGATCTTGACCGGGTTGTGCAGCGGCAGCAGCGTCACCGCCGTGCCGAGGCGAATGCGTGGCGCCCGCTGTGCCGCCGCGGCGAGGACCATCAGCGGATCGGCCAGAATTGAAAAGGCCCGGCTGAAATGGAGTTCGCCGAGCCATACGGTGTCGAACCCGATATGATCGCCGAGTTCGATCTGCCCGATGATGTCCTGGTAACGCTGGCGCTCCGAATAGCCGGGGGCGCAGGGCAATTGGTCGAAGAACCCGAAGCGCATCGATCCTCCCGGGCCGGGCAGTTGGCTGCAGTCTTGATGAACCCGATAGCATGGCGGTCGCTCGCCGAGCAAGCCAAGGCGGCCCACGGACACAGGGCATCGGGCGACAGCTCAAGCTGTTGCGGCGATGGCCTGATTTCACCCCAGGGGTTGACCCCAATGCTGCGAAAACTTGTCGCCGGCCCGCCGATCCGCTATCAAATCGTCATACTTGCGTGGTAATGCGGGCGACGGGCGACATGAACAGACGGTCTCGGGGTGACGGCCTTGCTCGATAGCTGTCCAGCCTTGGTGCTCAACGCGGATTTTCGCCCGCTCAGCTATTTTCCGTTGTCGCTCTGGTCGTGGCAGGACGCGGTAAAGGCGGTATTCCTCGACCGCGTCAACATCATCGACCATTACGACGCGTTTGTGCGCAGCCCGTCCGTCGAGATGCGGCTGCCGAGCGTCATCGCCTTGAAGGAATATGTCCACGCGGCGCGCCACCCGGCCTTCACGCGGTTCAACGTGTTCCTGCGCGACCGCTTCACCTGCCAGTATTGCGGCAAGCCGCACTCCTCGCACGAGCTGACCTTCGACCACGTCGTGCCGCGCTCGCGCGGCGGGCGGACGCAATGGAGCAACGTCGTCACCGCCTGCGCCGGCTGCAACCTCTTGAAGGGCAACCGCCTGCCCCGGCAGAGCGGGCTTTACCCGCGCCACCGTCCGCTTCAGCCGACCACCTACATGTTGCAGGAGAACGGCCGCGCCTTCCCGCCCAACTATCTGCACGAGAGCTGGCGCGATTATCTCTACTGGGATACCGAGCTCGATCCGTCTTGAGGCGAACCCTCTCCCGCTACGCGGGAGAGGGATTTCGCTCAGTGGGTGACGAGACGCCGTTCGACGGCCGCAGCCTTCATCGCCTTCTGCAGTTTCTCGAAAGCGCGCACCTCGATCTGTCTCACCCGCTCGCGCGAGATGCCGTATTGCTGCGAAAGATCTTCAAGGGTCGTCGGGTTCTCCTGGAGCCGCCGCTCGGTCAGGATGTGACGCTCGCGGTCATTCAGGTGCGTCATCGCCTTTTCCAGGAGGTCGCGCCTTAACCCGAGCTCCTGACGTTCGCCGAGCCGGGTCTCCTGGCTCTCGCTCTCATCGACGAGCCAGTCCTGCCACTCCCCTTCGCTGTCGCTCCTGAGCGGGGCATTCAGCGAATGATCGGGGCTGGCGAGCCGCCGGTTCATGCTGACGACGTCGGCTTCCGGGACATCGAGTTCGGTGGCGATCTTTTTCAGGTTTTCCGGCGAGAGGTCGCCTTCTTCCATCGCCTGCAGCTGGCCCTTGAGCTTGCGCAGGTTGAAGAACAGCTTCTTCTGTGCCGCGGTGGTGCCCATTTTGACCAGCGACCAGGAGTGCAGGATGTATTCCTGGATCGCGGCGCGGATCCACCACATCGCGTAGGTAGCGAGGCGAAAACCGCGATCGGGATCGAACCGCTTGACGGCTTGCATCATCCCGACATTGCCCTCGGAGATCAGCTCCGAGAGCGGCAGTCCATAGCCGCGATAGCCCATCGCGATCTTGGCGACGAGGCGCAGATGGCTGGTGACCAGCCGATGCGCTGCATCGGAATCCTCGCGCTCCTTCCAGCGCTTGGCGAGCATGTATTCCTCTTCCGGCTCCAGCATCGGAAACTTGCGGATCTCCTGGAGATACCGCGTCAGGTTTCCTTCGCCGGACAGGGACGGGACCGAAAGCGTGGCCATTTTAACGATGTTGCTCCGTGGGGATGCCAGATTGGCGAACGCCATGATCGGCCAGGAGATCCATGCGGTATTGCGCCGCGCGGATCCTCTGGACCGGAAACCCTACTGATATAGTCGGTTTTTGTCCAGTTTAAAGTAGCTCTAAATTAGCTTTCAGCTCGGCGATGTCCGCCGGCAGCGGGCTCTCGAAGGCGAACCATTCGCCGGTAACCGGGTGATGAAAGCCGAGCAGTCGGGCGTGAAGTGCCTGGCGCGCAAAGCCTGCGACCGCCGCTGCGGCTGGTCCCAGCCGCGCCGCTACGCGCCTGGCGCGCCCGCCGTAAACCGGGTCGCCGATCAGCGGATGGCCGATATGCGCCAAATGCACGCGGATTTGGTGGGTGCGACCGGTCAGCAGCCGGCATTCGATCAAAGCTGCGTGATCGCCGAATCGGCGCTCGACGCGATAGCGGGTTATCGCCGGCTTGCCGCGGGTTTCGGGGACGACCGCCATCTTCTTGCGGTCGGTCGGGCTGCGGCCGATATTGCCGGCGATCTCGCCGGAGGTCGGCACCGGCACGCCCCACACAAAGGCGCTGTAGGCGCGCTCGATCCGACGCCCCGCGAAATCGCGCGACAAGGCGCGGTGGACCGGGTCGGTCTTGGCGACGACGAGGAGACCGCTCGTGTCCTTGTCGAGACGATGGACGATCCCCGGCCGGCGCACGCCGCCGATCCCGGCGAGGCTTGGCCCGCAATGCGCGAGCAGCGCGTTGACCAGGGTGCGCTCCGGGTTGCCAGGCGCCGGATGCACCACCATGCCGGCCGGCTTGTCGACGACGATCAGATGCGCATCCTCGAAGCAGACCACCAGCGGCATCGGCTGTGCCGCGGGGATCGGCTCGACCGGATCGGGCACCACCAGCGTGAAACGCTGGCCGGCGCGTACCCGCTGCGCCGGGTCGCGCCGCACCGCGCCGTCGCCAGTGACTCCGCCCGACAGGATCAGTTGCTTCAGGCGGCTGCGCGACAGCTCTGGCAGGTGGCGCTGCAGGGCGCGGTCGAGACGAACTCCGGCATCCTCGGCGCTGCTGGCGATTTCGATTCGCCGCCCGGACTGTGGGCTCGCCTCAGCCGGCATCGTCGTGCCTGCTTATCCTGCAATAGTGGGATAATGCGGTGCGCACATTAAGGGTTCTCGTCGTCGTGATGGGCGTCATGCTGGTCGCCGGCATCGCTATCCTGATCGGTGCGATTGCCGGACGAGTATCCCGCAGCGGTACCGCGCTTACGAGCTCGTCCCCCTTTGCCGCACCGCCGATCGATCTGCCGCAAGGTGCGCGTGTCGAGACGATGGCTGTCGGGCCCGAGCGGCTGGTCGTCGATATCGTTCTGCCTGACGGCACCCGGCAGCTCCTGATCCTCGATGTCGCCACTGGACGCCGGCTCGGCACGATCCCGCTGCGCACCGCGCCCTGACCGTATTCGATTCGCCGGCACTCGGCATCAGTGCTCACATCAAAGACGCAACCCAGGCCGGTTTATCGTTCTGCTCCCGACACTTGGGCTCGGTTTGCCGGAGCAGCTTGAAAGCGATCGATCTTGTCCCGAACTTTTCGCCGCTTTGTGCCGTTGGTGCTCTCGGCACGCCACTATAGACGATCAGGCATCGCACAGGGCCGCTTAGTTCGATGGTCGCCGTCGTCGTTGCCGCACCACCATCGAACCGCCGCGCTACGCGATCGGCGCGCGTCCGTGAGCGGTTCCGATCGCGCGCACTCTGTGCTGCGCGAGGCTCACCTTTTCGGCGGTCCTCCCTCGCGGGATGCCGCCCTTTTTTATTTCTGCGGGGGTGATCGGAGATGGGGAAGAAACCGAACGGCGAAGGCCTCTCGCCCAGACTCGATTTCGTGCGCGGCACGGCGGCGCGGACCAATGGCGCGCCGGCCCGGCAGGAGGAACGAACCAGGCTGCGCACGTTGGGACCGGTATCCGATCTCGAACGTCACCTGCCATCCGAATGGTGGCGGACGCTGTTCAACTCACTCTATCTCGAAACCGATGGGGACATCGTCGAGAACGATCGCAACACCGAGCAGGAGACCGATCTGCTGATCCGCAGCGCCGGTCTCGAGCGCAACGACCGCATTCTCGATCTGTGCTGCGGCCAGGGCCGGCACTCGCTCGAACTGGCGCAGCGCGGCTTTCAGCATGTCACCGGGCTCGATCGCTCGCGCTACCTGATTCGCCTCGCCCGCAAGCGCGCCCGACAGCGCAATCTGCAGGTCTCGTTCCACGAGGGTGACGCGCGCCGATTTCGGCTCGGCGACGCTGAGTTCCACTGCGTCTGTATTCTCGGCAACTCGTTCGGCTATTTCGACCGGCCGGAAGACGATCTGGCGGTGCTCGAAGCGGTGAAGCGCGCGCTGGCTTCGGGCGGCACCCTCGTCATGGACATGATGGACGGCGAGTGGATGCGGCGCCATTTCGACGCGCGCTCGTGGGAATGGGTGGACCAGAACCATTTCGTGTGCCGCGAACGCGGTCTCGCCGGCGACGGCG
>Ga0137373_10004528_pt1 | contig 15194 bp, 15 predicted proteins | sample SagtaG_5_FD_104912 | JGI IMG/M metagenome (GOLD analysis project Ga0137373, IMG submission 104912) | Vadose zone soil microbial communities from Sagehorn Ranch, Mendocino, California, USA - Sage1_R_80_16 metaG | ecosystem: Environmental > Terrestrial > Soil > Vadose zone | place: USA...
GGGCTGTAGACGCTGATGAGAGGCTGCCCCTTAACAACCCGTTTGCCGGTGAAGTCCACGAAGACTTCTTCAATCCAGCCTTCGACGCGCGGGTGAACGCGCATGACCTTCGTCTCGTCCCAGGCCAGACGCCCCACCGCGCGCAGGGTTCTGCCGACGGCTTTGAACTCCGCCGCGCCGTACCGCACGCCGATCAACTGCTGCTTTTCAGGCGTAATCTGAAAAGCCCCTTCGGGCATGGATGTTCTGGCTACAGAGCCTTCTTCCGCATAAACAGGAACTAAATCCATGCCGCAGTCCGGCGCTTTACCGGGCTTGTCGGATTTATAGGCCGGGTGCATCGGGTCTACCCAGTAGAGGGTTTTTCTCTCGGCGGTCTGCGCGCTATGAGCGGCGTCCTTCGAGACCAGCTTGAGCAATCGCTCCCTGTAGACATAGCCCGCGCCCACCAAGCCAATGACCATCAGCAATACGACCCAACGGAATATCCGTCGTTTCTTTGGCGACTGGTTAATCCCACCGCCTGGCTTCTCTTTCTCCGTGAGATACGATTCGGCTTCTACATCAATACCGGCTTGCTCAAGATCGGACGTCGAGTCATTTGAGCCAGGTTGATTCTCTCCCTCTTGCTTGTTTGTGATCGGCATGGTTGGCTCCTTTCCTTGACGAAGATTGCCGGCGCTGACTTCAAAAAAGTCAGCGCCAGCGTCGCAGACGCCTTACTTGCCTTCCATCTCCTTGGCTCGCATCGTGTGATACTTCGCCATCTCGTCGGCTTCCTGCGCCAGGGCTTCGGCGGCATTGATGTATTTCTCACAATGCAGCCGCATCTTCTTGATGTAGGCGTTCTCGCCGGTGTCCTTCGGGTTCCGGGCGACCGTTTTGCTGTAATCGGCCAGCATCTTCTTATGAGCTTCGGCCTCCTTGCGGTATTCGGCGGCCTTCTTCCGGTACTGCTCGGCGCGCTCCCGGTGTTCCTGCGCAGTCTGCGGAGCCTTCATCTCCTGCGCGTGCGCGGAATGATCCTGTTTGGCGTCCTGCGCCACCCCCCAGATCGAAAGGCCTGCAGTTAGCATCAGAGCGACCACGCCGATCAGCAGCCGCATGGTTGTCGTATTGGTTGTTAGGCTTGTGTTTTTCATTTTTTCTCCTGAGTCGAGTTTGAATTGTTGATTGATGAATCGCTCACTTAATGAACTCCTTTGCATGCGCCGACCCGTCACGGCCTCAGATTGACCCCGACGAACGGCTCGAGCGCCGCAATTGCTTTTTCTTGATTGCTAAGTTGCTCGTAGTAACCCAGCTCGTAATTGAGCAGCGTCATCAGGTTGTCGAGCAGCGTCAGAAAATCCACTTTGCCCACTTCATACCCGGCAATCGCCGATTCGAGCGAGAGCGACGACTGCGGGATGATCGTCGTGCCGTAGAGCTTGAGGAGCCGCTGCGCCGTCGTTACGGCCAGGTAGCGATCCTTGACGCGGAAGAAGAGCAGCGACGTCGCGTTCTCCAACAGTTCCCTCTCGGCGCGCGCGCTCGCCGTCGCTTCGGCCACGGCGGGCCGCTGCCTCTGCCAGAAGTAGAGCGGAATCTTCACGCCGACGTTGACGCCATACATCTCCGGCATGCCGGGACGGTTGAAATAGGTCAGACCGACGGTGAAGTCGGGATAGAAGTCCTTACGGGCGAGTTCAACGCCGTATTGCTCGCGGTCAATCTTGCGACGCTGCGCTTTGAGCTCCGGATAATTCGCCAGCGCCGCTTCGTTCAGCTCCGCCAGGCTGTGTGTGAATTCGCGCGGCTTAATCTCTTCCGGCATGCCGACCGGCGTCTCGGGTTCGCGGAAGAGCAAACTGTTGATCCTCGCCTCGGCCGTCTGCCTCCGCTGTTCTAGGACGGTCAGTTGATCGGTGAGTTTGGAGATTTCGACCTGCGCTTTGAGCGCGTCCTGCTGAACGCCTTTACCCGCTGAGTAACCGGCCTCGGCGATCCTGGCGAACTTCTCAACCAGTTCCCTGTTCTTCGTGACCGTCTCGATAGCCTTGTAAAGGTAGAATAGGTCGAAGTAGGCGTCCTTGACCTCGGCGACGACGTTCAGCCGAGCCTGCTCGTAATTCCACCACTCGACTTCGGCCTCGACGTTCGCCATCTTGCCTTTGATCGCCAGTTTGCCAGGATAGGGGACCTCTTGCGTGAAGCTGAGAATACGCGCGCTCGCCGGATCGCCCTTCTGGATGTCGAACGGCGGGACAAAAGCCGCGTTGCCCGCGTAGCCGTAACTGAGCGTCGGCTCAGGCAGGGCTTTGGCTTGCGGAATGCGCGCGCGCATCATATCGAAGCCGCGCCGCATGGCTCTGATCTCCGGATTTTGTTCCAGAGCCTCTGCGACCAGCGATTGAAGTGAGACTGTGCCGAGAGCCGCGGGTTTCACTTCATTCGCGCGCACGTTTTCCGCTCCGGGATTGGCGTTCGAGGTCAAAGCAGACCCGGCGCCCGCCTGCTGCGCCGCAACCTTGCCGCCAAGCAGATAAACGGCAAGCAGCGAACACGCCATCAATCGATGAGTTCGTCTCAATCTCATCACAGCCTCCTTTTTCCGCGATGATTCGTTGCGGTAAAAGTCCTAGTCCTATGCCCTTTAAGTCGCGATTTGAGACCGCGAAAAGGGCCGACGATAAAAGGTCAGTCTAGGAGCGCGTTGATGGATTGATTAGATCAGTAAAGAGGAATGAGTCAGATAAAGCGGGCGCGAGAGGGGCGGCTTCAAGATGGGGACGCATTCAGTTGTGGAAATCTTCAACCCGGTAATATCAAAAACCTGTGAGACGTCCACGACCGGCGCGTGGTTCGACAATGAGACTTCGATCGTTCGCAGCTCAGCTTGCGGCGACAAGTAGCAGCAAGCTTCTTCGCCTTGTGGGGCGCCCTTCCGCTGATCGTCAGGTAACGGCTCGCCCTCGTCTGAGCAAGGAGTCGAATGGCGCATGTCCGCATCCGCTCCTGCGAGGGACGGAGAATGATGGGCAGTCTGACAGCAGACATGTTGCGACTCGCTCTTAAGCGCGCAATGGCAAATGATTCCCGCCCAGGCTTGGTGGGTAAACAGTAGCGAGAGCAAAATTCCCCGCATCAGCCCGGCCCAAAGAGCTTGGCGGGAGGCCTTGCTTGACGTGTAATTCGGTGTTGTCACTCGCCGCGCCAATGTTTTCTCCCTTTCGCAAGAACAGGGTAAAAGTTTGCCTTCAGGGCGCCGCTGACATCGATCACATCCGACTGCGATCGTGTCAGTGGAGCCGCAACATGTTTACACCTCATCCACTGCAACCAGCATTCCAATCGGCGATAGTGGAAAAAACCTGGATTTAGCCCGTCAGTGAACCCACTTATGCGGAAAATTCCGCGCCGCCCTAGGAAAATTTTCCCAAATGGGCAGGACGGCGCTTACGCGAGTAGGTATGGTTATGACGGGGCCAGCCATGCGATCGCCACATAGCGCCGACCGCCTTGCGTTCGGTATCGCACTAACCTGTTTCGGAGAATGTGCTAATAGGTAGAAGGTCCGGCGCAACAAACTTCTGTCTTTTGGCCTTCAACAAGCATACCTGTTAGGGGGGGATGCTATTGTTTTTGTGATCCCTTCATCACTCCACTCGATTTTCTCCCCGCTCAAATCTCCCCAATCAGAAGACGGCGGCCAGATGGCTGCTTGATAGCGCGCCGTAAGCGCCGCGCGTGAGATGAAACGAGCGTAAGCACAGGAAGGAAATCAATGTCGAATACGAACGCGACGGTTCTGGTTCGCGTGTGGGCAGGGCTGCTGCTGATTTTCACGCTCGCTCCGGCAGCCGCACAAACCACGGGATGCGAACAGGTCTTGACGTTAGCCGACCTGGAGCGAATGGCGCTGCAAGCCAACCCGACGTCGGCTCAGGCGCAAGCGGCCATCCGCGCCGCCGAGGGCCGGCGCGTGCAGGCGGGTCTGTGGCCGAATCCGGTCGTCGGCTACACGGGAGAAGAGTTCAGCACGCGCGCTTTCAGCGAGAAGAGCGAACACTTCGCCTTCATCGAGCAGACCATCCTTCTCGGCGGGAAGCTCGGCAAGAGCCGGCGCATCTTCGCCCAGGAGAAAGTTCTGGCCGAACAAGAGGCGATCGCGCAACGCTATCGAATTTTGAACAATGTGCGGATGCTCTTTTACGAAGCGCTGGGAGCGCAGCGGCGCGTCGAGACGCGGGCCGAACTAGTCCGCATTGCCCGCGAAGCCGTCGGGGTCACTGAACAACTCTTCAACGTCGGACAGGCCGACCGACCGGACGCGTATGAGATCGAGATCGAGGCGCAGCGGGCGCAATTGGATTTGATCATGGCCGAGAACCGCCAGGATCAGGTGTGGCAGCAACTGGGCGCGGTTCTCGGCGATCCATTCCTCAAGCCGACTTGCCTGGTCGGCGACCTGGAAAAAGGTCTCCCCGCGCTCGATCAGGAGACGGCCCTCGCCACACTGCTCGGCGGGAGCCCTGAATTGAAGCGCGCGCAAGCCGCTGTCGGGCGCGCCAGCGCGGCCATCGCGCGAGCCAAGGCCGAACGGGTCCCCGATCTTTTTCTGCGCGGCGGATTCGGATACAGCACCGAACTTCTGGAGACGCGCAATCCGCGCCTGGCGGGGCGGAAGACAGGGCCGGAGGGCTTCCTCGAAATTGGGGTTCGATTGCCGATCTTCAACCGCAACCAGGGCAACATCACCACGGCATACGCCGAATTGGAGATCGCCGAGCGGGAAGCTCGCCGCGTCGAACTCGTGCTGCGGGCGCAGATGGCTGCGGTGTTCCGCAATTATCGGAACGCGCTGCGCGTGGTCACGCAGTACGAGCGGCAGGTGCTGCCACGCGCGAAGCGCGGATATCAACTCTACCTCGCCGGCTTCAAACAGATGGCCGCCGCGTACCCGCAAATGCTCATCGCCCAACGCACGCTCTTTCAAGCGCAAGACACCTATATTGACGCTTTGGTTGAGGCCTGGCAGAGCGCGATTCAGATTCAATGCTTCCTACTCACCGGCGGGCTGAATGCGCCTGCCGGTGCGCGGCCCGAAGGAGGTCCGGAACTGACGCGGCCCGATGGAGGCATCGAGACGGGCCAGTCGCCTGGAATCAGGGCCGGGGCGCAGGGCGTCGGCGTGAGCGAACCCCTCTCTGCCGGGAGGCGCAATCAGTAACGTCGGCGGAATTTTTCTTTCCGCAATTACTTTCAATGGAAACGGGAGGAGGTAAGAGGTGAACTTGAATAGACGTAATTTTCTGCGCGGCTCGACATTGCTGGGGGCCGGGCTCGGAACGGAGATGCTGGCGAGCCGCGTGGTGTCGACTCAACACGAACATCATCAACAGCGCAGTCAACCACAGAAACAGAAGGCTGCGCCTCCGAAGGCTCCTTCTCAACCGGTGACAGCCCCGAAAATTAAGCAGCCGCCTTCCGAGCCTGCCGTCGTTCCGGTCGAGACACCCGACATTCCCAAACTCCCCTGGACGATGGAGGACGGCGTGAAGGTCTTTCACCTGACGGCGGAAGTTGTGAAGCGCGAATTTCTTCCCGCCTCAGAGATGGGGTCGGCAAGAGTCGCTGATGTTTGGGGCTTCAACGGAAGCATGCCCGGCCCGACCATAGAGGTGAACGAAGGAGACCGCGTGCGCATCATCCTTCACAACAATCTACCGGAGGGCATCACCATTCACTGGCATGGTGTCGAGGTGCCGATCGAGATGGACGGCACGCCATTTATCAGCCAGCCCATTGTCGAGCCGTGCGGGATGTACACATATGAGTTCACGATCAGGCAGAACGGCACCTTCTTTTATCACTCGCACATGGCCATGCAGGAGATGATGGGGCTGATCGGGTTATTCATCATGCACCCGAAGACGCCGCATGAGCCGCGCGTTGACAAGGATTTCGGCCTGATTCTGCAGGAGTGGGCCATTCTGCCTAACAACTCGGTGCCGAACTCGATGGCGATGGAGTTCAACTGGCTGACAATCAACGGCAAGGCCGGACCGGCGACGACGCCGATGATCGTCAAACTCGGCGAGCGCGTGCGGATTCGCATGGTCAATCTCGGCATGGATCATCACCCTATGCACATTCACGGGACACAATTCTACGTCACCGGCACTGAAGGCGGCCGCGTCCCGGAGACGGCCTGGTTCCCTAATAACACAGTGTTAGTGGGCGTGGCGCAGGCGCGCGACATCGAATTCAACGCCGTCAACCCTGGCGACTGGATGCTGCACTGCCACCTGCCTCACCACATGATGAACCAAATGGTCTCGATGGTCGGGCCGACGGCGACGGCGGGATTTGGCGCGCAAACCGGCAAGGGGATGGAGGAGGGCATGGGTATCATCCGGGATAGTAACGCGCTGTCCAGAGACCTAGCTCCGGGCCTCGGGCGCGGCCTAGGCCCGACGGTCGACCGCGAAAGGCAACTCTCCAACATGGTTGGGCAGCAACAGCCGCCGCAAGGCGCCCAGCCCCACACCGGCCACTCGCCAACCTCGGCGCCACAGGGCGGTCATCAGCACGGCGCGATGACCGTGGGCGAAGCGGATAGACGACGAGTCCCCGGCTATCCGCAGGATATGGCAATGGTGATGGACGAGGCCGTCGCCAAGCCGGAGACGTATGGGCTGGCGCCGGGCTGGTCGGGCGCGGTGGTAGGCATGATGACTCTTGTGCGCGTGCTGCCGTCCGACAAGTACGAGGAAGTAATGGCCAAGGTGAGAGAGGGGCGTCGGGAGAAGCCGCCGCAAGCGCAACCGGCTCATAAGCATGGCGGGTAATCGCCGCGCTTATAAGCCGATTGAGAGCTTAGTTTGTATACCCTCTATCGGTATGCTAGCTTTTCGACGTCTCCACGTTCTACTCCCGAAAGTCATCAACCTCCCCGAAATATAAGGTTTGAAAGCGCGCGGATACCGTCTGGCGCACCGGACCGAACGGCCATGAAAACCTGTCGGGATGACGGCTATGAAGAAATACAATTCCGTGATCATGACAGCCGCAGTCCTTCTCTGTTGGCTCTGTTGGGCCGTTGTGGGTATAGCGAGGCCGGCCCGGCGCGAAGCTTGCGGTGAGCAAAAACCGCCGGCGCAGGACAGCCTGCGGCAGCTGGAGATGCGGCGTCAGGGCGGGCAGATGACAATGTCCATGACGACGCTGAACTATCTGCTGGCGATGTCATACCTGCAAAACATAGCCACATATGCCAGGCTACTTCGCGATCGAGTTCAGCAGTGCGGTTCGGTAGACGGCGACTTCGCGCGCGACGTGACGGCTGAGATTTGGCGCAACTTCGATCGGTTGGATCGCTATCGGCGGGAGCAAATGGCGCAAGGCGGGATGCGGACGGCGCCAATGAGAGATCATTCGTCCATGGCGGCCATGGCGGCGAACGCGCCGAGCGAGTTTCTGGCGCTTCGCGAGATCGGCGCAGAACGAGGGCCACTAACCCCGCCGGCGCCGGCTGTTGAAGGCAATCAAATGACGGATATGATGCGGCGGATGGATGTCTGCCTGATGCGACTGAGCGCGCATCTGATCGAACTGGAACGCGAGACCGGCGCGGCCTGTCCGAGTCCGAAGTGGATACTGGAACATACGAACGCGATACTCCTGCTCATCGATGAGATGTCCACGACGCGCAACGGAAGCCACGCAGCCAGGTAAAACCGCGGTAAACAATCTACCGGTACTTCCCGCCATCCTGTTCATCAGTCCAGCCCACCGGCAAATCGGCGACAGAAGTCATCTCATCATAGATAATCGCGCCATCACGCAAAATCGGACCGATAACGCGGTAGCCCTTTTCGAGTAATGCGTCAATTAGACGCTGAAGATCCCCGCGCTCGACAATTACCGACGTTCCGACCTCCGTCGCTTTATCTTGCATATTTCTCCATTACATATTCAACGCAGCCATTCGGGGAAGCCACTTTCGGGTAATCGGATTCAGGAACCTCGACGCCAAGTTCCTTGTTCAGCCCGATGGCAGAATTCAAAAAGTCCATCGAGTCAATATCGAGCTGTTCGCGGAAGCTGACCTGCGGCTTGATCTGAGTCAGATCGGCTTCCGGCGCGATCCCGCCGAGGATGCGCAAGACCGTATTTTTAATCTCGTCCTCGGTCATAACTTTTCAGGCTTTTGCAATAATCGATCCACTGTTGTGCGCGCCTAATGAGCGCGGGGCTGGCTCCCTAAGTGAAAGACCGCAATTTCTGAGTAGCGGCCAGGCGCGGCGAGGCAATTTGGGCGTGACAGGTGGAAGCGCAACGACACACCCCACCCGTGATGTCGAGTTTGCCGTCAGCAGCAATGATCAGGGAAAGATGCCAAGTTCCATGTACGTTCGGGCTACTTTCTCGATGGCGTTGAAGAACGCGGCGGTGCGCAGGTTTTGCATCCCCTGGTATCGTCTCCGCGTCTCCAGGATTTCGTGATAAGCGGCCACCATAGTCTCCTCCAAACCGGAATTGACGATGTCCAGTTCGTTCGCTCCGCGCGCGATCAAATTCAGTTCAGGCTCCGTAAACCGATGGCCTGTGGACAATTCCACCGCCTTCAGCATCCGGCGGTAGGCGGCTTCCTCGTAGCGTTTCCCCATTCGCCCGAAGCGGACGTGAGAAAGGTTCTTCAACCATTCGAAATATGAGACGGTTACGCCGCCCGCATTGGCATAGACGTCAGGGATGACCAGTATTCCCTTCTCCTGGAAAATCTCTTCCGCCTCAGGCGTGGTCGGGCCGTTGGCGCCTTCCAGAAGGATCCTGGCTTTGATCCGGGGCGCGTTTTCCTTCGTCAGTTGGTTTTCCAGCGCCGCCGGAATTAACACGTCGCAATCCAATTCCAGAGCGTCCGTTGACCGAGAGATGTTCGTGGCGCCGGGATAATCCAGGATCGAGCCATGCTCCCGGCGATGATGAAGAACCTTCTCCTCGTCCAGTCCTCTGGGGTTCATAATCGCCCCTTCGCGCTCGGCAATAGCGATGATGACGGCTCCGCCCTCGCGGCAAAACTTCGCCACGTGAGACCCTACGTTGCCCAGCCCTTGAATCACTATGCGCTTCCCCTCGACTCCGGGAGCGAGTCCCAGCGCCCGCATTTCTTCCCCTTGGGCGCAGGCCTCCCTAAGTACATAGAACAACCCTCGTCCGGTGGCCTCGCGCCGGCCACTTACGCCCCCTTGCGTTACTGGCTTTCCGGTGACACACGCCGCGGCGTCCAGGTTTCCTGGATTGAGCGCCTGGTAAGTGTCGAAGATCCATGCCATCTCCCGCTCGCCCGTGCCGTAATCGGGCGCCGGCACGTCAATGCCCAGCCCGATGAAATTCTTTTTGACCAGCTCGTGCGTGTAACGCCGCGTCAGCCGCTCTAACTGCTCTGCGCTACAGTTGCGCGCATCGATCCGCACCGCTCCCTTGGCGCCGCCGAAGGGCACATCCACGATGGCGCATTTGATGGTCATGAGCGCGGCCAGGGCCTTGACTTCGTCTTCGTTGGCGTCAGGGCTATAGCGGATGCCGCCTTTCACCGGCAGTTTGTGATGGCTATGCTCGACGCGCCAGGCCTGAATTACCTCGACATCGCCCCCGGGCCGAGACAGCGGAAATTCAAACCGGTAGACGCTGTTGCAGCGCTTGATCTGATCCAGCAACCCCGCTGGGTGTTGGGTGAAGGCTGCGGCTCGATCAAAATACCGTAGCACATCACTGTAAAAGCTCTGGTCCTGAGCTGACATAAGTAGATCCTCCGTCTATGTTCCCGGTTTCAATTCCGGAGCCTGACAGCTCACGCCGATGCGAAGCGCGCGTCGTACGGGTCGATGAAAAGATGGTCGTGGATCAGCTTCACGCCTGGGGCGTGACCGACGGCGCCGAGAATCGCTTTCTTTTCATCCCATGATTTGACCGCTCCTGTCAGAGTTACGTCTCCTTCGTCGACACTCACTCGGATCCGATTGGCTTCGCGGTCGGCGCGCCTTTCGAGCACGTCTTCGATCAGTAACTTCACTCGCTCGGGTTCGATCAGAGTGGCGCAGACCTGGATCTTATTAGTCACCCCGCGCACACCTGGCAGATGCGCGATCGCACGCTCGGCGTCAGCCCGCTCGCTGTAATAATCGACTTCGCCTTCGAGCGTCACCAGGCCGTTCGCTACGGTCGAATGAATTTGATCGGAGGGGACGAGCACGTCCCATTCGAGCGCGAGACGAACGGCTCGCGCAATCTCCGAGTCAGTTCGCCGCAGGCTTCCCGTCACTTTCACCTGGATGTCATTTGCGACATCGAGCACGCCGGGAACTCTATGCGCGGCCTTCTGCGCGGCCAGTTTCTTCGCATAACTGTCCACCGTCCCGGTTAGCGTGACCACTCCCTTCTTTACAGTCACGCCGATTTCGCTCTGTTTGAGTCGCGAATCCCAGTCGAGTTGAAATAGCGCTTCTATCTGGATCTCTTCGTCCGATTTGTAAGTCATATATTCCTCCTTGTGGTCAGGCGGCGGTTCGCTCGCGCGACAAATCATTCTTCCGCCCGTTGTTGACATACGCCGGCTTGAGCGGGCGCGCGATCAGCGCCGGGCACGGGGCCTGACGCAACACCCTGTCGGTGTTCGACCCGAACAGGGCCCGCATCGCGAAGCCCGCGCCGTGAACGCCCATGCAGATAAGATCAATCTCGTTCTCTTCGGCATAGCTTAGAATCTCGCGGTAGGGCTGTCCGCTCCTGACCTCCTGAACGACTTTGCACCACAGATGGACTTCGTCGGGGATCGAGCGCTGTAGCGCCCGCGCCGCGCGATGGAAATCGAGTTCAACGCCCGGCGGCAGATCGGCGACGGCCGGCGCAAGCGCGACCGGCAAAACGTGCAGCAGATGCAGTTCCGTTTGATATTCCTGGGCCAGTGAAAGCGCCAGTTGCAGGGCCAGCTCTGACTCGATTGAAAAGTCTTGCGCGACCAAAATCTTGCGCAAGTCGATGTCACATGAGGTCAATCCAGCCCACTCGCGTTCGTCGGGGTGAGTGACGAGGACGGGGCACGGGGCAGTACGACAGACGGCTTCCGTGACGGAACCGAGAAGCGCCGCCGCCACAGGACGCCGCCGCGAGCGCATCACGATCAGGTCGACGCGGCGCTCCGCCGCCGTCTTGGCGATCGCCTCGACGGGATTGCCTTCGATGACGATCCCCTCGTAATCGGCGGGCGGACAATGGCCGACGCCCGTCCATCGCCTGACGCAGGACTCCACGCGCTTTCTGAATTTCCCGGGCGCGGCCTCATCAACAGGCGATGGCGCTTCCGCGCAATGACAGACGGTCAACTTCGCCTCGTATGCGCCGGCCAGGGCGACCGCATAGCGCAGCGCCGCGTCGGATTCCGGCGTGAGGTCGGTAGGACAAAGAATGTGTTTGATGCCAATCATATAATTCAAGTCGGGGCCAGCCCGACACCTCCTGCTTGTCGGAACAGCAATGGGCGTGCCTGAGGCCGCCGCAGGCCGATTTATCCGAGAACAGGTGGATTCGGGGCGGTCCGAGCGCGATGAGACATGGATTCTCACTCGCGCGATTGGGATATTTCCGCAATGGCTGGGCGATATTTCATAGCGGGAATCCCTATCCGCCAGTTGAGACCTTAAGCTGAGCGGTATTTGTTTAAATTGGCCTGTGAGTTGCAGCGCGCAATCAATCGGACTCATATTAACGAAGATAGGTCAGTTCGGAGAGGCGGTTGAAATGAAACGAATCGCGGTATTGACGAGCGGCGGGGACGCCGCGGGGATGAATGCGGCCATCAGGGCCGCCGTGCGCACGGGGCTGGATCGCGGGTGGGAAGTCTTCGGCGTCCGGCACGGCTTTGCGGGATTGGCCGCCGGAGATTTCGCGCCGCTCGGCGCGCGAGATGTCGGCGGCATAATCCAGCATGGCGGAACCGCGCTCGGGAGCGCGCGGTTTCCGGAGTTCAAAACGGAAGAGGCGAGGAAGAAGGCGCTCGATCAGCTTCAACGGCGCAATGTTTCCGCACTGGTGGTGATCGGTGGCGACGGCTCACAGAAGGGATCGCATGCGCTCTCGCAGATGGGTTTCCCGGTCGTTGGAGTAGCCTCGACGATTGACAACGATCTGTACGGCTCGGAGATCACTATCGGCGTCGACACCGCGCTCAACATAGCGCTCGAAGCGATTGACCGGTTGAAAGTCACCGCCTCGTCGCACCAGAGGGCTTTTCTCGTCGAGACGATGGGACGCGATTGCGGTTACCTGGCGCTGATGACCGGGATCGCCGGCGGCGCTGAAGCCATTGTGATCCCAGAGGTCGAGACCGATCCGGAACTCATCGCCGCCGAGTTGCGCGGGGCTTACGATCGCGGCAAGGCGCACGCGATTGTCGTGGTGGCCGAAGGGGCGGAGTACAACGCCCAGAGGCTGGCGCGTTACTTCAAGGAACACCGCGAGCGGTTAGGCTTCGATCTGCGAGTGACGATCCTCGGCCATATTCAGCGGGGCGGCGCGCCGGGCGTCTTCGATCGCTTGCTCGCAACGAAGTTTGGCGCGGCGGCGACTGAATGTCTGGCGCGCGGCGAGCACGGAGTGTTGATAGGTTTGATCAAGGGCGAGATCGCGGCGACGCTGCTCGACGAAGTCGTGGCCAACAGAAAACATCTTGATCCAGTCTTATTTGAACTGGCCAGAGTGCTGGCAAAGTAAAGGATAATGCCGCAAACATTGCGTAAAGTCGCCCGCCTGTTCGCGGGAAAACCCGCAGCGGGGACCAGGCGCCCTCCGTATCTCCTTGTAACTCCAACCGCATTTCAACGGCACACCGCTTGCTCAATTCGAGTTCAGCAATCGAATTACACGTCCACCAAATAATTAATAATGGAGGTAATGTTATGGCAAACAAGAGTGGCGCGGGCTTGGCTCCAACGAGGGGCGCTCGCGAATTGATGGGCTTCGACCCTTTCCCTTCGTTCGAGGAGAGGCTCAGACGTTTATTCGAAGGCTTCGAACCGTTCAGTACCTCAGGCGAGGAAAACTGGTCGCTCGCCACCTGGGCGCCGGCCTGCGACATCTACGAGACCGACAACGATATCGTGGTCAAGGCCGAACTGCCGGAAGTGAAGAAGGAAAACGTTTACGTCTCGATCGATAACAACCTGCTGACGATTCGCGGCGAGCGCAAATTCTCCGAGGAAACGAAGAAGGAGAATTACCATCGCGTCGAGCGCAGCTACGGTGAATTCATGCGCAGCTTTACTATTCCCAGCTTCGTTGACGCCAACAAGGTCAACGCCGAATTCAAGGACGGGGTGCTGTGGGTGAAATTGGCGAAGTGTGAAGAGTCCAAGCCGAAGCAGATCGAAGTCAAAGTCAAATAACCAATTCGGATAAGCGGGCGCAGACGGAATTGATACGTCTGGCGCCGCCGATCCGGCCGCAGCAATGATTCAGTGGCCGCTGCGGCCGGATCGCTTACGTTTATCCGCTCCCCATCGTCAGCACCTGACGACCTTATCAGCCAAGCCGAAGCTACCCATTGATTGCGGAATTTTCCGCTGGCCGATTCGTAAGATTCCCCAATTCGATCCCTTTCCGAGCCTTAAACCCACCTTTTACTGAGGCACGCTCATTGCTCAGAAGTATTCATGGAGAGGCGAAAGATGTCTGAACAAAACTTTCCGAAATATCGCCAGCGCCTCAATCTGCTAATGAAGAGGTTGTCGAAAGAGCTGGCAGGCCCCGTGTCAGGCTTCGCGCAACTGCGCCGCGAGTCGATGGCCGAGGGCGCGTTGAGCCGGAAGAGCAAGGAATTGATCGCGCTTGGCGTCGCGATCGCCGCTCGCTGCGACGCCTGCATCGCCTATCACGTTCACGACGCTTTGCGCGCTGGGGCGACGAGACAGGAGATCGTCGAAACCATCGGCGTCGCGATGATGATGGGCGGCGGGCCGGCGACGATGTACGGCTGCCACGCCTTCGAGGCGCTCGAACAATTTGAGACCGAACGCGCCGAAGAGGCGGCCCAGAAACAGGCGAGTCAGGAAGGCGATTGTTGACGGCGCGTCCGGAGAATAAAGAGGCGCGGCCATCAAATCGGCGCAAGGAAGATTGAAGAGGTGCTATTATGGCGACCACACCAGCTTATACGTTTGACTTCGACGAGATCGGTCTGAAAGACGTCCCCCGCGTGGGCGGCAAGAACGCCTCGCTCGGTCAACTGTTCAATGCATTGAAACCGATAGGCGTCGGCGCGCTTGACGGCTTCGCCACCACGGCCGACGCTTATCATCGGTTGCTCATCGAACGCAACCTCGAATTCCAGTTGCGCTCTCTGCTCTCCGACTTCGACCCCGAAGACGTCGACGAACTCGCAGCGCGCGGACACGCCGCGCGCGCGGCTGTGCTGGAGACGCCGCTGCCCGAGGACCTGCGGTCGGCGATCCTGACCGCTTACGACCGGCTCTGCGCCCGGCTGGGGCGTGAGCCGGAGTTGGCGGTCCGCTCGTCCGCCACCGCGGAGGATCTGCCCGAAGCCTCGTTCGCCGGTCAGCAGGAGACCTTCCTAAACGTCCGCGGACGCGAAGCGCTGCTGCGGGCGACTCAAGCCTGCTTCGCCTCGCTCTTTACCGACCGCGCCATCAGCTATCGCGCCCGTCACGGCTTCGACCATCTGCAGGTCGCCCTCTCGGTCGGCGTGCAGCCAATGGTACGATCCGATAAGGCCGGCGCGGGCGTGATCTTCACTCTCGACACGGAATCGGGCTTCCGCGACGTGGTCGTCGTGACCGGCTCTTACGGGCTTGGCGAGTTTGTCGTGCAGGGCGTCGTCACGCCTGACGAGTGGACAGTCTTCAAGCCGGCGCTCGCGAAAGGCTATAGCGCGATCATCGGGCGACGAACCGGCTCCAAGGAGGTGCGATTGGTTTACGCCGACGGCAGCCGCGCCACGCGCAGCGAGCCGACCCCAGACGAAGAGCGCCGCCGCCTATCGCTCAGCGACGACGAAGTCCTGAAGCTTGCGTGCTGGGCCTGCCTGGTCGAAGGTCATTACTCCGAGTTGGCGGGACATCCGCAGCCGATGGACCTCGAATGGGCTAAGGACGGCCTGACCGGAGAGATGTTCATTCTGCAGGCGCGACCGGAGA
>Ga0137373_10004533_pt1 | contig 15177 bp, 17 predicted proteins | sample SagtaG_5_FD_104912 | JGI IMG/M metagenome (GOLD analysis project Ga0137373, IMG submission 104912) | Vadose zone soil microbial communities from Sagehorn Ranch, Mendocino, California, USA - Sage1_R_80_16 metaG | ecosystem: Environmental > Terrestrial > Soil > Vadose zone | place: USA...
AGGTCGTGCCCGCGACCAGCAGCGCCCCGTTCACCCCTGCTCCTCCCGTCCCCGCGCCGGCCGACGCCAGTCGCTCGCTGCCGCGAGAATCGCGGAAACGGCAACGGCCGCCCAGGTGACGGCGCGTGACAGCCGAACCGCGCGGCGGATGTCGGCCGGCGCAGCCGGACGGCCATTGCCGAGTTGCGGCCGGTCCTCGATCACACCGCCGTAGACGTTGGTGCCGCCCAGCCGGACGCCGAGCGCGCCCGCGAAAGCGGCTTCGCAGCGCCCGGCGTTAGGGCTCGGGTGCCGGGCGCCGAAGGCGCGCGCGGTGCGCAGCGCCGCGCCGGGCCGACCGCCCACAGCCGGTGCACACGCCGCGGCGAGCAGGCTGGTCAACCGTGCGGGCACAGCGTTGGCGACGTCGTCGAGCCGCGCAGCGGCCCAGCCAAAATCGAGGTACCGCGGGCAGCGGTGGCCGACCATGGCATCCAGTGTGTTCACAACCCGGTAGCCGGCAAGCCCGGTCACGCCCATGGCAGCGCCCCACAGCAGCGGCGCGACAACGGCGTCGCAGGTGTTTTCCGCCACGGATTCGACCGCCGCCCTGGCGAGGCCGACCGGGCCAAGGCGGGCCGGGTCGCGGCCGCACAAGGCGGGCAGCCGGGCCTGGGCGGCGGCCACATCTCCAGACTCGAGCGCCAACGCGAGCCGTTCGGCTTCGTGGGCGAGAGACCCCGCGCCGGTCACGGCCCAGCCGACGGCGGCGGTGACGGCGAGGCGGAGTACCGGGCGCCCCCGGGTGAGGTAGTCCGCGGCCGCTGCAGGCGCTGCCGCGCCGAGCAGGCACGCAGCGGCGTGTACCGCACCGCGAGTCCTTGTGGCCGCGTACGTGCGGGCCTCGAGCGCGGTCGCAGCACGGCCGAACGCGGCGACAGGGTGGCCGCGCGGCGGGTCGGTGAAGATCGCATCAAGCAGGGTTCCCGCGACGAGACCTCCAGCCACCGGCCATCGTGCCGCACCCAGCCGGCGGTCGCGTCTTTGCCGGGGGGCCGCCGCGCGCTGCCACGGCTCGTGGACCGTCACGGATCCCGACCTTAGGGCAATTTCGGGCCCGGTGACGCCCTGCCCTTGCCCACGATGGCCCGCAGGGTTGCCGGTAGCGTGCAAAATGAGGCAGGAGCGCCTGTAGCTCAGCTGGACAGAGCAGCTGCCTTCTAAGCAGCCGGTCGCAGGTTCGAATCCTGCCAGGCGCGCCAGGCAGCCCGCTGACCTGGGCGAACGTGCTCGAGTGCTGCTTTGCTGAGGGTAGTTGCGGCCAGGCAGCTGGCCGCGAGGCTGGATCGGCCCTGAGTCCGCAGAGCACCTTCTAGCTGCGGAAATGCTGTCATCCTCGCCTCGGTCGCCGTAGCTACAGCGCTGCGGCACCAAATAACTTGCACGGCCGTGCCCGCCATGCTTTCTGCCTGCCCGCGCTACGAGAAGCCAGGCCCGTCACGCCAAGGCGGCCGAGACGGCGCGCTCGATCAGGTGAGCGGCGACACTGGCCTGCTCGCCGTTCCAGCGCACCCACTCCGGAAGCAGGGCCAGCGCTGCGTCCGTGACAGGGTCGTCCCTCCAGTCGCTGATGAGCTCACGGTAGAACTGTGACCGGTGGGGCGAGACTGCGTGCTCGGTACCGGGCAGGAGCCCCTCCAGCCACTCCTCCGCCAGCGCCTCCACCGCGTCCCGGCTGGGAGCATGGCCGTGCCGCGCCGAAAACCAGCCGGTAAACTCGGCCGCCATCGGCACGAAGTCGATGTCACGGTACAGCGAACGCGGGCTTGGCAGGTCGACGCCGCGGCCGCGCAGCGCATCGGTGACGTCCCGCATCCGGCGGGGGCCACGGAACCAGTCGTCCATGAGCGCTCGTGGCTCCCTGCCGCTGAGGATCTGCTCGGCATGCTCGCAGTACACCAGGCACGCCAGTGATCCGGCCGTCGCCGGCACAGGCGCCGCCCCCTCCGCGCCGACACCGGCCTGTTCCCGCCAGGCCGCGGCTGCCTGCTCCACGTCGTCAAACACGCCGGCTCCGGCGAGACGGATCGTCCCGCACGCATCAATGTCGAACAGGTACACCGACGGATCGATGCCGCCCGGATAGCAGAAGCCCGCGATCACCGCGAACCGCGTCCCGTACGCGTCCTGCATCACCCGCACGTCACCAGTGGCCTCGATGTCCGGCAGCAGCTCCAGCCAGGCCGGCTGCGTGGCCAGCCCATCACGGGGCAGCGCCTTCGCAGCTTCGGACGCCTGCTGGCTGGCGAACGCGCCGAGCCCGTACGACCCGATCGAGGCAAGACCGCGCAGCAGCCGCCACGGCCCCTGCCACGCACCGCTGCCCCGGCCGGCGGCAGCTACCATCCGGTCGACGGCGCGGCCGGTAAGTTCCGTCGCCCACAGATCGAACCGCAGCCCGGAACGCTCCGCGCGCACCGCGCGGTGAAGCTCGGCGCCGATCAGTTCGGCCGTCGCCTGTTCCAGTGCCCGCGGCCCCCGCGCCGCGAGCAGGCCGCGCGAGGCCGCGAGCACGCGCTCCTGCGACGGCGCGAACCACTCCGGACGGTCAGGTGACCCGAAGAACGCGTCGATCCGGGGCCTGGGACTGGTGCTCAGCCCGGAGAGTCCAGGTTCCGCCGCGTTCACCCGCCGCGAGCCGGGAGATGGCGCGGGACGCTTGCGCCGCTGCGACTTCTTGGGCTTCTTCGGTTTGCGACCGCGAGACACCGGTGACATGCGGCGAGCCTAGCCGACAGCTGCGGTCACCCCTCCTCGCCGAGGGCGTGCAGCCTGCGGTTGACCGTGGCCAGGCTGAACGGCCGGGGCTCTTCCGGCTGGTCCTCGGACCAGTACTCGACCGGTGAGCCGCCCTTGAACTCGACACAGACCGCGTAGTCCCGCCCCGGGTCACGCTCAAGCGTCTTCTCCAGTGTGATCTCGTGCTCCCAGCAGGCGCCGAGGTCATACGTGTAGGTGATCTTCCTGGCGCCCCGCGCCAGGGCGTCCTGCACCCGGACCTCCCCATCGTCCCCGGACCCTCCAGGTCCGCGAACGGGTCACCGTACTGCTTCTTCCCCACGGCGAAGACGTGCAGGTGGTCGCCGTCCCAGCTGAACAGGACCTGGATGGTTTCGTGCAGGTCGGCCAGGCTGGCCGTGGCCGGCAGCCCCACCCTCCGCCAGATCGGCGGCCGGGCGCCTGCCAGCGAGACCTTCAGCTCGGCTACCTGGTCAATGCTGCGCGCCGGACGCGGCGAACTCCGCCACCGCCCGAGCGACTGCCCCCGCGTCCGGGTGGCCGGTGGCCCGCACGGCCGCAAGCCGGGCGTCGGGGCCCGCTCCGGCATGCTTTCCCACACCCGGCTGAGCGCCTCATCGGGGCCCTTGTCCGCCAGCGCTGCCGCGGCGGCCTCCACCCCCAGCCACCGCCAGTTTTCGTCGCCGGGCTCGTGGCCCTGGTCCCAGTCCGCCAGCACGGCGCGGGCGTGCGGGCCGACGCGCGGTGCCGCCGCCAGCTCGCGCCAGGCCGGCAGCGCGTCCTCCCCCAGCCGTTCGGCCGCGGACCGCCACGCCGCGCAACAGCGGCGGCAGCTCCTCGGCCGCGGTGAGAATCTCCCGCGCGGCCGCGGCGGCGTCACGCTCCGCCAGCCACCCCCACGCGACATGATCCTGCTGTTCGGCGTCGCTGAACTGGGCCGCCGCCGCGATCATCTCGCCGGCCGGCAGCCCCGGCCCAGCCAGCGCGGGCAGGCCGGCCGGCAGATGCCCGGCCGCCCAGCGGCCCAGGGTCGTGATCACCGGCTTGCGGGCGTCGCCGGTCAGCGCGCCGAACTCGGCCAGCAGCGCGACCACCCCAGCCAGCGGGTTTCCCGGCGTCCGGGTCGAAGTACCGGTCAACCGCATGCATCGGCTCCCAGAACGACTTGTCGTACAGGTCGCACAGGCCGCGCAGCGCCCCAGTCACGGCCGGCCAGAGACCGCCCTTCGCGCTAGCCGGCCTGCGATCCTCGCCCAGGACCGCAAGCAGCGCGAGCACCAGCAGGCGGACGCTCACCGACCTCGCCCTGGCCCAGCACTGGGCCTCCGGCGGCACCAGACTCGGCCTGGAGGAGATCCCCAAGCTGGTGCTCACCCTGCCGCTCGGCCCCGCCCGCCGAAGACAGCCCGTGACCCGCTTGCTCCCCCGCTCACCGTCCTTCCGCCATGCCTGCTGGCCGTCCAGTTCTTGCTCGGGATCGTCACAAACTCCCACGCCCGGCCCTCCGAAACCCAGCCGGGACTGCCCGGAACCTCGACGCCCGCCTCGGCGCAGCGGCGCGGTGGGCGCCCCTGCACGGCCCGCCCGTGCTCGAGCCGCACGTCGCGGTCGGCCTCGCTATCGGAGCCTGCGCCGTCGCCCCTGCCGTTCTCGCGCTCCTCTCCCGGGCCTCTGGCACATCGGCCGCGGCGGCGGACAGATGTGCTGGGGGCGGGCGGTCGCCGCACGGCCCGTTGCCGGGCCGGGAGCCTGAGCTGCACGTCAAGATAGCCGAACACGCGCATGCAAGGCTGAGCTGCACCCAACCCGGTCGGCCCTCGCCGCCTCCGCCATCTCTCCGAGCCATGGCTCCATGATGGCGACGCGGTCTGCGAGCCGGGAGATCTCGCTCCTGCCCTGCTTGGATCGAGGGCGATCGCTGATCCTGGTATGGTAATTGGTATGGCGTCGAAGAAGGTGACCATTACGCTCGATGAGGCGCAGCTCGATCGGGTGCGCGCCCTGGTGGAGGCGGGGTCTGCGCCGAGCGTGTCAGGGTTCGTGCAGCATGCGGTCGGAGTCGCCCTGCATGACGTCGCGGGATGGGGTGCGGTGCTCGCCGAAGCATTGCGCGAAACGGGCGGCGCGCTCTCCGACGACGAGCGCGCCTGGGCCGACGAGATGCTCGGCGTCAACAAGGGCCGCGGGAGACCGGCGGCGTGACGCCAGGCGTCACGTTCGACGCGGGCGGGCTGATCGCCCTGGATCGAAACGATCGCCGTGTGGTGGTGCTCCTCGCCCGCGCCCGCGAGACAGGTGCCCGCGTCACGATTCCAGCGACCGCGCTGGCGCAGGCTGTGCGGCGACCCGACCGGCAGGTCCGGCTCGTCCGGTTGATCCGCCAGCCCACGGCCGACGTCATCGACCTGGACCGGGTGGATGCGACCAACGTCGGCAGACTCCTCGCAGCGAGCGGAACGTCTGACATCGTTGACGCTCATGTGGTGATCTGTGCGCGCCGCAGCGAACAGCACGTCGTCACATCCGATCCCGCCGATCTCCGCGCCCTCGACCCGGCGATTCGACTGATTGCGCTCTGATGGATGGCGCTGCGGGCCGCCGCGAGGTAGCGTCAGTGCGCCGGTCCGAGCCGCCGATCCCCTCCCGCATGACCAGATAACTTCGGCTACGACGCTCGCCGCCGGCCTGGGTTTCTGCAGGTAGCTACGGCGTTGCGGGGCGGATATCTTCTAAGCAGTAGGTCGCAGGTTCGAATCCTGCCAGGCGCGCACACAAAATCCCAGGTCAGACGGTATGTATGCCGTTGGGTATCGGTTGGGCGTCAGTTCGGTTCGATCTCGCTGGGCCGCCAGGTCTTGTCGAAGAACGGCTGGAGAGGGTTGTAGAGCCGAAGGATCGCGAAGAAGCCTTTGCCCGGGACGGTCCAGATCCAGTTGCTTGTCTGGCCTGCGGGTGTCTTGGGTCCGAAGTAGATGTCTGTCGAGCCGTCCGGGTTGGTGTCGATAGTGCCGGACTGGCTCCCGATGTCCGGCTTCGGCTGGCCGGTCTGGAGCATGGAGCGCGTCTGGTGGTCGTAGAGCATCACCGACCAGAACCGGTTCTTGGGGACACCCACAGGCCGATGAAAGGGCGTAGTGCCTCGACCTGGGGTTGCGGTCGCGAAGTAAGGCAGGAAGCCCTCGAGCCCGGCTAGGCCGACGGCCATGGATTCTCCTCGCAGCGCAAGCCACCCTTCGGCGGCGCAGTCGCGCGCATCCTAGGTCCAAGGTGCTTTCGCGCTCAAGTCGGCGCATCACCTGCCGACGCCGCGCATCTGTCGAGCGCTGGGCCCACAACTCATCGTCGGCGAGCGAGGGGGGTAGGTCGTGAAGGAGCCGCCAGACTCGTGAAGTCCTGGCCATCGTTGCAGCACCCCACCGAGCGGTCTCTAGGCAGCCCGACAGGGTGCCGGGTTCCCGTGTGACACGCTTGAAACCCGCTATTTCTCAAGCCCGTCAGCGGTCCGCGCGGCAGGGTGCTGGCTGTCAGTATTCCCGCATCGTGGGCTTCAAACGGCACGAGGCGGAAGGCCGCCTCGTGCGAGGCTTGCTACGGCATGCCTAGCATTCGCGCAGCAAGAGGGAGATTTCCGTACGGTCAGCCGGACCTTCGGTTGGCGTGCTGGCCGTCGGCCCTGTAGGGGAGGCACGAATGCGACGTCGCACGTTAGCCATCGCGGTCACCCTGTCAGCGACACTCGCGGCGCTCAGTTTGTCGGCGGCATCCGCGGAACCGTCTTGGCATGCCAAGGGTACCGGCCTGCTTGACTGCAACGGGCACAGCCCGGTTCAGCGTGTGGTTAAACAACTTCAATGCGCGGAGATCGCAGCGAACGAGGACGACGGGTTCGAGGACAACGGTCACTACGTGGGCCATGATGAGGCCGACATCGGGTGGTTCTCGACCCAGCCGGGATCCTCCACCAGGGCCCGGTGGAATGTCACCTTGCCGGTCGACCCGCCGGGCCCTGCCAGCACCTCCTTCAGCGGGCCTGTGGCTGATTTCCAGCTCACGGTCGCCCTGGTTCGGCATGGTGCTCTGCGACAACGAGAAGTCGGTATCGACCGTCACATGCGCGCGATTGCGGTCTGGGGCGCAACGCGTGGTGGCAAGAGCCGCATCGAGGCATCCGAGTTGACGGTTACGAAAGGCGGCTGGTCACCGCCCGCCGAGCTGGCGGAAGCAAGCCAAATGCTGTTGGTTCCGCAGATCGCGGTTAACGCGCGCGGCGATGCGGTGGCCGCATGGAAGCGCTGGCGGGGCGGCGCACCGCTCAGCCCTGGCGGCGTGCGGGATCCGATCGCCGCCGCGGTGAAGCCTTCCGGGCGCAGATCCTGGCTCGCGCCGGTCACCCTCGGCACGGAGTTCGAGCCACCGCTCCAGGACGTGGCGGCCTTTGAGTTTTCCGGGCCGCATGTCGCGATCGACGCCAGGGGCGACGCTGCTGTCGTCTGGCAGGGTCGGTACGGTCGCACGATCGTCCCTGAAGCGTCTGCCATGGACGCTGGCGGCCGGTGGCAAACGCCGACGCCCATCGCGACGACGTTCGCGCTCTACCCGCACGTCGCGATGGACAGGAACGGCGATGCGACTGCCGTGTGGCAGGGTCCGCGGGGCAGCGTCGTGGCAGCCAGCAAGCCACGAATGGCGGGTGGCTGGTCCACGCAGCAGACCATTTACCACGGGAACCCCAACATCACTCCCTACCCGCAGGTCTCGGTCGGCTCTCACGGAGAAGCGATCGCAACCTGGAGCGGCAATCCGGTCCAAGCCGCCGTCCGCCCGGGTCCGGGCGCTGCCTGGCAGCATCCGGTGAGGCTTGGCTTCGGCGGAGGAACGGCGGATTAATCTGAAGGAACGCCAGCTAAGCCCGCAATACTCACGACGGTGTCAGCCTTTGGCGGGTGAGAAGTGGTCAACGATCCGCTGCGCGTAGTACGACTCCCAGGCCTGTCTGGGGTGGTCGGCGCTGTACTGCTTGTCGAGGCTGACGAGCAGGTAGATGAGTTCACTGCGGACGGGCTTGGTGTCAAGCAGGGTTGGCAATTCGGACAGGTTGATCAGCCACTCCGCGTACCAGGAGGCCCAGTCTTCGTCCGCTCCATCCACGATCCGGAAGACCCGGTGGTGAGTCTCGCCTGCCTCGTGCAGGAGTTGGCTGATCTGCTCCGGTGTGGTTGTCATCTCGCCTCTCCCCCGCGCCGCACATACATCTCCACCCAGGATCTATTTTCCCACATAGACCGCGGCATCCCCGAACGCCCTGCCGGGCCGCTGGACTTCGACTGGGCGGCTGGCGCGCCGGGCTTATGTCCGGGGGCCAAATGACCAGAACGTTACGGGGCGTTCGTGGCGTTCGCCCTCAAGCACGACGTCGACCAGCTCGTCGAAGAACGCGACAAGGCCGCCCACCCGCGAAGCGTCGTGCAGTGGTTGCCGGTAGGTCCAGGCGATGTCGGTGATGGTCTCGCCGCCGACGGTGGCCGACCAGTACGACGCCCGTCCCTTGTAGGCGCAGTAGGTCTGTTTCTGGCTGGGGATCAGGCTGGCGCTGACGTCTTCGCGCGGCAGGTAGTAGCGCACCGGGAGCATGGTCTCAAACAGCAGCGCCGGCCGGGAAGACTCGGCAAGCACTTCCCCGTTCAGCTCAAGGCGCACCTGCCGCGAACTGGCGACCACGTCGATTCGATGGAAGGGGTCACGCGGATGGGCCACGTTGGGCTCATCCTCTTCGAGCCACGCGTCGAAGGCCTGGAAATCGAGCACAACATACCCGGCCAGGTCGGGGTCAGCGAGGCGGAACCCGGCACCCGGGCAGTCGTGCCCGTCGGCGCGCACGTCGACGGCTTCCCCCTCGGCTGTGTGGACGGCGAACGGGAAGGACGGGTCCAGCAGGGGCCGTTCGGACAGGTCGCGTATCTGGCGCCCGGTCTCGGTGCCGCCCGGCGCGACTGGGCGAGCCGGCACTAGTTCGCCGCGGATATCCTGCGCCGGGACCGCATAGCTGGGCACGACACGCCGCGGTTCCCAGACCAGGACCGCCCGGGTGCTGTCGATGACCGGAGTGCCTCCCAGCATGGCGCGGATACGCTTGGCTGTCGGCTCGTGCCGCAGTTGGCCGAACCCGCTCGTCATCAAGTCACGAACCCGAACGCTCATCGTAAACACCCCTCCCGGTTACTCCCCGGCGATGGCGGTCACGGTCTGGCCGGACGGGAGCTCGCCAATCATTGAGCCGTGCCACGGCGCGTGGTAGTTGGACACCCCGCCAGTTGACTTGAGGATCCAGTAGCCCCCGGTGGCGGGGGCAGCGGCCAACCCGACGGGTGACACACCGGCCGGGAGTTGACCCCTCAGCGATCCGTACCAGGGTGCTCCGAAGTTGTGCACCCCGCCGTCAGACGTGAGCACTAGGTAGCCGCCGACGGGGCTGGCAGTTATTCCCGCCACGGTCTGGTCTGCGGGTAGCGTGCCATTAAGTGACCCATACCACGGGACGCCGTAGTTGGCCACGCCCCCATCGGACTTGAGCATCCAGTAGCCGCCCGTGGCTGGGTTCGCCGCCAGCCCCACGGCGGTCACCCCCGCAGCGAGCGTGCCCGCGGCGGAGCCGTGCCAGGGCGTGCCGTAATTGTGCACTCCGCCGTTGGAGGTCAGGACCAGATAGCCGCCCCGGCTGGCGGCAATCGCCGTAACGGTCTGGTCCGGCGGCAGTTTGCCCGCCATAGACCCGTACCAGGGAGCGCGGAAGTTGGCCACGCCCCCGTTGGACTTCAGAATCCAGTAGCCCCCGGTGGGAAGGTCGGCTGCCAGTCCAACCGCGGTCACCCCCGCGGCGAGCGTGCCCGCGGTCGAGCCGTACCAGGTTGCGCCGTAATTGTGTACTCCGCCATTGGAGGTGAGCACGAGATAGCCGCGCCCGGTGCGGCCGAGCAGATCAACAAAGGTGTAACCGTGGCTTCGGAAGTACCTGATGATCGTGGGCAGGGCGAGAACGGTGGCCGGATTGCCGGCCGGCTGATTGTGCATGAGCACGACCGGGTGCTGCAATACACCTCCCTGCTGCTCGGCCAGCCTGATGATCCGATCCACCCAGTAGGAGGATGACGAGCCATTCGCCTTCCAGTCCTCGGTGTCCACCGACCACAGCCAGACCTGCATCCTGCGCTGCTGGGCCAGGCTGAGCGTCGTCGAGTTGTACGAACCGTACGGCGGCCGGAAGGCGCAGGGCGGGCTGCCGACCAGGCTCTTCTGCTCGGCGGTCGCCCGATCCATCTCCGTGCCCTGCGCGGACGCGGACAGCGTCGTCATGTCAGGGTGATCCCACGTGTGATTGGCGATCATGTAACCCATGCGGGCTTCGTCGCGCACCTGCTGCGGCCGGGCCGCCGCGTTCTGGCCGAGGTTGAAGAACGTGGCGGTTACGCCTTGCGCATGCAGGGTCGAAAGAATCTTCGCCGTGCTCGCCCCCGGGCCGTCGTCGAAGGTCAGCGCTACGGTCTTGGCGCTTCCCGGCGCATAGTAATGCCGCCCGTAGGGCGCGGCAGGGCAGCTCGTGGAGATCTGCGGCGAGGTGACTTGCGGAGGGGCCGCGACACGGCCGTTCGGCATGAGTGCGGGCGGGCCGGCCGGCCCCTCGTTAGACGGCGACGGTGGCGGCTGGCTCGCGGCGGTGACAGCGGCCTCCGCAGCCTCCGCGGCCGGTGGGACGGCCGATGGGAGGATGACCGCGGTTAACCCTGCGAGGCTGAGGGCCACGGCAACTGGCAGGAATCGCAATCGAGAGGTGGGCAAGGAAACCTCCATTGACCGGTCTAACGTCGTGGCAAACACGGCGAAAGGCACACAAAACCGGAGACTAGCAGCAGTGTTCGCGTCAGCGCTGTCGGCGGCCAGGGACGAACGTCACAGCTCGAGGTCCCGAAGTACCTGTTTTTGACTCGATACGGGAAACGTCATCAAACTCAGACGCTCGACGCGAACCCAATGGCTGGCGAATCCCTTGACGCCGGTCGCGGGTGCCGTATAAGACGCCCTATAGGACCCCGTGCCGACGGAGGGTGAAGAACGGGGGAATCATGTTCACAGCAGGCACGGCGACTGGCAATATCCAGCCGTATTTCTTACCCAGGCCGCAGTGACCTTGGACAGGTCCTTGCCGCTGGACCAGCAGCCGGAACTGGCGACGATCGAGGCCCAGGCACTCGAGGTGGGACAGCTCGTCGCCGACTTCATCAACGGCGCCAGGACGAGTGTCGACATCGCCATCTACGACTTCCGGCTGCTTGACGGGGCGCTGAGCCAGGAGATCGTCGATGCCGTCAACGCGGCCGCCGAGCGGGACGTGACCGTCCGGCTCGCCTACGACCGGGTTCAAGGGCCGCCCCACGTTGCCACGGTGAAGGCGTTCGCCATGGCCGGCGGTGACCCCGCACCTACCGGCACCCACTCGTTCCTCGGCACGGCGGGTTTCCACGCCGCGGTGCAGATCCGGGCGATCCAAGAAGAGGCGATCGACCCCGGCCACCAGATCATGCACCAGAAGTACATCGTCCGCGACCAGGGCAGTGTCGATGCCGCATCGGCAGCGCTAAGGCGGGAGGCGTCGAAGTCGCCTACTCCTTCGCGCCCGGTGAAGGGCGTGCCACCGAGGCCGCGCTCGCCGACCTGATCGCCGCCGCGACCACCCGAATCAGGGTGGCATCGATGGTGATCTCCTCAGGAAAGATCCTTCAGGCGCTAGCGGACCGTATCGACGCGGGTGTCGACGTGGCAGGGACCTACGACGGACCCGAGATGCACGGCGTCGTCGGGGATTGGCAACGTGCCGCACCGGGCGGCCCGTCGGCGGAACGCCTGGCGCTATGGAACTCGATATCCGCACAGTTGGTGGGCAAAGCGTCGGTGCCATTCGCGGCGCACGGTCCGCACAATTTCATGCACAATAAGGCGGTCGTGGCCGACGGCACCGTCGCGACCGGCAGCTTCAATTTTTCTGCCAACGCCACGCACAACGCGGAGAACGTACTCCCGCATCGACAGTGCTGACCTCGCCGAGCAGTATGCTTCCTACATTGACGGGCTGGCCGAACGGTACGCCTAGGAGGCTGCGGTTTGCCGTCATATTCGCCGCACAGGACACTAGCGAAGTAGGAACACCTCGGTCTGGCTGGGACCCGCGCGGCTTGTGACGGTGGCGGTATAGGTTCCAGGAAGCGCAACCGTCCGCGGCAACGTGCATCCTGGTTCGGAACGCTCACGGTTCCACGAAACACGCCTGACGAATGGCACGCCGCGCGACAGGTGCACCATGTGCGAGCCGGATCCCCGTGCGCAATCAGCCGGGTTCCAAGAATGGACTGGGCCGGACTTTATTTCGAGCCGGAGCGATCGGGAGCCGACGTCAAAGGCGCATGTCCGCTCACCCGTGTTAACCGCATAAATCGTGAACCGCGGCTCCGCAGGCTGCTCGTACAACGGCTGGCTCGCCGCCAGGCTGATGACCACGTCACCTGCTGCGCAAAGGCCGTGCGGCCGGTGCGCCCGCACGGCCTTATGCGTTTTTCTTGGTGCCCGCGCGGTGACGGTTACGGTGGGCGCTGATGTCGGCACGCCGTCCGCGGCCGCCCGCGGCGTGGCAGCCGAGTTCGTGGCGGCGGGCTCGGGCGTTCGCAGTCCGGCGGTGGCGGCCGAGCAGGCCCATGCGACAAGGCCGAGGATGGCGAGCACTCCGCCGAACGCGAATACCCGGCGTCGCCAGTAGGACTCTGGCCCGCCCGGTGGCCACCTATCGCTCGGCATGTGCCGATCCATACGCAGAGTATGGGAAATAATCGCCCAATTCTCGCGTCGGCACGCCGACGGCACTGCGAGGTGAAGCAACCAACCGCGCGCTTGCGACGTCACTAGGCATGACGTCCGCGCTAGCGGGCGATTCCGGAGAGGAGTGACGCATGAAACGAGCGCGACGGGGGATGCGGAGCATGGTCGTGGCTGTCGCCGGGTGCACCATCGCGGCCACGGCATTATCCGGATTAGCGGGACTATCAGCGCTTTCAGGTGCCCAGGCGGCGAGCCTCGGGCCGACCGTCAAGTTAATAGCGGCACAGAGCAAGATCACGGTTTTTGAGTTCGGCGGCCGGGTCTTCCTGGATCCCGGCATCTATGTGGCGTCGCTCACATCGGCCCTCGAGCTTCGCGTTGCGCGGGCCAGCCATTCCAAGCACATGACGATCAGGCAGATCATCCATCTGCCTGACGGTTCCACCCTGGCGAGGCCGCTGCCGCCCACGACGCTGAACGGCTGGCAGGGCCTGCGCAACTTCCTTCACGTCACGGTGCGCAACTCCAGCGGCACGGTGGTGGTGTCGCGCCAGCAGACTTTCTGCCCGAATACCTATGACCCGCAGCGAGTGAGCCCGGACAGCCCTGACACCTCGCCATACCCGCAGGTGTGCGCCGCGATCGATCCCTTCCAGCAGGGCATGGTGTGGGGCGTGGAGAGGAACTGGGCGGTCGATTCATTCGAGCGGTTCGGCAGCGTTTATCGGCTCTCCCCAGGGACCTACCGGCTAACCGCCACCATCGGGCGCACGTATGCGCGGCTGTTCAGCATCGCCGCCCGCAACGCCACCGCGAGCGTCACGGTCAGGGTCGTGAAGGCACCGTGGTGCTGCGGGTTCGCTGCTGCCCGCGCTGACCGGGCCCGGGGCGGGATGCTCTCGCCAGCGCCGGTCGTGCCGGACCTGGCGAGCCCGCCGAACGCCGTTCGGCCGGACCTGGCGGCCCTGCCGTCCTGGGGAATCAACACCAGCCATACCCGGTCGGGGCATGACCTGCTGGCGTTTGGCGCCACCGTGTGGGTAGGGGGCAACTCGCCGCTCGATGTCGAGGGTTTCCGCATCAACGGCTCGCCGACCATGCAGGCGTATCAGTACTTCTGGCGCGACGGTCAGGTTGTCGGCCGGGTTCGGGCCGGGACGATGGGATTCGACTCCGGCAGCGACCACAACCACTGGCACTTCAGGCAGTTCGCACAGTACCGCCTGCTCAACTCGACTAAGACGCTGGCGGTACGAAGCCATAAGCAGGGCTTCTGCATCGCCCCCACGGACCCAGTCAATCTTTTGTTGCCTCATGCCGTGTGGCAGCCGACCTTCACCGGCTTCGGCGGAGCGTGCGGCAGCCCGGCCGCGCTGTGGGTGCGGGAATTCATGCCGGTCGGCTGGGGGGACACATACTTCCAGTACGTAGCAGGTCAGTCGTTCAATATCACCAAGCTGCGCAACGGCACCTACTACATCGAGGTGATCGCGAACCCGCTGCGGGTCTTGCGCGAGACCACAACCAGGAACGATGTCTCGCTGCGGAAGGTCATCCTCGGCGGTACCCGAGGCCACAGAACGGTCAAGGTGCCGACCTGGCACGGCATTGACCGCGAGCACTGATTCGCTCGCGATGCGATGATCGGGGCCGCTCTTTCCGCGCTCGTCGCGGAAAGAGCGGCCCGATCATGGTCTGCCCGGCGACGCCACGAAGATCGCTTCGTGGTAGGTGCCAGGCTCGCTGCAGAGGGCGATGCATGGAATCTGCCGCCACTCACCAAACGCGACACGGCGGCGACCGCTCCCCTCGATGCGCTTGATTTCCAGAACGAGCCCCGGTTCCTGACACCTCCAAAACTGCCGGAACCGGCCAGGCCCTGGCGAGGCTGACGCCGCCCCAAGCGGGCGGTGTTTAGTGCGGGTCGACCGGGTGCCACCCAGCGCAGCCGTTAAGGACCTGCGGGTTGAAGATCTTTATTTATCCAGAACGGCTGCCGCTGCGTGGCACGGGCAGGTGTGCGGGCCCGAGGGGGTTAGCTGCTGCACGTCGCGCCCGATGGGCGTGCAGGCGTGGGAGGCACGGCCGACGCCAGAGGCACGGCTGGCGCCGCCCGTTTTCAGCTGCCCGTCCGGGTCATCGCGCTGGGGACCGGAATGGCCGGACGGGGCGGTGGAGGACCCTCCTTGCCTCCGCCGCCCTGTCCGGGAGCGGGGTGATGGAATTTGCTATTGGGCGGGGAGCGACGTCGGCTTCCCTGTGGGGTGGGACGCCGGCGCGCCGGTTGGGAGATCGGTCGGCTTTCCTGTCGGATGCGAGTTAGGCCCGGCGGTTGGATGCGCGGACGGACCATGGCTCGAAGCCGTCCCGGCCAGGCTGGCGCAGAAAGTGGCGACATTGTCCTTGCCACCAGCGGCGGTGATCAAAGCGGTGAAGGCCGGGTTGTCCAGGGCCTTGCCCGCGCTGGTGCTGACACCAGCCGTATAGGCGCGGCACAGCCCGCGCAGCGAGGGCGACGGGGTCGCGCTCGGCTTGTGC
>Ga0137373_10004541_pt1 | contig 15169 bp, 12 predicted proteins | sample SagtaG_5_FD_104912 | JGI IMG/M metagenome (GOLD analysis project Ga0137373, IMG submission 104912) | Vadose zone soil microbial communities from Sagehorn Ranch, Mendocino, California, USA - Sage1_R_80_16 metaG | ecosystem: Environmental > Terrestrial > Soil > Vadose zone | place: USA...
AGCCGCTGGCAATGCGTCCGGTCGTCACGTTCACCCAGCCGAGTCACGCGACCGTGGCGAAGTCCGCCACCCTCGTCTCCACCGGCCTGTTCCGGGTGTCGTTCACCGTGGCAGCCGGCGGAACCGGCGCGGCCGGCATCTCCATCCGCGCCCGGGACACCGCGGGCGGGACGAACCGGGCCAGCCTCACGGTCACCATCCTCTGACCGGCGCGAGGACCGGCGCGAGGACCGGCACGAGCGCCGGCGCCGGACCGTCGGCCCGCACGGTCGCGACCGGGCCGAAGCGCCGGGCTACACTGGCCGCCATGGCCGACGACCCGTCCGCGACGCTCGGTGCGGCGGCGCGGTCGCCGATCGGTCGGGGTGCCTGGGTCGTGCTGCCGACGTACAACGAGGCCGACAACCTCCGTCCGATCGTCCGGGCGATCCTGGAGGCCCTGCCCGATGCGACATTGCTCGTCGTGGACGACGGCTCGCCGGATGGGACCGGCACGATCGCCGACGAGCTGGCGGCCGGGGACCCCCGCGTCAGGGTCCGCCACCGGGCGGCCAAGCAGGGCCTGGGCCGGGCGTACCTCGACGGGTTCGGCGTGGCCCTGGAGGGTGGCGCGACCACCGTCATCCAGATGGACGCCGACTGGTCGCACGATCCAGCCGCGCTGACGTCGCTGCTCGTCCCGGTGGAGGAAGGCCAGGCGGATCTCGTCATCGGGTCGCGCTACGCGCCGGGGGGCAGCGTGCAAGATTGGGGCCTGGGCCGCCGTCTCATCAGCCGCGGTGGCAGCCTCTTCGCCCGGCTCGTGCTGGCGCTGGGGCCGCGCGACCTGACCGGCGGCTACAAGGCCTGGAACGCAGGAACGCTGGCGGCAGTTCCGTTCGACGGGGTCCATGCCGGTGGCTACGTCTTCCAGATCGAGATGACCTATCGGGCGAGCCGCGCGGGCGCCCGGGTGCGCGAGGTCCCGATCACGTTTCGCGATCGTCGCGTTGGCCAGTCCAAGATGTCCCGGCGGATCGTCCTGGAGGCCCTCGTCGTCGTCTGCCAGCTCCGACTCGACGAGTGGCGATCCCGTCTCCGGGCGGCGCGTCGCCGGCGAGACGCCGGCAGCGAATGACCGGTCGCCTCGGCGCGGGCGGGAACGACCGACTCGCGCCCGTCGTACCCGGCGTGCGAGTCATCCTCGATGCCAGGCCGCTGCAGGATCCCGACGGCGCGCCGACCACCGCGACGTACCTGGCCGAGCTCCTGGCCGCCTTCGCGGCCGATCCGTTGCCGGGCGAGTCGTTCGCGCTCCTGCTGCAGGCCGGTCAGGATGATCCAACGGCCTCGGCGCAGCTGGCCGGCCTGGACGTGGTCGGACGCCGCTTCCTGCCACCGACCCGGCTCTTCCGCGCCGCAGCGCTGACCATCGATCCGCTCCTTCTCCGGGGCGCGTCCCTCGGCGCGGCCTGGCGGGCGGAGGCGGGCGGGGCCGCCGGGTCCGTCTACCATGCCGCTGGCGGCGCCGCCCCACTCGCGTCCGGCGTGCCCGTCGTGGTGACCCTGCTCGACCTGGCGCCGTGGGAGCTGCCCGACGCGTACCAGGCGACGACGGCCGCTCGCTTCGGCCAGCGCCTGCGCGCCCGGATCCTGCGAGATGCGGCAGCGGTCATCGTCGGCTCGGCGGCGGCCGCCCGAGCGGCCCGCCGGCTGCTCCACCTTCGACGCGACCGCATCCGGATCGTTCCGCTCGCCCCGCGTGCGCCCTTCACGCCTACGGCGGCCGCCGGCTCGGCGGCCGAGGTCGCGCGGCTGGGGCTCCCCGATCGGTACCTCGTCTACCCCGGCCGTTACGACGCTCGCCAGGACCTGGGCACGCTGCTGCGCGCTCTGGCGGCCCTGGCTGCGCGTCCGGTCGATCCGGCGACCGAGAGCGTGGGGAATGGCGGGTCGGCTGCCATGGCCCGGACGTCTGCGAGCGTCTCCCTGCCCGTTCCGTGGCCGCCGCGCCTCGTGCTCGTCGGCGCCAGTCCGGCCGACCGTGCGGCCCTTGCCCGCGCGGCCGCCCGGGAAGGTGTCGGCGAGCTCGTCTCATACGCGCCGTACCTGGCCACCGAGCGTCTTGCCGCGATCATCGGCGGTGCGCGGGCGGTGGTCCTGCCGGCACTCAGCGAGTCGGCCGGCCTGGCGGCCGTCGAGGCGCTGGCCTGCGGGACACCGGTCGTCGCGTCGGCCGTCGGGGCGCTGCCCGAGCTCGTCGCCGGGGCGGGCATTCTCGTCGAGCCACGCGATCCGCGCCGGCTTGCGGTGGCCCTCGCTACGGCGTGGTCGGACGAAACCGTCCACGCGCGCCTGGCAGCCGAGGCACGGGCGCGGGCGGTGGCGGTGGCCCGCACCTGGTCGGACGTCGCCCGCGAGACGAGGGCCGTCTACGCGTCCGTCGCCCGTCCGTCGATCGGCTAGCGTCGCCGGGGCTGCGGGTCCCGCCGTGGGAGATGCCGCCGATAAGTTGCAGATGATCCAGGAACAAGTCGGGTCGCATATCGTCCACCCCGTGACGTGCTCGATTCCGGCAGGCCGAGGGCGATCGCAATCGCCGGTGAACCCGCCGCAAGAAGATTCCTTGAACCTGCGCACCTCGCCGCCGGTATCAATCATCGTCACGGAGGGTCGCGCCGGCGAGCACGCCGACAGGATCGAAAGACCGCAGATGACCATCCCGCGCCGTGCCTGGCGCACCCCTTCCGGGATCCTGGCCGGAGCGGCAATTGCCCTCTGCGCGGTTGCCGGGCCCGTCGTCGGGGCAGTGCCGCAACCGCGGGTGGTCGTCATCGTCGGGCCGGCCGGCGAGCTGACCGACGCCTACCGTTCGATCGGCCTGGCGGCCGCCCGAGAGGCCGCGCAGTGGACGAGAGACGTCGTCACGCTCTTCTCGCCGGATGCGACGTGGCCCGCGGCCCGTCGTGCGCTCCAGGGGGCATCGGTCGTCGTCTATCTCGGACACGGCAACGGATTCCCCAGCCCGTACCGGACCGCGCTCTACCCGGTGACGGAGAACGGGCTTGGGCTCAACCCGATGGCCGGCGTGGACGACGTCGCCCACCAGTACTTCGGGGAGTCGTTCCTGGCCGCCGACGTTCATCTCGCGCCGCACGCCGCGGTATTGCTCCTGCACCTCTGCTATGCCTCCGGCAACTCGGAGAGCGGGCTCCCCGAGCCCAGCCTGGCAGTGGCCACCCAGCGCGTGGACAATTACGCGGCAGGCTGGCTGCGGGCGGGCGCCGACGCGGTCATCGCCGACACGTTCGGGCCGCCCGGGCCGTACATCCGGCCGCTCCTGACGTCGACGGCCATGGTGGATCGGATATGGCGAGCCGCGCCGACCTTTCACGACAATGTCCACGTCTTCCCGAGCGCCCGCACCCCGGGCGCCGTCGCCCTCCTCGATCCGACCCGACCGAATGCCGGCTACAGCCGGTCGCTCGTCTGGCGTCCCGGGCTTCGCGCCGGCCAGGTCGTGGGCGGCGCCGGCACGGCGCCGCAGCCGAGCTCTTTGCACGCTCTCGTGCCGCCCGCGCCGTCGCTGGCCGCCTTCGGCGCGCGAGTGTCGGCTCCCGTCCTCACGCCGGCAGCCCCAGGCACTGGACTCGTCGCCGCGACCCGGGCGCGCCTGATGCTGCCCATCCGGCTTGCCGCCGGATTCCGGCTGCCGGACGGCGTCCAGCTCGGCGTCCGCTGGCAGCCGATCCCGCCCGGCCTCACCACCGGACGACGGCCCAGATCCTCCCTCGATCCGCCGCCGGCCGCGCCGGGCGAGGATTCCGTGCCGGGTGCGGCGCCACCGGCGATCGAGCTCGTCGTTCCCGAGACGCCGGCGGGGCTCGTCACGGTGATCCCGGCGAGGCACATCCGTGGCCGCCTGACCGTGACCGTCGACCTCCCGGCAGAGCCCGGCCGCTACCGCCTCGTGACGACGATCCACCGGGTAGACGGAGTGGCCTTCGACGCCACCAGCCAGGAACTCATCCCTGCATTGTCCGTGAAGGTGAGCCCGCCGCTGTCGGTCGCGTACGGCGTGGCCCCCGCGCTGTCCGTGGCGGCGCTGTCGGCGATCGAGCTGCCGGTTCGCCTGGCCAACGACGGCGCCATGCCGTGGGCCGACTCGCCGCTCGCCAACGAGGACATCCGCGGGCCGCGTTCCACCTACCGGCCCGGGCCCCAGCTGGTCGCCCGATGGCTGCCCCTCGGCCTCGACGCGTCGCGGATCGCGGATCCAGCGATCGCGAACGCGCCGAGACTATCCCCGGGACAGGAGGCGACCGTCGATCTGAGCGTCGTCGCGCCGTCGGAGCCAGGCGAATACCTGCTCGTCATCGACCTGCTCAGCCCGCTCCACGGGTCCCTGGCAGCCGCCGGCGCGCCGCCTGCCGGCGTGCGCATCGGCGTGTACCCGGCGCCGGCGCCGCGACCCGAACCCGCCCGCGGACCCGGCCCGGTCTAGCCGACCGGCGATTGGCCGCCTTCTGGCGGAGGCATCCGCTCGAGCGGCCACGGCCCGCCGGGCGTGCGCGGAAGTCGGCCAAGAGGCGCAAACCGGCTACGCGTCGGTCGCCGGTCAGGCGATCGGCTAGGTCCGGGCGACGACGCTCGTGCTCGTGGTCACCGGCGATGGTGACGGCGCGGTGGGCGACCCCTGGAGGTTCTCGAACACATAGACCAGCCGCTTCTGAGGCCCCGGATTGCCGAGCTCCACTCGGGTCGGGGTGACGGGATGGAACCACGACAGCGCTCGCTCGTGAGAGATGCGGTGGTGACAGTTGCTCGGGTCGTCCATGACCCAGTCGATGGGCAACGAGATGATCGCGTGCCGGGCAACTCGGCAGACTTCGAGGAAAGCGATGCTCTGCCTGTCCTTCAGGTGCTCGAAGACCTGAAGGCCCACGAACAGGTCGTACTGCTTGTCCGCGATGGGCCAGGGCGCGCTCGTTGCGTCATGGACGATCACCCGACCTTCCGCCTCGAGGTCCGGCTGGGCGCTGCGGTCCATCACGTCCGCACCGACGATGACCGAGCGGAGGTGCGGCCCGAGCTCGAGGGCCGAGCTCAACCGGTGTCGTTCGATCAGGTCACCGGCGACGGCGCACGCGACCGACATGTACCGACCGCGGGCCCGGTAATACGGGAATCGCTCGGCGACGGCGTCGAATTCGTCCTTTCCGAGGGGCCGAATAGGGGAGCGACGAAGGCTGGGCTGCAGCTTCCATCGCCTGTCGGACTCCAACCAGGCAGTGTTCTGCTGAGCGCTTGGACTCGACCTCTCGACGAATGGACGGACGCGTCGCCAGATCGGGAGCAATGCCGGCCGGACGGGGCGGAGGAGTCGCTTCAGACGCGAGAGGATGACGTCATCTCCAGGCGCGAGGGGTCTTTCGAGCGCCAGGCCAGCCAGGGAGGCGGCGCGGGCGAACGTTCATGCGTCGCCGATCCGGATGCTACACCTTCGAGAACCGACATCATGAGCGGCGGTCGCCGCCAAAGGACGATGGTCCGACGGCGGCGGTCCTAGATCGCCGCCCAAACCGAGCCGCCGCGCGCCGAAGGGCTGGCGCTCGGAGCCGTGCCGGGCGACAGGCTCGGGCCGGCGGCCGCCGGGACCTTGCCGTCCTGGATCTTCACGATGTCGGTCGTCTTCATCACCTGGACAAAGGTCTGGCCCACCGTCAGACGAACCTGATGGCCGGCGGCGTCGTAGAAGCGGGTCGGCGAGCTGATGGACCTCTTGCGCCAGGTGCCCTTGATCGTGTGGCCGTTGGTCGCGATCCAGGCAACGCCGCTGCCGGTGATCTGCGCCTCCAGGCGATGCTTGTTGGGATGGCCGTCGTTCAGGGCGCCGAACACCATGCGCATGATCACGACGTTCTTCGGCGCGACCGGCTGCTTCGTTCCAGCGTCCACCTGCTTGACGGTCCCCGAGACGTACCGGGGGTAGCTGTTCGTGGCGCGGTCATAGCGGTAGACGATCCGGTTTGCCAGGTAGTCGACCTCGATCCGGCCGCCCTGGGGACGCTGATCGAGCGGCGCGTCAGGTCCGAACCGCCAGACGGCCTTGGCCGGCGGGGCCGTGGCTCCGATCCTCCTGGCGAGCTCGCGGAGATGCTTGCCGTCCGAATACAGGTTGTGCGGGGGAAAGCGCGTGGTTACTCGCCAGAAATAGGAGCCCCAGGCGAACTGGTCGGCGTTGTAGACGAGCTGTCCGCTTCCCTTCGCTCGCAGCGTGTCGAGCGCCTGGGGTGAGCCGCCGGCGTGGACGTATGCGGCCTTCCATTCGCTGGCCCAGCCGATGAAGTAGTAGCGCGCGCTGCGGACCGGCCCCACGGCCTTCGGCGTGCGCTCCTGGAAGAGCAGCATGTAGCGTGGGATGCCGCCTTCAGCGGGTGCCTGCCAGACGACCGACGCATCCGAGAACCCCGACTGGGGTCGTGCCGGCGAGAGGTCATCGATCATGACGGCGATGACGTGCTGCCCGGCCGCCGCCGGGGAGACCGGCATTCCGTCGAGGGGTGCGGCGACCAGGACCGGAGTCGGAGCCGCGGATGCCGTGGGGCTGCTCGACTCGTTGGGCGACTCGGACGCTCCCGCGGATTCGCTCGGCGCTCCGCTCCCGACGAATGCGTGGCTGCTGGCCGGACCCACGGCCTGGCTGGTTCCGAACGCGCCCCCCAGGAACGCGCCGGCCAGCGCAACACCGAGCACCCCGATCCCGATGGCGACCATTCCGGCGCGTTGCTGCACCCGCGATCGGGACCTCATCGGCGAGCGCGACCTCATCGGGTCGAGCCGTTCCACGGGCGGCGACATAGACCGGCGCCGTCACAGAGCATGGTTCACGGGACCCCTCTACTATGCGCGGTCCGGGCCGCGCGTCCCGCGAAGCATACCCGGTCGGGCGTCACCGGCCGGCCGACGCTGGCGGGCATCGGCGCTCGATGCGCGGTAGGCTGGCCCGAGCGCCCGGATCGTCGGGCGGCGTCGCAACCCCCAGCTTGGACGAGGACGCACTCGATGTCGAACCATGAGACCGACGGGGCCGGCAGCCCCGAGCGCCACCAGCCCACAGCGACCGAGGTACCGGCCGAGGTGTCGCGGGAGGCCGCCGAGTCCGGAATTGCCCATGAGCCGGCGACGAGTACCGTCCCGTCGCTGGCGGCCACCGGCCTGCCGGTGACGGCCACTGCGCCGGCGATGGCGGATGACGGCCCCCCGGTGTCACGCGCCCGCGCACGGACAGTCGCCGCGTCTGGAGCCGCCTCGTTCGAGGCGGCAAATGCGATGACCGGCGGCGCGGTCGCGGCGCCAGGTGAGTCCGGCCGGTCCGCGATCGGCGCGGAGCGCATCGAGATCACCCAAGGCCGGGCCATCGACGTCGAAGCCGGCACCGTCCACATCGAGCGAGGCGGCATCGGGGCCGCGCGGGCGGAGACCGTCGACGTCCTGCAGGGAGGCATCGGACGGCTCGTCGCGACGAACGTCAGCGTCACGCAGGGCGGCATCGGAGCGGCCCGCGCCGAGCGGATATCCGTCGATATGGGCGGCGTCGGCGCGGCGATGGCGGGCCGCTTCGATCTCAGCAGGGGCGCCGCACGCTCGGTGTTGGCTCGTGAGGTCCACCTGGAGCAGGCATTCGCCCAGACGGTGGTGGCCAACCAGGTGACGATGGCGCGCGGCAGCGGCGCCCTCGTCGTCATCGGCCGGCGGATCGACGGCGAGGTGCGGACGCTCCTCGACTGGCGGGGCGCGCTGGCGATGGGAGCGGCGCTCGGGCTCATCCTCGGGCTGGTCCGGACAGGGTCACGAGCCCGGCAGCGGCGCTGATTCCTTCGCTGCCTGATCCGGCGATCGAAAGAGCCTCCGCTATACTCGGTCATCGCCGTCGCCGGCCGCGAGCGGCACCGGCTCCGTTCATCCTCGCCGGCCAGTCCGAACCGACATACCGCCCGCCGCCTGGCCTGACAACCGGGCGTGCCGGCCCCACAGGAGCCACACGACCGTGATCGACCCCTCGGCGCGCGTCCATGCGACCGCGGACCTGGAAGCCGACGTCGGTGTAGGCCCGCGGACGAGCATCTGGCACCGCGCCCAGCTGAGGACGGGGGCGCGGGTGGGAGCCGATTGCGTCGTGGGACGCGACGCGTTCATCGACGAGGCGGTCGTCCTCGGCGATCGGGTCAAGGTTCAGAACGCCGCCCTCGTGTACCACGGGGTGACCGCCGAGGACGGCGTCTTCATCGGTCCGAATGCGATTCTGACCAACGACCGCTACCCTCGCGCCGTGACCTCGACCGGTGACGTCGCGCGTGCCGACGACTGGGAGATTGGCCCGATCACGCTCCGGGAAGGGTGCTCGATCGGTGCCGGCGCGATCGTGGTAGCCGGCACGGACATCGGCAGGTACGCGATGGTGGGCGCCGGTGCGGTCGTTTCCCGGACCGTGCCCGATCACGCCCTCGTCGCAGGCAATCCGGCCCGCCGGCTTGGCTGGGTCTGCTCGTGTGGCGCTCGACTCGCCGATTCTGCGACCGGGCTGCACGCCCCCACGGCTCCGGCTGCCGAGGCCGAACTGCTGTGCACCGCATGCGGGCGTCGCTTCGTCTACGTACCCGATGGCGAGGTCCTTCGCGAGATCGGCGACACCGGACCCGAACCCATCCGCCAAGGAGCTCCCGCATGATTCCGATCGCCCGACCCGACATCGGCGACGATGAGATCGCCGCGGTCACAGACGTCCTGAGGTCGGGCATGATCGCCCAGGGCAAGAAGGTCGCCGAGCTCGAGAGCCGGTGGGCCGAGTACATCGGCGTGCCGCACGCGATCGCGACCGCCAACGGGACGCTTGCGCTCATGGCGATCTTCAGCGGGCTGGGCCTGGGACCGGGCGATGAGGTGATCACCGTTGCCCACACGTTCGCGGCCACCGCCAACGCGATCCTGTCCACAGGAGCCGTTCCGGTCTTCGTCGACATCGAGCCGGAAACCTATCTCATCGACGCGACCCGGATCGAAGCGGCGATCACCCCCCGGACGCGCGCCATCTGCCCCGTCCACCTGTTTGGCCTCGTCGCGGACATGGACGTGATCGCGGCGATCGCAGACCGTCACGGGCTGGCCATCGTCGAGGACGCCTGCCAGGCCCACGGCGCCACCTATGGCGGCCGGCGGGCAGGCAGCTTCGGACATGGCGCATTCAGCCTGTACGCGACCAAGAACATGACCACGGCAGAGGGTGGCTTCGTGACCACGGCCGACGACCGCCTTGCCGACTGGCTTCGCATGTACCGGAACCAGGGCATGCGCACGCGCTACGCCTTCGAGATCCTCGGCTACAACTATCGGCTGACCGACGTGGCGGCGGCCATCGGCCTCGCCCAGCTCGCCAAGCTCGAAGACGGCATCGCCCGTCGTCGAGCCATCGCAACCGCCTACGATGCCGCGTTCGCCGACCTGCCCATCCGCGTGCCCGTCACGCCGGATGGCCGGACGCACGTGTTCCATCAGTACACGGTGGACGTGGGGCCGGCTCGCGACGCGATCATCGCGGACATCCGCGCGGCGGGCGTAGGCGCGGACGTCTACTATCCCGTGCCCGTCCATCGGCAGGCCTATATTCTCGACCGCGGCCTGGCAGCAGACCTGCCCATCACGGATGCCGCCGCCGCCCACACCCTGGCCTTGCCCGTGTTCCCGGGCCTCACCGCTGCCGAACAGGCCACGGTCGTGGGGGCGGTACGATCAGCGGTCCTGGCTCATGCGGCGGATGGATCGAGCCGACTGGACCGTGGACGGCGGAGCGCGGATGCGGCGGAGGCCGCCGCTCTGTGACGCCCCCTGGTTCCAAGGCCAGCTGGCGCCCGGCCGGCGATCGAGAAGTGCGTGTCGGTCTGGCCGGACTCGGATCGATGGGCCGCAACCACCTCCGCGTCATCGACGCGCAGCCGGGTAGCCGGCTGGTTGCCGTTGCCGACCCGTCGCCGGCCGCGCTGGAGGCGGCAGTTGCCCGTACGGGTGCACAGGGCTTCGCGGAGCCACTCGCGATGATCGCGGAGGCGGAGCTGGACGCGGTCGTCATCGCGGCCCCCACGATGGCCCACGCGGCGCTCGCTCTTGCGGCGATCGAGCGGGGAATCGCCGTCCTCGTGGAGAAGCCGCTCGCGGCGACGCTGGACGAAGGGATGCGGATCGTGGACGAGAGCCGCTCGCGTGGTGTGCCCGTGCAGGTGGGCCACGTCGAGCGTTTCAACCCGGCGGTCCTGGAACTGGGCCGGCTGCTGTCCGATGGCTGGCTGTCAACGATCTATGCGATGGCCAGCCGCCGCGCCGGGCCGTTCCCCGCCAGGATTCGCGACGTCGGCGTCACCGTGGACCTCGCGACGCACGACGTGGACATCCTGAGCTGGATCGCCGGCGAGCGACCGGTCAGGGTGTACGCCGAGACCGCGCAGCGGATCCACGCCAGCCATGAGGATCTCTTGTTCGGCCTCCTCCACTTCCCATCGGGTGCGACCGGCATGCTGGACGTCAACTGGCTGACACCGGACAAGCGCCGCGAGCTGACGGTGATCGGCGAGGAAGGCATGTTCGAGCTCGACTACCTGACCCAGCGGCTGACGTTCACGAAGACGGCCAGACCGGGCGTACCGCGGCTCATCGGCGGCTACGCCCCGACCTTCGCGGGCGAGGTCGCCGTGCTGCCGGTCGCGAACGCCGAGCCGCTGGCGGCCGAGCACGACGCATTCCTCCAGATGGTGCGCGAAGGTGGCCGACCGGTCGTGAATGGCGAGGACGGCCTCTGGGCCGTGGCCATCGCCGACGGGCTCTTGGCGGCCGCCGCGCGCCGAGCTCCCGTAGACCTCTCCGAATTGACCTCGAGGCTCGCCGTTCCATGACCATCGTCCGCAGGCCGTCGAGCGCCACGCCCAGCCTCATTGGCGGGTCGATCGAGATCGCACCGAACGACTGTCGCCACGCCACGCCGCGGCCTGTCAGGCCATGGTTGGCCGAGTCCGGGACCGCGGGCACGGTCGCGGTCGTGGGGGCCGGCAAGATGGGCCTGCCGCTGGCCGCCCAGTACGCCAGCCATGGCTGGTCGGTCGTGGCCGTCGACGTGCAGCAGGCGGTCGTCGAGGCCATCAGCGCGGGGCGGAGCCACATCGTCGACGAGCCCGGGCTGGCCGAGATGGTGCGCGACGCACACGCTGCCGGCCGCCTCCGTGCGACGACCGACGGGGCGGCCGCCGCCCGCGAGGCCGATGTCGTCGTGCTCATCGTGCCGGTGATGCTCGACGACGAGCAGCAGGCCGACTACCGACACATGGATGCGGCGGTGGCCGCCATCGGCCCCGGCATTCACGCCGGCTCCACCGTCATCTTCGAGACGACCCTGCCCGTCGGGGACACCCGCGGCAGGTTCGTTCCTCGCCTCGAGGCGAGCTCCGGGCTGCGGGCGGATGCCGACTTCTTCGTCGCCTTCTCGCCGGAGAGGTTGTACAGCGGCGCCGCGCTCCGCAACCTGGCGACGTACCCCAAGCTCCTCGGCGGGATCGGCCCGACCTCGGGGGAACGCGCGGCGGCCTTCTACGATTCCGTGCTCGACGCCGAGGTCGTGCTCATGTCGTCGGCGGAGGCCGCAGAGTTCAGCAAGCTGGCCGACACGACGTACCGCGACGTCAACATCGCCCTCGCAAACGAGTTCGCCCGATACGCCGATCGGATGGGTGTCGACGTTCAGGAGGTGATCGCGGCTGCCAACAGCCAGCCGTACAGCCACATCCACCAACCGGGCCTCGGCGTCGGCGGTCATTGCATCCCGGTCTATCCCCACTTCCTGCTCTCGCGCGCTCCCGAGATGGAGCTCGTCGAGGTCTCGCGCCGGGTGAACGACGGCCAGGTGGGCCTGGCGATCAGAGCGATCCAGAAGGCGCTCGGAGGCCTGGAGGATGTTCCGATCCTCGTGCTCGGCCTCACGTATCGCGAGGGCGTCCGGGAGTTGGCCTATTCCCGGGCCATGCCCCTCATCGAACGGCTCGGCTTCCATGGCGCGAAGGTCTCGGCGTACGACCCGCTGCTGTCCGCGGAGGAGACCGAGCGCTGTTGCGCGTCGCCCTATCGCTGGGGGGAGGGCGGGCCCTACCGAGCGATCGTCACGCAAACCGCCGATCCCCTGTTCCGAACGCTCGACCTGGGCTCGTTCCCGCACCTGGCAGTGCTCTTCGATGGGCGGAACAGCCTCCGCGAGGTGCCGCTGCCCCCCGGCGTGACCTACCAGGGGGTAGGCGTCCCGGCGGTCGTCGGCGGCACGGCCGACGTGGCCTCTGTCCGATAGACGGGCCCAGGTAACGGTCAGGATGCGAATCGTCAGCGTCGTCGGGACGCGGCCGCAGCTCATCAAGGCCGCGGCCCTGCAGCCGGCCCTCAGGGCGCACCACGAGGAGATCTTCGTCGACACCGGGCAGCATTACGACGAGGGCATGGCCGGCGCGTTCTTCGCCGAGTTGGGCCTTCCTCGACCCGATCATGCCCTGGGCGTCGGGAGCGGCAGCCATGCCGAGCAGACCGGTCTCATGCTGTCCCGCCTCGAGCCGGTCCTTCTGACGGAGCACCCGGATGCGGTCCTCGTGTTCGGCGACACGAACTCCACCCTGGCCGGGGCCCTGAGCGCGGCCAAGCTGGGGCTGCCGGTAGCCCACGTCGAGGCGGGCCTGCGAAGCTTCGATCGACAGATGCCGGAGGAGATCAACCGGGTCGTCGCCGACCGGCTCTCTCGCTGGCTCTTCGCACCTACCCCGGCCGCCGTCGCCAACCTGGCGGCCGAGGGAATGGTCGACGGCGTGGCCCTCGTCGGCGACATCATGCAGGACCTCGCCGCGCGCGTGAGCCGGGAGGTCGCCGATCCCGGCACGCTCTGTGAGGCCGGCGAAGCGGTCGGCACGTCGTTGCAGCCGGGAGCCTTCATCCTCGCCACGATCCATCGGGCCGAGAACCGCGAGCCCGCCGCCCTCCGAGCCTGGTCGGCGATTCTGGCCGACGCAGCTCGCCCGGAGCGGCCGGTCATTCTTCCGCTCCACCCCGGCACCCGCGCCGCGCTCGATCGGGCCCGAGTTGGCCTGCCCGACGGCGTTCGGGTCGTGGAGCCCCTCGGCTACCGGACGACGCTCGCCCTCGAGCTGCATGCCGCGGCGGTGCTCACCGATTCCGGCGGCGTGCAGCGCGAGGCGGCGTGGCTCGGGACGCCCTGCCTTGTCCTCCGAAGCACGACGGAATGGGTGGAAGCGGTGGCCGGCTCAGATGGGCGGATGGTCGTCGTCGGCCTGGATCGAGTGAAGGCCCGCTCTGAGCTCGATCGCCTGGCGCCGGCCGCGCAGGCACGGGTCCTCGCCGCAGCGCGCGCGGCGGATCTCCGGCTCGAGCCCAGTGGCGCAGCCGAGGCGATCGCGGCAGGGCTCGCCGCGGACCCGCGGTGATTGGCGCGGGAGCCGAGGCGACGGCGGCCGAACCGTCCGGGGCTGCGCCACCCGCGGGCGTCGTTTTCCAACGGGCCGTCCTCGTCCTGCCATCCGACGGCACGTTCGACTCGCGCGCCTACCGGATCGCCCGGACACTCGTCGAGCGCGGCCACGTCGTCACGGTGGTCGGGCGCCTGATGGGTTCAACGCTGCCGACGGAGGAGCATCCGCTCGGCTACAGGATCCTTCGCGTTCCGGCTTCGACGCTCGATGGCATGCCATGTCGGCCGCTCGTGCAGCTCGGCAGGGCCGCGGTCCGGCGAATCTTCGCATGGCGGACGGGCACGCCCTACCGGCCACCCGAGCCACCTCTCGCCCGGCGCTCGAGCGGTCCGTTGCCTGGCTCCGACGCGGCGGCCACGGCGGGACCCGCCACCACGAGCGTCACGCCGGATGGCCGGGCGTCCCTCCCGCGCCGGCTCGCGAGCGGCCTGATCCGGCGGATGGCGATTCCGCTCACGCTCCGATCTCACGTCCGCAACGCGCGTGCTCTCGCTCCGGCCGCGGATCTCTACCACGGCATGGCGTACATGGGCATCCCGATCGCACTCGACCTGGCGAAGCGACACCGGGCGCGGGCCGTCTACGACGCGCGCGACATCTACCTCGATGCGCGAAACCTCGCCCGGATGCGCGGCCCGGCTCGCTGGCTCATCGCCCGCGGCGAGCGTGGCTGGGCTCGACGGGCCGATCGCGTCGTCACCGTCAACCAGGCATATGCGGACGTGATGGCGAGCCGCTGGGATCTCGAGCCCCTCGTCGTGATGAACTGCTCGTACCGGTTCACTCCACCGCAGCCCCCAGAGCAGCGCTTCCACGACGTCCTGGGCCTCGCGTCCGATCAGCGGATCGTCCTGTACCACGGTGGGCTCTTTCCGAACCGCGGCGTCGAGGAGCTCATGGACGCGATCTCCTCGATCTCGAATGCGACCCTCGTGCTCATGGGCTATGGCGTACTGGAACCCGCGTTCCGCGCCCGGGCAGCCCAGCCCGAGCTTGCCGGTCGTGTCCGCCTCCTGCCCGCGGTACCGCCCGACGAGCTCCTGTCGTGGATCGCCTGCGCCGATGTGGCCGCCATGCCCATCCAGCCCTCGACGCTCAACCATCGCCTGACGACCCCGAACAAGCTCTTCGAGGCCATGGCCGCAGGAGTCCCGTCCGTCGCGAGCGATCTGCCTGGCATGGCAACGATCGTGCGGGAGACGGGCTGCGGCCTCCTCGTCGATCCTCGCGACCCGGCCGCGATCGCCGATGCGATCTGCCGGATCATCGATGCGCCCGCCGAGGAACGGGAGTCGATGCGGCGGCGCTGCCTGGCGGCGGCTCACGCGAAGTACAACTGGGAGAGCCAGGCGGCGATCCTGCTGGACGAGTACGCCCGGCTGACCGGCAGGCCCTGGTGACGCGCGCCAGACCGGCCGACCGCGCAGCGGACCCGCCGGCCGACCGCGCAGCGGACCCGCCGGCCGACGGCACCATGGAGACGCGGGGCATCGCGGCCAAATCGTCCGATCGACCTCGCCGGGCCGTTGTCCTGGTGGGCAACCCGGCTGCCCCGTACTCCCGGGCGCTCCGGATCGCCCGCGCCCTCGCCGCGGAGCGCTACTCCGTCGAGATCGCGGCGATCGCGG
>Ga0137373_10004548_pt1 | contig 15161 bp, 25 predicted proteins | sample SagtaG_5_FD_104912 | JGI IMG/M metagenome (GOLD analysis project Ga0137373, IMG submission 104912) | Vadose zone soil microbial communities from Sagehorn Ranch, Mendocino, California, USA - Sage1_R_80_16 metaG | ecosystem: Environmental > Terrestrial > Soil > Vadose zone | place: USA...
GAGTGTGACCATGATTTGTTCTTCTGCGTCGCATGTACCGTTTATTTCCCAGAGAAGAGGCGGTCCGCATTGGACAGTCTACTCATCGGTGGAAATGGCTATGAATGATGCGTATTAGTATACATAGTAGTCTCGTCATAGTATGCGTCCCATGCAGGATGGTCAAGAGGGTTCAAGATTTTTATTTCGAGCCTGTTTGTCCATCCTGCATGGAACCTATGAAGAAAATGTGGAGATGGTCTCCACCCAAAAAGACTAATAATCGTGCATGGAAGCGTATCGAACGTGGCGATTGGATGTGGGACCATCGCCGGGTACGAAGAGTTAGAGATGGTAAAACCTCTTGGATGACGAGCTATCGTACCAATGGAAATCAAGACTTAGGGGGTTGACATGGCAAACGATGAAAAATATATTCGACAGATGCAACTAGAAGCAAGGCGTCGTCGTTTTGGAACCAAGACTCCTGATAAGGATTTTACTGATAAAGAATTGAAGGCAGCTAAGAAGGCCGGTAAATTAGGAAAGAATAAATGAAAGTAGAACTAGACCTCGGAGATACAGAATTTCCAGTTAAGATGCTAATAGAAACATTATGTATAGCTCAGACTAGAATTGGAAATTCAGGATATGATATACATCGCGCTGGGAACGATATATCAAGACTGCAATCTTTGATAGACCAATTGAATAAATATCTGAATGAACAGCCTGGTGTTATCGACAATAAAAAATATGTAAGAGATAATCGAGGCATAATCTGGCTCTTAGTGCACGACGGCGGTATGGCGACGAGAATAACAGAGAATTATATGTCCAATATAGAATCATGCGGTATCAATTGGCTTAAGAACACTTATGGACCACTGGAATATCTATGAGTGATGTTCTAATACCTAATAGAGATTTCGAATATATTTATATGCCATTTGAGATTCTGGAAGAAAGTCAATGTGGCACATGTGTCTTCAGAAAACAAGAAAGTGAAGATACATACGGCTCTATGTGTTATGAAATAGAGTCTAAGATTCTAGAAGAGTCTAATCCAATTCCAGAGATTACAAATTTTGGCAAGGGCAATATTGTTTGCACAAAATACAAAGAGGGTGACCCGACTCCCCCACAAGTAGACGGACAATTAGATATGTTTTAAATGGAACGCGACTAGAATAATACTCGGGATAAGTCCTGGATATTAATAATAAATTAAGGAGATTAAATTGACAAACAAAAATTACACACATATTGCTGTTATTGTAGACCGTAGCGGTAGTATGATAAGCATTGCAGAAGATATGAAGGGTGGACTGACAGAGTATTTTAAGGGGCAAGCTAGTATTCCCGGTAAGGTTTTGGTGGATTATGCTCAATTTGATACAGTCTACGAATTAGTCTATCAAGACAAACCAATTGCCGATGCTTCAGTGGGATTGAGACCACGCGGAGGTACAGCATTACTTGATGCCATTGGAAAGACAGTGGTAACATTGGGTGAAAAATTAGCTGCACAATCAGAAGATGAGAGACCGGACAAGGTATTGGTGATAATCATTACCGATGGTCATGAAAATTCTAGTCGTGAGTGGAATAAGGACGCTGTCAAGAAGTTGGTGGCGCAACAGACAGATGACTATAATTGGCAGTTTGTATTCTTAGGTGCAAATATGGATGCTGTAGATGTAGCAGGAGGATTGGGTATCTCTACAGATAGCTCGTTGACCTATAGCGCTAATTCTGTTGGTACAGCAGGAGTAATGGCATCCCTTAATACCTTTACCAAAACATATCGTGGCAAAGGCAAAGCATCATTCACTGATGATGATAGGCAGAAAGCAACCTCTTGACAAGAGGTCAATTATACTGTAGGATGATGTGTGTCAGGTGGTGAGGACCGGTAGGTTGAGTCTAACTCCCTACCGGCCTATCTGAGGAGAAATCATGCATATACGTAGATGGGAAGTCGTGCCGGTAGACAGAGATGGTAATGCTATTCCTCATCCAGTTACTCCAAGAATAAGATACTTTACAAAAGCAGCGGCTAAAAGAACAGTCAAGGCACGTAATCGTATGCAACGAGTATTCAAGCGCAATGACATGTTCAGACTCCTAGATAGAAAATACAACAGATGGGCTTGACATACTGAGACCATAATGGTATCATCATTATGTGCGACAATGGAACAGGCGCGAAGCGAGCATCTCATCGTACTATTTCCCCTTCGTATAATGGCAGTATAAATGACTCTGACTCATTTGGTCGAGGTTCGAATCCTTGAGGGGAAGCATAATGGATAATGGATAATGTTTGGAAGGGGAGTCTGTCTCCCAGATTGCGTAAGACAACAGTGCATGAGCCTGGCGAACCAATGTTCGAGGTAACCGATGTTATCGATGGTTTTGCTATTGTAGTTGTACATTTCGACCATCATGATATACGCAATGGTCGTCGCATTACGATGCCATCCAATAATATCGGCTATGAATATGAAATCGAAGTCGGCGGTATGGATATCGCTGAGGTAGAAAATGATATTACTCTGAGAGCTACAGTAGACGGCAAGATAGACCCCGCCTCTCTAGTTGAAGTCCTAGAGACAATGTAGTATAATGTAGTTATGACTGAAACGACAGAGAACTTTCAATTTCAATTGGGCCGCAGGCCCAATGACCCAATCAAGCCAAGATTAAGACTTAGCACTCTACTTACCGGTGAGGCTCCAACAGTCCCAGAGAATGTAGACTGGTTGTCAAGAGTAACAGTATGGCCGATGTATCTTAACGATAGAATTGGCGATTGCACCTGTGCTACAGCAGGACATATGATTCAAAATATCACTGCGTACGGCGAGGGTACAGAGGAAACAATTACCGACAATGATGTTCTGACTGCATATGAGGCGGTATCAGGATACAATCCATATACCGGTGAAAACGATAACGGTGCAATCGTACAAGATGTATTGAATTACTGGCGCACGGCCGGTATAGGTGGACATAACATTCTAGCCTTTGCCGAGGTAGATTACAATAATAAGGATGAGCTTCATGCAGCAGTAAATCTATTCGGCAATATATATCTAGGCATAGCATTCCCTGAATCAGGATTCGACCAGTTTTACAATGGTGAGCCATGGGACGTAGTCCCAAATTCTCGTATTGTCGGTGGACACGCAATCAATTCAGGCTGGTATGATATCAGTGATGGCAAGTGGAAGATTATCTCATGGGGTCAAGTAGTGGAGATGACTCAGGCATTCTGGGATGAATACGTCGAAGAGGCATGGGTCGTAATCTCTGAAGAGTGGTTGGATGCCAACGGTCGTAATCCAGCCGGTATTGATATGGATGTTCTAGGCAATGAGTTTACTCGAATAACAGGTGAGTCAGACCCATTCGGCCCACAGCCAATACCTACTCCAGTAGAGAATTTTTGGGATACTGTTGAGAAGTGGTGGAAGAGTCTGATTAGATGGTTCAAGCGTCATTTCGGACACAAGGCTTGACAAGCGCGGTAGAATGATGTACCATAGTAGCATGAGGTTGAAAACATCAGGGCTCAACCTCTTTATCCGGTTCGTATAATGGTAACATTTGACATCGAGAGAATCTTGTGTTACCATTTAAATATGGGAGTAAGATGGAATACGCGGTCATATACAAAAGACGAATTTAGAACGGCATGGACTACTTCAGAATCAATATCTGAAGTAGCGAATAAATTGGATTGTAACCGCTCTGGTAATGGTTTTTATACACTTAGAAATGCTGCAATAGAACTAGGATTGAACCAAGACCACATGCCAACCACTCGTACAAAAAGAAGTACTAATTCTAGAAGAAAAAGAAGTCCTCTTTCAGATATTCTAATAGAAAATTCTACATACAGTAATACTGATTCCTTACGAAAAAGATTAATTCGAGAGGGTTTGAAGACAGAGGCTTGTGAGATTTGTACTCTTAGCGAATGGATGGAAAAGAAAATTCCTTTGGCTCTCGACCATATTAATGGTGTTAGAAGTGATAACAGAATTGACAATCTTCGTGTAATTTGTTATAATTGTCATGGCCAAACAGAGACATTTGGCTCACGAAATAGAGTAAAGAAAATTTTATCCGACAGCGTAGGTTGAGTCGCAGAGCCTCCAAATCTCTTGCGTGAGAGTTCGAATCTCTCGTCGGGTGCTTGACGAGAGTGGTGGCTTAATCGCAATTTACTGCAATCGTCATCTCGGTGTGTAGCTCAGCTTGGTAGAGTGTTGCGTTTGGGGCGCAAAAGTCGCACGTTCGAATCGTGTCACACCGACAAACCAGTGGTCCGGGTTCGAATCCCGGCTCGATGTCTGACGTTGAGCAGTGCTAATGGCCATTAGCTTGGAATGGGGAAGACGATATAATGTGTGTACAGCATTAGAGATGTAGTGTACCTGGAAGCACACTGGTCCTATATGGGCGTGGGAAAATTGGTAATCCGCTCGGCTTGGGTCCGAGAGAATGCGAGTTCAAGTCTCGCCGTCCAGACCAGTCAGTAATATTATGACTAAAAGAGGTGATTGTATATGCCTGTTAGAGCAGCTAGAAAAGGCAAGAAACCAGGATTCAAATACGGCAAGAGTGGTAAGGTCTATACTTATACCGCTGGCAATAAGGCTTCAAAGGCAGCGGCACGTAAGAAGGCTGAGGCACAGGGCGCAGCAATACGGCATTCACAAGAGCGTGCCGGTAAGAAGCCAACATAATTAAATAACTTGCGAGTCGAATGCATTTGGGTTATCTTTAGTTCGATTCTAAATACGCCGTTAAGGCGCACGGCCAGGGGGCCAATGCAGATTTATACTCTGCACTTCCCATAAGCAATAACATATTCGCAAGAACATATCAAAATGATTCGCAAGAACATTGGGCGGTGGCGAACTGGTGAACGCACTTCTCTGATAAGGAAGCATCGGAGGGTTCAATTCCCTCTCGCCTAACTTTGAGGGTCGAAGAGAATTCGGTTATCTAACATATAATGGTATATAAAAGGCAGGCGGTTGGAATCCGTCAATCCCCACAATAGCTAGCCGGGGAAATTCCCGAAGCTCACCCCATATCCTCAATCTAATATTTATAGGCGACACTCTAATGGGAACATTCCTGAAAGGTCGCTTTCCATGCTTCGTAGGTCAAATGGTTAAGATACTCGCCTGTCGAGCGATGTGGAGCCGGTTCGATTCCGGTACGAAGCGCTTCTAGTAGATAGGATAATATAGTGCATAAAGCACAATCACTCATAAATCACGTAGCGCTAGTTTTAGATGCATCATATTCTATGAACGGTCGTCAGAGGCCATTGATTAAGGCCGCAGATGAGCAAATCAGGCATTTGGCTAAGCGTTCAGAAGAATTGTCACAGGAGACAAGGGTCTCTGTATATTACTTCGGCGAGACGACAATCGAATGTCTGATTTTTGATATGGATGTAGCTCGCTTGCCAAGTATTCAGGACCTATATGAGGTTCTATATGAGAATACCGCCCTTATTGATGCCATTATGAAGTCTCAAGATGACTTGGCTACGACATCACAATTGTATGGTGACCATGCCTTCCTAACCTTCGTTCTGACCGATGGTCAGGAGAATAAGTCCAAAAAATATAGAGCCTCAGACCTGCGCAATAAGCTTGCATCTTCTGATGTCAACTGGTCGATAGGATTTCTAGTTCCTGACAATTTTGGTGTACGCGATATGGAAAATCTTGGGGTATTGAGAGATAGTATTGCCATTTGGGATACAACCAGTGCCACAGGTTTGAATACGGCAGTATCAGCTATTAAGACTGCAACCGATAACTTCATGAATGCACGCGCTAGGGGTGAACGCGGTACAAAGTCTGTATTCCGTACCGGTGGTGTAGATGCGGTAAATAAGCAGACTGTTACTCAGACCCTAACTCCATTAAATAATTATGCTATTTATTCAGTCAATGGAATTATCAGAATCGATACCTTTGTCAATAATAATATCGGCCCTTACAAGAAGGGCAAGGCATATTACGAATTGGTAAAGACCGAGACTGTCCAGAGGAACAAGGATATCATAGTGGTCGATAAGTCTACCAATGCTGCCTATGGTGGTGCAGAGGCTAGACACTTAATCGGATTGCCAGACGGAGAGTCGGTACGAGTACGACCAGAGCATAATCCTCTGTATGATATATTTCTACAGTCTACATCTCTAAATAGAAAACTACATCCGAATACCAAGCTTCTTGTCAGGAATTGACACGGCCGGTATGGTATGGTAAGATAGTATTGCTGAGTCGAATTGTATTGGTTATCTAACAATGGAACGGAAGATTGTAGGTTCAAATCCTATGGCCCCGACTGTAATATAAATAAACGGGGTGTAGCTCAATGGCAGAGCGTCTGAATAAAAGCCGATTCATACAAATATATTCAGCAATAATATTGACAGTTCTTCCCTACTATGGTAGACTTTGAATATGAAGTCAGTAGAAAAAGGAGAATTGGCGCAACTGAAGGCTGAATTGCGAGCAGTAGAAAAAGGTTATGTGGTCGCCAGACCATTGACTCCAACAAGATATGATTTGCTTATTGATGATGGTAATAAGATTTGGCGCATACAGGTAAAATATGCGAATGGTATTGCTGTTCATACTAATAATGCTGTAACTGCAAGTTTGGGATATGTAGATAGAGCAAAAGTAAATCATGCTTATAAAATTGAAGAAGTAGATGCTTTTATCATATATGTTCCGAAGGTTGAATCTTTATTGTGGTTTCCAGCAGAGAAAATTTGCGGCAAATTAAAATTACAGATTAAAATATCGGGAAAGATTCAAAAGAATAGTATTTGGTACGAAGATTATCTATGGTAATGGTCGCGTGGTGTACCGGAGCGCACGGAACCCTGTCAAGGTTTTAGAGCGAGTTCAACTCTCGTCGTGACCGCAAGTTAGGGTCGAATGAAATTCGATTATCTTATATGGAAAGAGAGATGTCGGTTCGAATCCGGCTAGGCTCCCCAAACATGGAGCTTATAGCTTAAGGGCAGAGCGTTGAAACGTCGAAATTCAATAACATATCCTAATATAATATGCACAGGTATGCAAGTGGTCAACGCAAACTGCTTTACACGCAGTCCTTAATTGTTCGCAGGTTCGAATCCTGTCCTGTGTACTTACAATTAAATATAGTGAAATGTTGTAAACAATCGGGTCGAATGATTATGTTTATCTGTAGAGAGTTCGCTTAAGATATCGAAAGATTAGGCGGAATTGAAAGGGGAAAGTAAAGAGCCCCGAACATTTTCAGTAACATATCCGTTTGAGATGTATCTAAAAATGTTGCAAGAATATTGGTAGGTCGCGCACATGGAGTGCAGCAAGTCTTGAAAACTTGAGCCATCCGCAAGGATGAGGGTTCGACTCCTTGGTCTACCGCTACAAAGACCCGGTATATGCATAGAAAGACCTTCTTTGATACTATCGGGTTTTTGCTTGCGCTTCGGGTGGCTGGTGGTCACACGCAGTCTTATATACTGCTATGAGTTGGGTCCAATTCCCAAGGGGCGTACTTGATGATAAATATATCCTAGAAAGGGTCAAATCATGTCAAACGCACTACAGAATTTTCTAGAGAATGAGGTCGAAGTCAAGACCAATACTCCTCTCACTGTTCGTACTCCTGGTCGTAGTGACGAAGTATTAAACGATACTGGTTCCTATGTTTTTAAGACTGATAGGCGTCTTGAGCGATTCCTTATTCTGGGTACAGATGGCGGTAACTATTACGCAGATGAGAAGAAGCTTACTAAGGATAATGTAGAATTTGTCCGCAAGCTAATCAAGGACAATGAGAGGCTAGTTGTTGACACTCTAATCGATGTGTCAGTGAATGGTCGTGCTGTTCGTCAATCGCCTACATTATTTACCCTGGCTTTGGTATTGGCCGAAGGTAAGGATAAGGCGTATGCACGCCAAGCCGTCGACAAGGTAGTTCGTACGGCGACTCATCTATATGAATTCGCTACATACATTGACACACTTGCAGGTTGGGGTCGCGCAAAGAGGGGCGCGGTAGCAGATTGGTTTACATCTAAGGATGCCAATTCTCTAGCATACCAAGCAGTTAAGTATCGTTCTCGTACAGTCAATGGTAAGACATGGACTCTACGAGACCTTATGAGACTGTCCCATCCTGAGGGTGTAGATGTAAATGTGGGCAATTTTATTTTGGGTAAGGATGCGGTTGCGGAAGCAACTGAGCCTGTAATCCTAGACGGATTCCGTGAGGTCCAGAGGGCCGGTAATGTAAATGACCTAAAGGTTATATTGTCAACATATAAGAATCTTCCATGGGAGGCATTGCCTACTCAATTCCTAAAGGACGCAGCGGTATGGAAGACTCTCTTCTACAACAACCAGCTTAATGGTCAGGCACTCGTCCGAAACATCACACGACTAGCTCGTATCGATGCATTCAAGGATATGAAGTTCGCGGCTGATTACGCTGCACGATTGACGGATGAAGAGATGATTGAGCGCACTCTCTTGCATCCAATCAACTATCTGAATGCAGCAATCGTACATGCAGAGGGCCAGATTGAGCGTACCACTCCCGGTATGGATTATTGGGGTGGTTCACGAAATGCCAGGAGTCGTAAGCGTGATTGGACACCTAGCTCAAAGATTGCTGAGGCATTGAATGAGGGATTCCATTTGGCATTCAAGAATGTCGAGCCAGCCAACAAGCGTACTCTTGTGGCTGTTGACGTATCATCGTCCATGGCATCATTCGCAGGAAATGGTCTTGACCTGAGTGCTGCGCAGATTGCTGCGGCGGTAGCGATGACAATTGCTCGTACCGAGCCATATAGTGAAATCGTCGGATTCTCACATCTAATCAAGCAGCTTGGAATCACTTCAAAGACTAGTCTTGATGATGCAATGCGCAAGGTTCAAGACCGAAACTTCGGTTCCACCGATGTTGGTTCTGCAATTCAGTACGCATTGGATAAGAAGATTGATGTCGATACTTTTGTGATTATTACAGACAATCAGACCAACAGTGGGAGGAAGCCTACTCAGGTGTTGAGGGAGTATCGTCAGACAACCGGTATTGATGCAAGGCTGGCGGTATTAGCTGTAACTGCTACAGACTATAGCGTCGCCGACCCTAAGGATGATAGAGAAATGGATTTCGTAGGGTTCGACAGTTCAGCGCCAAAGATTCTTGCGGAATTCAGTGCTGGCAGGCTGTAGGCTACTGTAGCATTGACATATGAATGCTCTTCGGATAGACTTAATCAACATCAGAGGGTGGTGATGATATATGTTGACGGCTGATAATAGTTGGGATTTCTAGAGATAATAGCAAATGGCGGGGTATTAAATACCCCGCCATTGAAAGGATAATATGCGTAGTGTAAATATAGTTGCAAAATGGACCGTCGAGCGTGATTATAAGATATATAATTACAACTATAAATTAGACATTAACGATTATACTTATTATTCACTCGGTCCCGATGAAGTTATGCGTGTAGCCCATGCTGTTCGCGACGGTATGCGTATGAATGGTATAGACGCAGACATTATAGTCAGAGAAGATGAATATATAGAAATAATAATGCCTTAGGAGAAAAATGACCAAGCAAGAAGCGTTGAATAAGGCTGAGCGTGTCCTAGCTGAAGTAGACTCTTATCATGCAGGTACCGCTCATGCTGCTGTAGCAATAGCACATGCCTATATGGCACTGGCAGACAGAATGCCTGCTAAATATCTACCACAAGAGTTCCCCGGTATTGAAATTCAAGACTCCTAGTTGACATCAGCTAGGACATGTGTTAATATGGAGATACCGGTTAAAGAAACGTCTAATTAGAGAGCTTGATTGGGAAGATAAATGTATGGTGATGAATTGTCCAAATCCAAATCCCATTTGGAATGACAGACCATTAAAGTTACAACTAGAGCATATAAATGGGAATCATTATGATAATAGATTAGCTAATTTGATGATTATATGCCCAAATTGCCATACACAAACTTCAACTTTTTGTAGACGTTCTGGCCAGTAAGCAGTTGTGGAATTGCACTGGTGTGAAGTACCAGAATTAGTGGGTTCGACTCCCTCACTGGCCACGAACCGAAATAATACAGTTCAAGTCTGTATGCTGGCACAATGCGAGTGTGGTGTAGTGGTAACACGTTATCCTTCCAAGTTAAAGATGCCAGTTCGATTCTGGTCACTCGCTCGTCTGGTAAGCGTGCAAGACGTTGCACACACTTCGAATCTGTGGGTATACAGGATGCCAGAAACTACCCAAACAATATGGGTCGAATGATTATCGGTTATCTTACTAACCAATTATAGTATGCACGGGTTCAACTCCCGGCGGCTGCCAGATGGTTCTGGGCTGAGCGAAAGCGAGGCAATGCCTCTCCGATGTCAATACATATCCATATACTAAAGGTCGAAAGACCAATCTCCGGGTGTATTGGCGCTGGCTACGAACCAGTTCGTGCATAATGGATGATGAGGGTTCGAATCCCTTCACCCGGTCCAAATCATGATACGAAAATGAGTTCAAATCCAGTCGGGGAGACTCCTAAATCAAGGGAATACAATGAAAAATATTCGTGCAGGAATGACCGTGCTTGATAGATACGGCAGAAAGATTTTTATCACCGATGCTGTTGACCAGACTGCACTACAAGTTATTGATAATCCTGACAATCTCTGTGTCGGATTATTGAGAAGTCTCCACGAGGGCCGAGGTTGGTCAAGACTCAAGAACAAGATGATAGTCTTCCCGATGTCAGATGTGGTTGATATTTTAGACCCGTCATGATAGAATGAGGGCATGAATAAATACACGTATAAGGTAGTGCTCATCGTAGAAGTACCGGCGTTCAGCGAGACAGATGCCTTTGAGATATTACAAGATGTCTTCGGTGTTGGCGATGAATACGGCCTCACAGTCACAGAATGTGAATACGATGATGTAGGCAGAAGAGCCAAATGATGCATATTGAGGACGCGGTACAATGGTGCGGTATCTGTAATAAGCGCGCAGCTGACGGCATGCTCGGTATTGAGACAGATGACGGACCGATGGAAATACCAGCCTGTACGCCATGTGTGCGAGGACTAGATTGGAGCGCGGTAGATGAGGATAAGAGACCACAGGAGACGCCATGATTAGGCTTTATGATTAAAATGTCGCAGGATTAGCAAAAGAAGGATATTCCTTAACAATTTTGACGGATGAAATTGTTAAGTGTGAAGTACGATGTAGAAATTGTCACAAAATAAAAACTTTAGAGAGACTAGGGGTGAATTGGCATTATGAATATTTGGAGGTTGCGTCATGAGTAGATAAACCAAGGAGGTGAATCTAAATCATGGCAGACAAACAGCCTAAAGCAGGCAAGAAGCTTCCAGACAGAGCTTCAAAGTCACACCCAAAGCATGCCAAGCGCATGGGACACAAAGCGCGAGCACAAGTAAGACACAATCATAATAGAATAGCACAGACACAGCGCGAACTAGATAATATCGTCTTGAGAGAATTCGGGAAAGCAACACCGTGGGAACTAGCATGCGTCAAGCGTGCTGAGAATAGAAACAACTAGCGGGTCGTCTAGACCATATAAATAGCCAATACATGAAAATAAAATGCACAAAATGCAGAACGATTATCAAGAGTCATCGATGGATAGTTAGAGAGAAGGTCTACTGTTCGCCCAGTTGCGAACGAAATGCCAAGTCTCAGTTTGAGAAGACGTATAAAGCATTAAGGTCATAGTTATATCGGGTCCCGAGCGGAGACGCATTCTACCCGATAAAGAGCCGGTAGGGAATGCAAAGGATACAATACCTATCGGACATCAGATTGAATATAATGCCCCTGTATTGGCGCTGCCTTCTAAGCAGTTTGCGCATAATGGACGATGCTGGTTCGAATCCAGTCAGGGGTGCGGTAAATAGGATGTGTGCTTAAAGGCAGCCACCATCTAAGGAGTGGGGAACGACCTGATAAGTGTCTAAACGGTCTACCTGGCATGCTCTTGACGTGTGGAGCAGTGAAGTACCGCGCTCAGACCCCGGAAACTGACAAGTCATGGGAGAGAGTTTGGCCAACCGTACAGTTGGTTAAGTCGGGAATTGGTCGGCGTGAGGCCCCTCTGGCGTAGTAGCACACTATTTATCAACAACTATAGATTGGTATATAATGCAAGTTTACGATAGACTCAGCGATATCGATACTTTACTAGCCGCTTTGATTCAACGATTCAAGGATAATGTTAATCTAAGGGCGCCCAGCAGTATTGTAGAAATGAATGAATTGCAACGTAGAATTGAGAAGAGCGCTCATTTAGTCAAGGCTCAGGAGGATTTGATGGATGCCAGAGGCAAATATGATACCGCAAGGGCAAGGGTGAATGCAGCGATAACACTAGATGATAAGGCAATAGAATCTATTGAGCAGAAAAAATTAGAACAGGCTGCTGGTCTATTGGATAGAGTTGTATCAAAGATTGCAGTGTATTTAAATGAACCAAGGGCTTGACTTCAACTCTAGTTCGGTGGTATCATATATGTGGTGGTGATTGATATATTATCATCAAAGTGGGTGATTCACATGAGCATAGAGAGAGCAATAGTATTGGTAATCTTGGTATTACTAGTTCTATATCTATTCAAAGTATTGTTTGGGTTGCCATAATATTTAGTGCAATTGCGGCGGTAGCATAAAGGTAATGCGTTGGCTTGCCAAGTCAGATAAGCGGGGTCAGTACCCGTTCGCCGCTCGTAAGCATAATATATTGCAAAGGTTGATACAATGACTACACAATTTGATACAGATGTCGATAGAGCTTTATTAATTCAATATGATTTTGCCACACCATGTATGAATGAGCCGTGTAAGAGAGACGCTGAATGGGTGCTTAGAGCAAAATGTTGTGGCACAGGGTGGCCGGTATGCAAACGATGTCTTGACATATCAATCGAGGTATCTATGACAGCTACAAATAATCGTATATGTAATGTTTGTGATGCGATACTTAAACCAAAAGATATGTATATTCTACCGCCCGAGAAACTGTAGGTTGACACGGCCGGTAGAGTGATGTAAGATAGTGGTAGTTCGAGAGGCTTGATAGTATGGGAATTAAGCCTCTTCATGGTGGCTATAGTGAAATGGTATCACAGAAGATTGTGGCTCTTCTAGTGTCGGTTCAACTCCGACTAGTCACACCAGAGTTACAGTGTCTCTTTAAATACACTGTGTAGGTGAATAAATGCGTGGCTGCACACCGAAGTAAAGGGGTCGATAGTTGCAATAAACCCAGGACTAGCCAACTGAAAATTATCACATGCGCCTCGGAGCATGCAGGGTAATGCAAGAAACTCTTAATTTCTGGAAGGGGTTCGAGTCCCACTGGGCGTACAGGTTGACAAGTTTAAGGTAAGGATGCCATGCTATGCTTATAGCATGGCAAGAGATAAACAAAAATATAATGAATATATGAAGCGCTATATGACTGAAAGATATCACAGGCGTAGACAGTATTGGATTGTGTAATTGGGCGGCACTTGTATTGATTGTGGTTCAAATAAAGATTTAGAGTTTGACCATGATAACCCAAATACGAAATCTTTTAATATAGGCAAGTCTTATCTGGCTGGTCTGATAAGAGGCTCGAAGATGAAATGAAAAAATGTGTGCTACGATGTGAATCACACCATCGAATTAAATCGGCCAAAGAACAATCAGTTGAGCATGGCGAAGGTAAAACGGGAAAGAAAAATTGTTTGTGTGATTTATGTAGACCATTAAAAATTACGTATAATCGTGAATGGAAGCAAAGAAATAAATAATGGGTCCGTAACTCAGAGGCAGAGTAACGAGCTTTTAACTCGTGAGTCGAGATTTCGAAATTCTCCGGGCCTACGCGACAAGATGGTATGTATATCATGAAGTTCTCAATATAGGATGCACCTATAGAGAATGCTTAAGGGTATGGTTAACAAAGTGCATTGGAAACCGGCCAGTATGCCTCTGCCATCTTGTTAATAAACGCCTCAAGATGGAATGTCGTTCAGCAGTTTGGGCTTATAGTTAAATGTGTATAACCGCTGGCTTTTACCCAGCATTTCGGGGTTCGATTCCTCGTGAGCCCACAATGAGATAGAATGCTACGAATATCTCAGGCTACACAATATGCTCTCGTGGTCCACTGGTTAAGACATTACCCTCTCAAGGTAGTGAAGCGAGTTCGATTCTCGTCGAGAGTACGTTATAACAGGCTGATATGTGGCCTTTGTTGACATATCCGGTACGAGGCAGTTGCCGTAACCCCACTGCAAATGCTCCCATAGTATATCGGTTAGTACGCAAGACTTTCAATCTTGCAGACGGAGTTCAACTCTCCGTGGGAGTGCGTACAGAAAGAGGTGCCGCAAGTCAGCTTGCAATATGTAGCTTCGATGTGGTATCATAGACTATGGCTAATCCAATAATTACAAGCGCAGTCCTAGACAAGGCAATCTATCGTCCAGGCGATGTTATGACTCTGACAGTATTATACAGTGACCCAGACCAATCAGTAGTAAACGTCGCAGTACAGGTCACCGATTCATCCGGCAACAAATCGGCGGTATACAATGTAAATGCTGTTGTAGACCAATTGACAGTAGCAGTAACAGATAGTGCGCGTACATGGACTAAAAAATCAGATACGGGTACAGCAGCGGTTTATACAGCAACAGCCTGATAGCAACAGCATAAGGAGTGACAGATGCAAGTAAAATTCGCAATCAAGGATGTTTGTGGCTACGAGGTAGCGTCAAAGAGTGTAGCATATAATGTCGGTGTATCTTTGGTCCCATTGGATTCACCTGAAGACGATGTTGAAATAGACGCAGAAACAGAATCATTCTTCGACAAATTTTTAAGACGCAATAAATGAATTGCGATAGCTTCAAAGCTCATGCCGATAGTAGGCTTGCCGAGACATTCTCATAAGATGTCTGGATGGAGTTCGAATCTCCTTATCGGTACGTTAAATTGTACAGTAGTACGGTGATACACCCTCGTGTGGGAGGATAAGGCAGCGTAAGCTGCTAAAAGGCGGGTGACAACCAGCCA
>Ga0137373_10004560_pt1 | contig 15141 bp, 20 predicted proteins | sample SagtaG_5_FD_104912 | JGI IMG/M metagenome (GOLD analysis project Ga0137373, IMG submission 104912) | Vadose zone soil microbial communities from Sagehorn Ranch, Mendocino, California, USA - Sage1_R_80_16 metaG | ecosystem: Environmental > Terrestrial > Soil > Vadose zone | place: USA...
GCGCGGCCTCGAGATCGACGATGAAGGCTTTCGGTCCGAGATGGCCGCGCAGCGCGAGCGCTCGCGGCGCGCAGTCCCACATCACTGGGCGCTGGCAAAAGACATCCCCAGATCGGAGTTCACTGGCTACCGGGAGCTGACGACCGCGACGAAGCTCGCCGGCATTCGCAGATCCGGCGAGGCGGCTGACTCGGCAAGCGAAGGCGACGCGGTCGACGTGTTTCTCGAGCGCACTCCCTTCTACGCCGAGTCGGGTGGCCAGATCGGCGACACGGGGATGATCACCACTCCCAGCGGGCGTGTCCGTGTCGAGGACACCCAGAGGCCATCGGAAGGCGTGATCGCGCACCAGGGCACGGTCATCACCGGCGAGATCCGTGTCGACGAGACCGCGACGGCGGCCGTCGACGAGGAGCGGCGCCGGCAGATCATGCGCCACCACTCAGCGACGCACCTCCTCCACAAGGCGCTGCGCGAGATCCTGGGCGAGCAGGTCGTCCAGAATGGCTCCTGGGTGGGACCGGACCACACGACCTTCGACATCCCGCTCAGCCGCGCGATCACGAAAGAGGAGCTTGAGAGGATCAACAAGCGCGTGATGGAAAAGGTGCGCGCGGCGCTTCCCTTTCACGAGAGCCAGAAGCCGTACAGGGAGGCCGTGGCCCAGGGTGCAATGCACCTGTTCGAAGAGAAGTACGGCGACGTCGTCCGCGTCGTGTGCTTTGGCGACTGGACCTGTGAGCTGTGCGGCGGCACCCATGTCCAGAACACCGCCGACATCGGGACGGCCGTGATCGTTTCGGAGTCGAGCATCGGCTCGGGGCTGCGTCGCATCGACATGGTGGTCGGCGAAACGGCGGACGTGCTGGTGCTGCGCGACCGCGAGCTCCTGACCGACCTGGCCAGGTCCTTCAACGCGACGCCGGAGCAGCTGCCGGAGCGAATCCTGGCCGTGCGCTCCGAGGTCAAGGAAGCCCAACGCGAGCTGGCGAAGGCGCGGGATCAGCTTCGCGCGGCACGCGTCGGCGGCTCGGACGGCTTCTCGATCAAGCACGGGCGGGTCGACTACGTGGCCCAAACCGTCGATGCTTCGAGCGCGGAGGAGCTGCGGGCCTACGCCGACCGCTACCTGGAGAGGGTGAAATCCGGGGTCGTAACCCTTGTCGCCGGAGACAAGTTTGTCATCAAGGTGTCAAATGACCTCGTGCCGCAGTTCGATGCCACGCGCCTGAAGGAGCTGTTCGGCACGGGCGGCGGCCGGCCCCAGCTCGTCAGCGGCAAGCTCACCGTCCCCGCCGACGAGGCGTTCAAGCGCCTGGACGAGGAGCTCGCTGCGAGTTGACCAAGTTCAAGTTCCTCCGCAAGCGCAGCGACTACTACCGCCATTTCACGGTGCTCGACATCGGAACCGACCTGATCAAGGTCCTGGTCGTCCGCCGCGAGGGGCCCGACGGGGAGGTCCTCGGGGTCGGCCGCGAGCCCCAGGCGCCGGCCGCGATGTCGGGGGGCGCGATCGCCGACCTCGAGTCTGTGATCCAGGCCTGCAACCGCGCCCTGGAAGCCGCCGAGGACATGGCGCGCACGGTGCCGGGACAGGTCGTCGTCGGCATCGCGGGCGAGCTGATCAAAGGTTTCTCATCGACCATCGCGTACCCGCGCGAGAACTCGAAGTCGCGAGTGCGGTCGAGCGAGATGTCGACGATGCTGCAGATGGTGCAGCGCCGTGCGCTCCGCGAAGCGCAGCACCTGCTCGAGATGGAGCGCAGCTACGGCCAGCTCGAGGCTCGGCTCGTCCACTCGGCGATCACCAACGTCCGCGTCGACGGGTACCCCGTCACCAATCCCGTCGGCTTCACGGGCAAGAACCTCGAGGTCACCGTCTTCAACACCTTCGCGCCGATGACGCACATCGACGCGATCGAAACGGTGGTGCGTGAGCTGGACCTCGAGCTCGCGGCGGCGGTCGCGCAGCCCTACGCGCTGGCGCGGGCCTGCGCCAACGAGGAGGTGTGGGCGGAGGGCGGCATCTTCGTCGACGTCGGGGGAGGCACGACCGACGTGGCGCTGATCCGCGACGGCGGGGTGGAGGGGACACGCATGTTCAACCTCGGCGGACGCGCCTTCACGCGCCGGCTCGCGCTCGCGTTCGGGTTGAGCTACGAGGAGGCCGAGGCGAGAAAGCTTCGCCACTCGGAGGGGCTTTTGTCGGCGGAGCAGCACCGTCAGGTGTCGGAGCTGCTGAGCGCCGACGCCGAGGTCCTGCTCCAGGGCCTGGCCCTGAGCATCAAGGAGCTGTCCCGCGGCGAGCGGCTGCCGAGCAGCATCTACCTCTGCGGCGGCGGCAGCCTCCTTCCCGAGCTGACGCTCGAGATGGTGAAGAACAGCTGGTCGGCGGGCCTTCCGTTCCCGCGGGAGCCGCGGGTCAGGCACCTCGTGCCGCCGGACGTGCGCAACCTGACCGACTCGACCGGGCAGCTGGCAAGCCCCCAGGACATCGCCCCGATGGGCCTCGCCAACCACGCATTGCGGACCGAAGCTGAGGAGCGCGATACGGTCAACACCGTCATGAGACGGGTCCTAAGCGCTATAAAGGCCTGACCAGACCCCGAGGAGACCTGTAAACGCCATGGCAACGAACCCGATTTACGTCGAGACTGAGGAGGAGATCCCGGAGCTCGTCGAGCGCCTGCGCCAGTACCACGGCGAGGACACGATGGTCGTCCTGCCGATGCGCTCGCGGATCGGCCAGAGCCGCTTCAACTTCCAGCTCCTGCGCAACTACGCCGCACGACTGGGTAAGCGCGTCACGGTGGTCTGCGACGACCCCGCGGTGCAGAGGATGGCGTCAGAGAGCGGCTTCCCGGTGTTCGGAACGGTGGGCCCTCACGGCGAAGGCCTGGCCAGCGAGGCGGCGGCACCGGCCCCCGTCCGCCGGTGGTGGCAGCGCCGCCCCGCCACCGCGACCACTCACATCGGCATCGCGGCGCCGACGAGGCTGCTGACGAAGACCGCCACCGAGCTGAAGCCGGGGCGCTTCCTCCTCTACGTGACCGCGATCACGCTCATCCTCGTGGGCCTCTTCGCGGCCCTTGTCTTCGTGCCCTCGGCCTCGGTGACCCTGGTCGCCCAGGCGCAGCCTTTCGTGCGGAAGGACGTGGAGGTCCAGGCCCAGCCGGGCAAGCCCCCGATCAAGGTGCGCGCCGTCACGATCTCGAAATCCAACTCGCAGGGTTTCAAGGTGACCGGCCTGATCAGCGTCCGCCTGGCGCCTGCTACGGGCAAAGTCGTCTACACGAACAAATTCCCCCCGCCGTGCCCGGGGCCGGACTGCGGCTCCCCCGGGATCATCATCAAGTACGGCCAGTACCTGAAGAACACGGACGGGCTCGAGTTCTTCCAGGTCTCCAAGGACACCCTGGTTCCCTGGAAGGGGACGGCGACGGCAAGCATCGTCGCCGTGACCCCCGGGAGCGTGGGCAACGTGGGCAGCGACACGATCACCGAGATCGAGCACAGCGTGTTCGACCCGAACAAGCTCACCGTCACCAACCCGCAGGCCACGGGAGGCGGCACCGACCCCTCCTCGACACCGGTGATGACCGTCGCCGACTTCGACGCGGCGCGCGCCCAGCTCGAGCAGTCGATACACCAGGCGCTGGCGCAGCGGCTCGCCGCGAGCGTGAAGCCTGGCGAGAAGCTCAGCGAGACGATCATCTTCGGGCCGCCTCAGTTCACGACCGACCACCAGCCGCAAGACAAGGTGCCGAGCTTCACGGGCACGATGACCGCCACCGGGGAGGGTGACTTTTACACGGACGCCGACGTGGTCAAGGCCTTCAAGGACGATCTCACGAAATTCGTGCCGAACAACCAGCAGCTCCTGACCGAGAGCCCGATCCAGGTCACCTATCGCCTGCTCAGCGCCGCCAAGGGCGGCTACCTCGTATTCGTCGGCTCGGCTTCCGCGTACGTCGCGCCCAAGCTCGACGAGGAGAAGATCCGGTCCCAGATCGTCGGCCGGCCGGTCCAGCAGGCCCGCTTCTACCTCGAGAAGCTGCCGGTCAAATCCGTCGCCATCAAAGAGCAGCCGATTGCGCTGCCACTGATGCCGCTCCTCGACCGCCGCATCCAGCTCCACTACGTGGTCGAATCCAACGCGCCCACCGCCGAGGCCGCGGCCGCGGGATCGGCGTCGCCGTCACCCTCACCGTAGCGCGGCGGGTGAGACTGCTGGCGGTGGATCCCGGGACGAAACGGGTGGGACTCGCCGTCAGTGACCCGACGGGGACGATCGCCCAGCCTTTCCGGACGATCCCGGCCGAGCCATACACGACGCTGGTCGCTCGCGTCGCGGGCATCGCCACCGAGGTTGAGGCAACCGGGCTCGTCGTCGGGCTGCCGCGCCGGATGGACGGCTCGTTCGGTCCGGAGGCGAAGGCCGCCCGCGAGCTGGCACATCAGCTGCGCCAGGCGTCAAAGCTGCCGGTCGAGCTAGTCGACGAAAGGCTGACCACCGCAGCCGCCGAACGAGCCATGGTGGCGGGCGGCGTCCGTCGCGAGAAGCGCCGCGCCGGCATCGACCGCGTAGCGGCGGCCCTGCTCCTGCAGTCTCACCTCGATCGCCGGCGTGAGTGACCACGTCACCCTTGTCGATGAGACTGGCGCCGAGCGCCGCTTTGTGCTGCACGACGCATTCGACCTCGACGGCGTGGCTTACTACTTGGTTGAGGACGCGGCCGAGCCGGAGCGCGTGCTCCTCCTTCGGGAGTCGGAATCCGGGCTGGAGACCGTGGACGGGGATGAGTTCAGGCGGGTGATGGAAGCGCTGGAATCGGACCAGGTCGAATGAGAAGGCTGATCGCGCTCGTCGTCGTGCTCGCGCTGCTCGGGTTCGGGACGGCGCGCGCCATCGACTGGTGGAACTTCAACGTCAACACGCCCATCTCGCACGACGGCCACAGCGTCACCTTCCACGTCGACCCGGGGGAGTCGCCGGCGCAGATCGGCAGCGACCTCTATGACCTGCGCCTGATCCGAAGCACGATCGCGTTCGACATGTACACGCGGCTGACCGACGCTGGACCGAAGTTCCAGGCCGGCAGCTTCATCCTCAACACGAACATGTCGCTGAGCCAGATCGTGCAGGCGCTGCAGCACGGACGGCCGGACGAGAAGACGATCACGTTCCCCGAGGGCTTCCCGCTGCGCTATCAGGCGGCCCTCGTCGACAGCAAGAAGATCGGTGGCTCTCCCAACTACATCACGGGTGCCGCGTACCTGAGCGCCGCCAAGGACCCCGCGCTGCGAACCGCCTACTCCTTCCTGCCGGCTCAGTCAGGCAACGCGGAGTTTCCATTCGAGGGATACCTGTTCCCGGACACGTACCTGATCAACCCGGCGCTGGGCGCCAAGGGCCTCGTCCAGGCCCAGCTGGACCAGTTCGACACCGTCTTCTCCGCGGACTGGCGCGCGCAGATCGCACAGTCGACGCCGGGCCGGCCGAAGGAGGACATCCGGACCATCGTCATCCTCGCCTCGATGGTGGATCGCGAGGCGAACAACAAGAAGCCGACAGACCGCGGCAACGTCTGCAGCGTCTACTACAACCGCCTGCGCCTGAACATGGCACTGGGGGTCGACGCGACGCTGCTGTACGCGCTGGGCCGCCTCAGTCCGCAGCCGACGGCGGCCGAGCTGGAGTCGAGCTCGCCCTACAACACGCGCAACCACACCGGCCTGCCGCCGGGCCCAATCAGCAATCCCGGCAAGGAGGCGCTCGCCGCGTGCATCAACCCGCCGGTGACGGACTACCTCTACTACTTCACGGACAAGCAGGGCACGACCCACTTCGAGACCAACGCCCAGGACTTCGAGGCTGACAAGAAGAAGTACGGCGTGAGCGGCAACTGACCACCAGGGTCTACTTGCTCGGCAGCGGCATCTCCTACTCGCGCAGCCCGGCGATGCACAACGCTGCGTTTCGCGCCCTCGACATGGACTGGACCTACGAGCTGCTGGACATCTCGGCCGGCCGGCTTCCCGCCGCCGTCGAGCGACTCCGAGCGCCAGACGTCGCCGGCGCCAACGTGACGATTCCCCACAAGCAGGCCGTGATGGACCACCTGGACACGATCGCGCCGGAGGCGGTCAAGGCACGGGCCGTGAACACCATCGTCAACGACGGCGGACGGCTGGGCGGCTTCAACACGGACATCGCCGCGATCCGGATGGCCGTGGAAGAGGCCGGGGTCGAGCCATCGGAGGCAAACGCTGTGATCCTCGGCGCCGGCGGCGGCGCCCGAGCCGCCGCGGTGGCGATGGAGGGGGCGCATCTCACCTTTGTCGCGCGCCGGCCTTCGGAAGCCGACGTGCCCGGCCAGGTGGTCGCGTGGGATGACCCGGCGGTGCCCGGTCTGACGCGCGCGGCGGACCTGCTCGTCAACGCCACGCCGCTCGGCCGCCGGGAGGAGATGCCCCTGCGGCCGGCCGCGCTTCCGAAAGAAGGCGCCGTGCTCGACCTCGTCTATGTCACCGGCGGGACGCCGCTCATCCGCAAGGCGCGCTCGCTGGGCCTGCGGGCTGTCGACGGATGGGAGGTGCTGCTGGGCCAGGGATCGCTTTCGTTCCTGATATGGACGGGCCGCGGCGCGCCGCTGGGGGCGATGCGGGAGACTCTGCAGCCGTGAACGCCTACCTGGTCGCCTTGCTGTGGGCGGTCGTCGGCGCTGGCGCCGGCTGGTTCGTGCGCTGGGGTTCCCTGAGGCTGGCGCGACTCGAAGGCCTCGAGCCAGGGAGCAAGCAGTGGCAGCGCTGCGGCCCGCCGGTACTCTCCGCGGCCGTCTTCGCGATCTACGCGTTCGTCATCGAGCCGTTTCCGCTGCTGGTCGTGCGCAGCCTGTTCGCGCTGGTCCTGGTCCAGGTCATCTTCTTCGACTTCGAGCACCGCCTGATCCTGGACCGCGTCATCTTCCCTTCGATGCTGCTCGCCCTCCTGGTCAGCCTGTCGCCGCTCGTCAGCCCGAGCCTTGGACTCTGGCGCCAGCCATGGTGGACCGGCATCGCCATGGGGCTCGCGGCGGGCGGCGTGTTCCTGCTGCTGGCGATCGCCGGGTCGGCCATCTTCAAGGCGGAAGCGCTGGGCTTCGGCGACGTCAAGCTCGCGGTGTTCATGGGCCTGCTCCTGGGTTGGCCCTACACCTTCACGGCGATCTTCTACGGGGTCCTGCTCGCCGGGCTGGTGTCGATCGGCGTCATCGTGTCCCGCCGCTCCATGAAAGGCACGATCGCCTACGGCCCGTACCTCGCCGCGGGCGCCCTGATCCTCCTGCTGTACCCGCTCGAGTAGGCGATACTAGCTCGCCATGAGCAAGCTCCTGCCCGGCGAGAACCTCGTCCTGAAGCATCACCCGCATTGGATCACGCTCGTCAACAGCCTGGTCGTGCCCGTCGTCCTGCTCGTCGTCGCGATCGTGGCCGACTTCACAGTCCTGACGTCCAGCGGGGTACCGAACCTGCCGGCGCTCGTCACGCTGGGTGCGCTGGCTCTTGCGCTCCTGTGGTTCATCGTCGTCTGGATCCGCTGGCGGTCGATCACGTACACGCTGACCGACCAGCGCATCACCATCCAGTCAGGCGTCTTCAGCCGCCAGGAGAAGATCGTCCCCATCGATCGCGTGCAGGACTGCAGCACACGTCAGTCGCTGCTCGGCCGTGTGCTCGCGTACGGGCGCGTCGAGGTCGACGCGGCCGGTGCGCAGGGCGCCGAGGTGCTGGACCACCTGCCCCAACCCGGCGATTTCCGCGACCAGGTCTTCGTGCAGTCGGAGAAGCGGCGTGGCGCCGTGCCTGGAGGGATGACCTCCGCGACGCCGGTCTCCGCCAATTCCAGCGGCGTCTGACAGCCGGCGCAAGCCGCTCGCTCTGCTCGGCTTCATGGGGTCGGGCAAGACGCTGGTCGCTGCGCTCGTCGCGGAGCACCTCCACGCGGATCTTTTCGACCTCGACCACATGGTCGAGCACGAAGCGGGCATGTCCACCGCCGACATCTTCGCCACGAGCGGCGAGCATGCTTTTCGGGAGTTCGAGAAGCAGGTCCTGCCGCGCGCGCTGAAGCCGGGGGCGGTGGTGGCCCTCGGCGGCGGTGCCGTGATGGACGACGATAACTGGGACTTGATCGCCAGGAGCGCGGTGACCGTCTACCTCGAGGTTCCCTTCGACCTGGTCTGGCAGCGGATACGCCAGGCCCCAGGCCGCCCCTTGATCGCCGGCCGCACGGCGTCCGACGTGGAGGCGCTCTACGAGCGCCGGCGGGGCCGGTATGAGCAAGCCAGGCACAGGGTCGACGCCGACCGTCCGCCGCTCGAAGTGGCGAATGATGTGATGAAGATTTGGTCCGCCTGATCCTCGACTCCTCGTCAGGCAGCTATCCGGTCCTGATCGGCACCAACCTTCAGCGTGAGCTCCGCAACGTGATCACCCGGCTCGATCCCACCGCCGCGGCCATCATCACCGACACCAACGTCCGGCCCTGGGCGATCAAGGTGGCGAAAGCGATCAAGCGAGCCGGCCTGAAGACGGCAATCCATGCCATTCCGGCAAGCGAGCGCTCGAAGTCGATCTCGCAGCTGGCGAGCGTGCTCTCCTTCCTCGAGCGGCAGCAGATCGATCGAGGCGGCTGCGTGATCGCCGTGGGCGGCGGAACCGTCGGCGACCTCGCCGGGTTCGCGGCCTCCATGTGGCAGCGCGGCATCCGCCTGGTGGCGGTGCCGACGACGCTTCTGGCGATGGTGGACTCGAGCATTGGCGGCAAGACCGGCGTGAACGGCCGGCGATCGAAGAACGCGATCGGTGCTTTCTGGCAGCCGTCCGCGGTCGTGTCCGACATTGCGGCGATCGAATCGCTGCCCGTCCCGGGGTATCGAGACGCTTTCGCCGAGGTTGTAAAGTACGCCGTCGCCATGGACCGAGGTCTCTTCGAGCTGCTGCAGCGAAACACGCCTCGACTGGTCGAACGCGACCTTTCGATGCTCGAGCGCGTCGTCTTCCGATGCGTCGCGGCCAAAGCGCTGATCGTCGCCAAAGACGAGCGCGACCGCGGACCGCGAGCCATCCTCAACTACGGCCACACAGCGGGCCATGCCCTGGAGGCGGCGACCAGCTTCCGCGTCACCCACGGCCGCGCGGTCGCCTTCGGCATGCGGGTGGCGGCGCAGATCGCGCTCTCCATGGAGCTCTGCAGCAAGCGCGTCGTCGAATCCCAGGACGCGCTGCTCGCAGGACTCGGCCTCCCCGACAGCCCGCCGCATGCCGACCCCAAGCGCGTGCTGGCGGCGATCGCGCTCGACAAGAAGGCGCGGCGGGGCAAGGTCGCCTGGGTGCTGCCCCGCCGCGTCGGCCACGCCGAGATCGGGCACCTTGTGCCCGGGCCGCTGGTGCGGCGCGTGGTCACGAGGTCGCTCGCGTGAAGCGCGTGGTGGTGGTGCACGGCCCGAACTTGAACCTGCTCGGCAAGCGGGAGCCGCACATCTACGGCACGCGCTCGCTCGACGACTTGAACGAGGCGGTGCGCGACCAGGCAAAGCGGCTCGGCCTCGAGGTCGTCCTGTTCCAGAGCAACCACGAGGGCGAGATCATCGACTTCCTCCAGAAGGAGGGGCCGGGATCGGCGGGCGTGGTGATCAACCCGGGGGCGCTGTCCCACTACTCGCTCGCGCTTTACGATTGCCTGCAGGCCCTCGCGCTGCCGGTGGTGGAAGTGCATCTCTCCAACATCCACGCGCGCGAGGAGTTCCGCTCCAAAAGCGTGACCGCTCGCGCCGCCCGCGGCGTGATCACGGGGCTGGGATTCACCGGCTACGAGCTCGCGCTGGAGTACCTCGCAAAGCAGGAATGATTTCGACCAACGATTTCCGAAACGGGACGATGTTCGAGATGGACGGCCAGCTGCTGTCCATCGTCAGCGTCGAGCACATCAAGCTCGCGCGGGCGGGCGCCGTGATCAAGGCCAAGCTGCGCAACGTGCTGACGGGGTCGATCTTCGAACAGAGCTTCCGCAGCGGCGACAAGTACCGCACCGTGCGCATCGACAGCACCGAGGCGACCTACCTGTACGGAGACGGCTCGCACCACTACTTCATGGACACCAAGACCTACGACCAGGTGGCGGTGGACGACGATATGCTCGAGGGTGTGCTGCCGCTGCTCAAGGAGGGCAGCACGGTCTTCCTGCAGCGCTACCAGGACCGGCTCATCGGCGTCGAGCTGCCCATCAACGTCGACCTGAAGGTGGTGTCCACCGACCCGGGTTTCAAGGGCGACACCGTTTCCGGTGCGACCAAGCCCGCCAGGCTCGAGACGGGCGCCACCGTCCAGGTGCCTCTGTTCATCCAGTCTGGCGAGGTGATCCGGGTCGACACGCGGGATCAGTCGTACGTCGAGCGCGCCTGAGCGCCAGGGGGTAGGATCAGGCGGTTATGAGCGAGAACGGTTCGCTGGGGGCTGTCCGTGTGGCCAACGAGGTGATCGCCAGCATCGCCGCGCTGGCCGCGTGCGAGGTTGAAGGTGTGGATGGGATGGACGAGGCGGCGGCTCGTCACTTCGGTGATTTTGTCCGGCGTCAGGCAGCGCACCGCGGCGTGCGCGTGCACATCGAAGGCGATCGCTCGATCCATCTCGAGGTGTTCATCACCGTCGCCTCGGAGGCGAGGCTCGCCGACGTGGCGGCGGGCGTGCAGGCCAACGTCGTCGAGGCGACCGAGCGCATGCTCGGCCTCGAGGTCGGTGAGGTGAACGTCTTCGTCTCGAGCGTCGCCTTCGCCACCTAGCAGGGGGCGGTTGGGCAAGCGCCACCAGGCCAGGGAGCTGGCGCTCAAGGTTCTCTTCCAGCTGGAAGGCAGCGACGACGACCCCGAAGAAGTCCTGCTCTACCACGCCTCGGAGGGCGCGGCGGGTGAGGACGCCACCAACTTCGCCCGGCAGCTGGTCGCGGGCGTGCTCGCGAATCAAGAGAAGCTCGACGCGGTCCTCAGCGAGACCTCCGAGCACTGGAAGCTCGACCAGATGGCCAAGGTCGACCGCATCATCCTGCGCATCGCGGTCTACGAGATCGCGATCGATCGCAAGGTGCCGACCAAGGCCGCGATCAACGAATCGATCGAGCTGGCGAAGACCTTCTCCGGTGACGAGGCCGGGCGTTTCGTCAACGGCATCCTGGGCCGCGTGGCCGCCACCGCGACTTGATGCAGCCGTCCCAGCTTGACGACGTTCTGGCCGACCTGGAAGCCACGATCGGCACGCTCGCGGACGGCAGCGCGCCGCTGGACGAGCTCGTGGCGGCCCACGATCGGGCGGTCAGGCTGCTGACCGAGGCGCAGGCGCGTTTCGCGGAACTTGAGGAGCATGCGGAGCACTCCGCTAAATTGCTGCAGGATTGACATTCCTGCTTCCGCCGCTCGTCGCCTGGACGATCGCCCAGGCGGCCAAGCTGCTCCTGACATCGTGGCGGCAAAGACGCCTCAACCTGCGAGTCCTGGCTGAGACGGGAGGCATGCCCAGCAGCCACAGCGCCATCGTGGCGGGACTGACCACCGCCGTCGGCAAGCACGCCGGCCTCGCGTCCGCCGAATTCGCGATCGCCCTTATCTTCACCTTCGTGGTGATGTACGACGCGGCCGGGCTGCGACGCGCCGCCGGCCGCCAGGCCGAGGTTCTGAACCGCCTGGTCGACGATCTCGTCCACATGCGCGGTGTGCAGGAGCAGCGGCTGCGCGAGCTGCTCGGGCATACGCCGATGGAGGTCTTCGTCGGGGCCGCGATCGGCCTCGCGGTCGGCCTCATCCTTTAAGCGCGTGATGCCTCGGCTCGACGTACTCGTCACGAAAAGCGGCCTGGCGGAGTCGCGGGAGCGGGCCCAGGCCCTGATCCTCGCCGGCAAGGTGCGCGTCTCCGGCGAGACCGTCCGCAGCCCCGCCCGCAGCGTCAGCGAAGACGCGCCGATCGCGGTCGACTCCGAGCCTGCCTACGCGAGTCGCGGCGCGCTCAAGCTCGGGCCGGCGCTGGACCGATTCGGCGTCGACCCGCATGGCCGGTTGTGCGCCGACATCGGCGCCTCGACCGGCGGCTTCACCGACGTCCTGCTCCGCCGAGGCGCCGTGCGCGTGTACGCGGTGGACGTCGGCCGCGGCCTCCTCCACTGGCGGCTGCGTCAGGATCCGCGGGTGGTCGTCATCGAGCGCGTGAACGCACGTGACCTGGAATCGTTTCCAGAACCGATCAGCCTCGTGGTGGTCGATGTCTCATTCATCAGCCTCGTGAAGGTGCTGCCCGCGCTGCGGCGCGCCGCTCCCGAGGCCGAGCTTGTCGCCCTGTTCAAGCCGCAGTTCGAGGTCGGCCGGTCGGAGGTCGGAAAGGGCGGCATCGTTCGCAACCAGGAGGCGGTCGCCAACGCGGTTGCGCATTTTCGCGATTGGTGCGAAGTCCACGGCTACGAGGTGGCGGGCGAGGCGCCCTCCGAGGTGACCGGCGCGGACGGCAACCGCGAGGTCTTCGTCCACCTGAAGCCGGCGGCCGCATGAAGGTCTGTCTCTTCCGCGGCGCCGGTGTCGAGCAGAAGGTCGTCGAGGGCGCGCTGCGGGCCATGAAGGCGCGCAAGGTGGATGGCGGCGAGGTGGAGCGCGGCGCGCCGGCCGCGACGATGGCGCGCTCCCTGAAGGACAGCGACCTGCTGCTGACGCTCGGCGGCGATGGGACCTTCCTGGCCGGCGCGCGCCTCGCTGCGCCACGTGGGATTCCGATTCTCGGAGTCAACCATGGACGCCTCGGTTTCCTGACCGAGATCGAGGCCGGGGAGATGAACGAGGGTCTGCGGCGCTACCTGGATGGCGCATTTCGCATCGAGGAGCGCACGATGCTGGAGGTCACGCTGTTTCGGGACGGGCGAAGCCTGGCTCAGTCGATCGGGCTCAACGAGGTCGTCGTCGACCACGCCGGCGAGGCGCGGATCCTCCGCCTCGAGATCGACGTCGCGGACCAGGCCGTGGGCACCATCGACGCCGACGGCGCAATCATCGCCACCGCGAGCGGCTCGACCGCTTACGCGCTGGCGAGTGGGGGTCCGATCCTCGAACCCACGCTCGAGGACCTGGTGCTCGTCCCGATGAGCCCGTTCGCGCTGACCGTGCGTCCGATCGTCTTTGCGCCGAGACAGACGATCACGCTGACTGTCGTTCGCGGCCCGGCCGAGATGCGCGTCGACGGGAGCAGGCATGGCCGTGCGGTGGCCACCGGGGATGTGGTGCGCTGTGGCACGCACGCACGCAGGCTGAAGGTCGTCCGCTTCAGCCCGCCCGAGAGCTTCTATCGCCGGCTCGGCGACAAGCTGGGCTGGGGCCGGCCGCTGGTGCCGAAGAAGTGATCCGAGCAGGCACTCCAGTCAACTGGCGGCCGGGTTTCATCCCGGCCGCAATCCGCGTCAACGTTCCTCGCTGAGGTCCCTCTACCTTCAGGTAGGCTTGGGCCTCGTGGATTCACCGGTCGCTGGTGGCCCCATCCGGCTCGACGTCAGCACCCCGGTGTTCGAAGGACCCCTGGAGCTTCTCCTCGCTCTGGTCGAGCGTGAGGAGGTCGACATCTTCAAGGTCTCGCTCGCCAGAGTGACCGACGCTTACCTGGCCGAGCTCGCGTCGCGCGAGATCCCTGACCCGCAGGAGATGGCGGAGTTCCTGTGGATGGCCGCTCGCCTGCTCCTCCTCAAGTCGATGCGGCTTCTGCCGGGCGAAAGCCCGACCGACGAGGAGAGCGAGCTGCTCGGATGGGAGGATGAGGTGCGCCAGCGCCTCGAGGAATATCGCGCCTACAAAGAGATCGCCGGCGAGCTGCTCGGGCGGGCGCAGCAAGAGTCCTTCGCGTTTCCGCCGCCTGCGCGTCCGGTGGAGGCGGGTGGGCAGGAGGCGCCGCTCGATGTCGACGTTCTCGTCGCCGCGTTCAACAGCGTGCTCGCGCGGATCCCGCCACGGCCGCTGGTGGTACGCGGGCGGACATGGACGCTGCAGGAAAAGCTGGAGGTGATCACCGACCGCTTGCGCCGGGGTCCGATCGAGCTCGTCGAGCTGATCCTGGAATCGCACGACCGTCTCGAAGCAGTCGTCACGTTCGTCGCCCTGCTCGAGCTCATCCGCCGGTCGGTGGTCCGAGTGCGCCAGAAAGAGCGATTCGGGCCCATCCACGTCGAGCTGAGAGAGGCCGCACCATGAGCGAGGTTTCGGCGGCCCTCGAGGCGATCCTGTTCAGCTCCAACCGCCCGCTGAAGGTCCACGAGCTGCAGCAGGCCACGGACAGCGACCGCAACAGCATCGAGGGCGCCCTCGAGAAGCTGCGCGAGGCGCTCGACGGCAGGGGCGTGATGCTGATGCGGCATCACGACGAGGTGCATCTCGCCACCCGGCCGGAGTACGCGGGCGCCGTGCGGCGGGCCTTGCGTCCGGAGGTGTCCGGGCGCCTTTCCCAGGCCGCGTACGAGACGCTGGCGATCGTCGCCTACCAGCAGCCCGTGGCGCGGGCGCGAATCGAAGAGGTGCGCGGCGTCAACTGCGACAGCGTCCTGGGCAACCTGGAGCTTCGCGACCTGATCACCGAGGTGGGGCGGGGCTCGGGGCCGGGCCAGCCGAAGCTGTACGGGACGACGATGCGGTTCCTGCAGGTGATGGGGCTCGAGTCGCTCGACCACCTGCCGACCCCGAGCGAAGGCGCGGAGCTCATCTCACGCACGAAAGGCTGAACCGATTCCTGGCTCGTTCGGGAGTGGCCAGTCGCCGGACGGCCGACGAGCTGATCGCTTCTGGAGCGGTCCGCGTCAACGGCGGCCGCCCGCCGACGTCGGGAATGCTGGTCGATCCCGAAAGCGACCGGATCACCGTCGACGGCCGCGCCGTGCAGCCCGCGACCGTGCATCGCTCCGTCATGCTCAACAAGCCGCTCGGCGTGATCACGACGTCGAAGGACGAGTCGTCGCGCACGACCGTGCTCGATGTGATCGGCGAAGAAGGCAGGCTCGGTCACCGGCTTTTTCCTGTGGGCCGGTTGGACGCCGACAGCACCGGGCTGCTCCTGCTCACCGACGACGGCGACCTGGCGTACCGGCTCACC
>Ga0137373_10004561_pt1 | contig 15138 bp, 15 predicted proteins | sample SagtaG_5_FD_104912 | JGI IMG/M metagenome (GOLD analysis project Ga0137373, IMG submission 104912) | Vadose zone soil microbial communities from Sagehorn Ranch, Mendocino, California, USA - Sage1_R_80_16 metaG | ecosystem: Environmental > Terrestrial > Soil > Vadose zone | place: USA...
GGTTGCGGATGTCGCGCAGGGAGGGCACGTCGTCGCCTCTTCGCCGGAGCTACGCCTCGGCCTGGAAGATTCCGCGGAACTCCTTGAGCGCGCCGTCGAGCGCCTTCTTGATGCCGTCGTCGAGCGCCTTCTTCTCGGCGATCGACTTCCCGACCTCCGGGTGGCGCGAATCGAGGAACTCGAGGAGCTCCTTCATGTACCGGGTGACCTGGTCGGTCGGGATCGCGCGGATCCAGCCCTGGCCGCTCTCGTCCTTCTGCGTCGCGGCGTAGATCTGGATGACCTGCTTCTCGACCGGCATCGGCTGGTACTGCCCCTGCTTCAGGACCTCGGCGAGACGCTCGCCGCGGGCGAGCGTCTCCTGCGTCGCCTTGTCGAGGTCGGAGCCGAACTGCGCGAAGGCGGCGAGCTCACGGTACTGCGCGAGGTCGAGCTTGAGCGAGCCGGCGACCTGCTTCATCGCCTTGATCTGCGCGGAGCCGCCGACGCGGGAGACCGAGATGCCGACGTTAATCGCCGGCCGGACGCCCTGGTAGAAGAGGTTCGACTCCAGGAAGATCTGGCCGTCGGTGATCGAGATGACGTTCGTCGGGATGTAGGCCGACACGTCGCCGGCCTGCGTCTCGATGATGGGGAGCGCGGTGAGCGACCCGCCGCCCTCCTTGTCCGAGAGCTTCGCGGCGCGCTCGAGCAGGCGGCTGTGGAGGTAGAAGACGTCGCCCGGGTACGCCTCGCGGCCCGGCGGGCGGCGGAGGAGGAGCGAGAGCTGCCGGTACGCGACCGCCTGCTTCGAGAGGTCGTCGTACACGATGAGTGCGTGGCGCCCGCTGTCGCGGAAGTACTCGGCCATCGTCACGCCGGTGTACGGCGCGAGGTACTGCATCGGGGCCGGGTCGGACGCGTTCGCCGCGACGACCGTCGTGTACTCCATCGCGCCGTGCTTCTTCAGCGTCTCGACGACGCGGGCGACGGTCGACTGCTTCTGGCCGATGGCCACGTAGAAGCAGTGGAGGTTGTTCCCCTTGTTGTTGATGATCGTGTCGATCGCGACGGCGGTCTTGCCGGTCTGGCGGTCGCCGAGGATGAGCTCGCGCTGCCCGCGCCCGATCGGCACGAGCGCGTCGATCGCCTTGAGGCCGGTCTGCATCGGCTCGTGCACCGACTTGCGCTTGACGATGCCGGGCGCCTTGAGCTCGATCTTGCGGGTCTGCTTCGCGTTGATCGGGCCGCGGCCGTCGATGGGGTTGCCGAGGCCGTCCACGATCCGGCCGAGGAGCTCCTCGCCCACCGGCACCTCGGCGATCTTGCCCGTCCGCTTCACGGGGTCGCCTTCGCGGATGTGCTCCCAGGCGCCCATGATCGCGGCGCCGACGTTGTCCTCCTCGAGGTTCAGCACGAGGCCGCGGACGCCGTGCGGGAACTCGAGCAGCTCGCCCGCGGCGGCGCCGGCGAGGCCGTAGATGCGGGCGACGCCGTCAGCCTGCGAGAGGACGGTCCCGGTCTCGGCGACGTCCACCTTCTTTCCGTAGTCCTTGATCTGCTCGCGGATGATGCGGCTGATCTCGTCGGCGCGGATTTCCATCGACCAATCTCCGGAAGGCTTGAGCTGCGTTGCGTAAGGGCTGCTACCGCTTGAGCTGGGTGCGGAGGTCCTCGAGCTGCGTGCGGACCGAACCATCGAAGACGATGCTGCCGACCTGCGCGACGACGCCGCCGAGGATGGCCGGGTCGACGGCGCGGTCGAGGAGGACCGTCGCCTTCGTCGCGTGCGAGAGCTTGTCCGCGATCGCCTGGGCCGCGGCTTCGTCGAGCTTCACCGCGGAGGTGACCTTCGCGCGGACGCGGCCGAGGTGCTCGTCTGCGTAGTCGCGGAACGTGTCCACGATCGCCGAGAGGTACGAGAGGCGGTTCCGATCGCCGAGGAGGAGCAGCAGGCTCCGCGGCTGGGAGTCGAGGGAGAGCCCCGACGCGAGCTTCTCGACGATCGCGCGGCGCTGGTCCTTCGAGTAGACGGGGTTCGAGAGCACGTCCCGGAGGTCCGGGGAGCCCTCGACCGCCTGCTTCAAGGACAGGAGGCTGGTCGCCCAGGCCTCGACCTTCCCCGTCTCGGTGGCCAGGCCGAAGAGTGCCTTGGCGTAACGGCGGGCGATTGGACCCATGATCATAAGGGACGCGCCACGTAGCACGGTGGAGGAGCCCCGGTCAAGCCTGAAAGCCCCCCGAACTGCGGGCCTTTCCCCGCGTTTGACAGCCTCGCTCCTCGCGTTACGTTCCCCGCGTTCAGAGGAGGTGAAAAACCATGGCAATGATGACGAGATGGGAGCCCTTCCGGGATCTCGCGAGGCTGCAGGACGAGGTGAGCCGGCTGTTCGACGAGCGGGCCTTCAGCGCCGGTGAGTCGGTGGGCTGGACGCCGGCGTGCGACATCTACGAGGACGCAGAGTCCGTGTCGCTGCGGTTCGAGCTCGCGGGCGTCGAGGCGAAGGACGTGGACGTCCGCTTCGAGAACGGCGTCCTCACCGTCCGCGGCGAGCGCAAGCTCGAGCAGGAGGACAAGCGCGAGAACTACCACCGGGTGGAGCGGTCGTACGGCACGTTCACCCGCTCGTTCTCGCTCCCGGGCACGCTCGACGCCGAGCGGATCCGCGCGGAGGCGAAGAACGGCGTGCTCACGATCACCCTCCCGAAGAAGGCCGAGGCGAAGCCGCGCGCCATCCAGGTGAAGGTGAGCTAGGGCGCTCGGGCACAGCTCGAGGGACAAACGAAGAGCGGGCCCCGCGCCGGGACCCGCTCTTTGCTTTTCTTCTTGGCGGGGGCCGCTGGGGCTATGCCCTCGCGGCCCCCGACGCAGTCGCTACGGCTTCACGGCCTGGACGGGCGACGGCGACGGGCTCGGCTTCGCAGCCGACTTCTCGACGCCCTCCATCTTCGTCTGGCCCTCGAAGACGACGCCCTTCTCGACCATGAGCGAGGGGGTCTCGATGTTCCCGCGCATGCGGGCCGGGTGGTGGAGCTCCACCGCGCTCTTCGCCTTCACGTTGCCGTTGATCTCGCCGTGGACGATGACCGTGCCACACGTAATCTCGGCGTTCACCTTCGCGCCCTCGCCGATGACGAGGACCTCGTTCGTCACGATCGTTCCCGTAAACTTGCCGTCGATCCGGACGGTCCCTTCGAACGTCAGCTTCCCTTCGAACTCCGAGCCGCGGCCGAGCAGGGCGTTCAGGTCGCCGGACGCCGTGGGTACGGAGGTGAGTTCGTCGCGCTTCAGCATGGCCATGGGCTTCGGCTCCTCGTGCGGTGGAATCGTGGGCGCTCCGGGCACGTCCGCGCCGACACCCGGCGCCTCTTCCCGCAGCTTGTTCCAGAACGACATCGTCTGTCCCCGTAGGGGCCCCTCGACGGGGCGTCCGCCCACCTACGGCGGGCGAACCCTCTCATTACGCGCCGATCTTCGCGAGTATTCCGTCGAGCTCTTCGAGGGACGTGTACTCGACCTCGAGGCGACCCGCGACGGCGGACTTGGGGAGCACCCTACAGCGTGCACCGAGCCTCCGTTGTAGCCGCTGGGCGAGCGCCCGCACGGCTGCGGTCTCGCCGGCAGGCGCCGCCGCGGGGTTGTCCTTGCGCGTGAGCTGGCGGACGAGCGCTTCGGTCGCCCGGACGGAGAGCCCCTCGCGAAGCACCCGCTGGGCCGCCTTCCTGATCGCCTCCTCGCCGTCGAGGCCGAGGAGCGCCCGGGCGTGCCCCATGTCGAGCTGCCCGTCGCGCACGAGGTCGCGTACCTCGCCCGGGAGCTTCAGGAGCCGCAGCGCGTTCGCGACCGTCGAGCGCTCCTTCCCGACCTGCTGCGCGACCGACTCCTGCGTGAGGCCGTGGTCGCCGATGAGCACCTCGTACGCCTCGGCCTCCTCGATCGCGTTCAGGTCCTCGCGCTGGAGGTTCTCGACGAGGGCCAGCTCGAACGCCTGGCGCTCGGTCGCCTCGCGGACGACCGCCGGGACCTCCTTGAGGCCCGCGCGCTGCGCCGCCCGCCAGCGCCGCTCGCCGGCGAGGATCCGGTACTTGCCGCCCTCGCGCCGGACCAGGATGGGCTCGACGATGCCGTGCTCGCGGATGGATGCGGCGAGCTCCTCGAGCCGCTTCTCCTCGAACCGCTTCCGGGGCTGCTTCGGGTTCCGCTCGACGGCCTCCACGGGCAGCGAGAGGAGCGTCCGTCCTGGCACCGCGGCGACCGAGGCCGAGGGCGGCGGCGCCGCGTTCGAGAGGAGGGCCGCCATCCCGCGGCCGAGGGCCGGCCTGCGCTTCTCCGCCATGGTCACGCGATGCCTCCTGCGGTCCCGAGCCGCTTCGTCACCTCGCGGGCGAGCTCGAGGTAGCTCTGGCACCCCCTCGACGTCACGTCGTAGAGGAGGATGGGCTTTCCGTGTGAGGGCGCCTCGGAGAGCCTGACGTTCCGTGGGATCACCGTCTCGAACACCTGGTCGCTGAACGTCCGGCGGATCTCGTCCGCCACCTGGTTCGAGAGGTTGTTGGCCGAGTACATCGTGAGGACGATCCCGTCCACCTTGAGCCCGGGGTTCGCGGACGCGCGGACGAGCTCGATCGTCTTGAGGACGTCGGCGAGCCCCTCGAGCGCGTAGTACTCGCACTGGAGCGGGATGACGACGCCCTGGGCGGCGACGAGCCCGTTCAGCGTGAGGAGCCCGAGCGAGGGCGGGCAGTCGATGATGACGTAGTCGTACTCGCCCGCGATCTCGTCCACGGCGCGCTTCAGGCGGTGCTCCCGTGCGTCGATCTCGGCGAGCTCGAGCTCGGCGCCGACGAGATGCTTCGAGGCCGGCACGAGGTCGAGGAACTTGAGCTCCGTCTTGCGGACCGCGTCCTTGAGCGGGATGCCGTCGAGGAGCACCTCGTAGACCGAGCGCTCGCTGTCGTCGCGCCGGATACCGAGGGCACTCCCAGCGTTTCCCTGCGGATCGACGTCGATGAGGAGCGTGCGGCGCTCGGCGGCGGCGAGCGAGGCGGCGAGGTTCACCGCGGTCGTCGTCTTGCCGACGCCGCCCTTCTGGTTCGCGATGGTGAGGATGCGGCTCATGGACCCTGCTTCCATCTCGGGGGGGAGGCCCCCGTTCGTCGTGTTCGACAAGCGATACCCCTTGGGTTTCTTCCGGCCGGTGGGGCCGGAGCGGGGCCAATCTGCCCGATGCGTCTGACATGTGGCGGGGGGGCACTCGGGCTTCTCCTCGCGCCCTCCCGAGCCCCCCGGCTCGGTCCGCCGGGGTGTTCCACGTGGAACACGGGGGAAGGGCGCCAGGGGCATGTTCCACGTGGAACACGGACGCCAGGCGGCTGCTTCCGGCCGCGCTTCGGCGATCGCCGACTGCTCGCCCTACCGCGAACGCCAGGTGGCAATCGCGCGCGCCGAGCGCGAGAGAGGCAGCTCGTAGCGATCGAGCCCGGCGAGGGCGAGGCCTGCCGTCGCCCCGATCGTCTCGAGACGGGCCCGGTCCGCGTCGCGCCCGAGCATCGCGACGAGCACCCCGCCCTCGGCGAGATAGCGCGCGCCGAGCGGCACCCACGCCTCGGGATCGGCGAGCGCGCGCGAGACGACCGCGTCCGCCCGCGAAAGCTTCTCGCGCTCGGGAGCGCCCTCGGCCCGGACCGCGACGGCGCGGACGTCGACTCCGAGCTCCGCCGAGACCGCCTTCACGAAGGCGACCTTCTTCGCCACCGAGTCGCAGCAGGTGACGGCGAGGTCGCGCCGCGCGCACGCGAGCGGGACGCCGGGGAGCCCGGCGCCCGCGCCGACGTCGAGGAGGGTCCGCGCGGAGGCGATCGCGGGGAGGACGACGAGCGAGTCGACGAGGTGCTTCTCCGCCACCTCCGCCGGCTCGGTGATGGAGGTGAGGTTCACCTTGCGGTTCCAGGCGAGCAGCCGATCGGCGTAGCGCTCGAGCAGCTCGCCCGCGCCCGCGGGGAGGGCGATGCCGAACGCATCGAGTCCCCGGCGCAGCGCCTCGTGGAACCGCTCGTCCATGATGCGGCAGCCTACGGCGCCTTGCCCCGCCGGCCGATCGCCTTCTCGATCTCGGCGCGATGCGCGGCGAGGTACTCCTCGACCTCGGCCTCCTCGAGCCCGAGATCGCGCAGCACGCCCTCGTAGACGAAGCGGAAGCCCTCCTGGTAGCGCCCCTCCTGCAGCTCGAAGGAGCGACGGACCACGGCCGCCGAGAAGAGCCGCTCGGCCTTGGTCTTCGGGGCCGCCACCTACCGCCCGCCCTCGCCGCCGCCGCCGTCGCGCGCCGGGATGATGAGGAGCTGGCGGAAGAGCCCTTCGCCCTCGCTGCGCGTCGAGACGCCCTCCACCTCGACGAGCGCGAGGTGGATCTGACGGCGGTCGCGGGCGCTGATGGGCGCGACCGCGATGACCTTCCCGGTCCGCTTCGCCGTCGCGGCGAGCCGCTCGGCCATCGCCTTCACCGCCGGATCGCCCTCCTCGCGGAAGCCACCGACGTCGAGGTTCACCCACTTGCGCCCCTCGGCGCGCGGGTTCACGACCCGGTTCACGAGGTACTGCACCGCCTCCACGAGCGCGGAGGAGAGCTCGACCGCGTTGCCGTCGCGCGGCGTGAGCGAGACGCCGATCGCGTCGGGCGTCTCCTTCACCGCGACGTCGACCGCCGCGCCGAGCCGCTCGAAGAGCCCGTCGCAGAAGGCCTTCGCCCGCGCGACCTTCTCCGGCGCCTCCCGGGGGGGAGGCGCGGCCTCTCGACCGCTCGTCTCGTCCATCGGTCTCCCCCGTGTCAGGCGGCCTTTGCCACCGCGGTCTGGCGCTTCATGAGGAACTGCTGCTGGGCGATCGACAGCACGTTGTTCACGAAGATGTAGAGCGTGAGGCCGCCCGGGACGAACAGCATGAGGACGCTGAAGAAGATGGGCATGAAGTAGAGCATCATCTTCGCCTGCGCGTTGTCGGCGGGCTGCGGCGAGATCCTCTGCATCGCGAACGAGGAGAGGCCCATCGCGACCGGCAGGATGAAGTACGGGTCGTGCCGCGTGAGATCGTGCATCCAGAGGAACGGCTCGCGGTAGAGCTCGACCGAGGTCTGGAGCGTCGCGTACAGGGCGAACCAGATCGGCAGCTGCAGCAGCATCGGGAGGCACCCGCCGAGGGGGTTCACCTTGTGCTGCTGGTAGAGCTGCATCGTCGCGAGGTTGAGCTTCTCCTTGTCGGCGCCGTGCTTCGCCTTGAGCTTCTCGATCTCCGGCTGAAGCTTCCGCATCTCGTTCATCGACTTCATCGACTTTGCGGTGAGCGGGTAGAGCAGGAGCTTCACGAGCAGCGTGAGCAGGATGATCGCGACGCCCCAGTTCCCGACGAGCTTCTCGAACCAGCGCATCACGTAGAGGAGGATCCGCGCGAAGAACGCGAACGGGCGGGCCATCGCGCCGTAGTCGATCGCGCCGTCGAAGGCGCGCCCGTAGCCGCGCAGCGCGTCGAGGTCCTTCGGACCAGCATACACTGTGAGTGACACTATCCGGGTGCCGCCCTCGACCGGAATGCGCAGCGCGGCGAGGCCGCTGCCCTTCTCCGGCCCGCGCTCGAAGCGGCAGCTCCCGAGCGCCTCCTGGGGCAGCGCCGCCGCGATGAAGTACCCCGCGTCGATCCCCACCCACGCGACCGTGCCCGCGAGATTCTCCGCCCCCGGGTCGCCGCCGAGGTCGTAGCGCTCGGTCTTGTCGCCGGCGCGGCAGACCGGCCGCACGACGTCGAGCGGCGGCCCCGAGAAGAGCCCGCCCTTGTGCGCCGACGGCGGCGTGTGGCCGGGGAAGAGGAGCTCGATCGCGCCGCCCGAAGCGGCCCCCTTCACCTCGACGTCCACCGCGAGCTCGAAGGGCTTGTCGGTGAGGCGGAACACCTTCTTCACGTCCACGTTGCCCACGCGCCCCTCGAATGCGACCGAGCGCGCGTCCCGCGCGACGATCCGCATGGGCGCGCGGGCGGCCGGGTCGGCCGCGACGTCCGGCGCGCCCCCGAGCTCCGGAGACGCGACGAGCGCGAGCAGGTAGGGCTGGTCCTTCGTGACGCGCACGAGGTCGATCTGGGCGGCTGCGTCTGCCCTGTCGCTCGCGCGCCGGAACTTGTCGCCCTGGAGGACGAGGCTCTTCACCGCGCCGCCATGGCTCGAGAGGACCGCCTCGAACGCGGGCCCGGAGAGCTTCACGAGCTCCTCGGGCGCGTTCGGCGGCGGGGGCGGCGTCGCGGGGACCGCGGGCGCGGCGCCCGGCGGCGGCGCCGGAGCGGGCGCCTTCGTGGTCTCGGTCGGCGCGGGCCGAGGCGGCGGCGGCGCCTTGGGCCTCCCCCACGGCGTCACCGACCAGAGGATGAGGATGGCGACCGAGGCGACGGTGGCGATGAGGATGCGGCGGTTATCGGGACCCAAGGGAGAGACCTCGCGAGGAGAGCTTCAGGGCACCGGATCGATGCCGCCGGGATGGAACGGATGGCAGCGGACGAGCCGCCGCGCGGTGAGCCAGGTGCCCTTCACGGCACCGTGGCGCAGGAGGGCCCCCTCCGCGTAGGCGGAGCAGCTCGGGTAGAAGCGGCACGCCGCGGGGAGCGCGGGCGCGACGAGGCGCCGGTAGGCGCGCACGAGGAGGAGGAGCGCCGCCCGGATCACGCGCGCGCTCCCGTGAGGACGTCGCGCGCCGCGACGAGCGCGCGCTGCGCGCCCGCGAGCCCCATCTCGGGCGCACCACGGCGGGCGATCACGACGAGGTCCACCGGCGGCAGATCGGCCTGCACCGCGCGGAAGGCCTCCCGCACCCAGCGCTTCACGCGGTTTCGCCCGACGGCGTTCGCGATCTTCGAGGACACTGTGACCCCGATCCGCGGCCGGGCTCCACCCGAGGTGAGCGCGAGGACGAGCACCTCGCCGGAGTAGAGCCGCCTGCCGCGCTGCTGCACCTCGAGAAACTCCCGGCGGCGCCGCAGCCTCGCCGCCTTGGGCAGCGTCACCCCACGCTACTTCTTCGGCGCGGAGGGAGAGAGGCGCGTGCGACCCTTCGCTCGGCGCCGCTTGATGACGTTGCAACCGCCCGGCGTCTTCATCCGCTTCATGAAACCGTGCGTGCGGTTCCGGCGCTTCTTCTTCGGCTGATATGTCCGCTTCATGGCGCGGCAAACTCACCGATCGTTCGCAGGATGTCAAGGTTTCCGGCCGGTTGCCCCGCTCGCGCGGCCCGGCGCGCGGCCGCCCTCCGCGGCGCGCCTTGAAAAGCCCGTCGTTACGCCGACGATCACGACAGCCTTGATCAAGTTGCGCCACCTTCGCTACTTTCCGCGCCGCACCACGGGCTCCCCTGATTCCTCGTCGCCCGAGCGGAGAGCAAGGCGCTGCAACGCACGTCCGCGTTGCGGCCAGGGGGAGCATTTTCGTCGTTCGGGGTAGGGGAACGCCATGGAAGCAGTCGCCACAGCGAAGAGCCTCGGCGATCTCTGGCCCCGCATCGACGCGTTCCTCCGGTCGCGGGTCCGCCCCGAGACGCACGCGAAGTTCTTCGCGCCGCTGCGCGCGGTCGGGCTCGAGGGCGACCGCCTGCTCATCGCCGCGCCCGACCGCTTCCACCGGGACTTCGTCGAGGACAACTACCGCGGCTTCTTCGAGGAGTTCGTCCCGGGCATCGCGGGCTTCACGGTGCGGATCGTCTTCGTCGTGGACGAGAGCGCGCGCGCCCACACGCCGACGCCGGTCCCCGCGCCGACCCCCGTCCCCTCGGCGGCGGCGGCACCCGCCATCGATCCGCGCGAGATCCGCCCGAACTCCCGCTACACCTTCGACACCTTCGTCGTCGGCGAGTCGAACCGCTTCGCCTTCGCCGCGACGCAGGCCGTCGCCGCAAACCCCGGGAAGAGCTGGAACCCGCTCTTCATCCACGGCGACTCCGGCCTCGGGAAGACACACCTCCTCCACGCCGTCGCCCACGCCATCCTCGAGAAGGCGGGCGGCGGGCGCGTCGCGATCGTCTCCTCGGAGCGCTACACGAACGACTTCGTCGACGCGATCAAGAAGGGGACGCTCGACGAGTTCCGCCGCAAGTACCGCGAGTGCTCCGCCTTCATTGTCGACGACGTGCAGTTCCTCGCCGGCAAGGAGAAGACCGCGGAGGAGTTCTTCCACACGTTCAACGACCTGCACGACCATCACGTCCAGATCGTGCTCTCGAGCGACCAGCCCCCGAAGGACCTGAAGGGCCTCGACGACCGGCTCTGCTCGCGCTTCGAGTGGGGGATGCGCGTCCAGATCGAGCCGCCGGAGTTCGAGACGCGCGCCGCCATCCTCAAGAAGAAGGCGGAGGTCGAGCGCATCGACCTCCCCGACGACGCGACGGACCTCCTCGCGACGCACATCCGCTCGAACGTGCGCGCGCTCGAGGGCGCGCTCATGCGCCTCGCCGCCTTCGCCTCGCTGAAGGGCCAGCCGATCACGATCGCCCTCGCGCGCGACGTCCTCTCCGACGTCATCCCGCCCCAGGGCTACCGCCCGCCCATCGAGCGGATCCAGGAGACGGTCTCGGCGCACTTCGGCCTCACCGTCGCGAAGCTCACGAGCGCCTCGCGCGAGCAGAAGGTCGCGCTGCCGCGCCAGGTCGCCATGTACCTCTGCCGGATCCTCGCGGAGGAGAAGCTCCAGGCGATCGCCGAGAAGTTCAACAAGAAGGACCACACCACCGTCATCGCCGCGGTCGACCGGGTGAAGAGCCTCATCGAGACGGACACGGGCCTCCGAACCGCCGTCCAGTCCCTCACCTCGAAGCTCGCGCCATGAGACGGGGCGCCACTCGCTCCGCGAAGCGGAGCTCGCGCCCCCCCGATCCCCCCGCTCGCTCGAGATCCGTGCCCGCGGCGAAGCCGCGCTCATTCGTGGGGGCCCGCTGGCGGGCCGGGGCAGCCTCATCCGGCTGCCCCTGCGCTCGCACCATCGACGGTTCCTCGCCACGCGCGCTCCCGCCGGCCCGCCGGCCGTTGTGGATCCGGCGTGGATACCGGGGCGGACGGGCTGGGGATCCCGCGTGGGCCGCTGTTGACAGCTTTTCTCGCGGCGCGCTACACAACTTCGACCCAGACGGATCGGGGTGGTTGTCCAGGCTGAAAAGGCCAGCGGTTCCGGTGAGTCGGCCCGCTTTTCCACAGGCCCGCGTCCCCTGCTTCTACTGATAAGGAAGAAGAAGAGGATCTCCCCATGGAACTGAAGATCGCCACCTCCGAGCTCTCGAAGGCGCTCGGCCGCTCGCAGGGCATCGTGGAGAAGAAGAGCACGATGCCGATCCTCTCCCACGTCCTCCTCGAGGCGCGGAAGGATCAGCTCATCGTCTCCGCGACCGACCTGGACCTCGCGGTGTCCTCCGAGCACAAGGAGGGCTGCGAGATCCTGAAGGACGGCGCCGTCGCCGTCTCGGCCCGGCACCTGTACGACATCGTCCGCGCCCTGCCCGAGCAACAGGTGACGCTCAAGAAGGCGCACAACAACTACCTCGAGCTGCGCAGCGGACCGTCCGAGTTCCGGATCGTGGGCCTCCCCGCGGAGGACTTCCCCGCGCTGCCCCGCTTCGAGAAGGTCCCCTTCGGCGACATCGATCCGAAGCTCCTCCTCGACATGGTCGAGCGGACCTTCTTCGCCGTCTCGACCGACGAGACCCGCTACAACCTGAACGGCGTCTTCTTCGAGCCCTCGGCCGACGCGCTCCGCCTCGTCGCGACCGACGGCCACCGCCTCTCGCTCGTCGAGCGTCCCGTGGGCGCGACCTTCGGCCTGAAGCGGGGCGTCATCCTCCCGAAGAAGGGGCTCCAGGAGCTCCGCAAGCTCCTCGCCGAGGCCGCCGAGGCGGGCGCCGAGGGCGGAGAGACGAAGCTCGGCTTCGTCGAGAACTCCGCCATCGTGCGCCGTCCGGGCGTGACGCTCTCCATGCGGCTCATCGAGGGGCTCTTCCCGGACTACCGCCAGGTGATCCCGAAGGCGAGTGACCGCTCCGTGAAGCTCGGCCGCGACCGCTTCCAGGAGACGCTCCGCCGGATCTCGCTCCTATCGACCGACAAGGCCCACGCGGTGAAGCTCGAGCTCGTGAAGGGCACGCTCAAGGTCTCGTCGCAGAACCCGGACCTCGGCGAGGCGAAGGAAGAGGTTCCGGTCGACTATGCGGGCGAGCCGCTCAAGATCGGCTTCAACGCCCGCTACATCCTCGACGTGCTCGCGGCCGTGCAGTCGAAGGACGTGACCTTCGAGCTCGCCGACGACCTCTCGCCGGGCGTCCTGCGCGGTGGCGAGGAGGCCGATCAGGGCTTCACCGCCGTCGTGATGCCGATGCGGATCTGATCGGGACGGGAGAGGTTGCGCCTCGTCTCCCTCAGCCTCCGCGACTTCCGGAACCTCGCCGAGGTCGACCTCGAGCCATCGCCGCGCGCGACGATCCTCGTCGGCGAGAACGGCCAGGGGAAGACGAACCTCCTCGAGGCGATCTACTTCCTCTCGACGCTGAAGCCGCTGCGCGCAGCGCGCCTCGCCGAGCTCGTCCGCTTCGGCGAGGACCGCGCGCAGGTGGCGGCGGACTTCGAGGGGCCGGGCGGCCTCCGCCGCGCGGCGGTCCAGGTGCAGGCCGGCGCGCGCGCCGTGTTCCTCGACGGCAAGCCGCAGGACACGCTCGACGGCTACTTCGAGGGTCTCGCCGCGGTCTGCTTCGCGCCGGACGACCTGCTGCTCGTGAAGGCGGGGCCGGAGGGGCGACGCCGCTTCCTCGACCGCGCCGCGTTCAACCGCTGGCCGGCGGTGCTCGGCGAGGCGCGCGACTTCGTGCGGGCGCTGCGGGCGCGGAACGCCGCCCTCCGGACCGCGTCACCCGAGGTCGAGGCCTCCTTCCGCGCGCCGCTCGTGCGCGCGGCCGCGCGGCTCCTCGTCCGGCGTCGCGCGCTCGTCGAGGAGCTCGCGCCGCGGCTCGCGGCCGCGTTCGCCGAGGTCTCCGGGCCGGGCGCACCGGAGGCGCTCCTCGCCTACCGCCCCGCGGCCGGCATGCAGCTCCTCGGCGCCGAGGTCGAGCTCGCCCAGGCGCTCGCGGAGATCCTCGAGCGTCGGCTCGGCCGCGACCGCGAGAGGGGCTACACCTCGGCCGGCCCGCACATGGACGACCTCACGCTCGCGCTCGGCGGCCGCGGCGCGCGGCTCTACGGGAGCCAGGGCCAGCAGCGCGCGCTCGTGCTCGCCCTCAAGATCGCGGAGATCGAGAACCTCCGGGCGGCGCTCGGCCGTCCGCCCCTCCTCCTGCTCGACGACGTCTCGTCCGAGCTCGATCCGGCGAAGAACCGCTTCCTCCTCGCCTACCTCGGCGCCTTGCCGGCACAGGTGTTCCTCACCTCCACCGACCGCAGGCTGCTCGAGCCGGCAGCGGGGGCCGGGAGCCGCTTCTTCGGGGTCGAAAAAGGGGTGGTCACGCCCCTCGTTTCGTGAGTGATTTCGGGGATTTCTTCGCCGCACTCGGGCGTTGAATCCAGCGGGCGCGCCTGCTAGAAACCACAGGCTCCCCACGCACGCCCGAACCCTTCGAGAAGAGCGAGGAAACTCCCCTGGAAACCGCCGAGAAGACCGCGCGCCCGCAGAACGGGGCGGAGGAGTACGGGACCGACGCGATCAAGGTGCTCGAGGGTCTCGAGGCGGTCCGCAAGCGTCCGAACATGTACATCGGCGACGTGGGGGAGCGCGGCCTCCACCACCTCGTCTACGAGGTCGTCGACAACTCGGTCGACGAGGCGATGGCGGGACGCGCGAACGAGATCAACGTCGCGATCCACGCCGACAACTCCATCACCATCATCGACAACGGCTCCGGCATCCCGGTCGGCCCGCACCCGACGGTGAAGGGGATGGACACGCTCGACGTCGTGATGACGAAGCTGCACGCCGGCGGCAAGTTCGAGTCGAACGCGTACAAGGTCTCGGGCGGCCTCCACGGCGTCGGCGTGACGTGCGTGAACGCGCTCTCCGAGTGGCTCAAGGTCGAGGTCTACCGCGAGGGGAAGGTCTTCGCGCAGCGCTACGAGCGCGGCCAGCCGGCGGGCAAGGTGACGCCGGTCGGCGAGACGCAGCGGCGCGGCACGAAGGTGACCTTCAAGCCCGACGGGACGATCTTCGAGATCACCGAGTTCTCGTTCGAGACGCTCTCCGGGCGCCTGCGCGAGCTCGCCTTCCTGAACGCCGGCCTCCGCATCACGATCGAGGACGAGCGCAGCGGCAAGAAGCACGAGTTCCTCTTCAAGGACGGTATCCGCGAGTTCGTGGCGTACCTCAACAAGGCGCGCGAGGTGCTCTTCAACCCGCCCATCGCGCTCCGCCAGGAGATCGAGACCGAGCGCGGGACCGCGCTCGTCGAGATCGCCCTGCAGTGGAACGACGGCTACGACGAGAAGGTCTTCGCCTTCGCGAACAACATCCACAACCACGAGGGCGGGTCGCACCTCATCGGCTTCAAGACCGCGCTCACCCGCACGATCAACGCGTACGGGCAGAAGAACAACCTGTTCAAGGACATCAAGGAGGACCTGCCCTCGGGCGACGACATGCGCGAGGGGCTCGCGGGCGTCGTGTCGATGCGGCTTCCCGGGGCGAGCTTCGAGGGGCAGACCAAGACGAGGCTCTCGAACACCGAGGCGAAGTCGATGGTCGAGACGATGCTCAACGAGAAGCTCGGCGCGTTCCTCGAGGAGAACCCGCCCATCGCGAAGCGGATCTGCGCGAAGGTCGCGGACGCGGCGCGCGCGCGGATCGCCGCGCGCAAGGCGCGCGAGACGGTGCGGCGCAAGGGGGCGCTCGACGGCGCCTCGCTGCCGGGCAAGCTCGCCGACTGCCAGACGCGGGACCCGAAGGAGTCCGAGCTCTACCTCGTCGAGGGCGACTCCGCGGGTGGCTCGGCGAAGCAGGGGCGCGACCGGCGCATCCAGGCGATCCTGCCGCTGCGCGGCAAGATCCTGAACGTCGAGAAGGCGCGCTTCGACAAGATGCTCTCGTCGCAGGAGATCGCGACGATGATCACCGCCCTCGGGACCGGCATCGGGCCCGAGGAGTTCGACGTCAACAAGATCCGCTACCA
>Ga0137373_10004581_pt1 | contig 15103 bp, 7 predicted proteins | sample SagtaG_5_FD_104912 | JGI IMG/M metagenome (GOLD analysis project Ga0137373, IMG submission 104912) | Vadose zone soil microbial communities from Sagehorn Ranch, Mendocino, California, USA - Sage1_R_80_16 metaG | ecosystem: Environmental > Terrestrial > Soil > Vadose zone | place: USA: California...
AAGAAGTTCCGTTACGACCTCGAAGACGGGCGTGAAGTGATCTGGATGTCCGAGCGTGACGGTTGGAACCACTTGTACATGATGGACGGCGCGACCGGGCAGGTGAAGCACCAGATCACGAAAGGCAACTGGGTCGTGCGCGCTGTGATCAAAGTAGACGAGACGGCAAAGCAGATCCTCTTCAGCGCCGGCGGCATGAACCCGGGCAAAGACCCCTATTTCCTGAACGTCTACCGGATCAATTTCGACGGCAGCGGCCTCAAGCCGCTGACGACCGGCGATGGCAACCACAACGTCGTTTTCTCGGAAGACGGCACGCTTTACGTTGACACGTGGTCGCGTGTCGACACGCCGCCGATCTCCGAGCTGCGCCGCACCAATGATGCGAGCCTTGTCATGCCGCTCGAGACGGGAGACATCGCGGCCCTGCAGGCGTCCGGCTGGAACGCGCCAGAGGTGTTCGTGTCAAAAGGGCGCGACGGAGCGACCGACATCTGGGGCGTCATCTATCGCCCGTCGAATTTCAGCGCGTCGAAGAAGTATCCGGTCATCGAGAACATCTACGCCGGTCCCCAGGGATCGTTCGTGCCGAAGTCGTTCGCCGCCTACAACGCGATGCAATCCATCGCGGAGCTCGGCTTCATCGTCGTGCAAATCGACGGCATGGGGACCTCGAATCGATCGAAAGCGTTCCACGACGTCGCGTGGAAAAGCCTCGGCGATGCCGGCTTTCCCGATCGGATCCTCTGGCATAAGGCGGTTGCGGCGAAGTATCCGTACTACGACATCAGCCGCGTCGGCATCTATGGCACGTCCGCAGGTGGACAGAGCGCACTGGGCGGACTCCTCTTTCACGGCGACTTCTACAAAGCGGCAGTGTCCTCGTCAGGCTGCCATGACAATCGCATGGACAAGATTTGGTGGAACGAACAGTGGATGGGATGGCCGATCGGCCCCGAGTACGCGGCCGCATCGAACGTCGACAACGCGAAGAACCTGACCGGGGACCTGCTGTTGATCTACGGTGAGATGGACACGAACGTCGATCCCTCGTCGACGTTGCAGGTGGTGAATCAGCTGATCAAGAACAACAGGAACTTCGATCTGCTCGGGATTCCGGGAGCGAATCATACGTCGGGAGGGCCCTACGGCGATCACAAGCGATGGGACTTCTTCGTGCAGCACCTCCTTGGCGTGACGCCGCCACGCTGGACGGCCGCGATGAAGAGCGCAGAGACGCAGTCGGTGGCAGCCGCCGCGGACGACGAAGAGGATCCGCAGAAGTCGCCGTGGGTTACCGAATTCGAATCGCAAGCAGGCGGCGGTCGATAGCTCCCGCCGCTCCCGCCGTCAGCTCGATCACGTAGTCTCCGTGTGCGAGTCCGGAGACCGACATCTCCACGACGAGGAGCCGCTTCGCCGCATCCTCGGACAGCGGCAGTTCCACCGGCAGCGGCTTGCCCGCGTGGTCGAGCAGCCGCACCTCGCGCCGGTCGAGGGCGGTCATGACGGGCCACTCGACGCGGATGCGCTCGTTGCGGGCGAACTCGAAGCCTGCGACCGGCCGTGGCGCCGCGCGATTCGACGAGCGGAATGCCAGGGGATCGCCCAGTAACTTTCCAGGCGACGGTTCGAGCTTGACCCAGTCGTCTGCCGACGCGGCATCTCCGCTCAGCCGAACCGAAACGTGTGCGGGACGCGCCGGAACGATTAGTGGAATCGCCGCGGCAAATGTCCCAGGCTCGATGCGGCCGCGCGCGGTGCCGATGGTCTCACCGGCATCACCGACGGCAGATACTTCGACGCCGGCGCCGTCCTTCCAGCGTCCTGCCTGGATCGACGCTGCGGACAACTCGGCTACAACCGTGTAGCCGGAGCCGGACGCCGCAACGTAGATGCCGAACGGACGCGAGGCACGTTCCAGGACGGTCAGGGCCTTTTCGACGGGCGTGGCTACCGCCACGGCGGAAGATGCGGCGGCAGCGACCGTGGGAGAGGACGCGGACGCGGCGCCGGACGCGAGCGCGGCGATCTCTTCCCGCGTCGGCGCGCGATACTGCCGCCGCGCGCGAATCGGATTGCCGTTGGCCTTGTATCGCACCTTGATGTTGCGGATCCCGCCGTCCCAGGTGGTATTGGTCGTGTAGTAGCCGAGCACGTAATACGCGGCGAGGTCGTCGGCAATGCGCTTCATTCCCGTATTCAGGTCGTTCGTATTCACGATGGCGATCCCGTCGGTTTCCGACGCCACCGATTTCAAATCGTCCGTCGCGTTTTGCGCCGCGCGGACGCCGCCGATCGTGGCAGGCGCCTGCAGGCCGCCGGGCGTGATCGGATAAAACGACACATTCTGTTTCCTGGCGTCGCGCAGCAGCTCCCGGTAGCGCGAGTCGAAATCGATGTTCGCCAGGCGCTGGGACTCCGCCGTGCAGTAGGCCTCATCCGCCTCGGGCTGCGCGCGATCGGCGGTGCCGATGCGGCCACCGGCAATCTTGACTCGCGGCAATGCCGGACCTCTCGCCTCGAGCAGCGATCGATCGGGACGCCAGCGCGGCAGCAGGTCCGTGACGAGAATCACGCTCTTACGTTCCTGGCGGATGGAACCGAGCTGCTCGACCAGGCTCTCGAGCGTCGAGTACGTGGCATCGGCGCGGTGCAGCCGTTTCAAGCGGTCGATCAGCGCCGGGTCGCTCGGACATCCGAACAGCTGATCCGCTTCGTCTTTGTCGATGATGGAGGAGCGGAACAGGTCCGCGATCTGGGATTTGGTGACGATACTCGCCCGCTGCAGCACCAGGTCTTTCACCGAATTGCGCGAGGTCAAAAACCCGTACAAATCCTGCGGACTGAGGATGCGATCGAGAAAATTGGTGAGCGGCTGGTGCATGTAGCTGATGTCCGGCGTTGGCCTGAACGCGCCGCCCGATTCGCTGAACGCCATGTCGACGAAGATCACGAACACGCGGTTCCGCGGATCCGCCGCCATGTCGAAGCCCTCGCGCTGCGAGCGTGGATCGCGGCGTTCGACATCGGGTGTGAACGCCGCGAACTTCACGAAATCGAAGCTCTCGATCTTCTGTGGCTTCCCGTCTTCGAGCACTTCGAAGTCCTCGGCCTCGAGGTCCTCGACAATCCTGCCGTCCTGGATCGGATACGCGTCGACGCGCACGAAATGCGTGCCGCCCCGAAACACGGGCCGCTGTTGCGCTTGCGTAGCCCCTCGACCTTGCTCGGGGCTACCCTGAGGCTCTCGAAGGGTAGGTTTGGACTGCCCTGACTGCTGTGTGAGCGCGGGGAACGTCAGGAACCCGATCATCGCTGCGGCGATCGCATTGCGCATGAAAACCTCGGTTACTTCACTCGACACGCCAGGACCTTTCGTTCGGTTGACCCACCCGTCGCGGCCGTCAACTCGACAAGGTAATCCCCGCGCCCGAGCGCCGTGAAGGATAACTCGGTTACCGCGTGCTGGCCGTCCGCGGCGCTCACCAGGACCGACGACACGCGATGCTTGAGTGGCTGCCCCATCCGGTCGAGCAGGCGCGCGTCGGCCGTGTCCACTTTGCCGAGCAGCGGCCAATCGAGGCGCAGTTTTTCTTCTCGCGTGAATTCGAAGAGGGCCACTGGTATCGCGAGCCCCCGCGGTCCCGAGCGATAGCCGATCGGATCCCCGATGACATGGCCGGAGTCGGCGGCAAGGGACGACCGCTCGACCAGCGACTCTCCTTCAGCGCGCAAACGAACGAGCACCTTCGACGGTCGCGCGCCTCCGAGCGGTACGCGCAGCACCGCTCTTCCATTCGGCGGCAGGCGTCCGCGCCCGACGGCGGCCGCATCGCCCGTCTCCGTATCCGCGATCACTTCGAGCGCTGCCCCTTCGCTCCATCTTCCCGCGTCTACCGCGACCGGCGGCACTTCGACGACAACCGTCAGCATCGGACCTGCGACGGCCGCATAGGTATAGAACTGCGCCGACGGTCGCGCGTGACTCAGTGCGTCGAGCGCGGCGACCACGTGTGGCGGGGCGATGGTCAGCGGCTTCGTCGCCGGCGCCGCCATCGTCTTCATGTCTTTCCTGGATGGCGCGCGATAGAACGGGCGCGCGCGGACGACAGCGCCGCTTTTCGCGAGCCTCACCTGGATTTTCCGGATATGTCCGTCCGCCTTCGCATTCGTCGTGTAGTACCCGAGCAAGTAATGCGACGTGGCGTCCGCGACGATGCGGCGCAGGCCTCCTGCAATGTCGGATTCGGCGAAAATCATCAGTCCGTCGGTGCCCGCGGCCAGGCTGCCGAGCCCCCCATCCACGTGGACGCGCGTCATCGGCGCGGTGCGCGCGTACACGCTGTCGCGAGCGAACCCGGGCAGCGCCGGGATCAGCTTCGGGACCGCCACCGGATAGAACGCGACGTTCGACGCGCGCGCGAGGCCGATCAGATCGTCGAACCGGTGGCTGAAGTCGGTTTCCGCTAGCCGGCGAAGCTCGGACTTGCAAAACCGGTCGTGCATGTCGCTGGCGGCCGGCACGCGCTGTATGCGTCCGTTGACGAGGCCGGTTTGCGGCATCTCGATCGATCGCCGTTCCGCGAGCCGGCGATCGGGTGGCTGCCGGTTCAAGCCGTTCGATACGAACACGATGCTGGTGCGATCTTCGCGCACCTGCCCGAGCAGCCGTACGAGCCCTTGGAGGAGCTCATAGTTCTCGTCCGCGCGGATGCGCGGCTGCAGCCCCTCGAATCCGCACCCGAGAAGCACGGCGCTCTGCTCGCTGAGGACCGGCGCGATCCATTCCGGCGTGTCGAGCTCGCGCTGGATCTCGGAGAGGCGCTTTCCGATCACGAGATCCGACCACGGGCGATCGGTCGTGATCAGCGCGAGCAGATCACGCGGCGTCACTTCGGTCTCGAGGAAACGGACGAGGGAGTCGCGCACGTCCGGCCACTGCCGTCGATCGAACGACTCGCGGTCGATCACAAAGAGGATCACCCGGTAACGGGCGTCCGCGGCGAGCTCCAGGCCTTCGCGGGCCGAGATGTGCGACCCGCGGTCGTCATCGGGCAGCGCGTCGAACGGCACGAAGTCCGCCGACGCGACCGACTGCGGCTTGCCGTCTTCGGAGAGCTCGAAGTCCTCCGCCGTGAGCCCTTCGATGATTTTCCCGTCGTGCGTTGGGTAAGCATCTACCCGGACGTACTGCGTACCGCCGCGGAACACAGGCGGCCGCTGCGGCTGTGGCTGCGAGGCAGGCTGCGGCTGCGGGGACTGCTGCGCTCCCAGGCCGAGTAACGCGATCGCGGCAACCAGCCGGAGGCCCACTGCTTGTCTCTGAACAGGAGAAACAGGAGATCAAGAGAGATTCTTCAGAAGAAATTCTCCTGATCTCTCGATCCTCCTGCGAAAACTGCTTACGGCTTACTGCTTACTGTTTACTGTTTACTGCTCACTGTTTACTGCCTTCCACCCGGCTTTGACAGGGAGCGATAGTACTGCTCGACCAGCTTGCGGTACTGCTCCGGCACGTCGTCGGTCCCCGAGAGAAACACGTTCGTGTTCGTCTCGAGACGGCGGCGCAGCGTGTACTCGAAACGTTTGACGTTGTCCGTCACGGACTGCTCGAGGCGGCCGACGGTCTCGGGGTTCGCGTAGATGCTCTCGTCATCGAGCTTCCGCAGCCCCTTGATGATCTCGTCGAGTTCCTTCGCGTCGATCTTCTGCTGGCCGAGAAGACGGCGCAACTGCTCCGCGTCCGCCGCGCGCTGGCGCGCCTCGCCGCGGAACTGGCGCGTCTGCTCCGAGGAGAAGCGTCCGGGCATCGGGCGCGCATCGCCAAGTGAACCCCCCTGCGGATTCATCATCGCGCTTTGTGTATCCCCCTGTCCGTTGCGCCCGCCGCCGCGACCGGCTTGCTGACCCCGCTGCCCCTGCGCGTCACCCTGGCCCTGACCTTGTCCTTGTCCTCGGCCTTGCTGCCCCTGTTGCCCCTGCTGGCCCTGTTGACCCGGCTGTCCCTGCTGTCCCGGTTGCTGGCCGCGCTGGTTTGTCTTCCCTTTCCTTTCCGTATTCCTTCTTCCGTCTTCCGTATTCCTTCTTCCGTCTTCCGTATTCTTTCTTCCGTCTTCCGTATTCTTTCTTCCGTCTTCCGTATTCTTTCTTCCGTCTTCCTGCTGGCGCATGCGCTCGCCGAGGGACTGCATTCCCTGTGCGAGCTGGCGCGCCTTGTCGAGCGCCTGCGCGTTCGGATCCGCTTTCGTGTTGCCGACGGCGCCTCGCGCCTCCGAGATCTTCTTCTTCAGATCTTCGAGGTTGTTCTGGATGTCGCGATCGAAGGCAGCGACGTCAGACGTCTGGCTGCCGCCGCGCAGCATCGATTCCGAATAGCGAATCTTGTCGCGAATGCGCTTGTCGCGGATGGCGTTCGCCGCGTCGGTCAGCTTGCGCGAGGCGTCGCGCTCGTTCTTGAACATGTCGCCAGCGGTGCGATCCAGCTGCTTTTCGAGTTGATCGACTTTGCCGGCGAGTTGGTTCTTGCGCTCCGAGAGCTGCTGCGCCTTCTCCTGGCGCCCTGCCCCCTGCTGATCCAGCTTCGACACGTCTTCCTGGATCTGCTGCTGTTCCCGCGCCATCGCTTCGGCCTGGCGCAGAGCGTCCTCGACGTCGCGGCCGGTGCGCGCCGACTGTGATTGCTGCAGCTGACGCTCCGCCTGCTTCAGCTGCTCCATCGCGCTCGTCGCCGCGGCGGCCGAATTGGGATCGCCGTTCGCCGCGGCCTGCCGCATCGCGTCCGCCGCCTGCTGTAACTGGCGCGCGGCCTGCTGCAGCTGCGGACGGTTCTCTTCACGCGCGAGCTTTTCGAGCTGGCGGGCCGCTTCCTCTGCCTGCTCCGCGAGCGCGCGCTGCGCGTCGCCGCCACCCTGACCCTGCTGCTGCGACGCGCGACGGCGCTGGCGCTCCGCCTCCTGCTCCTGCCGCCGCGCCAGCTCCTTCAACTTCTCCGCCAGCTCGTCGATCTTCTGGTCCGCCTGCGCCTGCGAGGCGCGCTGCGCGGTCTCGTACTGGTTGGCCATCTTGTCGACTTCGAGCTCGAACAAGTCCGCCAGTTCCTCCGCCATCTGCTGGCCGCCGCCACCGCCGCCCCCCTGCTGCTGGTTTGCGCTTACTTCCAGTTCGTACTCTTCTTCGGCTTTCTGGAGGTACTCGAGCGCCTTGTGCTCGGACGGCAACGCCTGATCGGGGGCCGCGGCCTTCAACTTGCCCTCGGCGGTCTGCATTTCGGGGACGCTCTGCTTCAACAGGTCAGTGATCTTCTTGAAACGCTCCGCCTGGTTGCCGACGCGACCGGCGAAATTCGCGAGCAGCTCGTTGACGCTGTTGCGCAACCGCTCCTGCATCAGCCCGACGACAACGGAGCTTTGCTTCACCTTGTCGGGTCCGGCGCTCTTGCGATCGCGCTGGATGTTGAACGTCGCGGCGATAATCTGCCGTTCCTGCTCCGAGAGCTTTCCGACCTGGTCGTTCTGCTGCCCGCCGCCTCCGCCGCCCCCCTGCGATTCCGCCTTCCTGAAATCTTTCTGCAGCGGGCGAACGCGGACGAAATACATGTCGCTGAGCGCTTTCTGGGATCCGGCGACCGTGTCGTTGTCGCCGACGCGCGCGTAGTAGGACACCGAATCCCCCGGCATCACGTTCAGCTCTTCGAGATAGAGCGTGTGCCCGGCGGAGACGTTCGTCATGCGCGTGGCACCGTCGAACAGCTTCACCGTCTTTTCGGCGCCGCCGTTGACCGAGTACACGAGGTCGAGCGTCTTCACGCCGTAATCGTCTTCCGCCTTGGCCTCGAGGAATAGTTCCTCGATCGGAGACGCCGACGTGTCTCGTCCGGGCTTGGTGAACGACACGGTCGGCGGCTGATCGGTCAGGACGTCGATCGAGTATTTCGGCGACCCCGCCACGCGCGGTCCCCCGGCGGCCTCGAGATCGATTCGATAAAAGCCGTCGTGATCAGCGGTGAAGGAACCGGTGAGAGCACCGTCAGGCTGCACGGCCATCGGAATCTGCGTCTTGTCGTCGATGACGACGCCGCCGCCGGCAGCCGCCATCGTCGTCACCGCGCGGACGCGGATCTCGGTCCCGCGAAGGACGGCGATGTCGCCGCCGTCCTCGATCTTGCGCGGCTGCAGACCGGTGTACGCCGGGAAGTGGTACTCCAGCTCGAGCTTCTGGACGTACGGCATGTCGGCGACTTTGATGGTGTAGACCGGCGATCGCACGCCAACGGCTTCGACGAAGTACTCGATCGGCGCGGCGACGTCGAAGAGCGTTCCCTCGTACTTGTCCTCCGCGCGGATCAGCGGCACGCGCTCGAACGCGGCCGTCTGCGACTTGCGGATCATCAGGACCGCCTGGTCGGACTGGAAGCCGACGAGCTTCGCGGTGATCGGCTGGTCCGCCCCGCGTGGAATCGTCGAATGTCCCGGCGTCACCTCGATGCGATACGGCGCGGCCGCTTCGACGCTGCGCGAGATGACGAGCAGCGCCGACAACGCGTGCCGCATGTAGGCGGGGCCCAGGAGGAAGATCAGCGCGGCGAGTGCGAGCACGCCGCCGAGCGCCCCCGAATAACGGCGGAAGGGATCGCGTTCCACGCGGCGCCCGTCTTCGATCGTGCGGCATTTCTCGACCGCCGACGAGACCAGTTTGCGCACGAGCGCGGGAGATTGTGCGGACACGCCCGCACGCTCCGCGTCCACGGCACTGATGATCGCCGCTTCGAGTGATGGCTCGTGCTCCTCGAGATACATCGCGACCTGTTCATCGCTCACTCGGCGCAGCAGCGGACGCGCCAGAAACACGTACGCGAGCAGCGCAACGACCGCGGCCAGCGCGATGCGAAACGCCAGGATCGACTCCGGAGTGAACCGCATCCACTGCAACACCACCGCCGCGAGCACGAGCGCAACGGCGATGCAGCCTGCGGCGATTGCCGCGCCGCGGAGCGCGAGCTTCATCCGCCACCGCCGCCGCACCTCGTGGATGACTGCGACCAGGTCCGATCGACCGTCGTGTTGCTGCGTCATGAAACCCTCGCGCCGTTCTGCGATAGACGATTGGAGAGGAGCGTCTCCGCCGCGAGCAGCAGTCCTCCCGCCACGAGCAAGTACCACCAGAGCCGTTGCGCCTGCGCCTGCGCGTCGTCGCTCGGCCGCGCGTTGCCGAGTCCCGCGATCTCACCTGGCGCCTTGCCCGCCACTGCCGCGGCAAGCTCGCGCGGATCCAGCGCCGCCAGGTCGGATTCCGTCAGATCGACGTTCGCGGCGAGCGTTGTCGCCGAATCGGCAGCCGCCCCTTGCGTGCGCACGTCGTAGAAGCCCTGTTCGTTCAGTTCGAGCGCGCCGTCTTCCGTCTCAACCGAGACGCGCGTGCCCGATGGGGCCACGGCGATCGTGCTGGCTCGCGAGCTGGTTCCCGTCGAGACCGATGCGCGTCCCAACGCGCGCCGCGGGGCCGGGATGACCTGCCCTACCGTCAATGATGCAGGCGCTTCGGCGAAATCGGACAAATATTTGACGACCGTGTGGACGAACGGCAGGAACACCGGTTTCACCGGCATGTCGTTCCATTCCAAATCGAGCGACGACGTCCAGAGAAGTACGCGCCCCGCGCCCGCCTTGCGTTCCAGCAACGCCGGCGTGCCATCCTCGAACCGCGCGAGCACCTGCCCTGTCGGCTGCAGGGTGGTGCGGTAGCCGTAGAAGCGCGCGGCGGAAAAATCGCCGCTGCGCGGTGCGCGGAACAATTCAAAGATGGGATGGCTGTACTCGAGTCCGCCCAGCCGCGACGGGGTGGTCGTCGTCCGATCGACGGCGTCACCGGGAAGTCCGGGAACGGTATCCGCCAGGCGCGCGGGCCACGTCGCCTGTGGCCCGGCGGCGATCAGCAGGCCGCCACCCGCGGCGACGAATCGCGCGAGCCGGTTCGCCAGGTCGTCCGGCGCCTGCACGTCGTTCAGGATCACCACCGCGGCCTGCCGCGCGTCCGCATCCGAGAACGTCGCCGTCGTGCGCATGTCGAGCTCCACGCGCGGCGACTCGCCGATCGCGAGCGCCCGTCCGAGATACAGCGCTTCGCGTTCCGCGCCAGGGCGATTGACGATGACAGCGCGCACCGGCTCCGATGGGGAGACGACGAAGTGGAACACGTTATCGCGCTTGAGAGCATCGTCCGGCAGCTTCACGGTGCCGCGCATGTTTCGCGACGCAACGGTGAACGGCGCGAACGTGACGCTGCTGGATCCGCCGGCGGCGACGTCGGTCGCCTGCGACTGGATTGACTGCCCGTCCACTTCCAGCGTGAGCGCGACGCGCGAAACGGGTTTCGACGCGTGATTCACCACTCCCGCGGTAACGGCGATGCGGTCGTGATTCTCGAATCGCGTGCGCTGCAACGAGATCGGTGTGACGGACAGGTTTGTGGTCTCGCCCGAGGCCACATTCACCGGGATGAGCGTCGTCCGCTCCGGCAGCCGCACGTCGTCGCGCCCGGGCGTCTGCTCCCAGCCGCGCCGCTGGAAGTCGCTGATCAGGATGATCTCGCGCCGTGGCAGCGCGGACTCCGAGAGGATGCTGCCCGCAAGCTTCAGCGCCGGCGCGTAGCGCGTCGCCGCGGGACCGGTGCTCGCCGCCGCCAGCGCGGCTTCGAGCCGCCCGCGATCGGCCGCCGAGCGCACCTCGACCTCACCGCCCGACGCAAAGAACACGAGCGATGCAAGATCACCAGGTCCCATCGATCTGATCGCATCCGTCGCCGCGGCTCGCGCCTTCGCCCAGCGATCGCCGTACTCCATGCTGTACGACGTGTCCACGAGAATGACCGACTCGCGCGCGCCATTCTGCGTGGCGGCAGCCAGCGCATCGCGCCGGAAGAACGGCCGCGCGAACGCCATCACGATCATCGCCAGCGCCGCAAGCCGCATCGCCAGCAGCGCCCAGTCCCGGATGCGCCGCCGGCGCACGGACTGGTACGGGATCTTCCGCAGGAACATCAGCGACGGGAATTCGACGACGCGCTTCCGCTCGCGCTGAATCAGGTGGATCGCCACCGGAATGGCGAGGGCGCCAAGCCCCATCAGCACCAGAGGCGTTACGAAACCCATTGGCGATTCCCGACTGCAGATTGGCGATTAGACGGATTGTCGATTGTCGATTGAAGACTGACGCGGAGCGACGTGCAGCATGATGACGAAGAGACGCCAATCGGCAATCCGCCAATCGCCGATCCGTGAATCTGCAATCTGCACTCGACAATCGACAATGTCTTACCTGACCCTACTCAATTGTTCGCGGACCGAGAGATACGTGAAGAGCGCGTGATCGAGCGGCGTCGCGGTATTCAGCAGCGCGTAGTCAACGCGAAGCTCCGAAAATTTGCTGCGCAGCGCCTCAGAGTGCTCCCTGATGAGCGCGCGATATTGCTCGGCGAGCGCAGTGGGCACGATCGGAATCTGCTCGCCGCTCTCCAGGTCCTCGAAGGCCGACGCCTGGTCGTAATCGAACTCGATCTCGGCCGGATCGAGTACGTGAAACGCGATGATGTCGTGTCCGCGGAAGCGCAGCGGCGCGATCGCCTCGACCACCGCCTGCGGATCCTCGTAGAAGTCCGACACGATCACCAGCATGCCGCGGCGGCCGTAGTGTTCCGCGAGCTTCTTCATCGCGGCAGCCAGCTGCCCCGGCTTCGACGGCTTCACGCGATCGAGCACGTGGAGCGTCACGTCCATGTGCTTCGCGGATGCCGGCACGAACTCGACGATGTCGTCGTCGAACGCGGCAAACCCGACGCGATCGCGCTGGCGATGGACCATGTAGGTCAGGCAGCCGGCGAGGATCTTTCCGTATTCCAGCTTCGTGATGCCCCGGCTGCCGAACCCCATCGATTTGGACACATCCAGCAGCACCGCGAAATTCGAATTGGTGTCCGCCTCGTACTCCTTTATATAGAACCGATCCGTGCGGCCGAACAGCTTCCAATCCACGCGGCGGATGTCATCCCCCGGCGTGTAGCCGCGGTGCTCCGCGAAATCGACGGACGCGCCGAAATACGGCGACCGGTGCATGCCGTTGATGAAGCCATCCACCACGGACCGCGCCACGAGCTCGAGATTCCCCACACGTGCGAGGACAACGGGGTCCACGAACCGTGCCCCGGTCAGCGCACCAGGTTGAATTTCATTCCGCATTACATCCCGGATCTCGGCATCGGAACCGCTTCGAGTAACCGATCGATCAGCGTGTCGCTCGTGATCCCTTCAGACTGCGCGTGGAAATTGGTCAGCACGCGGTGACGCAGCACGGGATGCGCGAGGGCGCGGACGTCCTCGAAGCTGACGTGGTAGCGCCCGCTGGTTAGCGCGCGCGCCTTGCCGCCGAGCACGAGATGCTGCGCCGCGCGGACGCTGGCGCCGAACGCCGCCCACTTCTTGATTGGATCGGGCGCCGTGGTGGATTTCGGCCGGCTGGCCCGGACGATGTCGAGCGCGTAGCGCATCACCGGCTCCGCCGCCGGGACGCACCGCACCAGCCGCTGGAACGCGATCAGATCCGGGCCGCTCACCGGGCGGTCGAAGGTGACGTCGCTCAGAGTGGTCGTCGATCGGACAACCTCGAACTCCTCGTCGAGCGGCGGATGATCGATCACGATGTGGAACATGAAGCGATCGAGCTGCGCTTCGGGCAGCGGATACGTGCCTTCGAGCTCGATCGGGTTCTGCGTCGCGAACACATAGAACGGTTCTTCCAGCGGATACGTGCGTCCCTGGATCGTGACGCGATGTTCCTGCATCGCTTCGAGCAGCGCCGATTGCGTCTTCGGCGGCGTGCGGTTGATCTCGTCCGCCAGCACGATGTTGGCAAAGATCGGCCCAGGTGCGAAGACCATCTGCCGCCGCCCCGTCCCCGGGTCCTCCTGGATCAGATCCGTCCCCGTGATGTCGGACGGCATCAGGTCCGGGGTGAACTGGATGCGAGAGAACTTCAGGTCGAGCACGCGCGCCAGCGTGAACACGAGCAGCGTCTTGGCCAACCCCGGGACGCCGACGATGAGGCTGTTGCCGCCGACGAACAGCGTCAGCAGCACCTCGTTGACGACGTCCTCCTGCCCGACGATGGCCTTGCGCAGTTCGGAGACGATCCGATCGCGGCCGCTCTTCATGCGGTCGGCAAGCGCAACGTCGTCAGGCGAGTCGAGGTCGACGGTGTTTGTGACGAGAGCCAAAGACGCCTCCGGTTAGTGGGTCAATCCGTAAATGACGTAATTGATGCCGTACTTGTACGCCTCGTTGTTGAGATCGACGGGTGCGAATCCCGTATCCGAGAATTCCCAGTATTCGCTGATGTCGCCGTTCACGTTGGCGATCGCGATCAGGCGCTTTGACGGATCGTTGTTCTCGAAGATGCCCCAGTACGTCAGCACCATCGACTGGTCGTAGATGGGCGGCGGCGCCAGCGCCTTCGGATTCGGGATCTCGAAGAACGAATGCCAGATCGCCTGCTTGCCGTCGTCGATCTCAATCCACCGCGCGTCGGGGAGCACGCGGTGCATCTGCTCCTGCAGGTTGTCCCAGGCGCCCTCGGCAACGCGGAAGTCGTCGAAAATGACGAATCCCCCCTTTTTCAAGTAGGCGCGGAAGTTCTCGCACTCCTTGTCCGTCATCGACCAGTAGCCGGGTTCAGCCATGTAGGCTAGGGGGAACTTGAACAGCTCCGGATCGTCGAGCGAGAGAATGTTCGAGCCGTCGAGGCGCGACCTGACATAGGTGATCTCGTTGAGGATCTTCGTGAAGTGCACTTCGCCGCGCGGATAGTCGTGGGACCACGGCGGGCCGCCGCGCATGCGGCCAAATCCGAAGCTATAGCGAAGCCGGATGAAGACGAAGCGGCCGTCGTACGGCGTGTTCCCCTGCACGTCCATCATCTGTGACTGATCGAAGCGCCTGCCCCCGCCGAGACGCTGTGGCGCGGAGGTGGCGACGCCGGCGACAGCCGCTGTCGTCACGGCCGCCAGCGCGAGAGCGATGATCGATGAGCGGGCTGCGTTCATTTGCCCCCCTCAGCGGCCTTGATCTCGCGCGACTTCAGCGCCAGATCGGTCGCGAGCTTTTCCAATTGCTCGGCGTACTTCGCCGGATCCATGCCGCTCTTCAGCAGCTTCAACGATTCGATGCGCCGCTCGATGGCATCGCGCTCGGCGTAGAGCGCGCGCAGCTTCTCATTGGCAGGCGCGACGGGACGACGCATCGACCCGAGCGCCAGGACGGCCGCTGACTGGCCGTCCTTCGCCTGGCGTCCCGGCTCGAGGCTGCCTTCCTTGTCCCCATTGTCGTCGAGGACGGGATGCTCGGTCGGCAGCAGACCTTCTTTCTGATAGGAGGCTGCGACGGATTTTCTCGCGAAATCGAATGCCTCCAGCACGGAGATTTTGCCGTCGTGGTCGCCGTCTGCCGATTCGCTGGAGAACGCCTCGACGAATGGACCGCCGAACAGCGTCGCGAACATTTCGCCGCCGGTCCGGGTCGCCGCAACGATCACCCGCCCTGGGCCCGACAGCGCTTCGACGAACGGTCCGCTTGCGCTGGTCGTGTCCGCGAAGACGACGCGCTTTGATTTCAATTTTGCGAGCAGCGGCTCGAAGTCCTGGGCCGTCATGTCGGGCCCGCTGAGATTGAACTTCGCAACCTTGTTCGCATACGTGCCGTGACCGAACAGCACGACGAGCACCGTGTCGTCTTCGTTCGCGCGCGCGGCCAGCGCGCCAAAGGCCTTGATGACGCCGTCACGCGTCGCCGCCGCGTCCATCAGCAGCGTCACGTTCTCCTTCGGCACGGCGAGCTTCTCCGTCGCGGTCGCCGCCAGTGTCGTGCCCCACTTGTGGAACAGTTCGCCATGCTCCGGATCGCCCGCGAGGCCGACGACGATCAAAAGGTACGACGACGATTGCGCGAATACACTGCCGGTCACGCACAGGCAGCTGAGTGCGCAGACCAGTACGCTGGGTAGCTGGCCCGCCGAAGCAGCGAAGCTGCGTAGGCGGCTCACGCGAGCCTCCAGTATCG
>Ga0137373_10004587_pt1 | contig 15095 bp, 11 predicted proteins | sample SagtaG_5_FD_104912 | JGI IMG/M metagenome (GOLD analysis project Ga0137373, IMG submission 104912) | Vadose zone soil microbial communities from Sagehorn Ranch, Mendocino, California, USA - Sage1_R_80_16 metaG | ecosystem: Environmental > Terrestrial > Soil > Vadose zone | place: USA...
CCGGATCGCGGCGGCCCGTAAAGGGCCGCCCCACGTACGCGCCCCGGCGACCGGATCGCGGCGGCCCGTAAAGGGCCGCCCTATGTACGCGGCCCGGCGAGTGAGACGCACGTAGGCCGGAGCTTTATGCCCCGGCGGCGCGGGCGGCATTCGTCTTGCCGATCATCTACGGCATCCATGTCGCGACCGCCGCGCATCAAATTGTTTTCCTACATCGGCCAGTATCGATATTTCCTGACGTTTTGCACGTTCAATCGGGACTGCGTACTAGCGGATGCATCAACTGTCGACATGGTGTGTACGCAGCTTCGTCGATCTTCAGAGCTGAATCGCGTTGCAGTAAACGTGTACTGCGCGATGCCGAACCACTTTCATCTGCTGGCCACTGGACTGAGCGATACCTCGAACGTCAGACACTTCATGTACGACTCGAAGCAGCGAAGCGGATGGAGCTTCAAACAGCAGTTCGGATGTCATCTGTGGCAGGAGGGCTATTACGATCGCGTGCTCCGGGAAGAAGACGATCCCGCCGGGGTGATCGCCTACATTGTCAACAACCCGATTCGCGCCAAGCTCGTCACGTCACCCGCGGATTATCCGTTCTGGGGATCGTTTACTCACACTCGCGACGACATCCTGGAGTTTATTGCGGGCGTTCCGGATTGGAAGCCGCCACGGTAGTCGGTCCGTGCGCCGGCGCGCGGCGGCCCGTGAAGGGCCGCCCCACGTGAGGCTCGGCCGGGGCATAAAGCCCCGGCCTACGTACGCGCGGGCCGCCCCACGTGAGGCTCCGCCGAGGCATAAAGCCCCGGCCTACGTACGCGCGGGCCGCCCCAAGTGAGGCTCCGCCGGGGCATAAAGCCCCGGCCTACGTACGCGCGGGTCGCCCCCGTATACCGGCGGCGTCGCGTGTAACAAAGAAGAGTGCTCCTATTCCCAGGAACAGCGCGGCGGCGACGTAGACGGCGGACGCGAGCGCGATCGCCGTCCCGAGGCTGTAGCGCTGCGCGACGATGCCGATGACGAGCGGCGCGCTGCCTCCGCCGGCCAGCCATCCGATCGCGTTCATGAACCCGGCCGCGGTGCCGCGCGCTTCGGGCGGCACGACGTCGTAGACCGACGCGAAGATGTTGGCGTCGTAGAGACCCTTGAAGAATCCCCACAGCGTGAGCGCGACGATGAGGGCGATCACCGATGACGTGAGGCCGCACAGTGCGACGAAGGGGGCGCCGCCGAGGACGCCGAGGCACTGGACCGCAAGACGTCCGCGCGGCGACCGGCGCCGCCAGGCATCGGCGAGCCAGCCGCCGACGGGCGCGCCTGCGAGGCTCGCGAGCTGCACGAAGAGCGTCGCGGTGAGCCCCGACATCGCCAGTCCCATGTGGAACTTGTCGTACAGGAATTTCGGCATCCACGACAGCAGCACGACCGCGACGAAGTTCGCGCACATGAAGGCCCCCATCAGGCACACGACCGTCGGCGTGCGCGCGACCAGGCGCAGAAATCCCGGGAATGAAAGCGCCGATTGCACGTGGCCTGTCGATTCGACAGCGCCGCGCGGCGGTTCAACCAGGAACCGCTGCAGCACGAAGCCGAGCAGGATGCCGACGCTGCCGAACACGACGAACGACAGCCGCCAGCCGTAGTACTGGCCGATCAGGCCGGCAAAGAAGCCGCCGCCGATCGTGCCGAGGTACACGCTGGTCTGGTGCAGTCCCATCGCGCGCGACCGCGTGTCGCGGCCGTGATAGTCGCTGATGAGCGACATCGACGCGGGGTAGTAAAAGGTTTCGCCGAGCCCTTCGGCCGCGCGGAAGAAGAACAGCTGCGGGAACGTGCGCGAGAAGACCGTCGCGATGCAGATCGCGCTCCATGCGTGCAGGCCGCCGAGGATTGACGTCTTGCGCCTGACGCGATCGACCACCATCCCCGCGAGCGGCGCGGCAAGCCCGTAGACCCACGCGAACGCGGAGCCCAGCAGCCCGAGCTGCACGGTCGTCAGGTGCAGCTCGCGCTCGAGCAGCGGGAATACCGAGAAAATCGCCTGCCGGTCCGCGTAGTTGCAGAAGCAGATCGTCCAGAGCATCAGAACGACCGCCCACTTGTATCGCATTGGCAGCCGAGACTATACAATGCGCGCCTATGAAGTCCCTGGCCTTCGTTCTCGTGGCGGCGTTCGCGGTTGCTCCGCTTTCGGCGGCCCGTAAAGGGCCGCCCTACCCTCAGGCGCCCGGCGCGCAGTCCACCTACCGCACGCTGGACGATCGGTTCGCGCCTCCTCAGTTCACGTCCGTGCAGAACTGGAACGCACGACGCGCCTATCTGCGCGAGCACGTGCTCGCATCCGCCGGATTGCTCCCGATGCCGGAGAAGACGCCGCTTCGTCCGGAGATCTTCGGCGAAATCAAGAAGGCCGATTACACCGTGTCCAAGGTGTACTTCGAAAGCCTTCCGGGTTTCTTCGTCACGGGCAATCTGTATCGGCCGCTCGGCGACGGTCCGTTTCCCGCCGTGCTCTCGCCCCACGGCCACTGGACGTATGGACGTCTCGAGAACACGTTGCTGAACTCCGGTCCGGGCCGCGCGATCAACCTCGCGCGCCAGGGTTTCGTCGTGTTCACGTACGACATGGTGGGCTACAACGACAGCCAGCAGGTGCCGCACACGTTCAGCGGCCAGCGCGAATACCTCTGGGGGCTCAGCCTCTCCGGACTGCAGCTGTGGGACAGCATCCGCGCGATCGATTTCCTCGAGTCGCTGCCGTACGTGCGGCGGGACGCCATCGCGATGACGGGAGAGTCCGGCGGCGGAACGCAGACGTTCCTCGCGTCGGCCGTCGACGATCGGATCGCGGTGTCAGTGCCGGTGAACATGATCTCGCTGCACATGCAGGGGGGCTGCCTGTGCGAGAACCCACCGGGGCTGCGGCTCGACACCACGAACGTGGAGATCGCGGCAACGATTGCGCCGCGCCCGCTGCTGATGATCTCGGCGACCGGGGACTGGACGGGGGAGACGCTCGAGAACGAATACCCGGCGGTGCGCGCGATTTACAACCTCTTCGACGCGGGCGATCGCGTGCAGGCGGTGCGGATCACGGCCGAGCACAATTACAACAAGGACAGCCGCGAGGCGATGTACGCGTGGATGGCGCGGTGGCTGCAGCAGAAGCCAGCCGATGTTCGCGTCCCGGAGCGCTCGTTCACGCCCGAGTCCATCCCGAACCTGCTCGTCTTCCACGGCCGCGCGCTGCCGCCGAACGCGGTGGACGTGTCTCACCTGACCGACAACTGGATTGCCGCCGCGAAGCAGCAGCTCGCGTCAGGGGATTCGAAAGTGTTCCAGGCAGCATTGCGCCACTCGCTGGGATTTGCCGCCGACATGCCGGCCCATGAAGGGCCGGCCTACGCGCAGGCGGGCGCGGCCGCGCAGCCGACGGGTAGGGCGGCCCTTTACGGGCCGCCGCGGATGGTCCTGCTGGCAGCGCCCGATCCCGACCTCGAACGCGCGCTGACGAAAGCCGGCATCAAGGTCGGCACGATCGCTTTCACCACGTACGACGCCGAAGCCGCTGCGAAGGTCCATCACTTCGACACCTACAACCGCACGCCGGCAAGCCAGCGTGTTGCCGACATCGTCGCCGCCGTGCGCGCGCATCCGGGCGCTGCGGTCATCGCCGACGGGGACGCGGCGCTGGCCACGATTCTTGCGGCCGCGATTGTGCCGATTCCGCTCGCGATCCTCGACGTCGCGTTCGATCCATCGAGTGACGCCGCGTTTGTCGAGCGCCTCTACATTCCGGGGCTGCGGCGCGCCGGTGATCTCCAGACCGCCGTGTCGATGGCGACGGGACAGCTTGTCGTTCACGACGAGGGCACGAGCTTCATCGTCAAGGGGGTCGACTCACGGGCAGCGAAGCTCACGCCCGCGGACATCGTTTCGCTCGTGACGAAGCCGCGCCCGCCGCGCACGCGCTGAATCACCCATGCGATCTCTCTCGCGCACCCGCGCGCTGGCACTCGCGATTGGCGTCTTCGGCGTCACGCTGACGCTGCGTGCGCAGGAGCATGCGCACGCGACCACGGAACCCGTGGCGCTGCAGCCGCTCGCGCAGCAGGCGCGCCGCCTCGAAACGGCGCTCGGCTTCCTCGGGCAGCCGCTGCCCCCGTCGGACCGACAGGCGATAGACGATGCGATTGCGATGAGCGACGAGGCTGCGGCGGCGGCGCGCCTCCAGCAGATCCTCGATCGCTACGTGATTGCGAGCGTGCACATCAACCCCGAGAGCCGGGTGAAGGTGGAGCAGGGGGACGCCAACCCGGAGCTCGTCCAGGGAGGCACGCGGCTGTTCCTCGTCAAGGTGATCAACGAAGCCGGGGTCAGGGCGCCGCTCGCGGTGCAGAGCGCGAACAGCGAACGCGTGTATGTCCCGGCATGGGTGAGCGGCGGCGCGCCGGAGCCGAAGAAGCAGCTCACCGAGGTCGACGTTCGCGATCGATGGGCGGAGATTTCGCTCTACACCGCGGCGCCCATGCGCGCACGGCTCTCGGGACTTGCCGTCGAATACGCCATCCTGCAGGTTTACAGCCGCGACGCCGGGCAGCGATCCGCGACGCTCGCGTTCGATGTCGGCCAGGGCACGCAGGACATCGGCTTCCGCAACGACATCGACATCGTCTTCACCGCGCTGCCAGCGCACGAGGTCCGCGTGCGCGTCGTGGACGAGCGCGGTCAGCCCGCGACGGCGTCCTTCCTTATTAAAGATGATGCGGACCGCATCTACCCGACGGCGTCCAAGCGGCTCGCGCCCGATTTCTATTTCCAGCCGCAGATCTATCGCGCCGATGGCGACACGATTTCACTGCCGGCGGGGTCGTTCAAGCTGACGGTGACGCGCGGTCCGGAATACGTGCCGGAAACGCGGCGCGTCGCGATTGCCGGACCCGGCGAATGGCTGTTCCGCCTCGTGCGCTGGATCGATCCCACGAGGTACAGCTGGTATCCGGGCGATCACCATATTCACTCCGCCGGCTGCTCGCACTACGAGAACCCGACGGAAGGCGTGCTGCCCCGGGACATGTGGCCGCAGATCGCCGGCGAGGGGCTCAGCGTGGCGTCCGTGCTGACGTGGGGTCCGTCGTATTACTTTCAGAAGCAGTTCTTCTCGGGTGCGGATCATCCGCTGTCGAAACCGGGCGAGCGCCTGATGCACTACGACCTCGAGGTCTCCGGCTTTCCGTCGAGCCACGCGGGGCATCTGGTGTTGCTCGGACTGAAGGATCAGGAGTATCCACGTACGAAACGGATCGAGGACTGGCCGAGCTGGACGCTACCGATCCTGCGCTGGGCGAAAGCGCAGGGCGCGATCACCGGGTTCGCGCACTCCGGCTTTGGGCTCGAGGTGCGCAGCGCCGATCTGCCGAACTACGAGATGCCGGCGTTCGACGGCATCGGCGCCAACGAATACATCGTCGACGTCACGCATCCGGGCGCAGTGGATTTCGTTTCCGCGGGCGACACCCCGTACGTGTGGGAGCTGAACATCTGGTATCACGCGCTGAACGCCGGATTCCGCACGCGCATCAGCGGTGAAACCGACTGGCCGTGCATCACCGGCGATCGCGTCGGACTTTCCCGGTCGTACGCCAAGGTCGATGGCGGTCTGACATACAGGAAATGGATCGACGCGGTCGCCGACGGCCGGAGTTACGTCTCCGATGGCAAAAGCCACCTCATGGATTTCACCGTGAACGGCGTCGAAGCGGGGCAGGGCACGAGCGAGATTCAACTCGATCGTACGGCGATCGCGAAGGTAAAATTGAGGGCCGCCGCGCTGCTCGATCCCACGCCGAACGATCTCATCCGGAGCACGCGGTACGACGCCAAGCCGTACTGGGACATCGAGCGTGCACGCGTCGGGACCGGCCGGGACGTTTCCGTCGAAATCGTCGTGAACGGCGTTGTCGCCGCGCGCCAGCCGCTCGCGGCTGACGGCGGCATTCACGATCTGTCCTTCGACGTCCCGATCGAGCGCAGCAGCTGGATTGCGGCGCGCATTCTTCCGTCGTCGCATACGAACCCCGTGTTCGCGCTCGTCGGCGGAAAGCCGATTCGCGCATCCCGCGCCAGCGTGCAGTGGTGTTTGAGCGCGGTGAACCAGTGCTGGACGCAGAAGGCGCCGCAGATCCGCGCGACCGAGCTCGACGACGCGCGGGAGGCATACGAGCACGCGCGGCAGGTCTACAAACAACGGTTATCGGAAGTCGAGGGTTCGAGGTAACGGAGTCAAGCGGAGTGAACGGAGACCATAACCACGGAGCAACGGGGCTAACGGAGGTTCTCTTTTTGCGAGACGACCATGTACCAGGAGTGTTCTCCAAAAAAACGATCCTCCGTTACCTCTGTTCCTCCGTGTTGGCGCCAGCGCTTTTCTCCGTGACCTCGGTGACCTCCGTGACCTCCGTGACCTCCGCGTCCGCGCAGTCGCTCGTGGATTACGGACGTCAGGTGCGCCCGATCATCGAGAAGCACTGCCTCGAGTGTCACAGCCAGGACAAACGCAAAGGCGGGCTGTCGCTTGCCACGTATGAGGACGCGCTCGAAGGTGGGCGCAACGGTGCGGTGATCCGTCCCGGGAATGGAGTGGGCAGCCTGCTGATTCATCGCGTCCGCGGCGACGTCGAGCCGCAGATGCCGAAGGACAAGGATCCGCTGAGCGCGGCGCAGATCGCGCTGCTGCGGTTGTGGATCGATCAAGGCGCGCGCCTGACCCCGACGTCCGCACGTGCGCCGCAGCCGTGGGAAGCGCCGCTGGCGCTGACCCGTCCGGTCCTGCCCGCGGTTGTGTGGCCGTCGTGGAGCTCGCCGGTCGACCGGACTGTGGCGGCGTACATTGCACGTAGGCCGGGCCTTTCCGCCTTCGCTGAAGCTCCGGCGGACTCGCCGCAGCCTTGGCGGAGGCGGTCAGGCCCGGCGAAACAGCCCGCCACGATTTCTGACGCGCTCTTCGCGCGCCGTGCCTATCTCGACATCTGGGGCCTGCTCCCGACGCCGGAACAGCTCCAGTCATTCGTCGACGACAGGAACCCGTCGAAGCGCGACACGCTTGTCGCGACGCTGCTCGCGGACAATGACAAGTACGCAGAGCACTGGATGTCGTTCTGGAACGACCTCCTGCGGAATGAGGACGGCGTCACGTATTTCTCCGAGACCGCGGGACGCAAGAGCATCAGCGAGTGGCTCTATGCGTCGCTCGCGTCGAACATACCCTATGACACGTTCGTCTCGACGCTGCTGAACCCGACGGCGCCTGGCGATCCGGACGGCTTCCTCGTCGGGGTGAACTGGCGCGGCGAGACGAGTGCCGCGGTGACGCCATGGATGCAGGCGTCGCAGAACACGGCGCAGGTGTTTCTCGGCATCAACCTGAAGTGCAATTCGTGCCACGACAGCTTCGTCAGGAAATGGAAGCTGAAGGACGCGTATTCGCTTGCCGCGTACTTCGCGCCCGACCCGAAGCTGCAGATGTATCGCTGCGACGTTGCCACCAACAAGTATGCCGAGCCGGCGTTCCTGTTCCCGGCGATTTCGCATACGCAGACGTCGCCGTCGCTTGTGGATCGGCGTGCGGCCGCCGCTGCGACCTTCACCGATCCACGCATGGGAAGATTGCCGCGCACGCTCGTCAATCGTGTGTGGCAACGATTGATGGGGCGCGGCATCGTCGCCAACCCGGACGAGATGGACGGGCTCCCGTGGAGCCCGCAGGTGCTCGACTGGCTCGCGAGCGATTTCGTCGATCATCAGTACGACATCAAGCACCTGATCGCGACGATCGTGACGTCGCGCACGTATCAGATGCCCGCGGTTGCGCGGACGACGGAGCCTTCCGCCCGCAAGTACGTGTTCGAGGGTCCGGAGGTGCGGCGGCTGACCGCGGAGGAGTTTGGCGACGCAATCGGGTCGATCACCGGCGAGTGGAATACGTATCCGAAGCCTGCCGCGGCGGGCGCGCCGTCACGGGGACGCGGCGGGCCGCCGCCGTCATTGCCGCCGACGTCGGGCGTGTACGGACGCGAGTGGCACGTGGCGTCCAACAGCCTCTCGCGCGCGCTCGGGCGGCCGATTCGCGACCAGGTCACCTCGGTCCGTGCGAGGCAGGGCTCGACGCTGCAGGCGCTCGAGCTCGTGAACGGCGAGTGGCTGACGCGGTGGGTCTCCCGCGGCGCGCGGCGCATGCTGGGCGAGCTGCCGCCCGATACGCTGAGCATCTACAACCGCACCGTCGCGGGACGCAACGCGACGTCGAGCGCGTTCGACATCGACGTGTCGCACGCGTCGAAGCTATGGCTCGTCGTCCAGGAGATCGGCTCGAACGCGCCCGAAGTCGTACAGCCCGCGTGGGCGCAGGCGGAGCTCTCCGGGCCGTCGGGCGTCACGCCGCTCTCCGCGTTGACGCCGATCGACAGTTCCGGACTTCGCGACGCGACGGGACCGCTGCACGTTCCGTCTGCCGACGGGACCGGCGTGCGCGTGAAGAACCCGTCGGTGCTCGTGTACGACATCAGCGGGCGTGGGTTCATGAACTTCCGCGGCGTCATCGGGATCGAAAATCCGCAGAGCGACATCGGCTCGACGCTCAACCCGCAGGTGCGCTTCTTCGTCTTCGACGCACAGCCGGACATGGATCGGCTGTTGCCCCCTGCGCCGGGCGCTCCGCTGCCGCAGCCGCCCGTGCCGCGCACGACGGCGGAGATGATCGATCGCGTCTTCCGTCACGCGCTCGGCCGCGCGCCGTCGGAAGCGGAGCGTCGTCTGGCGGAAGAAGCGTTGAAGGATCCGGCAGGGTCGCCGCGGGCGTATGCGCCGGGACTCGCGGATCTGCTGTGGGCCGTATTTATGAAGCCTGAGTTTCAGTTGATTTATTGAGGGTCCGCCTAAAGGCGGACCTGGTGAACGTCATGACGAACGAAGAACAATTCATCTACTCGCGCATTTCGCGCCGCGGCTTCATGGGCGCGACCGCTGGCGCTACGCTCTCGGCGCTCGTCGGCCGCGAGCCGCGGCTCGAATTCAAGCAGGCGCGCAACCCGAAGGCACCCGCAGCCGACGCCGTTATCGTGCTCTGGATGGCCGGCGGCATGGCGCAGACCGAGACCTTCGATCCGAAGCGCTACACGCCGTTCGCGCCGGGCGTCAGGGTCGAGAACGTTCTCAGCACGTTCCCCGGAATCGATACCGCCGTCGACAACATCAAGTTCACGCAGGGCCTCGAGCAGATCGCGAGCGTCATCGATCGCGGCACGGTCATCAGGACGTTCAACGCGGCCGATCTCGGGTTCATCCTGCACTCGCGCCACCAGTATCACTGGCATACCGGCTACATCCCGCCGCAACCCATGGCGATGCCGCACCTCGGCGCCGTGATCTCGAAAACGCTCGGGCCGCGCAACCCGGACATGCCGGCGTTCATCGCGATCGGCCAGACCGTCGAAGGGCCTGAGAGATCGGCACGCTCAAGGCCTTTCACACCGCGGGCTTTCTCGGCTCTGAGCACGGCCCGTTCCTCATCGTCGATCCGCAGGACGCCGCCTCCGCGGTGCGTCCGCCGAAGGAGCTCGGCGAGGCGCGCTTCCGCAGCCGCCGCGAGCTGTTCGAGAAGCTGCTGGCGCAGGAGCCGGTGTATCAGTACGGTGGAGACTTCCAGCGCGAATCGCTGGTGAAGTCGCTCGATTCGGCGGATCGGCTGCTGAAATCGCCGTCAGGCAAAGCGTTCGATTTGTCGCTCGAGCCGAAAAAGAGCTTCGACGTGTACAATACCGGCCGTTTCGGGCAGGGCTGCCTCCTCGCGCGGCGGCTCGTCGAAGCCGGCGCACGCTACGTCGAGGTCACATCGGAGTACATCCCGTTCGTCTATTGGGACAGCCACGAGAACGGCCACGAGCGCGCGACGGCGATGAAGAAGCTGATCGACGCGCCCGTCGCGCAGTTGATTCGCGATCTCGAGGAGCGCGGGCTGCTCGATCGCACGCTTGTCGTGCTCGCGAGCGAGTTCGGCCGCGACGCGCTGACGGAGGGAAAGGTCGGGAAAGAGGTCAAGGACCAGGCGATCAACATCCCCGACGTCATCAGCGAGCCGCGGCACTACGGCATGCACCGGCACTTCACCGCCGCCGGCTCGATCCTGATGTTCGGCGGCGGGATCAAGAAAGGCTTCGTGTACGGCAAGACCGCCGACGAGCGGCCGTGCACGACGATCGAGAATCCAGTCGTGATGGAGGACCTGCACGCGACGATGTATCACGCGCTCGGGATCGCCCCGGACACGTCGTACGTGGTGGAGCGCAGGCCGGTGTACGTGACGAGAGACGGCAAAGGGGAGCCGATCCTCGACCTCTTTGCGTGAGGATGTGATGAAGACCACAAGACGTGAATTCCTCGCCTCTGCGACGCTGGGCCCTGTCCTGCTCGGCATTCAGAACAAGTCCGGAAGCAAAGCGCCCATCCTCGGTAGCGGCGCGTTCACTTACGAGGCGATCCACGACTGGGGCGAGCTGCCCGCCACCCTCAAGTGGGGCAACACGCACGGCGTCGTCGAAGACTCGCAGGGGAACATCTACGTCCATCACACCGTGCACGCGACGAGCGACAGCGCGGACTCGATGGTCGTCTTCGATCGCCATGGAAAGTTCATGCGGTCCTGGGGCAAGGAGTTCCGCGGTGTGGCGCACGGCCTGCACATCCGGAAGGAGGGCAGCGACGAGTTCCTCTACCTGACCGTCAACGCGTCCAATCCGCGCATGACGCCACAGCCCGCGATGCAGGCAGTCGTCGTCAAGGCCACGCCGAAGGGGGAGATCGTCTGGAAGATTCAGGGTCCACCGGACATCGACGCCTACAAGCAGCCGAACGCCGACGGCAGCCCAAAGCGCTACAACCCGACGAACCTCGCGATTGCCCCAAACGGCGATGTCTACGTGGGTGACGGCTACGGCTCGTACTACATCAACCAGTACAACAGCAAGGCGGAATACATCCGGACGTTCGGCGGCCGCGGGTCAGAGGCGGGGCAGCTGCTCGAGCCGCACGGCATCTGGATGGACACTCGCGGCGCCACGCCGATACTCGTCGTCGCCGATCGCCGCAACAACCGCCTGCAGCGTTTCACGCTCGACGGCGCGCACATCGATTTCGTCCACGGGTTCCGGTTGCCGTGTCACTTCGACGAGCGGAAGGGCAATGTCGTTGTCCCGGATCTCGACGGCCGAGTCACGTTGATCGATCGCAACAACGAAGTGATCGAGCACCTTGGCGACTCGAATCCATCGCAGAAGTATCCGCTCCGCACGCGGCCGCGCGAGGAATTCATCCCGGGACAGTTCATCTGTCCGCACGGCGCGTGCTTCGATCATGCCGGGAACATCTTCGTGGTTGAGTGGGTGGAGGTGGGACGCGTGACGAAGCTACGATACGTGTGAGCGCGCGCCGCCGACGTGCTGTCCGCACTGATGGCAGTACGGACCCTGCAGGTGGACGCCGCAGTTGGCGCAGTCGGTCAGGCGCGCACTCCTTTGGCGAGATCGCCGCGGCGAAGCCGCCGATACAGCTCCAGCGCGTCGGCGATGATCGATACCGCATCGGCCGGTCCCATCATGTCCTCGACGAGCACCTGCTTCTGCTCGAGCACCTTGTAGTCCTCGAAGAAACGCCGGACCTGGCGCAGCATGTGCGGCGGCAGCTGTGACTGGTCGGTGTAATCCGAGTACGACGGATCTTTCACGCTCACCGCGACGATCTTGTCATCGATCCCTTTCTCGTCGCGCATGCGCATCACGCCGATCGCGCGTGCCTCGACAATCGTCAGCGGATACACCGGCTCCTGGCCGAGCACGAGCACGTCGAGTGGATCGCCGTCGTCACAATATGTACGCGGAATGAACCCGTAGTCTGCCGGGTAATATACGGCGCTGTAGAGCACGCGGTCGAGCCGCAGCAGCCCGGTCTCCTTGTCGAGCTCGTACTTGTTCGTGCTGCCTTTCGGAATCTCGATGACGACAGGAAAGGCGGTCGCGATGAGCGCGTCGTCGATGTAACTGTCGTGCCACGGGTGCATGCGAAGAATTATAGGTCGCTTCAGCTCGCGTCTGCGTACGCGTTGCAGGCGTACGCGTTGCAAACGTATGGCCCGGTCCCGCGAGGGCCGAGGAGGTCATCAATGAAGCCGATGGATTGGAACGCGGAAGACACGTACTGGCGTGAGAACTATAGGACACGGCCGTATGCGGGGACGAACGACTACACCTACTACGAGCCCGGGTACCGCTATGGGTATGAATCGGCACAGCGCCACCAGGGCAAGGAGTGGAACGACGTCGAGCCGGAGCTGCAGAGCGGCTGGGACAAGTGGGAACACCGCGGCCAGTCGACGTGGGAGAACGTCAAGATGGCCGTGCGTGACGCGTGGGATCGCGTGACGGGCCACCATCCGGTCGGCACGCGGTAACTCGCAAAGGGCCCTGCTTCGGCGGGGCCCTTTGCTCTCGCGGTTCGCGTCTCGCGGTTCGAATCTATTTCTTGACGCCAATCACCGTACTCGACGTGCCGAAGCGCTTGTAGTCAGAGTACGTGGCATTGCTGTGCGACACCCCGAGGAACGGAGCGTTGTTTATCCGCGGGATCGCTCCCTGATACTCCTCCGCCATCCGTGCGGGCAGCCACATCCCAATCTTCTCATCGCGACGATACGTCACCTCGACGTCGGCGGTGCTTTCAAGAGGCGCGATCGACGAGCCCATGACACGGGGAGCGGGATTGCTCCCCATGCTGACGGTGTCCGCGAAGCCTTTCAGCTGCAGACGTGTGCGCACGATCGTGCCGTCGCCTGGCACCACCCACAGCGTTCCCTCGGATGCGACGTCCTTCCCGTCGCGCGTCGTGATCAAAGTGGGCCGCGCCGTTTCGCGAAACGCGATTTCCACCGTCTCGATCCCGTCGATTTTCTTCGTCCCCTTGCGCGTGAAGGTGAACCGCGACAGGTTGGCTTCATGAAAGAAGAACAGCGCGGTCGTCGGCAGGTTGAAATTACGCGTGACGGGGCCGATGTTGTATCGCGCGCTCTCTGCTGTGAGCCGCGCGGCCTCCTCGAGCGGATTGGACGAGTCCGCGAGGATTTTCACGATTCGATCGCGTCGATCATGAACTGGTTCGCCGTTGACGTCGATCACGTCGCGGTAGCCGATCCAGGGCACGGCTCCGCCGGTTTTCACGAGCGCAAACTCCGCGACCAGTTTTCGCGGACGCGCGGGCACCCCGGTGCCGAAGGCGTTCATGTTCTGCGTGTACGTTTCGACACCGACGACCGCCGACATCTGCTCGCCATAAGAGCCGACATACGCGGCCGCCTTGCGCATGACGTCGGCCACCATTGGATCGGCTATCGCCGCTGCCGCCGGCGGCGCGGCGTCGATCTTCGTCACAGCCGCGACGAGCGGCGGCGCGGAAGGTTCGGCCACGGGTGCGGTCGCCGGTTCGAGGACGAACGTGCGGCTCACGCGGGCGGCCGGCTGTCCGTCGACCTTGACGATCGCGGACATCGTGTACTCCCCTGCTGCGAGTGCGATCGTCGGCACCGACGCGCGCGCAATGCGCTGCCGCTCATACGCCGTCTCCTCGAGGCTCGCGGGCATCGTTGCCACGACGTCGTCGCTCCCGCTGCGGCGAATCTCGAAACCGACGCTCGTCCGTCCAAATCGCGCGCTGTCGGCGGTCGTCATCTCCAGCGTCGGGATCAGCGGCCCAGCAGCCGACGCGTAGATCGAGGGGGTGAGCGATTGCCCCGACAGGGTGCCTACGATCAGATCGCCAAGCTGGAAACCGGCGACCGCTCGCAGCCCCGCGACGATCGGCAGTTCCAGCTTTCCTGTTCGTCCGCCGCCTTCGATCGCCGCGAATCGGACGCGGTATTTTCCTGGCGGGAGCTGCGTCGAGATCAGCGCGCCTCCATCTGACGACGTCACGCCGGTGAGGCTCGCGGTCACGGCGTCGTTCGCGCCGATGATCACCGTCGCATAGCGCACCGGCGGCGTCGTTGCGACACCGTGCCCGATGTCCGCGCGAATCATGACCTTCAGCGTTGTCGCCTCGTCTCCACGGACCGAGTGCGCTGCGATCGCGATCGGCAGGTCATCGACGTCGACGGGCTGCGCGATTAGATCCGCGAGACGCGCAGGCCATTCTGTTGAGGGCACCGCGGCCCTGACATATGGGCGGGCGTGCACCGTCGCCTTCCGAGTCGTGGCCACGTGCACTTCGTGCGGTCTGCCGTCCAGATCTCCCGGCTGCGCCTCGACCGCAAGCTCGTACGCCTCTGTCAGCTCCGTCCGCAGCCGGTCGAAGACTCCCTTCGCCCGTCCGACGGCGGCATAGAAGACGCCACCGGACATCGTCGCTACGTTCGCAAGACCGGATTGACGATCGCGCGTCGCATAATTCGCGGCCTCGCTCGACTTCGAAGTGGACGCATCGAACTCCGGCTGATCCACCTGGACCGACGCAATCGAAACGCCTGCGTCTTTTAAATCCTGTTGGAGCTGCTGAAAGCGGCCGAGCGATTCCTGTTCGAAGCCCAGCCCGCCCGAAATCAACACGATTGAGGACGGCGCGTGCACCTCTTTGAGCTGCTTTGCGAGCCGCGACACGTTCGTGAGGACGTTCTGAATGTGCAGCCGCTCGACCATCAAACGTTCTGTTGTGTCGCGTTCCAGCTCCGGCGGGCATATTGGTCTCAAGCCCATTTCGGCACGCCGCCCTTCGATGCCGTGCGAGCACTCCCGCTCGATGACTTCGTCCATCACCCGTCTGTCGCGGCGTTCGAATGCGAGCGCCTCGTCAAGGCTGAAGTTGTGCTGAAACGTCGTCATGTGGCTCGTGCCACGCAGCTGTCGAATGGCCTGGGAGATGCGTTGATGATCGCGCGTGAGATCGACAGCTTGTCCAGGCAGCGGCACAACAGCGGCGGCGTCAATCGGTCGCAGCCTGTCGACGAGCTGCGCGGCTGTATCGAGCAGGACGCGTTCCTGTCCTGCGCGAATGCTCTC
>Ga0137373_10004589_pt1 | contig 15094 bp, 16 predicted proteins | sample SagtaG_5_FD_104912 | JGI IMG/M metagenome (GOLD analysis project Ga0137373, IMG submission 104912) | Vadose zone soil microbial communities from Sagehorn Ranch, Mendocino, California, USA - Sage1_R_80_16 metaG | ecosystem: Environmental > Terrestrial > Soil > Vadose zone | place: USA...
GATGTCTATCTGATCGTCAATGCGGTAGACGGACTGGAGCACGGCGCCTACGCACTGCATCGCGACCGCCAGGCGCTCGAGCTGCTCAAGGCGGGCGACTTCCGGGCGATCGCTGGCCATCTGGCGCTGGATCAGGAGCTGGCCGCCGAAGCCAGTACGGATATCTTCTTCCTGGCCGATCTGCCGGCTGTTCTCGGGCGCTTGGGGAACCGAGGCTACCGGGCGGCCCAGCTTGAAGCGGGTATCGCCGCCGGGCGGCTCTATCTGGCCGCCTACGCCCAGGGGTTCGCAGCGACCGGGCTGACATTCTACGACGACGCGGTCACCGACTTCTTTTTGCCACATGCAGGTGGTAAAAGCGTGCTGTTCTTGCTGGCGCTCGGCAAGCGCGCATAGCACAGCTGGCAGTGCCTGCTATCATCGAGGCACACCGATTGCTGCGCTCGTGAGAAAGATTGAAGCAATGAACCAGTGAGCGGCACAGGAGGGACCATCATGAATAGGAGTATGCTGCTGATCGAGAGTGTCCGCCTGGGCGCCCGGCTGTTGGATCTGTTCGAACGGACCACGCGGAGGCGCATACGACGGGCTTTTGCATTGGCGTTCGGCGGCGGCGCCGGCCTTGGCGCCGCGCTCATGTATCTGCTCGACCCGGATCGTGGCCGGCGGCGCCGCAAGCTGCTAGGCGACCAGATCATGCACGTCGTCAGCCAATCAGACGCGCTGATCAACACGACGGCGCGCGACCTCCGCAACCGGGCACGTGGGATGCTGGCGGAGACGCGCGCCCGGTTTGACGACACCGACGTGATCGACGAGGTGCTAGCCGCGCGCGTCCGTTCCCGGATGGGCTGGGTCATTTCCCATCCCCACGCGATTGCCGTCAGCGCCGATCAGGGGCGCGTGACGCTCAGCGGGCCGATCCTGGCCCACGAGGTGGATGATCTCCTCAAAGCTGTCGCCGCCGTGCGTGGGGTGCGCGCCGTCGAACATACGCTGGAAGTCCACGAGCAGGCTGATGCCGTGCCCGGGCTGCAGGGTGGCGTGGCGCGGCCGGGCAAACGCCCTGGGGTGCTGCAGGAGAACTGGGCGCCGGCACCCCGCCTGCTGCTCAGTACAACGGGCGGTGGGCTGGCGATCTACGGCGTCCGACGGGGCGACGCGCTTGGTGGGCTGCTGGGGGCACTGGGCCTGGGATTGCTGGCGCGCGGTGCCACGAATATCGAGTTGGAACGGTTGCTTGGCCTGGGTGCTGGTCGCCGCGCGGTCGATGTCCAGAAGACCATCACAATCGATGCGCCGGTCGAGGAGGTCTTCCGCTGCTTTCGCAATGTCGCCAATTTCCCGCGCTTTATGGCGCATCTGCGCGAGGTGCGCGACCTGGGCAACGGTCGTTCGCATTGGGTCGCCGAAGGGCCAGCCGGCGTTCCCGTGGCGTGGGATGCCGTGATTACCCGCTCCGAGCCGAACAGGGTGCTGGCCTGGCAGAGCGAGCCAGGCGCGACGGTGGCGAATGCCGGCAACATTCGTTTTGAGCCGATCGCCGACAATCGTACCCGTGTCACCATCCGCCTCTCCTACAACCCACCGGCCGGGGCGCTCGGCCATGTGGTGGCGAAACTGTTCGGTGCCGACCCGAAGAGCGAGCTGGACGACGACCTGGTGCGGCTCAAATCGCTGATCGAATACGGCAAGGCCAGCGTGGGCCGCACCACCGTGACACGTGAGGATGTGGATCTGGGTCAAGCAGCAGAGCGTACGCCGGACCTGCAGGCGCGCGAGCGCGGCGCCGAGCCGCCAGCGCCAGAATACTGAGGCCACAGAGTAGCGGAGATGGAGCAAACAGTCATGGCAACGATTCACCGAGACGTCACCTTGCGTATCAACGGCGCCGATCATGCACTCGTGCTGGAGCCACGGCGCATCCTACTCGACGTACTCCGCAACGACTTACACCTGACCGGCACCAAGAAGGTCTGCGACATGGGCGACTGCGGCGCTTGCACCGTCCTGGTTGACGGCCGTGCCATGTATGCCTGTCTGCTGCTCGCCGTGGACTGTGCGGGGCGCGCGATCACCACGATCGAGGGGCTGGGTCGCGACGGCGCGCTCGATCCGCTCCAGCGTGCCTTCGTCGCGGCCGACGCCTTACAATGCGGCTTCTGCACGCCCGGCCAAATCATGAGCCTCAAAGCACTGCTGGACGAGACGCCCGATCCCTCCGACGAGCAGATCTTGCGGGCCGTCAGCGGCAACCTCTGCCGCTGTGACGCCTATCCGAATATCTTGTGCGCCGGCCGTATCGCCGCCGGTCGCAGTGAGGAGCACACGGAGACTAGCAATGCCAATCCTGCACGTTGAGCAGCAGCCAGCCGACGAGCGTGGTGAAGCGCCGCTGAAGGTCATCGAGTCGGTTGGCCTGGCGCCTTGGGAGGCGGACGCGGAACTCGACGTCGTTGGCATGCGCCAGGTGCGCGTCGAGGGTGCGGAGAAGGTGAGTGGCCGCGCCCGCTATGCCTGCGACATCCGCCTACCTGGCCAGCTCTACGCGCGTGTTCTGCGCAGCCCGCTGCCGCACGCGCGCATTCAGCGCATCGATACCTCGCGGGCCGAGGCGCTGCCAGGCGTACGCGCGGTGCTCAGCGCCGCCAATGCGCCGGAGATCGCGTGGTACCAGGAGAGCCGGCTCTTCGATCGTACGGTTCGCTTCGTCGGCGACGAGGTCGCGGCCGTGGCCGCCGACACCGAGGAGATCGCCGAGGATGCGCTGCGCCTGCTTGATGTGGAGTACGAGCCGCTACTCTTCGTCGGCAATCTCGACGCAGCGCTTCGGCCGGATGCGCCAAAGCTCTATGCCAACGGCAACATCGCTGGCGAGCCACAGGTGTACGGGCGCGGGGACGTCGAGGCTGGCTTCCGCGACGCCGACATGGTGATTGAGCAGGTCTATACCACGCAGACCGCGCTGCACAACTGCCTGGAGCCGCACGGCTGCACCGTGGCCTGGGAGGGCGACCGGCTGATCCTGTACGCCTCCACTCAGTCGGTATTCGCGGTGCGCAAGGACGTGGCCGAGAAGCTGAAGCTGCCCGAGCACCATGCCCGCGTGATCACGCAGTACATGGGTGGCGGCTTCGGCAGCAAGCAGATTGCCTGGAAGCAGGATGTGATCGCGGCGCTGCTCGCCCGGGCTGCCGGCCGGCCGGTGCAGCTGATGCTCGACCGTGAGGCGGAAAACCTGGCCGCCGGCAATCGCAACGCCACCCGCCAGCATGTACGCCTCGGCGCGAAGCGCGACGGCACACTCAGCGCCATCAGCACGCGAATCGAGGTGCAGGCGGGCGCCTACATGGTCGGCGGCGAGGCCAGCGACGTCAGCGGCATCTACCAGACGCTCTATCGCTGCGCGAACGTCCGCACCGAGCAAGTGGGTGTGTATACCAATACCGGCCCGGCGGTCGCCTTTCGCGCGCCTGGCCACGTCGAGGGCGCCTTCGCGCTCGAGTCGGCCATGGACGAACTGGCGCGCGCGCTCCAGATCGACCCGATCGAGATCCGGCTGCGCAACTACGCGGAAGAAGACCAGAGGAAGGCCAAGCCGTATACGTCACCCGACAGCCTGCGCCGCTGCTACGAGCGGGTCGCCGATGTCTTCGGCTGGCCCAAGGGGGAGACTAGAGACTTGAGGCTTGAGGCTAGTGAAGCTCTACCAGCCTCGAACGAGGCTGAACAAGTCCCAAGTCTCAAGCCTCAAGCCTCAAACTCAAAGCGGCGCGCCGAGACGGCGATTGGCGATGATGAACTGCTGCTCTCCATCCACATCCCGCCGCTGCCGAAGGAGACCCGCAATACCTACCTGAAAGCCATGGACCGCAAGGTCTGGGCGTTTGCGCTAGTGGGCGTCGCGGCCGTCCTGCGCATGGGCAAGGATCAGCGTATCGAAGATGCGCGCCTGGTCCTGAGCGGCGTGGCGCCCATCCCCTGGCGGGCAGCCGACGCGGAGCAGCAGTTGGTTGGCGCTGCGGCAGGTGCGGAGCTGTTTGCGCATGCGGCAGACGTGGCGCTGGCCGAGGCCAGCCCGCTTGAACACAACGCCTACAAGCTGCCCCTGGCCAGGGCGCTCATCCGGCGCGCGCTCGCAGCGTGTGCAGCAGAGACGAGCGCGGGCGACTGATGGTGTGCGCAGGCTACCTCGCTTCGCCCGATGACTACAAGCACGAGCGCGACAAGGAGCGGCTGCGGGACGTGTAGAAAACCACGCACAACACCCAGCGGAGCTATCACGAGAAATACACAACGGCGGAGGCGATGCGCACCAACATCCGCCGCGACCTCAGCTCCGCTGCGGCGTGGTTGCACGGTTGCACATATTTGCTAATCGGCGCGTTTTGGGGTATACTTCCGTTTGTCTTTAAAAGGTTTGGTTTCCACGAGATGCCTCAGATCCCCTCCTGTTTCCCAGGCGCGTGTTCTTTCGCTCATCGTTTCCCTACCCAACGGACACTGAGATACGCGGCACACTGACGATACTGGCCCCACGTTGATCGCATCAGTACGCCGAAGCTCGTTACTGTGCAGTGTATCTCTCGACTACTGGTTTTTTAGATTAAGGAGTATGCGAACGATGAGTTACGCAGACAAGATCATTACGTGCCGGGATTGCAGGATGGAGTTCATCTTCACCACTGGCGAGCAGGAGTTCTATGCGCAGAAGGGCTTTACCAATGAGCCCACGCGCTGCTCGGCCTGCCGCCAGCAACGCAAAGCCGGCGGCAGCAGCCGCACCAGCTCTGGCTATAGTGATAGCTATGGCGAGCGCGACAGCTACGGTGGTTACACCAGCCGCGCGCCGCGTGAGCTGCACAGCGCAACCTGTGCGTCGTGCGGGCGCGAGGCGCAGGTGCCGTTCGTCCCACGCGGCGACAAGCCGGTCTACTGCTCGGAGTGCTTCCAGCAGCAGCGGCAATCCTACAGCCGCGCCAGCAACCGCTGGTAAGTAGGAGATGACGATAACTCCCACTATTTGACATAACGTTTCGTCTGTGCGATGCTATCGTCTATTCATTCCGTCGCACTCAGCAATGAGGTAGACGTCCTAAACCGCAAGGTTCGCGATGGTAGTGATCCAATATTTGACATAACGAGCGTGTGGAAGAGGTGTCGCATCACGTAGCTCCACGCGCACGTGCCGTGGTCGGGTGGGTCTGCGCGGCGCGTGCCAAGAGATCGCGCACCTCGTCGTCGGTTGTTTGCGAGAAGTCTTCATACCACAAGCCGACGGCGTAGAACGGATCGGGCGTGATTGCGCACACGATGTCGTCGACGGTGTCGCGAAACTCGTCACAGGTTTCCGGCGCTGCCGTCGGGACGGCGACGACGATGCGATCTGGCCCTTGCTCGCGCAGCGCGGCGGCGGCGGCGCGCATGCTGGAACCGGTTGCCAGGCCATCGTCCACCAGGATGACCGTCTTGCTGCGCACATCAGGCGGCGGGCGGTCGCCACGGTAGAGCCGCTCGCGCCGCTCCAGTTCGCGCTGCTCCTGCGCTGCGATCTGGTGGATGATGTGGTCGGGGATGCGCAGCGTGTCCACCACCTCGCTGTTCAACACTGTCACACCGCCACTCGCGATCGCGCCCATGGCCAGCTCTTCCTGGCCAGGGAGCCCGAGTTTGCGCACCAGAAAGACATCCAGCGGTGCGTTCAGCGCCTGCGCGACTTCGAACGCCACCGGCACGCCGCCGCGCGGCAATGCCAGCACCAAGAGATCTGGATGGTTGGCATAGGTGGTCAGCTGTGTAGCCAGCTGCTGCCCCGCATCAGTGCGGTCGCGAAAGGGTCGTACCATGCTCATCCTCCTGTTCTGCACGCAGCCACCTGCAGGAATCTGCGCGATGCTGCGTGTTGATCATGAGCAGAGGACAGCAAAAGCTATGCCATTTGAGGGCAGAAAAGCCGCGCTGGTTACCTCCACTTCACGCGTATTCCACGTATCTGCGCCCGCATTTCTGGACCTTGACGTGGCCGTGGTCGACGACCACGAGCCGTCACCGGTCGCTAGCGATCGCTTGCCCGCCGCTCACCAGCGCCGGGTGCAGCTTGATCGCCGCCAGCCAGCCCTCGACCCCGGCGACCGGCAGCGTCCTCTGTTCGGTCACGATGCCGGACAGCTCGCTCAGCGGCGTCCACTCGAAGTACGGGTTGCGCACCGTCACGCCCGGCGGCGCGTCAGCCCAGACCTCGGCCGCCGGCCACTCGTGCTGGTCGGGCGGGCCATAGCCCGGCGGCAGGAACTTCTCGCCACCGCACAGCGTGTAGAATGGCACGCGCGCCGCCTGGGCCGCCAGCGCCAGCGTGCGCGTCCCGATCTTATTGACCAGCCCGCGACTGCTCAGCAGGTCGGCGCCGACCAGCACGAGCTGTGCTTCCTGGACCAGCGCGGCGACCGCGGCGTCGACCGCCAGTGTCGCGGGGATGTCGGCGGTCGCCAGCGCGGCCGCCGCCGTGCGGCCCTCGCAGGCCGGGCGCGACTCCAGGCAGATCACCGCGAAGTGCCGCCCAGCGCGGCGCGCATGCAGCAGCGCCTGCTCGACCGTGCCGCTATGGGAGATGGTCATGATCGTGCTGCCGTCGGCGATCAGGGCCAGCGCGCCCTCGGCCACGCGCTGCGCGTTCTGCTGCAACTGGCGCTTGAAGTCCGCGCTGGCCTGTGCCACGGCCAGGCGCAGCTCGTCCGGCGTCTCGCGCTCCTCCAACGCCCAGAGCACGGTGTTGACCAGGTTGACCAGCGGCGCCATGAGCGGCTGAGCGCGGATCAACGCCCAGCCGGTTGCCAGAATCTCCTGGCGGAACATGTTCGGCGCCACTGTGCCAGTGCTAGCGCGGCGCAGCAGGATGTCGGCGGCGCGCTCGGCGATCTGCGCGGCGCCGGAGCGATTGTCGCCGGCGATCGCGGCGATGGCTTGCGAAACGTGCGAATTCAAGACTCCTCCTCCCGCCATGCCCCCACTGCTGTGGGATGGCAGGCCAGTGTAGCTCGGGCGACCGCCACGCCCCACTCGTTCAGTTGAGAATTGCAGCAACTCCTGTACCGCGCTGGTGCCAATTTAATAGGGAGCTCGAAATCTTCAGGTACCGAACTGGACCGTAGACTGCGGACCACCGACCGCTGTGGCCGGCGGTCAGAGTCAGCAGATCGCTGGCTACGCGCGCTGGTCGGCCAACGTGCCGGATAGCTGCGCGGGATACTCGTGTGCGCGCGTGGGGAAACAGCAGCACCATCAGTGCGGCGGCGAGCGGCACGGCTGCCAGTCGAGGTGCAATGTACCAGTGCGCGACGAGCGCGTAGACGATCAGATTCATGGTACTTTGCAGGCCGAAGATCTGCGGGGTGGTCATGATAATCTCCTTCTGTACGAAGCGCGCCCTCCGATCGGTGGAACGGAGGCGGAGCAGATTCCATTTAGCGATTCACGCGCACATGATCATCAGTGGCTCGCCGCAGCAGAAACTGTGCCTGTATCCTCGCCGGGCGCTTGGCGATATCCCCGACACGAGTGATGAGCCTCTGCATAGCCCTGGCATCCCCTTCGCCGCGTTGGCACGTAGTTTGCTGCAATCTCTACCTGATGGTGCCAGCAAGACTCGGCGGCCGCCGAGCCGCACAGATAAGGAGCCTAGATCATGACTGAAAAGCAGCACATCTATGGCGAGGTCAACAGCAAGACCGGCCTGAAGCAGATCTTCCTCGACATCCGCCACGATGTCGCGAACGCGAAATCACGGCCGGGCTTGACGGAGCTGTACAAGCGGGCCGGGTACCTGATCACGCTCACACATGCTCCATCCTGGGAGGCGAAGTTCGGCAAGGACGTGCAGGCGCTCCGGAAGGTCGGCGAGGAGGAGTTTCGCAAGACCGCCCACCAAATCAATCGCCGCGCGCAGCAAATCGGGACCGAAGCGGACTTCGATGAGCACTGGGGAGACTGACCGATGAAAACCACAGCGAACGAACACCGCTATCGCGCGACTGAGTCCAAGTACAAGGGCGGAGCCCACGAGATGTACGTCACGTACGACCTCGAGCAGCGCACCCGCAGCGGCAGTGCGATCTACCCCAAGGTCAAGCGAGTCTACATCGCGGGCGACGTGCAGGACTGGAAGGTGGGACAGCTCAAGAAACGGTCGGGCCGCGAAGTGTACGGCGTGCAGATCGCGTACGAACAGCGCCGGAAAGGGTATCGCCGGAAGGAATACACCGCCGAACGCGGCGGAACCGCCTACCAGGTCGCGCCGGCGTCGGTTGAGGCGACCGCTCAGAGCTTCACGCGAATCGAGGAGGTCCCAGAGCGTGCCCGGAACGTCCACTTCTACACCGACGCGAGCAAATTGCCGCAGAAGTACCGCAACGCCGTGCAGGATGTCCGGTAGGGCCTTGCCGCGTATCAGCATCCCAGAACGGCCGCACCTCATCCCAGACCAGTTGGATTTCTCGCAAGGAGGTATCGGCGCCCACCTCACCAATACCCTTGAATTGGTTGAGCAGCGTACGTTCCTGATCAGGCCGCCGGCCGGCCGCTGCGCGCAGCTTCCGCAGATCGCCAGCGTAGCGGTCGAGCGGCTGCTGTGCTGTGTCGCCGAGCATCATCGCCGTCCTCGAAGGTGGAACTGGTCAAGGTAAATGGCTCCATAGTGTGCCTCCATTCACTCCGCGCTCGGCTGCGAGATCTCTTCCACTACCGCTGCGGTCCGGCGCGGCGCGTCCATTCGGGTTGCGATATCGGCCTGTGCGATGATGCCGAGCAGCCGTCGATTATCGCCGACCACCGGGATGCGGCGGATCTGGTGCTAGGCCATCAGATCAAGGGCGCGCTGTGCATCTATTGCAATGGGAATGCCGCAAGAATCGCGCCATGTCTTAACCATCCGCCAGCAGGCCAGTTACAAGCCGCAGCACGCGGTAGTGTCAGGATGGCAACTCTGCCGCATGTGGTTGAGCAGCGCAGAACAGCGCGTCACCGGTATCGCATGCTTGCCCAGCTTGGCATAGTCTGTGCAGGTGTGTCCAGCACATTTGGCACCCGTGGTTGTACCACTACGGGCGGAACTGGCGCGTGCCAGGTGACGATGCCTACACCCTCCGGGTGCGGATCGAGCCGCCCGATTTTATGCGCCACGACAAGATCAACGGCAAGCGCTTCGCCGCGCCGGTCGAGGTCGAATTCCGCCAGGTTCGGGCGATCCACCCGCTGCCAGAGGCGCCGCGCCTCGGCGATCGTTCCTTGGGTATCGTGCGCCAGGTGCGGCGATACTTCGATCGAGACGAAGCCATCGGCGCTATTGGTGCGGTCATAGAGCGTGCGGAACAGGTCGCAGCCGTCCTGGATATCGGTCACTACACGCGCAAGCCAGCACGTGAGTAACACCAAAAGCGCCGATGGCGACAGATCGGCCATCGAGCTGGTACCGCAACATCGTTCGATCCAGGGTTTGGGGGCCGTCGTGGCCTGATTTCTGCTGTACAAATCGGAATGGCCGCGCGCCAAGGTCGTGGTCTGGGCGCATAACTCGCACCTGGGCGATGCCCGCGCCACCGAGATGGGTGAGCGGGGCGAGTTGAACCTCGGCCAGCTCGTGCGCCAGCGCTACGGCCGCGACGCCTTCAACATCGGCTTCAGCACCTACACTGGCACCGTCACCGCGGCATCGGATTGGGACGCGCCTGCCGAGCGCAAGCGCGTCCGCCCGGCGTTGCCGGACAGCTACGAGGCGCTCTTTCACGCCGTCGCTACCGGCGCTGAACGCGTTGTTGGCGCGCCCGCTGTGATCGTCGAACCGCAGCGCAACTTTCTGCTGCTACTGCGCGCTGGTGGCGACGTGGGCGAACAGCTGCGCGCCCCGCGGCTGGAACGCGCGATTGGCGTGATCTATCTCCCCGAGACCGAGCGCTGGAGCCACTACTTCCACGCGCGCCTCGCCGACCAGTTCGACGCCGTGATTCACATCGACGAGACGCGCGCGGTGGAGCCGTTGGAGCGGACCGCCCATTGGGTGCGGGGCGAACTGCCGGAAACATTCCCCACGTCACGAGTATTTCCCGTTTATGCATCCTGACTGGTGGTAGCCTGGTACACTATTTGCAATTGGCAATGCTGGTATATGGAGCATACGCTCATCCATTGCCTGCGCGAGGCGGCAGGCAGCATGTGCTGGGGTAATACGATGCGCGTTCGCGTTGGCACATCCGGTTGGGTCTACAATCACTGGCGTGGTGTCTTTTATCCCGACGAGCTGCCCCAAGGCAACTGGTTCGAGTACTATGCGCGGGTATTCGATACGGTGGAGGTCAACAACTCATTCTACCGCTTGCCGAGCGTGGCTGCGTTCCTTGCCTGGCGCAAGCAGGCGCCGCCTGATTTTGTGTATGCGGTCAAGGCCAGCCGGTTCCTCACCCATATGAAGAAGCTCCGCGACCCAGAGGAGCCGCTCCAGCGCTTCTTTGAGCGCGCGCGCCACTTGGGCGGCACACTCGGCCCCATCCTGTACCAACTTCCGCCGCGCTGGCAGGTCAATCTGTCGCGATTCGAGAGGTTTTTGATGGCATTGCCGCAGGGCTACAGCCACGTGGTTGAGTTCCGCGATGCGAGCTGGTTGATCGACGAGGTCTTTCAGCTCATGGAGCGGTATGGTGTGGCCCACTGTATCCACGATATGCGGCCCCTGGCGATTCCAGCGCGAGTCACTGTTGCCCCAGTCTATATTCGCTTGCACGGCGACCCAGCGCACGGCGGTGACTATCAGGCGGCAACCCTCGAAATGTGGGCGAGACGCATCACTGCGTGGTGTCGCCAGGGGCTAGACGTCTTTGTCTACTTCAACAACGACATCGGTGGCTATGCCTTGGAAGATGCCCAGACGCTGAGAAATCTACTGGATGCCGCTCGCAGAACTGGAACGCTGGGCTGAGCGGGCATGTCGCAACGACGACCGGTTACGAGTCGTGGCGCAACGTGGAAGGAGCGACTATTACTCAAGCTGCGATCACGCATGAACAGCAACTTGAGGCGCGCATCCGCGCGATTGCGCCACCCGATGCCGACGCCCGCATGATGCCCGAGACCCCTTCCAGGCGCTCTTCTTGGCGCGTGTGTATATGTTCAACCGGGCCGTTTCCACCAAGTTGGACTGATCCAGGTGAGGATCCTGCTTCGCCGCATGCGGGGCCGGGAGAGGATTCGCCTGACAGCCAACATGGGGTACAATGCTGACACACAGCAGCGGGTGGCTCTGTGGCCCACCCGCCACGACCAGCAGTGAACCGCCATAAAGCTAGATAATTTGATCGTCAAAATAAATAAGGTATCGAGATGCCAGATAATCACACAATCGGTGTGCTGTTACCGTTTGTTGAAGGCGACTATTTTAACCTTCTGCTGATGGGTATCCGCGATCTCGTCCAGTCCCGCGGTTTTGAACTGCTCGCCTTCCAGGCAACGCCGTCCGATCTGAAGGCGACGACGTTGGCGCGCGAGCGTGTTGGCGCATGGATTGTTGTGGTGACCACCGAGGGCCTGAGCGAATTTGCGCCGAGCGGCACCCCAATTGTAACGGTAGCGGCAAGCGCCCCTGAGACTGGCTACCCGGCGGTGCTGGCCGACAATCACGGAGGTTTTCAGGCAGCCATCCAGCACCTGTGTGAGCATGGCCACCGCCGGATCGCGTTTGTGGGCTGCCTGGATCAGCCGGACATACAACAGCGTTATCTTGGCTACCAGGCGGCACTGGCGGCCGAACAGATTCCGTTCGATATGGACCTGGTTTACCAGGTTGACACTCACGAGGAGCCGGGCGGTCACCAGGCGGCTCGGCGCATGCTCGACGCGGGCCTTCCGTGTAGCGCGGTCGCCACAGCCACCGACGAGATCGGAATTGGCCTGCTGGAAGAGCTTCAGGCGGCCGGTCGACATATTCCCGAAGATGTGGCGATTGTCAGCTTCGACGATATCGCGCGCGCGCAGCATACTCGCCCGCCCTTGACCACGATCCGCCAGCGCCCCGACGAGCTCGGCCGTACTGCTGCGGAGTTGCTGCTTGATAGGATCGCTGGCAAGGATATCCTGGCCGACATCACCTACGTCCCGACGGCGCTGATCATTCGGCGGTCGTGTGGATGTGACGTGACCACTGATGCGACCATCTTCGATGACAGTGGCGAGCAGGCGCCGGATTGGCAGACTGCGCTGGCGGTGCGGCTTGTGCGCCTCGCCCGCTATCCGCTCCCGCTCGCTTCAGGGACTCAGCCGGAACAGATCTGGCCAGGAGTGACGACCTTGACCCGCGGCTTGGCGGCGGCCGTCGCCGGCACCCAGCTTCCGCCAATGGCTGAGCTTGAGCGGGCCTGGCAGCAGGCGGTTGCCCTTACGCCGGATCTCGCGAACCTCACGATGATGCTCAGAGCGATTGAGCACTCCGCTGCTCCGCACCTGAACACCGACCCGGTGATACGCGCGCGCGTCGAGGCCTTTCTCGATAGTACACGACTCCGTCTAATGCATGCTCGCCTAGCCCAGGAGCGCTCGCAGGTTGAGTATTTCCAGAGCACCGTGCAGAGCAATTACGCGCTGAGCATGCGCTTGCTCAGCGCGGATATGCGCACGCTCCCAGAGTTGGCCTGGCTGGCCCAGACGGATGTGAATGGGGCCTGCTTGGGTCTGTGGGCCGAAACTCCAGCGGGCGAACCGGGCAGGCTTGTCCTGGCTGGCCTGTATCATCGGGAGGGTGGTGCCAGCGTTCCGCACGGAGCCAGTTGTGCCGCAGCGCTCTTTCCGCCGCCTGAGGTCCTGCCCGCATCGGCACGTGTTGGCGGAGGTGATTTGACCCTGATTCTACCGGTACGTACGGATTCACGCGATTGGGGGTTCCTGGCACTGTCGGCACCGTCCAAGGATGTGTTCTTCGCCGAAAACATGCTCACCTGGGCCAGCTTGCTGGGCGTCTCGCTGGATCGCAGGGCACTGCTGGCTTCGCTGACCGAGCAACAAGCCGCTCTGCACCAGCAACAGGAGACGCTGCGCACGGCGTATGAACGCGAGCGGGCGCTGGCCGATACGGTTCGTGAACTTGGCAGCCCGGTTATCCCTCTGCTCCCCGAGGTGCTGCTCGTACCGCTGATTGGCGCGATCAGCAGCGAGCGGGCGCGACAGGTGATTGAGAGTGTGCTCGACGGCGTGAGCCGCCATCACGCCAGCACAATTCTGCTTGATATCACCGGGGTGCCATTGGTCGATACGCAGGTTGCCAACTCACTGATACAGACAACACAGGCGGCGATGCTGCTAGGCGCGCAGGTGATCCTGGTGGGAATGCGGCCAGAGATCGCGCAAAGCATCATTGGGTTGGGGATAGACCTGCGCCAGATTATCACGCAGCCCACGTTGGCCGTCGCGCTTCAGCAACTGTTGCTCCAGCGAGATCAGGCCGCTGCAGGCCAGCGCGAATCTCGCCGAGAGCGCCAGCCGCATAGGTGAACCGCGCCGCGATATTTCCAAGAGCGCCGAGGGCTTGAGAATGCACAGCGAGACAATCCGCTGCCCCAGCACAGTAGCACACGCTTGGCGATTCGTAGTCGAACTGGTATGATAGCCTCGATCGATACACTATGCTCGTGGTTTTGGCTCCGCAGAAAGAAGGAGAGCTGCTCAGCGCAGCCGCGATGGTCCGGGCACCACTGCAAAGACGTGTGGTGGCATCAACAGGTCTTATGTCTCTCCGCTACCCCCGTTGGAGTGGTAGCCCAGACGAAGCGAGATCGCGGCCGCTGTCTGCATGACGGCGGTAGCAACTTCTTGCTCGAGCGCACCATGCAAACGGCTCGTCGGAGCGGACAGGCTGACGGCGGCCACGACTCGCCCAAGCTGATCAAAAATTGGTGCGCCGACGCAACAGGCGCCCTCTTCGTTTTCACCATGATCCTGAGCGAAACCACGGTTACGGGTCTGAACTAGCTCCTGCTTCAGCGAATCGAAGGACGAAAGCGTCTGGGATGTGCGCGACACCAGTTGGCCAGGCAGGTGATCACGCCACTGCTCTTCGGGCAGAAAGGCCAGCAGAGCCTTGCCAAGGGCCGTCGAATAAACCGGATCGCGGCCGCCCAGCTTGGCATGCATCCGCAGGGAGCGCCGGCTTTCCACCATTTCCAGATAGACCACTTCCATGTCGTCCAGCATGCCCAGGTTTACCGTTTCGTTGAAGCGATTCCGCAGTTCCCGCATAAACGGTACCGCAACTTCGCGGATGCGCAACCGCGAGCCAACCGCACCCCCAAGCTCCCACATACGCAGGCCGAGCCGGTACAGGTCGGTTGCCGGGTCGTAATCAACGAAACCACATTCGCGCAGCGTGTACAGGTAACGAAAGACCGTCGTCTTGGGCAGCCCGACTCGGTAGCAGATCTCGCTCAAGGCCAGCTCGCGCTGCTCTTCCCCCAGGCATTGCAGAACCTGGAGCGCCTTGTAGACCGGTTTCACGGTATAATCGTTTGCCATAGGCGGCAGTCTATTGAACTGGTATTGGACAGCTTTGTTTCGTCATGCGAAACAAAAGATCCTTGACAAGAAATGTCGGCCATAGTACAGTACGCATATCCCGATTGTCAAGAGGAAGTTAACGGACGAGTCTTGCTGCCATGAGTGCGCTGGCCTGAGATCGCCGTCCAAGGACTTCCTGGATCAGGAATTTCACCTCTCGTCATCTTATTGCCACCGCAACAGACACATGCGCCAGCCGCGCGGCAGCGATCGATATTTTCGGCGCGGTGTGCTGAGCGAAACAGTCGAAGCGCTATCCCATAACGGCTTGTGACCACCTCCACGAAACTCGTCAAGGACGATCGAGGACATAGGAGGATATTATGGCTTCACCGTGGCAAGACCCGCCCGCACGCTACCCTGATGTGGTTGTGGAGCGCGATGTGCCCAGCCATATGCGGGATGGCACGCTGCTCTACTGCGACATCTACCGCCCCAACGTTGAGGGCCCCTGGCCCGTGCTGCTGATGCGCAATCCCTATGACAAGACTCAGGCGGAAAATTTGTCCTA
>Ga0137373_10004602_pt1 | contig 15075 bp, 16 predicted proteins | sample SagtaG_5_FD_104912 | JGI IMG/M metagenome (GOLD analysis project Ga0137373, IMG submission 104912) | Vadose zone soil microbial communities from Sagehorn Ranch, Mendocino, California, USA - Sage1_R_80_16 metaG | ecosystem: Environmental > Terrestrial > Soil > Vadose zone | place: USA...
CGAAGCTGCGAATGACCGCGGCCATTGCGCGTCGCAGACTTTCCAATCCGCGCAGGTCCAGAGTTGTCTGCGGGACATCCGCTATCAGGGGCGTTCGATTAAGGGGACGGCTTACCTGTTGAGAGAACTCCAGCCGCTCAAGCAACGACATGATCGCGGATCGCAGCTCTTCAGGCTGCCCCTCATCCGGCACGTTCGTAATCAGCTCGCGGAGATGCTCCATGACCAGTGACGTCCAGGCAATCGTGGCCGGATGGATGGGTGTTGGTCTTCTTCTTCTTTCTCTAACCGGAGCATCCTCGGGCGGCGGCTCCTCTTCGGGGACCGCCGAGGCATCATCGCCCTCATTGCTTTGGTCGCCGGCAATGAACGATCGAGCGGCTTCATCTGAGGGCAGGACTTCGAGCAGGCGCTGCGCCCGTTCGAGCCAGGCCCTGACCCGCAATTCGCTCCCCACGTATGCGATCACGTTTTCAATCGCGTCCGGCGACCATCGACCAATCCCCAATCGTTCGCGCAGCCTGGCATCGGAATCCTGGTTCGCGAAATCAGCTCGGAATGTCGGGCCGTATTTTTCATTGAACGTGCGGGCCAACGCTGATAAGTCGTCGGCAGAAATTCGAAAGTATCCAGTCTTTACGAGATGCGCGAGATCGCCGGCACGGGCATTTTTTACGTTCTCACGTTGGGAGTCTTTGAAAACCTGAAAGAGTTTCGCGCAAGCGCGCAAGGCCGGCACATCCTGCGCTTCGATCCGACGTTCGAGGTTGCACGGAATTTCTTCCTGCTCGAAGACCCGCAGAATCGTGTCGGCATAGGCAGCCCGCTCGCGCACTACTAAAGCCACCTCTGACAGACGATAGCCTTGCTGAAAGATGAGGGTCTTGATCTCCTTCGCAATCGATCGAATTTCGGTCTCTCGATCACTGCATTCCAGCAGGGTAACAGAGGCGTTCGGAATTGGAGCACCAATTGAAGGGCCCGCATCCTGCGGGCGGTGCGCAACCATCGCTGCCCGGAGTTCGCCGGCATTCCTGGAGGCGTTCGAGACCTTTTCGTCGGACAGCGCAATGCCAGCAGTTGAGTTGAATAAGTTTTCACGCAGCTGCGCCAGCTCGTTGACTACCGGCGAGATGGTGTTATCGATCCTGATCTCAAAGTGATCCATCGCCTTGAGATGTTCAATCGTTGATTGAAAGGGCCGAAAGATTTCTTCGTTCCGCTGATCGTAGTTGAGATTGACGACGACGTTGGGGATTGAAGGGATCAGGGCGCGAAGAATCTCGCCCTGCACCGGGGTGAAATCGAAAAAGCCGTCGAGCACCAGCAGATCGATTTCATTTAGCCACGGATTTGAAGTGACTTGCCCGTCAATTTCGCCGCGGAGGACTTCCAATGCTCGCAATTGATCTGCGTCCTCGTCAGTCAGGCCGAAGCGATCGAGTGCTTCTACGTACGCGGAGTAGATCAATGCGACCTCACGATCAAAATCAATCTGGGCCTTAGGACTTTGGACTTTGGACTTAGGACCGTGGGACCTGGGACTCTGGACTTTGGACTTTGGACTTTGGACCGGAAGTTCGGCGGCCCGCGTCTCAACAACTTGTTGAAATTCCACCGGCGTTTTCCCGGCGCGTTGCAGTTCGCCGATCAACGAACTAACTGTGGTGACGCAACCCTCGCGATTCGCGAGCGGCCGAATTGCGCTTAGCTTTTCTGCACTGCTGAGTTGTTTGATGATTTGTGAGATTAGGCTGCGGCGCAAAGGGAATTCTTCGCGATCAATTGCGACGCGCGGCGCCAGAAGCCCGCGCGAAGGCATGGGCTCGCTACCGACAATTGTCCCCGCTGACCGCCCCACCCCAGCCGGGCCGCCCGGCTGTGAATCCCGGGATTCTGACGCATGAGCGTTTGCCAGCACCCGCCGGACAAATCCGCGAAACAGATAAACCGGGAACTCGCCCCAAACGCCAGGAGCCGTTCGGCCATCCAGCAGCCTTTCGGTAACCAGATCGAGAAGAGGATGCGAGGCTGCAAGGTATAGGAGCCGGTCAGTTCGGCCGCTCGAAATGTACTCAGCGCAGCGGGCCAGCAAACGCTCGCGATTATTTCCGAGGACCGGGCCTAACCAGATTTCTTTTGACAATCTTACTTCTCACCTGCGGCGGCGGTTTTCGAACTCAGCAATGGCAATGAATCATAATCTGGTAACTCTGTCTGTTCGGCCACCATTTCTGGAAACAATCCACCTTCATCCAGAGTCAGGGCGCGCGTCGACTTATCAATCGGTTCCGCGGTTTCGATTTCTTCGCCGGCAATCGCGCCCCGTTCTTTGAACTTGCGCGCGGTAACCAGCACGCGTGCCTCAAGTGAACCGACACCCCTGTTATATGACTCGAGAGCGCGATCGAGACCCTTGCCAATATCCGTAAAATATCCAGTGAAGGTGCGCAGGCGATCATAGAGATCTTTGCCGAGGCGGCTGACTTCCTGCGCATTCGCCGCCATCTGCTCCTGCCGCCAGCCATACGAGACGGCCTTCAAAAGAGCAATCAGCGTTGACGGCGTGGCGATAATCACTCCCTGGTTCACCCCGTCTTCGATCAACTTTGGATCCTGCTCAAGGGCGGCACTGTAAAAAGTTTCGCCCGGCAGAAAGAGCAACACGAACTCCGGAGTCGGCTGAACGGTTTCCCAATAGGATTTCTTGCTCAAGGCGCCGATGTGAGTGCGCACCAAACGGGCATGCTCTTTCAGGTGTTCGAGGCGAGCGACATCATCGGTGGTAGAGATCGATTGATAGAAAGCTTCGAAGGGAACCTTCGCATCAACCACGATCGTCCGATTACCCGGCAGACGGACAATGACGTCTGGCCGAATTCGACTATCTTCGGTCGCGACTGTCTCCTGCTCGGTAAAATCACAGTACTGAAGCATTCCGGCGAGTTCTACGACGCGACGCAATTGAATTTCACCCCAGCGGCCGCGCACATGTGGAGCGCGCAGGGCCTTTACCAGATTTCCGGTTTCGTTTTGAAGTTGCAGTTGCTGAGTCGTGAGCGTCTTTACCTGCTCCCGCAGCTCTGCGTAAGCTCCGGCCCGCGCCTTCTCTAAATCACCAATCTTCCCGTCAACTTTCTCGAGCGATTCTTTTAAGGGCTTGACCAACTGATCGATTGCCTGCCGCCTTTGTTCCAGGTCGCCCTTTGCAGTCGCCTGAAATTTTTCGAGGGTCGCGCGCGCAAGATTGAGAAACTCCTGATTATTATCTTTGAGGGCGTCGCGTGAAAGTGCCTTGAATTTTTCGGCGAGCGCTTCCGCAGCCTGTTTGAACGATTCAGCACGCTCCTGGGCCGCGCGCCGCTCGCCTTCGAGATCGGCCTTCAGACGCGAATTTTGTTCTTTCGTGCTGGAAAGCTCAGCGCGTTCTTTCTCGAATGCGTCCTGCAGTCTTTGCAACTCGCGATCTTTGGAGGCGAGCCGCTCGTTCAGGGTGGCTATTTGGGTGACGCTGTCTGCCTTTCCCGCTGCGTAACGCTCTGTCCCTCGAGCGCGCAGGGTAAGCCAGACCACCACGGCGCCAATGATTGTGCCGAAGAAAACCAGCGCCACTGGAACCATGCTGTTCATTGATTAAGAGTCTATCAGACGTTGTTGCGGAAATGAAACAGCGTCGCAATGCAGAAACCCGACCGTTGGGGAGGGTGCAAAAAGCTAAGGATCAGCGAAGTGGGTGGAAATCGGATCATGACTGCTACCGCACCCTACCTAACGGTTGACGGGTTTCTGCCAGGCATTTCATGTGCAACCCTCCCTAACGGTCGAGTTTCTGCCAGCGCATTTCATGGCACCCTCCCTAACGGTCGGGTTTCTGCCGACGTGACACTCGTCTGCACCCTCCCTTACGGTCGGGTGCACTGCTTTCACCCACCGAAACAGGCCACCATCCGTTCATAAACCTTCCGCGTGACGCGCACGTCGTTCAAATTATATTCACGGATCTCGGCGAGTTTGCCGGCCTGATACAACTCGAAGACGCGGCTGCCTTCGACTTCCGAAGTTTTGCTCGATTCGATCCCCAACGCCCATGCGATGTCGTCGAGCGCGACGCGATTGCGGCCCCCCAGCCACCAGGCGCGCATCGTGTCGTAAACTCCGTGCACGTGAAATTCGCTCAGGTCGATGAATGGTTTGACGGCAATGTTATTTGCCAGGCATCGCTGAAAAATGAAGGGCAAATCAAAGCCGATGATGTTATGACCGACCACCAAATCGCATTCGGGATCAAAATCGGCCATCAGCACCAGAAAATCTTTCAATGCTTCGGCCTCGTCTTGTTCATTCCCGCCCACATCGATGCCAAAAGCATGTTCGCTTTGATCGTTCGTCAATCCTTCGACTTCAAATCCCGGAACCGGCCCGACGTGCACGGCGATTGAAAGAATCCTTCCGGAGGTTGCTGCCAGCGAGCCAAGTTGATAGACGCGCTCTTCTTCCGCCGCGATATCTTCCAGATAGCGGTCCTGTTGCTCCATTCGCATGTAGCCGAGGCGATAATCCTTTTCCAGTTTGGGCCCGACGCGATCGCGAAAACCCGGCAGTGCCAGGGTCTCGATGTCCATGGTGAAAGCGCGCGGCATCTGCGGATCGCAGCCAATGTATTCCCGGTACTGCGCGATCGTTATGGGCCGGTATTCCGAGACAATGAATTGAGTGCGATCCTGAAAAGCCTCGAGTTTGCCGGTCACCCCCCAGAGTCCGGGCCGCAATTCGTCGCGCCCTTCGAGCACTTCTGCCCAAATCTTCAACAGCAGGTTCCCGCTTGCGTTCCGGGCCGAGGCGTCACGAAACCGCTTTCCCTGCTGCGTGCGCCGCTCGCGCACTGAGGTCACCGCCACCATTAGCCACACTTCTTCGGAGAATGGGAGTTCGGGAATAGGGACGTTGCCTTTCATCGGTTGTCAGGAGACTGAAAAGAAATCAAAACCATTTTCCATTTGTCATTCGTCATTTTGCATTTTGTCATTTGCCAGTTCCAGTTCACGGGGACTGCATCAGCCTGGCGTGAGTGTCGACAGAAGGTGACAGGCTGCTTTTCTTTCGATGGAAAATGATAGATGACAAATCAAAAAATTGAAAATGGTTGTAGCTTCTAACTGACAAAATCGAAACCCGCTTCATCGAATCCTGGCCGGATGAAATCACGAGCATGTGGGAGGACAGTCTCCAGACCCACTCTTAAGTCATCCAGCTGAGCCAATAATTGAGTGGTGGAATCTCTCTTATCAGGAAAGCAACTTTGCACCACCCGGCAGGCGCCCATGGATCGTTCGATTGCGATCAGCGCCACTTTTGCTGATCCGTTCGAGTCGTTCTGAGCAGCATCGTGTATCATCTCGCGGTCATCAATGAAAATGTCTTTCGTCTCTTCGTCATCAGCCAGCAGCGCGCGAAACACTTTGGCCGCAATAAAGAACTGATACCATCGAATTACTTCGAGGGCCGCGGCAGCATCGATCTTTTCCTCTTCACTCCCGGCGCGAGAGGCGTCGGCGTAAAACTTCTCTTCGTCAGCGAATTCGCTGGCAAACCAATCCTGCACCATCCTCGCGTAATCGCGCGCCAAAACTGAAAGCTCATGCCGTTTGGCCGTTTCAACTTCGCGATCATGCGCTTCGATTGCTGACTCGGTTTCGACTGAGTCTAAATCAACCCCAGCTTCTTCCGCGCACTTTCTGATTAGCTCGTGGGCGTCTTTGAAGATCAACGCGAGCTTGCGCCAGAACTTTGCGTTATTCAGATCGCGTACTTCCGGATCGTCCAGGTCAGGATCGGCTTTTTCGGTGGCGTACAAAAGGCAGCGTGAGGTGAAAGCACAACGCTCGCACCAGCGATCGCAGTAATTGTAAATGCCGCTGATGAAATTTGGATCGTTGGCAAGCTTAACTAAGTCGTCCGCATCCATTCTATTACTCCGTCGATGGAGAAACCTGCCCGTAAGAGAGCGTGCAGAACCGGCAACAACACCGCTCATATTGCACCCTTCCCTAACGGTCGGGTTTCTGGCTGTCGCACCCTCGCTCACCGCCGGGTTTTCGGCTGATGCGGCTGGCATTGTAATGTATTATTCGCGGCGCGACTATGGGTGGGAGGAATTCGGTCGCCGGTTTTCTTCGACCGCATAGCAAAATCGATCAATCATGGTACTTATCAAGGGCTGCAAATTATGACGCGACTAAACTCCGCGGCGCCAGTCTTCGCGGTGGCGGACGTGGGCGTGACGATGCATTGGTACAAAGAAGAACTTGGCTTCTCGGGTGACGCGGTACCGGCCCACTGAACCGTTTGTCTTCGGGATCATTGGCGTGGACCATGTCGAGATGATGGTTATAGCCTTGTCTTTGCCGAGGCATTTCTGAGTGAAGCTGAAAAATAAAGCCGAGATGGAGGAAGTTCGCCGCTGTCATTGGGCGAAAACGGACTTGTCAGTCGCCTACCACGATCTGGAGTGGGGTGTCCCGGTCCATGACGATCAGACGTTGTTTGAATTCCTGATTCTGGAAGGCGCGCAAGCCGGATTGAGTTGGGAGACGATCCTGAGAAAGCGTGTAAATTACCGCCGGGCCTTTGATAAATTCGATCCGGCAAAAATTGCGAAATACAACCAACGAAAAATTGCGCAGCTACTTAAGGACGAAGGCATTATTCGCAACCGTCTGAAGATCGCGGCTGCGGTTCAGAACGCCCGGGCTTTTCTGACGATCCAGAAAGAATTCGGAAGTTTTGATAATTATGTCTGGCGATTCGTCGACGGGCACCCGCTTCGACGAAAGCGCGGCGCCCCGCTGCGGGCGTACACCCCTGATTCGGACGCGCTGAGTCGAGATCTCCTGCGGCGCGGGTTCAAGTTCGTGGGCTCGACGATCTGCTACTCGTTCATGCAGGCAGTCGGCCTGGTTAACGATCACGAAGCGAATTGTTTTCGCTATCAGAGAGTCGCGCAGAAATGATCTGAAACGTTTAATCCCGGTGAAAATTTGAAGCATGAGTCTTGTCTCTTTTGTAAGATCGCTCGCGGCGAGATGGCCGCGCGCCTGGTCTTCGAGGACGAGATCTCGCTCGCCTTTCTCGATCACCGGCCCGTATTTCCAGGTCACTGCCTGCTGATTCCAAAATCTCATTACGAAACGCTGACAGATCTTCCTGCGAATCTGGTTGGACCATTCTTCAAGAATGCGCAACTTCTCGCCGCGGCAATCGAGTCAGCGATGGAAGCCCATGGGACATTCGTGGCCATGAACAACCGAGTCAGCCAAAGCGTTCAGCACCTGCACGTGCACGCCGTGCCGCGACGTCGCAAGGATGGTCTGCGAGGTTTCTTCTGGCCCCGTTATCCCTACAAGACTGACGAAGAGGCTGATCTGATTCAGTCAGTGATCCGCAAAGCGATTGGTGCGGCCGCTGAAATAAATGCTGAGGGTGATTAACTCATGCAGACGCCTTTGACACCTCTGGATTTTGCGCGGCGCGCGCGAAAACTCTACGGAGATCGCGAAGCCGTAGTCGATGGCAATTTGCGCCTCACTTATGAACAGTTCTTCGATCGGTGCGATCGCTGGTCGGCGACTCTGCAGGCGTTTGGCGTTGCCCCGGGTGATCGCATTGCTTACATCGCTCCAAACACGCACGCCCAGCTCGAATCGTTTTATGCCGTGCCGCAGATTGGCGCGGTGCTGGTGCCGATTAATTATCGGCTGACCCCGGACGATTTCACATACCTGATCAATCACAGCGGGGCCCGGATTGTTTGCGCTCATTCCGACTATCTGGCCGCGATTGATAATCTGCGTTCGCAATTGCCCCAGGTTGAACAATTCATCGCCCTTGAGGGCTCGCACCGCGGCTGGTTCGAGTACGAAATGTTGTTGTCAAAGGCGCCGTCCCAATTTGGGCGGCCTGAAATCAATGAAAATGATCTGCTCACGATTAATTACACCAGCGGCACCACCTCGCGCCCGAAAGGTGTGATGATCACCCATCGCAATGCTTATATGAATAGTGTCGGCACGCTCGTTCACGAGCATCTGAGCTGTGACGATCGATATCTGTGGACGCTGCCGATGTTTCACGCGAACGGTTGGACATTCGTTTGGACTGTCACCGCCGCAGGCGCGACCCATGTATGCGCACGCAAAATTGATCCCCGGCTGATCTTCGAGTTGATCGACGCGGAGAAGATTACGATGTTGTGCGCCGCCCCTACGGTCTTGATTACTTTGGCAAATGCCGACGAGAAAGCGCGGCGGAATGCACACCGGCACGTGCGGGTGATTACCGCCGGAGCGCCGCCGGCCGCTTCGACGATTGAGCGGCTGGAAGGCGAACTGGGTTGGACAGTAACGCAGGTGTACGGGCTAACAGAGACGACTCCGTTCATTACTGTCTGCGAAGCGCGCGCCGAACACGCGCAGTTGTCGCCCGGGGATCGCGCAGTCATCAAGGCCCGCCAGGGCGTTGAACTAATAACTTCGGGTGAAACGACAGTGATCGACGAAAGCGGAAAGGAAGTGCCGCGCGACGGCGCAACTGTCGGTGAAATTGTCACGCGAGGAAATGTTGTGATGGATGGCTACTATCAAGATCCCGAAGCGACCACGCAGGCCATCCGTGACGGTTGGTTTCATACCGGAGACGCCGCTGTCATTCATCCGGATGGTTACATCGAAATTCGTGATCGTATGAAAGACGTCATCATTAGCGGCGGGGAAAATATTTCTTCCGTAGAAGTCGAGGGTGTATTGCTGCGCCATCCGGCAGTTCACGAAGCCGCGGTGGTCGGGCTTCCGCACGAGCGGTGGGGAGAGTCCCCGCATGCGTTCGTCGTACTCAAAAGCGGCGCGACCGTCACAGAAGATGATCTGCGCGAATTCGCGCGCGCTAATCTGGCGCATTTCAAAGCGCCGCACGGCTTTACCTTTGTTGACGAACTTCCCAGGACCGCGACCGGCAAAATTCAGAAGTATGTCTTGCGGGGCGGGCGAAGCGCGATCGCGAAACAATAGCTTGCGCGATTAAGCCCCATCGTGATAAACGAGCAATCCTAAAAGGCTTTTCACCTAAAACCATTCATAAGGAGTCGATGATGCTTAGAAGCGTACTCGCCGTAATCGTAGGCTACATCGTGATGTTCATCCTGCAAGTGGCCGCGTTCATGACTATTTATAGCGTGGTGGGGCCGGGCTGGTCATTCAAGACGGGGTCGTACCAGGCATCCAATCGGTGGACCCTGATGCAGTTTGTGGTGATTTTCGTGACTGCGGCAATCGCTGGGCTCATCTGTGCGGTAATTGCAAAAGGAGGCAGGGCGCCGCTGGCCCTCGCCGGCGTGGTCTTAGTGCTGGGTCTGTTGCTCGGTGTTGCGGGCACGGCGATGCGTCCCGCCACTCACGAAGTACGGACTGGGGACGTTCCAAACATGGTTGCGATGAGCAAGGCCTGGCATCCGACATGGGTCATCTTCCTCGGTCCGGTCATCGGGGCTATTGGTGTAGTGATTGGCGGCAAACTGAAGCGTCGCAGTTAGATCATCGCTGACGAGGGGCGACCGCCGCAACTTTCGCGTACGGCAAAACTCGATAAAAAAGGCGAGCCCCGATTTTTCGGGACTCGCCTTCAATTTTATGGTGCGGATGAGAGGACTTGAACCTCCACGATGTCACCATCACAGGCTTCTGAGACCTGCGCGTCTGCCAGTTCCGCCACATCCGCGTGAACGCTCCGAATATACGAAGCGCCTCACGCGGTGTCAACCATGCCTACCAGTACCTATCTCAACAAAATTCGTACTCCCGAACGATGGTGATGGCGCCGGTACCGGTATCCGTATTCGTCGTAAGAATACGTCGGATTGGCCCATGAGTACGTGTACTGATTTGCGAAATACGGCTGAGAGTAGCGATACGAGTAATACCGCGTTTCATAATACGGTTGCGAATAACCGTAGCTGCCATACGTGTACGTTCGGTAATATGGCCTTTGATAAACAACATACGGCTGCGGTTGGTATACAACGACTCTGCTGCGATGCGGTCTGACAACTACCCATCTTCTCTGGGCAAAGCTCGTGAGGGGCAAGAGCACGGTTAGAACCAGCGCGCATATCGTACTCTGAAACAGTTTTGATCTGTACATAAACCCTCCGTTTCATTTGATCGACTTGATCGCGGCGTCCCAATCTCATTACCGATCGCCGAGATAAAATCGAAATAATGTTTGGGGAGAGTGTTCCTGGTTACCCGTTGCTGTAGCTTCAGCCACGGCCATGCCGGCCGCGTCCGGACATTCGCAGGAAATTGTCGTTGCGAAATCCTCGGTCCGGCTGTCTCACGTCGCGACGGAAAAGATTGTCGTTATCAAAGTTTCGATTGCGAATTCGAAGTCGCCTTTCGCCAAAGCGGTCGTTGTCAAAGTTGCGGAATCTGCGATGCCTTCTCGTGTTACCTACGAGAATGCCGTTCGCATTAAAGACCCGAATGCTTCGCCGCGGACCGCGCCCATCCCAGCGTCCATTGCGAGCGTCATGGCAATTGACGAATTTTCCACACTTCCAACTTTGATCGTGTCCTCGCGCCCAGCCGCGCCCCCGGCCCTGTGCCGACACGACTGCGGGCAGCGCTATCAGCAAAAGGCAACTGGCCGCGACCAATAGAATGTTTCGATTGCGTCTAATCAACGTCATGTTCACCTCCAGCAATTTATTGCCTGGTCTTGAAACCTATTAATTTCTGCGTTCGCTTGAAATCACAAACAACATCCGTGCCTCGTACTGTTTCAATTGATATAAGTTGCTGACTGTTCTCTGGATATATGGCCGGGCCCTGAATTCTCGTTGGATTCAGCCGCCTTACAATATTGAAAACGCTTCGGTTGCCGCCTTGGACGAGCCATTGTTATAGTTGAAAATCAATTTGATTGCGTAAAATGAATTCGACCGCTCAGCCTGCAAATCGTCTCGACTTGCGTCTCTCGGAAGTGCGCTCCCGCATTGCGGCCGCAGCAAATCGCGCCGGTCGCGCATCAGAAGAAATCACCCTGGTTGCCGTGACAAAGACCCACCCTGCCGTAGTTGTGCGTGAGGCAATCGCAGCCGGCGCCGGTGATCTTGGCGAGAACAAAGTTCAGGAAGCGGAAAAGAAGATCCCACAGGTTGGAAGAGAGGCGGCCCGCTGGCATCTGATCGGTCATTTACAGTCGAACAAGGCCCGGAAAGCGGTAGAGCTTTTTGATGTCATCCATTCCCTCGATTCGCCGGCGCTCGCCAGTAGGCTTGATCGAATTTGCGTCGAGTCGGATCGGCCGGAACTGCCGGTCCTGATCCAGGTTGATCTTGGTCACGAGGCGACGAAATCGGGGGTGAAAGAAAACGAACTGTCCGAGCTGGTGCAGGCAGTCACCAAGTGCTCTCGATTGCGATTAAGGGGGCTGATGACCCTGCCGCCCTTTTTCGATAATGCTGAAGATGCGCGACCATTTTTTCGCAAACTCCGCGAGCTGCGCGATCGATTTTCTTCGGAAGGCGTGTTCGGCGCGCAAAGGGGCGAACTATCCATGGGAATGACAAACGATTACGAAGTGGCCATCGAAGAAGGCGCAACGATCGTGCGCGTCGGCACTGCTATTTTCGGAGAGCGGGGAAGATAAGTTCCAGGTTTCAGGGACCACCAGCCTGGAAGTCGCGGATTCAAGTTAGAAGTGCAACTTCTGTTGCTTAAACGTAGCGTTTAAGTCCTCCCCGTTCGGGACATGGCCGAGGGAGAGGGCTTGACGTGCGCTATACCCTCGAGCGTTTGACGCTTGGATTCAGACTTGAACCTTGAACCTTGAGACTTGAAACTAATACATGCAAATCCTGCAAACGATCGATTTCTTTATTAGCTCAGCGACGATCGCGGTCATCGTCGCTGCCACTGTGCTGATCTTACTTAGCTCACTATTCAAGTACATGGATGTGAATCCATTTACCTGGTCTGCCATTACCGTCAAGCGGCTGACCGATCCGATCGTTCTGCCGGTACGACGCATGCTGGTGGCGATGCGCGTCGATCCCATGATTGCGCCGATCATCGCGATTTTGATTTTTATCCTGGTCGGGTTTTTTGTGATCCAAATTTCGTCAGGTTCTCTGAATACGATTGCCGGCGTTATGTTCGCGCTGACCAGCGGAAAACCGAATTGGTCAATAGCAGTCATGGGTTATTTGCTTTACGCGTTGATTGGTCTTTATGAATTGATGATTTTCGCGCGCATCATCGGCATCTGGTTTTCCGTGAGCTATGCAAATCGCGCCATGCGGTTTCTTTCCCGCACAACCGAACCGTTCCTGGCGCCGCTCCGGCGGGCGATTCCGCCGATCTCGATGTTCGACATCTCGCCAATGATTGCCTTTTTGATTCTTTGGCTGCTGCAGGCGGTCGTGGCCGGAACATTGTTGAAGGGCTGGCCGGCACGATTGTTCTAACCCAGAGATTAACCTATGCGCGGGCATCGGCGCCCTATCTTCCATGATTGAATTCTCAGAGAAAGACGGCGCGGCGACCTTCGCCGTTCGCGTGGTTCCGCGCGCTTCGCGCAGCGAAATCGTGGGCGAGCACGATGGCGCTTTGCGGGTTCGTATTGCGGCAGCTCCGGTCGAAGGCGCCGCCAATGACGAATTGATTGGCACCATTGCTCGAGCTTTGAAAATTCCGCGCGCCGCGGTTGAAATCATCTCTGGTCAAAGGTCTAAAAACAAGAAAGTCCGCGTTACCGGCGCCGGACAATCGGCGATTGAGGAGCTGTTAAGGTTATCAGCTGGCGGTTGAGCTTTTAGACTGTCCTTTATGATATATTCCGTTACCAACTCAGAAAACTAATAGCAGGTCAATCTAGATGTCCGGACATTCGAAGTGGCATTCGATCAAGCACAAGAAGGGTGCGACTGACGCGAAGCGCGGCAAGCTCTTCACTAAATTTATCAAGGAAATCACGGTTGCAGCTCGCACCGGCGGCGGTGATCCTGACTCGAACGCGCGGCTACGCAAAGCCATTACTGACGCCAAAGCCGGCAACATGCCCAACGACACGATTGATCGCGCGATCCGCCGCGGCACCGGCGCGGAAGAAGGTGTCCACTACGAAGAAATCACCTACGAGGGTTATGGCCCGGGTGGGGTGGCGCTCCTGATTGACGCAGTGACTGACAATCGCAACCGCACGGTTGCTGAGATTCGACACATTTTTTCCAAGAACGGCGGCAACCTCGGTGAGTCTGGGTCAGTCGGTTGGATGTTCGAAAAGAAGGGCTACATCGTGGTCGACAAGGCAGCGAAAGCCGAGGATGAACTTTTCGATCTCGCCATCGATTCGGGCGCTGAAGATCTTCGCGACGACCAGGACAATTGGGAAATACTCACGGCGCCGGAAAGCTTTGAGGCCGTGCATGCGGCCATCAAGTCGGCCGGTATTACTCCGCAGGTCGCCGAGATCGAAATGGTTCCGCAGAACTACATCAACCTCGAAGGGCAACAGGCGAGCCAGATGTTGAAGCTCATGGAAGCCCTGGAAGATCATGACGACGTGCAAAAAGTCTCCGCCAACTTTGACATGAGTGAAGCTGATATGGCGGCCGCCTGAAGCAATCTCTCCAGACTTAGCCCACTACCCTCCAGTTTTTTTAATGACGTGCCGCATGTCTTTATGATAAATTCCGCGCCGTGCGTGTGTTAGGAATTGATCCCGGCAGTGAAACGACTGGCTGGGGAGTAGTTGAAGGCGATAGTGATGGACGTCGCTATCACCTGATCGAATTCGGGGTAATAAAGCTCTCTTCCGCTGCCAGTTTTTCCTCGCGGCTCCTGAAGATCAGTCAGACCCTGGAAAAAGTAATCGGGAAGCTCAAGCCCGATGCGTGTGCCATTGAAGAAGCCTTCTACGCCAACAATCCAAAAGTCACGTTGAAACTCGGACAGGTGCGAGGGGTTGCCCTGCTGGCAGCGGAAGCTGCGTCACTCGAGATTGGTGAATACTCTCCCCGGCTGGTCAAACAAACGGTCGCCGGCTATGGCAACGCCGAAAAACATCAAGTCCAGGAAATGGTGCGGGTGCTGCTTTCGCTTACCTCTGTTCCCGAACCACACGACGCGGCGGACGCTCTTGCGGTGGCGATTTGCCACTTTCACCACGCCGGCATTGGCCGCCGATTGGCTGCTGCCGAAGCGCGCCTGAAACTCGATACGGCCACAACTCGCCGCCGCGCAATTCGTTAAGACGCGCGTCTTCTCAAATTTCATTCATTTGCAAGCTCCGCTAAAGATCGTGGTTGGCAATTGTTAGACGAGCAATCACGCGATCAGCTTGCGTCCGGCAGTAAACTCTTTTTGCCAAATAAGGATGCGACGACGCCCGTGGGCTCGGCTTCACCTGGCTCTGGTGTGCGGCTTCGCAACCTCACCTTGTCAGGAGGCGCGCTCATGTCTCTCAAATCTGCCGCGAGATCGCTCAGACGGTTTTCAATTGCAGCGCTCATAATTTCCACCCTTTTTCAATCGGGCACTTTCGCAAAGAAGCGGATGCCGCCCGGCGGGCGTGTCGCAGTCGTTATCGAAGAGCGATTGTCGGCCTTGCGTGATGCTCCGAATCTCAGAGCGAGGTTGATCGTTAGACTTAGTCGTGGCCATTTGGTCTCGATCAGGGGCGAGAAGGTTAGTCGCGACAGTGTGAAGTTCTATCATGTTGCCCTCAGCCGCAGAACTCTTGGCTGGGTGCAGAGCGATGCGGTAGTGGTACCCTGGCGCGCCGGTGATGATCGAAGATTACTAACCCTGATCGAAAACTCGGATGAATTCGATCGCATCGCGCGCGCGAAAACCCTTCTCGATGTCTTCCCGCATTCGCCCTTAATCCCGCATGTACTCGTAATGTATGCCAGCGAAGCCGACGATGTCGCCGAAAAGCTTTCTCATGACGCGCAGCGGCGCTTTGCGAGAAATGAATTACCTCCCGATGGCGCGCCGGAATTTACCTACTACCTTAATTACA
>Ga0137373_10004609_pt1 | contig 15066 bp, 15 predicted proteins | sample SagtaG_5_FD_104912 | JGI IMG/M metagenome (GOLD analysis project Ga0137373, IMG submission 104912) | Vadose zone soil microbial communities from Sagehorn Ranch, Mendocino, California, USA - Sage1_R_80_16 metaG | ecosystem: Environmental > Terrestrial > Soil > Vadose zone | place: USA...
CAGCAGCTTTGGCAAGTTCTCGTAGCGCGCGTAGCCCAGCCACTCGTGATCGCCGTCCCACCCGGGTACGGGCCGGTCACCCAGGTCGTGTGGATCGGCGCGGAGCGGGATGCGACCAGGGACCTGGAGCCCGATGTGGCCGTCGACGTCGGCGTAGATGAAGTTCTGGGACGGCGTCCCGTACACGGACAGGGCGGCACGGAAGTCCTCCCAGTTGGCGGCTCGGTCGAGCGCGAAGAACGTGTCGACGAGCTGATCCGGCTCGGCAATCGCCGTCCAGCGCAGGCTGTACAGCGCGCCGCTGGCCTTGAGGCGATCGTCGACATCGCTGATCACGGGGCCGTGGCCGGTGGAGCGGACGTCGATCCCGACGTCGGGGCCGTTGGCAACGTGGATCGTCTCGTGGCGCACGGTGAACGGCACTGACGCGTTCCTGAACAGGTAGTGACCCCGATCGCCCGGGTCGACCTTCTCCTCGAACAGGTCCTGAACGTCGGGTCCCACGTTCGTGGCTCCCCACGCGATCCGGGCGTTGTGGCCCAGGATCACCGCCGGCACGCCCGGGAACGAGACGCCCACGACGTCGTACGGGCAGGCCGGGCCAACCGTCCGGCAGTGCAAGCCGTTCATGTACCAGACGGACGGCATGTCCAGGCCCAGGTGAGGATCGTTCGCGAGCAGGGCATGGCCGGTCGCGCTCTTCGACGGGGCCACGACCCAGTTGTTGGAGCCGATTCCGTCGTCCATGCCGCCACCGCCGGACGCGTCGAGGCCGGTGCCGGCGAGCAGGGAGGACGCGATCGCACCCAGTCGGCGCCAGCCGTCGGCGACCCCGGGCCCCGCCGCGGTCGTGCGGGTCGGTCCGGAGGCGACCGTGGCGGTTCGGCCCGGATGCAGCGAGACGGCCGGAATCTCGACCGGCCCGTTGGCCGGATACGGCGGGAAGAGCGCATCGGTGAGTCGCCCATCGTCGAGCCTGGCATCCACCCGCAATCGGAAGATCTCTCGATCGAGGTTGCCTCCAAGGTTCCAGGCCTGGACCTTGGACCAGGTTGTCGAATCGAGCGGCGTCCACGGCTCCGGGTCATAGCCGCCCAGGCCGCCACCCTTGCCGAAGGTAAGGCCCTCGAGCACGAACGGCAGTCCGAGTGAGCCGCGGTGCTGGTCGATCCAGCCGTTGACCCCGTCGGCGTAGGCCTGGAGCGCGGCTCGAGTATCGGCGGATGTCGCGTCAAGGTCGCGCTGTCCGGCCTGGCGCCAGCCCAGGGTCCGGATGAATCGATCCCGCTCGAGCGCCGTGGGACCGAACAGCTCGGCGAGCCGCCCGGCGCCGATGTGGCGCCAGACCTCCATCTGCCAGATGCGCTCCTGGGCGTGGAGGTAGCCCTGCGCCATGAACAGGTCGTGCGGGTCGTCGGCGATGATCTGGGCGATGCCGTTGGCATCGCGCATGACCTGGACGGGGGCGTGCAGGCCGGCGAGGCGGAGCGTTCCCCCGGCCTGGGGGAAGGCTCGAGCGGTGATCCAGGTGAGAAGGCCGCTGACCACGAGGATCAGGACGATGACAACGACGAGCGCCAACTTGAGCAGCCGACGGACCACGCGCACCGTTTCCTCCTCCAACGGCCAACGAGCCGGCGCTGGTTGCGGCCGCGCCGGGTAGTCTTGGCCGGCAATGCCCGAACCTGGCCAGATCCACTGCCCGGAGTGCGGCGCTCTCGTCAACGACATCGAGGGCCCGACGTATGGTACCGGCGCGCCGGGCTGTTGGGCCGTCTTCGGCGAGGTCACCGGTCGCGAGTTCACGAACCCGGCGTTTCGCAGCCACAACCGATCCCCGATCGACGCGTACGCGGTCCAGCATCCAGGGTCGTCCAGCCCGCGGGCGGCCAAATCGGCCTGGGTCCACCTCGTGGGACTGTGCCTCGTGTTGGAGCGCGGCTTCCCGGTCGACGCCGCCGTCCGGACGATCGCCCGGCTCGCCAGCGAGGGATCGGCCTTCCCGTGGCTCGAGCCGCCGGCGCACCGCGGATCCGCGACGGTGACCGACGTCTCGGCCGCGGCCGACGTGGCCGACCACGTCCAGGCGATGCAGCGCTGGGCGGACGCCGCCTGGGCAGCTTGGGCGCCGCATCACGCGGCCGTCCGACGGCGGGCCGACGCCTTGCTCGGCCAGGCCTGACGGTCAGAACCGCAGCGCCGGCTGGCCTAGCGGTCCAGCGCCGTCCCCAGGCCGAGGCGCTCGGCCTCCGCCAGGATCGCCCGACCGAAGACGATGTCGGCGAGCCCCACGCCGAGGTGGCTGACGACGATCCGGCCCGGCGGCCGGGGCCATGCCCCGATGAGTGCCTCGCCGATGATGGCGGTCGGGTCCGGATAGTTCTCGAACGCGCCGGCGGCCCGGTTGGCCATGTACTGGCCGAGCTCGTCGACGAGGAACAGGTCGGCCGCCCGGGCGACCGCGGCGGAGCAATAAGTCGCATAATCCACCGCGATCACGAGGGCATTCGGCTCCAGCCAGTCGTTCGTCATCACCTGCCGGACCGGCCCGAACGACGCCGCCGTGACGACCACGCCGGCATTCCGGACGGCGTCCCGCGCGCTCGGGCTGGCCTCGGCGGAGGCGATGCCCGGCGTGGCGCGTGCCTGCTCGGCCAGCACCTCGGCGCGATCGGGATGCCGGTCGAAGACCGCCAGCCGGACGCCCGGCAGCAGGTGGCCGAGGACCGGCAGGTGGCTGCGACCCTGCGTGCCGGCACCGATGAGGGCTGCTCGCACCGGGCCGTCGACCGCGGCCGGGGCGAATGCCCTGATCGCGACGCCGCTGACTGCGGCGGTGCGCTGGGCGGTGATGGGCCCACCGTCAAGGATCGCCCGCGCGAGTCCGGTCGCCGGATCGTTGAGGACGACCAGGGCGTTGATCGCCGGCAGCCCGGCAGCGTTGTTCGTCACGAACCCGGTGACCCACTTCATGCCGAGTCCATCGCCCGAGCCATCCGATTCGTCTCCGGACAGGAAGGCCGGCATGGCGTGGGCGAACGATCCGTCGGGGCGCGGGTGGACGCCGATCTTGGGCGGCAGCTCGGCGCGGGCCACCAGCGCTCTCATCGTCCGGTCGGCCAGTGCGAGGCGTTCGTCGATGGCCGGCATCGCCGCAAGGACGTCGGCCGCGGACAGGTAGCGCAGCGGCGGCACAGTCGGCGACGAGCCAGGAGCCACGGGGTCATCGTACGACGCGCCCGCGGTAGGATTTGGGCACGGCCCGGCGATCGAGCACGGAGCAGGCGGATCGGTCGCGAACCCTGGCCCGGGAGGACGAATGGCCGGACGAATGGCCCCCGCGGACATCGCCCAGAGCCTGGACAACCTGAAGCTGGAGCGCGATGCAATCGTGCTCTATGACGCGCTCGCCTCGATCGAGAAGGACGAGCGGCGTGCACTCGCCTTCCGGACGATCGCATCCAACGAGCGGCGGCATGCCCAGATCTGGGCGACGAAGCTGGAGGAGCGCGGCGCCAACGTTCCGCCGGCCGGCGGCGCCCGTCTGCGCGTGCGCTTCATCGTCCTGCTGGCCCGCGTGTTCGGGACACACGCGGTCTCCGAGCTCGTCCAGGCCCTGGAGGGAGACGAAGAGGAGCTGTACGACGCCCAGGCATCGCCGGAGGTCGCCTCGATTGCGGCCGACGAGCGCGAGCATGCCCAGATCTGGCGCCGACTCTCGACGGCCCGACGGACCGGCGGGGAGGACCGGGCGACGGCCCGGGCCCACGGCGACGACGCCGGACCGGGCCCGGTTCGCGGGCGCGGCCGTGCGGAGGCCGTCATCGAGTCCGCCGCTCGATCGCACGCGGCCGGAGTGGCCGAAGGTCCGTCCCGGCGCGAGGCGCACCCGCTCGGCGGTGACGGGCGCGCGGAGAGCTGGCACCGGACCGGCCAGTCCGGAACGCTGCGGGCGGTCATCTTCGGGGTGAGCGACGGCCTGGTCAGCAACCTCTCTCTCGTGATGGGCGTGGCCGGCGCGACTACCAGCGAGCCGCGGTTCATCTTGCTCGCCGGCATCGCCGGCCTGCTCGCCGGCGCCTTCAGCATGGCGGCCGGGGAATACATCTCGATGCGCAGCCAGCGTGAGCTCTACGAGCGGCAGATCGCTCTCGAGCGAGCCGAGCTGGAGATGATGCCGGAAGAGGAAGAAGCGGAGCTTGCCCGGCTCTATCGGGCACGGGGCTTCTCGGCCGACGAGGCGCGCACGATCGCCCAACGCATCTTCCGCGACCCGGAGGTCGCGCTCGAGACGCTCATTCGCGAGGAGCTCGGGCTGGACCCGAACGAGCTCGGCTCGCCCTGGGGGGCCGCGACGGGCTCGTTCCTGGCGTTCGCGGCGGGGGCCGTCGTGCCGGTCGTGCCGTACCTGTTCGGTGGCGGCGGGACGATCTTTGCCATCAGCCTGGGCCTGAGCCTGATCGCGCTGTTCACGGTCGGAGCCGGGGTGAGCCTGATCACCGGCCGCGGCCTGCTCTTCTCGGGCTCCCGCCAGGTCCTGATCGGCGCGGCCGCGGCCGCGGTCACGTTCGCGGTCGGCCGCCTCATCGGCGTTTCGCTGAGCTAGGGCCGTGCAGGTCTCGGCACTCCGTCTGGCGCTGATGACCGGCGGGGCCACGGCCGCGTCCTTCGGCCTCTTCTACCTGTGGCTCCGTAGCCCGCTGGCCCTGGCCCTCCTGGGGGCGGCGCTCTTCGGGACGGTGTTCATGATGGTCGGCGCCTCGCTGGGCGACGATCCGGTGGCGGCCGACGAGGCCTGGCGGCTGGAGGCCGGCGATCTCGGCGGCGACGAGGCTGCCGGTTCGATCCCGGCCGCGCGGGATGGCCGGTTCCCCGGGAGCGTCGCGGGACAGCCAGACAGTCCGTACTCCGAACCCCGCTCCGAACCCGACTCCGACGGATCGCAGTGACGCAGGCCGAGCTCGAGGCGCGCCTGGGTGCCGAGGGACTGGACCCGAGCCCCTGGTCCAACGGCCCGGGCGACGTCTACTCCGCGCACGTGCACGGGTACGACAAGGTCCTCGTCGTGGCAGCCGGGTCCGTCCGATTCGGATTGCCCCGACCGGATCGTGGCATCCACGCCTCGATCGACCTGGGGGTGGGCGACCGGCTTGACCTGCCAGCCGGAACCCGGCACGACGCGGTCGTTGGGCCGAATGGCGTCGTCTGCCTGGAGGCGCACCTGCCGGCCGGACGCCTGGGGTCGGTGCCCCTGCGGCGACCTGCCGGGGATTGGTGACCGCTCCTCGCGGCTGGTCCGGGTAGGCTATGGCCGATGGAAACAGAGCCGGTCCGTCGGAGTGTCCGAGCGTCCTCATCGCGCCGGCTGGTCGTGCTCGCCCGGGCTGCCGGCTTCTCCGCGCGACCGTGACCGAAACCGAACGCGAGGCTCGAGCGTACTGATGAGCGGGGCACGTGCGGCCGTCGACGACGCGGCACTCGTTCGCGAGGTGGCCACAGGGTCGCAGGACGCCCTTGCGGAGTTGTACGACGGTCACGCCAGGGCCGTCTTCGCCGCAGCCTGCCGGCTCACGACCGACCGGCAATTGGCCGAAGAGGTGGTACAGGAGACGTTCCTCGCTGTGTGGAACCGGGCGGAACTGTTCAATCCGGCGACCGGATCACTGGCCGCCTGGCTCCATACGATCGCTCGCAACAGAACGGTCGACCGGCTGCGTGCGGCGGCCCGGCGGCCCCGCCTGATCTCGGTCTCTGCGGCCGGGCCGGACGACGAGCCCGAGGCCGCTGCACTCGAGCGATTGGCGGCAGACGGTGGGGCGAGCGGCGTCACCGTCCTCGGCGGCGTCGACCCGGGAGACATGCCCGAGACCGCCTTCGTCGGGGCCGAGTTGCGTGAGACGTTGCGCCATGCCCTGGACGGGATGCCGGATGCGGAACGGACGGTGATCCTGCTGGCCTATCGCCTGGATCTCACGCAGTCCGAGATCGCCGACCGGCTGGGCTGGCCGCTCGGTACGGTCAAGACCCGCACTCGTCGAGCGCTGCTGCGCCTGCGTGAAGTGCTCGCGGACTCCGTCGATGGGGATCTGGCCCCGACCGCCGTGCCGGTGGAGGTCGGCGAGTGATGCAGCATTCGGACGTCCGCGAGCGGCTCGAGCTGGCCGCCCTGGAACCGGGCGGCCTCGAGCGGCTGACCGCCGGCGACGCGCCCGACGCGGCCGTACTGGCGGGCCACCTCGCGGGTTGCCGGTCCTGCCTGGACGAGCTCGACCGATTGCGCCGATCGACCGCCATCCTCCGGGAAGTCATCGCGGCGGAGCCGCCGGCGGGCCTTCGGGAGCGCACCCTGGCCTTTGTACGTGAGCTCGGCGTGCCGCGCAACGCTGCGCCCGCGGGCAGGGCCGGCTCGGCCGTCCCGGCCGCAACACTCATGGGAGGCGGCCGGCAATCGGCCGAATCGGAAGCCGCCCCTGGCGGACCGCAGATCGTGCTCCGGCGCCGCGACATCCGTCCACGTGACCTATGGCGTCCGGCGGCCTGGATAGCCACGATCGCGGCGGCCGTGATCCTCTCGGTCGTTGCGACGACCGCGTTGGTCGGCTCCCGCGACGACGAGGAGATCGAAGCGCTCGCCAGGGTTGCCAGCTGGAATGTCGGCATCGCGACGTCCACGGACGGCGAGCGGATCCCCCTCCGCGCAGCGGCCGGGTCGCCGGCCGCGTCGGCCCGGGGCGAGCTGTCGTTCGCGCGTTCGAGCGGCGCGCTCGTCGTGGTCGTGAGAGATCTCGCCGCGCCAGCCGCTGACCGCGAATATCGTTGCTGGCTCCAGGCGCCCGATGGCACTCGGACGCAGGTCGGCCGGATGGATTTTGCCGGCGGAATCGCGTACTGGGTCGGCAGCGTGCCGGCCCTGGCACGGGCCGGGCCGGGCACCACGTTCGGCATCTGGCTCGTGGACCGCGGCGGGGATCCGGCGGGTGCGGCGGCACTGGCCGGCGAGCTCTGAATCGGCGATCATCTCATCCGTCAGACCATCACGGGAACACGGGATCGTTGATCGACACATGACGACCTCTCGACCCGCCAGCATGCGCAAGCGAAAGCCGGTCGACGCGACCCCCGTGACGCCGACGACGCAGCCGACAACCGAGCCAGGTGGCGCGCCAAGTCGCGACCCGGCTACCGAATCCGGAACCGGCGAATCACAGACCGAGGAGGCTTCAGCCGTGTCGCGGCCGCCGCCGCCCTCGAGCGACTCGTCCGACGACCCGGCGGGCGGTGGCCGGAGGAGCCGCTCCGGCAACCCGGTGCCCAAGGCGGACGTGGCGGCGATGTTCGATCAGATCGCGCCCGTCTACGATCGCATGAACACGCTCATGACGCTCGGCCGGGACGGACGCTGGCGCCGGATCGCCGTCGACGCGACGCGCCTCTCGCCGGGCGATGCCGTGATCGACGTCGCGTGCGGGACCGGCAAGCTCGCCGGAGCGCTGGCCGAGCGCGTCGGCCCGTTCGGGCGCGTTCTGGCCGTGGATCTCGCCCCGGGCATGATCGCGGAGGCGAGGCAGCAGAATCCGGACCTCGTCCAGCTCGAGTTCACCGTGGCCGACGCCCTGGCCCTGCCCGTGACCGACGGCGCGTTCGACGCTGCGACGATCGCGTTCGGACTCAGGAACCTGCCGGACTTCGAGGCCGCCTTTCGCGAGCTGGCTCGCGTCGTCCGACCTGGTGGGTGGGTCGTGTGCCTGGAGCTTTCCGTTCCTCGTCCCCGCGTCTGGGGTCGTGTCTATCACGGCGTGTTTCAGCGGTCGGCGCCGCTGCTCGGCTCCCTGTTCGGCCGGCGGCAGGCATACAGCTACTTGCCTCGGTCGTTGGAGGGCTTTCCCAATCCGGACGAGCTGGTGCGGACGATGATCCGGGCCGGCCTCGTCGAGGTCTCATACCGGCGCCTCGCGTTCGGAGCCGTCGCGCTCCACCGGGGCCGCGTCCCGCGCCGGTAGCGAGCCAGCCTCTGGGTCAGCCGAGCGTGCGGGCGTCTTCTCGTGCGTCCGCCGCCGAGGCGACCGGCGTCGGCCCGCGATCCTGCCCGGCCGGGTCGGGAAGGACGGTCGGTGACACGCCGCTGACCGACTCGACCTCATCTCGATCCGCCTCGAGCGCGTCGACCTCGGGATCGTCCGCCGGGAGGCCCGCCAGGTAGAGGCGGTGCAGGCGCAGGACCTCGCTCACCGCCTCGGCGTCCGCCGGGATCCCATGGGCGGTCATGTCCGCCGCGATCCAGGCCGCCTCGATCTCGCGCTCCCGCGCGGTGAGGTCGTCCTCGCGCCGTCGCAGCTCGGCCAGGACGAGCCCGGTCAGGCCCGCCCCGATGACGAATCCGACGATGAGGAGCCACCAGTCGAACTGGACGTTCACCGCGGGAGCCGGGCGTTCACGGGCGGACGGCGATGGCCTGGGCGACGGCTCGGGTAGCGGCGTCGCTGGGGGCGAGGGAAACCATGCGCCCGCCAGTATAGGCAGCCAGGTCCGTCGAGCCGGCGGCGGCGGCCCAACCGCCACGATCGGGCCCGCGCGGTCGTGTCGACTACACTCCCGCGGATGATCGACCTGACGCCCAGCCCGATTGCGATCCAGATCGGCCCGCTCCCCATCTACTGGTACGGGCTGGGCTATGCGCTCGGGCTGGCCCTCGCCTATTTCGTCATCACCAGGGAGGCGCGGCGCCGCGGTCGTGACGCCGAGCAGGTGGCCAACGGCTTGATCGTCGTGGCGGTGGCGGCGCTCGCCGGGGGCCGGTTGTATCACGTCATCGATCAGTGGCAGAACCTCTATGCGGCCGACCCGCTGAAGGTCATCCTGCCCCCGTACACCGGGTTGGGCGTCTACGGCGGCCTCGTCACGGGGACGATCGCGGGCGTCCTGTACGCCCGCTGGAAGCGTGAGTCGGCCTGGACGTGGGCGGACATCGTGGCGCCCGGCCTGTTCGTCATGCAAGCTGTTGGCCGGTGGGGCAACTTCTTCAACCAGGAGCTCTACGGGCCGCCGACGAACATGCCCTGGGGGATCGCAATCCAGTGCGACCACCGCATCCCGGCCTACCCGTGCACGACGTTCCCGGTCGCGACGACCCATTTCCAGCCGCTGTTCCTGTACGAGTCGTTGTCCGGGGCGATCGGGGTGCTGGTTCTCCTGTTCCTGGCGCGACGCTTCGCGGACCGCCTCCGAACGGGGGACCTGCTGGGCGTCTTCTTCATCTGGTACGGCGTGGTCAGGTTCGCACTCGAATCCCTTCGGTCGGACAACTGGACGTTCTTCGGCACTCCGACCGCGCAGCTCTTCTCCGTCGTCTTCGTCCTGGCGGGCCTGATCCTCATCGCCTGGCGCCACACGCGCCGGGCGCCGACCGTGGCAGAGGCGGACGAGCAGGCGCGAGCAGACCGCGAGGCTGCCGAGGCGCAGCGGATCGATGCCACGCGCGTCGGCGATCGCCCCGATTCGGCGCCCGAGCCGTCCTCTTCGGCCTGACGTGGCCGGGCCGGGCGCACGACCGGACCCTCCGCCGCGCCGCCGACGGCGACTGGCGCCGCCACGCGTCTCGCCGGAGGCGCTGGCGGCGGCGCGAGGCGACGCTCGCGAGGGTCTGGACTGGCTGGGCCGCGCGCCCGAGTCGCGGGCGTCGCTCCTCTATCGGCTCGTGCGCCTGCTCGCCCGGGTGATCCTCTTCGGCGCCTTCCGGTTCCGCATCCGCACCGACGGGCAGGAGCGCCTGCCGCGAGGCCAATACCTGCTGGTCGGAGCCGCGCATCGAGGCTGGATGGACCCCTTCGTGGTGCTGCATGCGCTGCCGGCCGAGCCGCGCGCCTGGTTCCTGGGCAGCGCCCCGTCGACGTTCACGTCCCGATGGCGGGAGTGGCTGGTCCATCGTATCGGCGGGTTGCTGCCGGTCTGGCGCGGCGGCATCGGCGTCGAGAGGCACGTCGCATCGGCTCGGGCCGTCCTGACGAACGGCGGAATCTTCGTCCAGATGCCGGAGGGGACCGTGAGCGGTCCGCCCGGCCGGCTTGGGCCGTTCCGCATCGGGTGGGCCCTGATCGCCCTCCGGACGCGGGCGCCGATCGTACCGTTCGCGATGGCCGGCACCGACGAGCTCTACGTGGGCCGCCGCATGGCCTCCCGGATCCTTCCCCCATCGAGCGTGGAGGACCTGCTCGAGATGACGGATGCCCTGCCGCCGGTCCCGGAGGGGTCGCGCCAGGAGCTGGACCTCGCGCGGCAATTGAGCGATGCGCTCGCCGCCCGGTTGGGTCCGGTTGTCGAGGACATCCACGCCTGGACGCTGGACCCACCCGATCGTCCTCGCCGCCTGCGCCGCCGACTCACCTGGCTCCTGCTCCGGCCCGGCCGCCTGGATCGCGACGCCTGAGCGGCCGACACAGCGCCGACACAGCGGCGGATACAGTCGCCGACACAGCGGCCGCCAACCCGGCCGATCCACCGAGGGCCGGGCTCGTTGGGCGACCGGCCGTGGCGGTATCCTCGCGACCATGCGGTACTCGGAGTCGATCCTCGATCTCGTCGGCCGGACGCCGCTCGTGCGGTTGAGCCGCGTCACCCGCGATATCGGGCCCGAGGATCGCCAGCCGCTCGTCCTGGCCAAGCTCGAGATGCTCAACCCCGGCGGCAGCGTCAAGGACCGCATCGGCCTGCCCATGATCGAGGCGGCGGAACGAGCGGGGCTGCTCAAGCCGGGCGGCACGATCATCGAGCCGACGAGCGGCAACACCGGGCATGGGCTGGCGATCGCCGCCGCGATCAAGGGCTACCGCTGCATCTTCGTCATGGCCGACAAACAATCGACCGAGAAACAGCAGCTGCTCCGCGCGTACGGCGCGGAGGTCGTTCTGTGCCCGACGAACGTTCCGCCCGACTCGCCGGAGAGCTACTACTCCGTCGCCGCCCGCCTGGCCCGAGACATCCCGGGTGCCTTCAAGCCCGACCAGTATTGGAACGACGAGAACCCCAGGGCCCACGCGGACACGACCGGTCCGGAGATCTGGGAGCAGACCGAAGGACAGGTCACCCACTTCGTGTGCAGCGTGGGCACCGGCGGCACGATCACCGGGGCTGCCCATTTCCTGCGTACGAAGAAACCGGACCTCGTCGTCATCGGCGCCGATCCGGAGGGCAGCGTGCTCTCGGGCGACGCTGCCCGGCCCTACCTGACCGAAGGCGTGGGCGAGGACTTCTTTCCCGGGACGTTCGATCCGAAAGTCGTCGACCGCTGGGTGCGGGTGAGCGATCGCGACGCGTTCGCGGCGGCTCGGCGCATCACGCGCGAGGAGGGCATCCTCGCCGGCGAGTCGTGCGGGACCGCGCTCGTCGCCGCCCTGGAGATCGCCCGCGAGCTGACCGCTGCCGGCGCGGGGCCCGCGGCCGTCATGGTCGTGCTGCTGCCCGACGGCGGCCGCTCCTACATGTCCAAGCTGTACAACGACGAGTGGATGCGGGTGAACGGGTTACTGCCCACGGCCGGCGGAATCGTCCGCGTCGCCGAGCTGCTCGCCGATCGCCATCGCGACCCCGAGCGACCGGCGATCGTCGTCGCCCGGACCACCGAGCGGGTGGGCTCCGCCATCGAGACCCTCCAGACCTACGGCATCAGCCAGATGCCCGTCTCCGAGGACGCCGAGGGCGAAGAGGTCGCCGGCATCGTCGGCTCCATCTCGGAGAAGGGCCTGCTCGATCGTGCGTTCCGCGACGCGTCGGTTGTGGATCGAACTGTTGGCGAGGTCATGGATCCGCCCCTGCCGCTCGTCGACGCGTCGGCGACGCTGGACGAGGCCTTCACGCTGCTGTCCGGCGGCTCGCCGGCCGTGGTCGCGATCCGCGGCGAGCGCCCGGCCGGGGTGGTCACGAAGCTGGACCTCCTCGAGTACCTGGCCCATCACGCGAGCGGCCGCGGCTAGCCCGTACCATTTCGGCGATGAACGACGACGCGCCGACCGCACCGCCTCGCCCGTTCGCCGATCGCCACGCCGCGGACGAGGGATGGTCCTTCGACACGCTGTCGGTGCATGCCGGCCAGGAACCCGACGAGGCGACCGGCTCGGTCTCACCGCCGATCTACCAGACCAGCACCTACGCCCAGGATGCCGTCGGCGAACCCCGGGCGGGCTACGAATACGCGCGGACGTCCAACCCGACGCGGGAGCGGCTGGAACGCGCGGTCGCGGCGCTCGAGGGCGCTCGGCACGGGATCGCGTTCGCGTCCGGCTCGGCCTGCACGGCGACCCTCGGCGAGCTGGTCGCGCCCGGCGAGGAGATCGTCGCCGGCGACGATATCTACGGGGGGACATTCCGCTACTTCGACAGGATCCTCCGGCCGCGAGGCGTCCGGATCCGGTTCGTGGACCTGGCCGCCGATGCGGCCAACCTGCGCTCGGTCCTGTCGCCGGCGACCCGTCTCGTCTGGTTCGAGACGCCCACCAATCCACTCCTCAAGCTGGTCGACATCGCCGGCGTCTCCGAGGTCGCCCGCGGCCACATCGGCGCCGGCGGTGAGCGGCCGCTCGTCGTGGTGGACAACACCTTCGCGTCGCCCGCCCTGCAGCGCCCGCTGGACCACGGCGCCGACGTCGTCTTCCATTCGGCGACGAAGTACCTGGCCGGCCACTCGGACACCGTCAACGGCGTGGTCGTCACCAGCCGCGAGTCCGTGGCCGAGCGCCTCCGCTTCCTGCAGAACGCCGGCGGCGCGGTCCCAGGACCCTTCGACTGCTACCTCGTGCTGCGCGGCCTGCGGACGCTTGCACTGCGGACCGAACGCCATGCCGCCAACGGGGCGGTGGTCGCGAGCTTCCTGGCGGGTCGCGACGACATCGACCTCCTCCGGTATCCCGGGCTGGCGGACGGCCCGCACGCCCATCCCCAGGCCGCACTCGCGGCACGCCAGATGCGTTTGCCCGGCGGGATGGTGAGCTTCGTTCCGCGACCCGGCGGGCGCCACCGTCGAACGGCACGAGAACGGGCCGTGGCGGTCTGCGCGGCGACGCGCCTCTTCACCCTCGCCGAGTCGCTCGGCAGCGTCGAGTCGCTCATCGAGGTGCCGGCCGTGATGACGCATGCCTCGGTGGCCGGCTCGCCGCTCGAGGTCCCGGAGGCGCTCGTCCGCCTGTCGTGCGGCATCGAGGCGGCGACCGATCTCATTGCCGACATCGGCCACGCCCTGGACGACGCCTGATGCCCGATCCAGCCGGCCGGCTCCGGATTGGCGTCATCGGCTGCGGCGACGTCGCCTATCGGCGCTACCTCCCGGCCCTGGTATCGCTCGCCGACCGGGTCGAGCTCATCGCCTGTTGCGATGCGGACGGCGACAAGGCCATCAGCGCGGCCGACGCCGTTCGCGGGACGTGGCCCGACGTCCGGGCCTTCAACGGTCTCGCCGAGCTCCTCCGCGACCGCCGGTTGGACGCGGCGTTCAACATCACGCCCGCACCGACCCACGCCGCCATCAGTGCCGCGTGCCTGGAGGCGGGCGTTCACGTCTACTCGGAGAAGCCCCTGGCGGGCTCCCTCGCCGACGCCGACCGGCTCATCGCCATCGCCAGGGAGCGCCACCTGCTGCTCCTATGCGCGCCGGCCGTCGCTGCCACCCGGCAGACGCGCTGGCTGGCGGACATCGTCGCCTCCGGCCGTCTCGGCCGGCTCAGCCTGGCGGTGGCCCATCACGCCGATACCGGACCGGCAACGTGGCGGGAATACACCGGCGACCCGACCGTCTTCTATGGTTCAGGCGTGGGCCCGGTCTTCGACCATGGCGTCTATCGACTGCACGCGATGACGACGCTGATGGGTCCGGTCAGGCGGGTCCAGGCGATGGGCGCCATCGGCAACGACAGCCGGATCGTTCGAGCCGGGCCGCTGGCCGGGCAGACGATCGCGGTGACGTCCCCCGACCACGTCCTCATCAACATGGAGTTCGCGAGCGGGGCGCTCGGGCAGCTCCTCGCGAGCTTCGGGGCCGCGGCGACGCAGGCTCCCTGGCTGGAGCTCCATTTCCGGCACGGGACGGTCAGCTTCGCCGGCGAGTCGAGCGACCGAGACGCAGCGGCCAGCATCTACTTCGATGACGACAGCCCGCTCGGCCTCGAGGGCTGGGTGCACGGACTCAGGCCGCCACCGCCCAGCGACGAGCTCGGCGTCGTGGAAACTGGCGTGGCCCATTTCGTCGCCTGCCTGCGCGGCCAGGAGACGCCGATTCTCACGGCGGAGCACGCCCGGCACGTCCTGGACATCATCCTCAAGGCCTACGAGTCGATCCGCGACGGCCAGTCTCACGAAACGGAGACCGCGTTCGACGCCTGATTCCCGTCGCCTGGGGCGACCCGAGCCGTTCGCCTGCGCGGCCAGGCGCCGGCCGGCCGGGAAGCGTATGCTCGGGGCGAGTCGCGGCATGGAGATATTGCTTTCGGTCGCCTTGCTCGCGCTGTTCATCGTCGGGGTCGAGCTGACCTCGATGGGCTGGACCGATGGCGGCCTCGCGGACCGCCTGACCGGGCTCTTCAGCAGCCGCATGGACATGGCGTGGCCGTCCGGCGTCCAGGAAGATGACGACCATCGCTGGCCGGCGCGGGTCGACACGGACCCCGGCATCGCGAGATCGTGGCATGTCGACTCCGCCGAGCTGGTGGAGGGCGGCGTTCGTCCCGTCCCGGTGTGCCGGGTTCGCCGAACCCGCTGATTCGGAGGCCCGCGCATGGGCTACGATCCGATCTGGTCAACGGAAGGCCGACGGCGAGACGCGGGGGTGACGGCGGCCCTCAATGATCGGCGTCCGTCAGGCGCGCACCGGATCGGAGGACCGTAGGGACATGACGATCGAGCGAGAACCCGAGCTGCCGGAGCTGCCCGAGCAGCCGGAGCTCCCGGAGTTCCCCGAGCTGCCCGAGCAACCGGAGCAGCCCGAGCTCCCGGAGTTCCCCGAGCTACCGGAGCTCCCGGAGCTGCCCGAGCTTCCAGAACAGCCGGAGCTGCCCGAATTCCCCGAGCTGCCCGAGCTGCCCGAGC
>Ga0137373_10004615_pt1 | contig 15055 bp, 14 predicted proteins | sample SagtaG_5_FD_104912 | JGI IMG/M metagenome (GOLD analysis project Ga0137373, IMG submission 104912) | Vadose zone soil microbial communities from Sagehorn Ranch, Mendocino, California, USA - Sage1_R_80_16 metaG | ecosystem: Environmental > Terrestrial > Soil > Vadose zone | place: USA...
CGCGTGTGGTGGTCAACTCTGGGAACCTGCTGCACCCAAACTGGCACCGGGTCTTCGATCGGGTGTTCACTCGTGGAGCTGCTGGGCCAGGTAGTTGGCCTCGCCGACACCGTGTATCAGGGAGAGTTGGGTCTCCAGCCAATCGACGTGCCCTTCCTCATCAGGAAGCCGACCGGCCAGGAACTCCCGCGTGGCCTGATCATGCACGTCTAGGGCGGTGGCGATGCCCTCCTGAAGGAGCTTCAACGCTTGCCTCTCGGTCTCCAGCGCGGACCGCAGCTGCTCTGGAACTGTCCCACCGATGGTCACGGGGGAGGGGCCGCTCCATCCGTGGCGTCCCGTCGAGGAAGAGGATTCGCTCGATGATCTCCTCCGCATCCTTCATTTCTTGGAGCGAGATCTGCCGGAACTGCTCGGCGAGGCGATCGTAGCCCCAGTTCTGGCACATCTTCGAATGGGACCAGGTACTGGTTGATCGCGGCCAGCTCGACGCTGAGGAGATCGTTCAGCCGCTCGATCACATCCTCGTTTCCTTTCATGACTCGACCCCTTCTCCGACCAGGCGACAAATGGAGTCCGGCGGGCCCACATACGGCTTGAGAAGGCGGCGAGATTCTCCACGGCCAGGCGTCTTGTCGCGATCTCGGCCTGCGACTCGCCCCCTTTCCGGACGTTCGGCCAGCCCTTCGATGGCAACCGACCGGAGCATCACTGCCAGAAGGAGCTCGAGGGACCGGGCGAGAGCGGCTCCATCGGCTTGGGCGCGTTGAATGGTAGCGGATGACGAGCTATGCGAGGTCAGCAGGGCCATCTTGAGGATCAGCCAGGCCCTCTGCGCGACGGAACGCTGAAACCGCTGCCCCGGCCAAGAGGTCGGGTGTACCTACGTTCTCGGTTCGATCGGTGCGGCGCGCCAGTCGTAGACGCTCGTGTAGTTGACCACCGCGCGCATGTAGTTCGAACGCTCGAACGCGACGGGGTCGGCGCACGCGGCCTGGCTCACGCTGCCCTTGGCCTGCTCCACCGACTCGTACTCGTGCTCGTCGAGCCAGGTTCGGATGCCGTCCAGCACGGTGGTCACGTGCTCCGGCCCGTGCTTGAACAAGGCCGACGCCATCATCGTCACGTCAGCTCCGGCCAGGATGAGCTTCACCGCATCCTCCCACGTGTGCACGCCCGTGGTCGCTGCAAGGGACGTGTCCACCCTCCCGCGCAGGATCGCGACCCAGCGCAGCGGCAGCCGGAGCTCCTCCGAGGTCGAGAGGTGCAGCGTGGGGTCGACGTCCAGGGTCGCGAGGTCGATGTCGGGCTGGAGGAACCGATTGAACAGCACGAGCCCGTCGGCCCCCGCCTCGACCAGCCTCCGGGCTATGTTCGCCATCGAGCTGAAGAACGGACCGACTTTGACCGCCAGTGGGATCTCCACCGAGGACCGTACGGCCGCCACGAGGTCGATGTACAGCTGTTCGACCTCCGACGACGTCAGGTTCGGGTCGGCCGCCACGAAGTAGACGTTCAGCTCCAGGGCGTCGGCCCCCGCGTCCTCGATCAGCCTGGCGTGGCGGACCCAGCCGCCCGGCGATGAGCCGTTCAGGGAGCCAATCACTGGAATCTCCAGCTCCCGCTTCGTGAGCTCCAGGTGCCTGAGGTATGCCTCGGGCCCGATGTTGTAGTCCTCGAGCTCGGGGAGGTAGGTCAGCGCCTCGGCGAAGCTCTCGGTCCCCCGCTCAAGCACGAGGTGGATCTCCAGCCCCTCGCGCTCGATCTGCTCCTCGAACAGTGACTGCATCACCACCGCTGACGCTCCGGCGTCCTGCAGTCGCCTCAGCGTGTCGATCCGGGACGAGAGCGTCGAGGCCGACGGCACCACGGGGTTCGCCAGCTCCATCCCCAGGTAGCGGGTTCTCAGGTCGGCGCTCATGGTTCAACCTCCTCCTCTTCGGCGGGCGGCTCGGCCCTGCCCTCGTGGTCCTCCAGGTGGCCGGGAGGGTGACGCTCCACGCCGGCGAGCTGCTCGTAGAAGTGCCATCGCTCCTCGGCGTCCGCCTGGGCCAACCTCTGGAGCTCAGCATGCTCCCGGGGCCGGGATCGCGCGAGCATGGCGAACCGCGCCTCTTTGGCCTGAAAGTCCCTCACCGGCATGCTAGGCCGCCTGCTATCGAGCTGGAACGGCCGATCGCCATCCTTCTCATGCCGCGGGTCATACCGATAGAGCGGCCAGAACCCCGACTTCACGGCGTCACCCTGGTGCGTCATCGACGTGGACATGTCGATGCCGTGCTCGATGCACGTGCTGTACGCGATGACCACGGAGGGCCCGTGCCAGGACTCGGCCTCTGCGAGCGCCTTGACGGTCTGTGCGTTGTCGGCTCCCATGGCCACCTGCCCCACGTAGACGTTGCCGTACGCGGCCGCGATCATCCCCAGGTCCTTCCGCCCGACGGCCTTGCCGCCGGTGGCGAACTTGGCGACGGCGCCCCGGGGAGTGGCCTTCGACGCCTGCCCTCCGGTGTTCGAGTACACCTGCGTGTCCAGGACCAAGATGTTGACGTCGCGCCCGGTGGCCAGGACGTGGTCCAGGCCGCCGAACCCGATGTCGTAGGCCCAGCCGTCGCCGCCCACGATCCACACGCTCTTTCGGACGAGCGCATCCGCCAGCGAGAGCAGTTCCCGGGCCGCGTACGACTCGAGCGGTTCCAGGCGCCGCTTCAGATCGGCCACTCGCTTCCGCTGGTCGTGGATGCCGGCCTCGGTGGACTGGTCGGCCGAACGGAGCTCGTCGGCCAAGTCCGGCCCCGCCTCCGAGGCCAGCTCCGTGAGCAGCTCGCGCGCGTGGGCGGCCTGGTGGTCGATGGCGAGGCGCATCCCCAGCCCGAACTCGGCGTTGTCCTCGAACAGCGAGTTCGACCAGGCCGGGCCGCGCCCGTCCCGCCCGACGCTCCACGGCGTCGTGGGGAGGTTCCCGCCGTAGATCGACGAGCATCCGGTGGCGTTCGCTATCAGGATCCGGTCCCCGAACATCTGCGACAGAAGCTTCAGGTACGGGGTCTCGCCACACCCTGCGCAGGCTCCCGAGAATTCGAACAACGGCTCGAGCATCTGCGAGCCCTTGATCGAAGCCACCTTGACGTCTCGCTTGTCGGGCGGCGCGATCCCCTGGAAGAACGCGAAGTTGGCCCGCTCCGCCTCGAGGTGCTCGGCTTTGGGTTCCATGTTGATGGACCTGTGCCTGACCTCCTCCTTGCTCTTGGCCGGGCAGACGTCCACGCACACGCCGCAGCCCGTGCAATCGTCGGGCGCGACCTGGATGGTCATCCACAGGCCCGGGTTCTCCCGGTCGCGCCACTCCTTGTGTTGGAACGATCCCGGCGCTTGATCGGCCACGATGGGCTCGAACACCTTCATCAGGATGGCCGCGTGGGGGCACACCAGGGAACACTTGGCGCAGTCGATGCAGATGAAGGGGTCCCAGATGGGGATCTCGTGGGCGATGGACCGCTTCTCCCACTTCGCCGTGCCGGTGGGGAACGCGCCGCCCACCGGGAGCGCCGAGACGGGCAGGAGGTCCCCCTGGCCGGCGATCATCTTCGCGTGACCCGTTGAAGGAAGTCGGGGGCCTCGGGCGAGACGGGGGGGAGCCGGTGGAGCTCGCCGGCCACGGTCTCGGGAACGTTCACCTCGTGCAGGCCCTCCAGGGCCTTGTCCACAGCCGCGTAGTTCATCTCCAGGACCGCCTTGCCTCGCTTGCCGTAGCTCTTCTCGATGGCCTGCTTGATGCGGGCGATGGCCTCCTCCTGGTCCAGGATCCCCGCCAGGGCGAAGAAGCACGTCTGGAGGACCGTGTTGATGCGCGCTCCAAGGCCAACCTCGTTCGCCACGTTCTGGGCGTCGACCACGAAGAACCGAAGGCCCTTGTCGATGACCTGGCACTGCGTCTCGACCGGCAGGCGCTCCCAGACCTCGTCGGGTCCGTACGGGCTGTTCAGCAGGAACGTGGCCCCCCGCCCGGCCACCTCCAGGACGTCCATCCGCTCCAGGAAGTGGAACTGGTGGCAGGCCACGAAATCGGCCCGCCTGACGAGATACGTGGACCGGATCGGGCGGGGCCCGAAGCGGAGGTGCGAGACCGTCAGAGCCCCGGCCTTCTTCGAGTCGTAGACGAAGTACCCCTGGGCGAACAGGTCGGTCGCGTCGCCGATGATCTTGACCGAGCTCTTGTTCGCGCTCACGGTCCCGTCGGGCGCCCAGGCCGTAGAACACGGCCCGCACCACGTCCTCCGGCTCGGTGGAGAACGACCGGTCGACTTCCAAGCTGGTATGGCTCACGTCGTCGTAGATGCCCACCGTGAAGTGGTTCTTCGGCTCGGGCTTGGCCAGCTCGTCGAATACGGTCTTGGCCATCGATGGATCGAACTCCTTGGACGACAGGCCGTACCGGCCCCCGATGACCCTGGGCATGGCGGGGAACCTCCCGGCGGCCACCTCTTCGGTCAGGGCCGTCACGACGTCCTGGTACAGCGGCTCGCCGGGGGCACCGGGCTCCTTGGTCCGGTCGAGCACCGCCAGGGCCTTCAGTGTGCGTGGGAGCGCCGCCGCGAAGGCCTGAGCGGAGAAGGGCCGGAACAGCCGGACCTCCAGGACCCCGACCTTCTCGCCGGCGGCCGTCAGGCGCTCGATCGTCTCCTGCACGGCTCCGACTCCCGAGCCCATCTGAACGATCACGCGCTCGGCCTCCGGATGCCCGGAGTAGTCGAACAGGTGATAGCTGCAGCCCGGTGAGCTCACCGTAGCGGTCCATCGTCCACTGCACGACCGCAGGGGTGATGGCGTAGAAGGGGTTCGCCGCCTCTCGGGCCTGGAAGAACACGTCGGGGTTCTGGGCAGACCCCCGCAACACGGGGTGGTCGGGAGATAGGGCCCGCTCCCGATGGGCCCTGACCAGGTGGTCGTCGATCATGGTCCGGAGCACGTGGTCGTCCACTGGCTCGATGACGTTGATCTCGTGCGAGGTGCGGAACCCATCGAAGAAGTGCAGGAACGGGACTCGGGCTTCCAACGTGGAGGCGTGCGCGACGACCGCCAGGTCCTGGGCCGCCTGCACCGAGGAGGAGGCCAGCATGGCCCAGCCTGTGGACCGGGCCGCCATCACGTCGCTGTGGTCCCCGAAGATCGACAGGGCGTGCGTGGCGACGGCGCGGGACGCCCGGTGTAATGCCGTGGAGGTCAGCTCCCCGGCAATCTTGTACATGTTCGGGATCAGTAGTACGCGGCCCTGCGACGCCGTAAACGTCGTGCACAAGGCCCCGGCCTGGAGGCCGCCGTGGACCGCGCCGGCGGCCCCGCCCTCGCTCTGCATCTCGACAACCTCGGGGACGGCCCCCCACAGGTTGGGCCTGCCCGCGGTCGACCAACCATCCGCGAGCTCGCCCATGGGTGATGATGGCGTGATCGGGTAGATGGCGATGACCTCGCTTGCCGCATGGGCGATCCTGGCCGCCGCCTCGTTCCCGTCGACCGTGATGTGCCGCTTCGCCACGCGCCCGCTCATCCTTCGCGGTCCTCCGGCGTTTGTCGAGCGCCTACGCGACGCCGACCTCGACCCCCTCCGGCGCGGCGATGTCGAGCTCATGCCGCCGCTGGCCGTCGCCGAGCGGGCTGACATCCTGCGTGATGCGATCGACGAGCACGCACGTGAGCACAACCGTTGGTCGGGGCAGATGATCGCCGATGAGGTCGGCCACTGCCTCGTCTACGTCTCCTGGGATGCGGTACTGATTCGGCCGCTGATTCCACCGACCAGCGAGCATGCCGCATTCGCGGACGCCGAGCAGCGCATCTACATGTCGGCGACGCTCGGCGCAGGCGGCGAGCTCGAGCGGTCGTTCGGGGTGACGAAGATCCACCGACTGCCGGTGCCAGCCGGCTGGGACGAACATGGCTCGGGCCGTCGCTTCTTCCTGTTCCCCGCGGCTGTGCAGGACCCGGACGAGGTCGATGCCGTCGTCGCCAGTGCGATGGAGCGTGCCGGTAAGGCGCTCGTCCTCGCGCCCTCGCGGCGCGAGCTCGACTCGTTCGCGGCCTCGGCCGTGCCGGAGACCATTCCGCAGATCCGCAGCGGTGACGCCGAGCGCGACCTTGCGACGTTCATGGAGGCCAAGCGCGGCGCCGTGTTGCTCGCCAACCGCTACGACGGCATTGATCTGCCCGATGACTTTTGCCGCCTGGTCGTCCTGACAGGGCTCCCGGCGGCGACCCACTTGCAGGAGCGCTTCCTTCACGACACCCTCGGAGCGCGGCGCGTCCTCGCCGAACGGATCCGCACCCGCGTGGTGCAAGGCGCCGGTCGCTGCACTCGTAACGCGCAGGACTACGCCGCCGTGATTGTCCGGGGCTCGCGCCTGAGCGACTTCTGCGCCCGCGACGAGACGCTGCGGGCAATGCACCCGGAGCTCCAGGCAGAGTTCCGATTCGGTCTCGACAACTCGGAGCGGGCGGACGTCGACCTGCTCGAGCTACTCGACGCCTTCCTGAAGCAGGACAGCGACTGGCTTGACGCAGACGGCGACATCCGCGCCCGCGCCGCCGAGGCGTCGCGAGAGCAGCTGGCTATGGTCGACGAGCTGGCCCAGGCCGCGCCCTTCGAGGTGGAGTGCTGGCGCGCCGTCTGGCGTGGGGAAATCCGCCGCGCGATTGAGCTCGCCCAGCAGGTGACTGACCGCCTCGGCGGCGCCAGCGAGCTGCGCCCCTATCGCTCCCTCTGGCTCTACCTGGCTGCGTCGTGGGCTGCCGAGCTTGCCGCTGAGAGTGGCAGTCAGGCTGAGGGGGATTGGGCGCGAGCGTTGAGAGATGACGCCGAGAGTACGGCCCGGATGCTTAGGTGGCGGCCGCGGATCGAGCCGACGTCTCCGCCGCCTCCAGCTGCGGCCGAGTTCGACGAGCGAGCCGAGCGCGCCGCAGAGAAGCTGAGGCGGCTTGGCATCCGGGGCCTGGGCTTCGAGCACAAGCTGGCGGAGATCGAACGGCAGCTGGGACAGGACGAGGCGACACAATTCGAGCTCGGTTTAAAGGAGCTCGGCGAGCTCCTCGGCTTCGAGGCCGAGCGGCCGAACGGCACAGCGCCACCAGACGGCGCCTGGCGAGACGGGCAGCGGCTGTGGCTACTTTTCGAGGCCAAGACGGAGGAGCGGCCGGAGAATCCGGTCTCCGTCACGGAGGCCCGGCAAGCTGCGTCGCACCACGACTGGATCAAGGCGCAGCTTGGCTGGGAAGAGCCTGAGCGCTCACTAACTGCGCTCGTTTCCTACAAGACGGAAGTCGACCCCGCAGCGGCCGCTGTCAGCCGCGACGTCGTACTCGTTGGGCCACGGGTAATCCGCGAGTTCGGCGGCCGTGCGAGCGCGCTCCATCGCGAGATCCGATCGCGGGCGCGCGGCCTGTCGGACGAGCAGTTGGCGGCAGCGATCGCCGAGGAGTTTCGCCGTCGACGGCTGCGTTCCGAGGATCTCATCGACGCGCTCAACCGACGGCGCGTCAGCGAGCGCTGAGCCGGATACGCGCGACGGCGACTGAAGCAGGGATGCAGGCTAACTGTTGATTGGACCAACTTGCCACCGGCCGCAGTCCGTCGGACTCTGTGTCCTTGAGTGCGGACGACCCCGATCGAATACGCGGTCCCGGTCTAGGGTCGGCGCGCGGCGTCTCCACCCCGCGCCATCTGGCTCACCCGGCGCTCGGGTGTGAGACTTGCGTCGGACAGGTCCGCTACATTCCGAAGACCATGGCGAACAGCGCAACGCCGCACAGGCCTCCTGGATGTCCGCCTGCAACCGCCGCGCCTCCAGACGGCACGTTCTTCCGACTCGTGAGTGGGAAGCTGAGGGTCGGCGAGGCTCCAGGGGACGGTGAGTGGGTCCTACCCGTGAGCAAGCCGAAGGGGGAGTGTGCCGGTGCAACGGATAGGTGCGACTGCCATGCGCACTCCGTGTTCGCGGATGTCGATGACCTTCGCCGAGCCCGTACCTGGTCTCAGTGGGTTCGCTCTAAGGCGATAGCTTCCTTGCAGCTTCGGTCCGACATGGGGCTCATCGAAGCAAGCCCGAGTGACATCGGAGACAGCCACAACGACTGGTGGCCTATCAACGGCGATCCGCCTGAAGCTCTCGTTGTCGAGGAGGCGCAGGCATGACGCTAATTCCTCCTCATGATCCACTCCTCGGTGCGCTGTCGATGGACGAGGTGTACTTCGATCATGAGGGGCCACGGCTCTTCTCCGCGACAAGTCGCTCGGGACGCAGGTTCCTCGCGGTGGCAGTCGATGAAGACGAATCATCGGAGACATATCTCTACCTGCCCGTTTCCGACGCGAGGTTCGGCGAGATACGTAGCGGGGCACTTGACCTTCGCACTGCTTTCCGCGAGCCAGAGGACGGCTCGTTGTTCGTCGTCGTTGCTGACTACGAACAGCCGTCGCGGAACCGGGTAAGCGTGGTTTCGCCCGACGAGGTGGCCGAGGACTGGCTTCCACTTGAGGGGTCACGGTTGCAGGCGTCCACCGCGACTCGACCAGTCATCACTGCCGAGGCACTCTCTCTGGAAGCGTCGCAGCGCGGACGCGCCATGTTGGCAGTCGAGCTCGATCCGGCAGACATCTATCGGACCGAGTATCCCCTTCGATCGCTAGCCCGCATCTCTCGGGGCATCCAAGATGCCGTGGATGCGCTCGCCCAGGAGGCTGCCGGGCGTGCGACGGCTCGAGGCGCCATCCCTGAGTCAATCCTCCAGGAAGCCGAGCTGGCATTCGTTGAGAGCCGGGCGGCTTCCTTCGTGCTTGTCCTTGCTCCTACCTCACCGCCCCGGCTGTTCGAGGCTTCCCTGCTAGTCGACGCTTCAGCGCGCATGACAGAACTCATAGAAGCTGGTCATGATCCCGAGAGTCTCAGTCGTTTGTTAGCGGGATCTGGACCGAGGGCTCGCGCCAAGTACCGAGCATTCCTTGAAGCGCTTCAAGACGATGATTCCGGCGCTTCGTTCTGGTTCGCTGAGCCGAATACCCCGCCTCGGACGGCGACTCTCAGGCGCGAGGAGGTTCGCGGCAGCCTTGAGCTTCTGCGCTCAACGACAACAGAAGTCCGGGAGATTGAGCTCAGCCGAGCGTCAATCATCGCTGTGCATCTCCGCCGCGGGACGTTCGAGCTCTTCGATCATGCCTTGGGGAGGCGATACGCGGGCTACATGGAGCCTGATGCTCGCCTTGAGATTGCTGGATTGCCTACGGGGGACCAGTACTTCTATCGAGCGACTCTGCTGGCAGAGGAGCAGTACTCGGAGACAACGGACGAGGTCTTTACCGAGCACAGGCTTCGCTCCATTTCGGAGCGCACTGAGACAGGCAACCCCTAGGCTGCGCTCGGCCATCATGAGCACACGCACTGCTGGCGCCCGTGTCCGCCGCCTTCCTGTCGGGCTCCGCGCAGCCACCTCGATCCGATCGAGGATTCGCATGGAGCTGCTCGGTGAGAAGGACCGCCTCGGCGGCCTCGGGTGAGTGGCCGTGTCGGGATCTCCCAACGGGCGTGACGGTGGGGAGTGCATCCACCCTCCACACGCGCGCCCCTTCGCGCACTCCCTACGCTCGATCCGGTGCGGGATATTTGCGGGATATCCGGGGTTTGAGTCGCGGTTCAACGAGCGGATCGATCCAGGACTAGTGCCCTGACCTGGGGTTTTCCGTTCGTAGGCCCAGCAGCACAGAATCCGAACCGGGATGTGCTCATCGAGGGACCCAGAATCGAGCTCAAACGACGTGGCGGTCGCTGAACCGAACGGGGCCCTTGCGCAGATTCGGGCCCCCGGGGGGAGTCGGACCAGACCTCCGACGTTTGGTTCGGCTTCGGCAAAGGCTGTGGCTGCGACTGAAGCGTTCGGACTGACTCGCCCACAGGACCTAGAATCGCGCCACACTGGCTCCATCACAGTGCCATCAGGCGCGATGGAGTTTACGCAGAGGCGTAGGAGCGCAAGGGCCGCCGAGTTGGAGAGGAGATTCCATGTCCATCGAAGAGAACAAAGGTATCGTGCGTCGTTTCGCCGAGGAGATCCTCAACGAGAAGAAGTTGGATCGGGCGGATCAGATCATGGCCCAGGACTACATCGACCACGCGGCCATACCCGGGCAGGGGCCAGGGTTGGAAGAGGCCAAGCAGACGAAATGGGCGATGTGGGTCGCCGCCGTTCCCGGGCTGCGTGTTCACACCGACGACATATTCGCGGAGGGGGACCGGGTGGCGGTGCGCTGGACGGCCGAGGGTACGCACGACGGGGAACTGATGGGCGTCCCCCCCACTGGGAAGTGGTTCCAGTTCACTGGGCTGAGCATCTTCCGCGTCACCGAGGGGAAGATCGCGGAGCAGTGGGAGGGGTGGGACAAGCTGGACCTGATGGGCCAGCTCGGCGTTGTGCCAACGCCAAGTCAGGAGTAACCCTGAGCCTAGACAAGGTCTTAACACGACGCGCAGCTTGATCTTTTGGGGGTACTTCAGGGAAAGGCGGGGTACGTCATGTCCACCGAACAGAACAAGAAGCTCGTCCTGCGCTGGATCGAGGAGGCGTGGGAGAAGAAGAACCTGGACGTCATCGATGAGCTGCACGCGCCCGACTACGTGGGCCATATCGTCGGTACCCCTGGACCGGTTCGAGGGCGCGAGGCATTCAAACAGCTACTCGCCACCTACTTCGCCGCCTTCGATCTTCACCGCACGAACGAGTTCCTCATCGCAGAGGGCGACAAGGTGGTGGCCTACGACTCCTACCGCGTCAGGCACACAGGTGAGTTCGCTGGTATCCCGCCAACGGGTAAGGAGCTGAGCATTACCGGCATCGACATCTACCGGATCGTGGGCGGCAAGATCGTGGAACAGTGGTTCGAAGCGGACCTCACGGGCATGTTGCAGCAACTGCGATAGGTTTCGGCACGTCCATGGTTCCGCATCCTCTCGGTCGGTCGCCGCCTCAAGAGGGATAGCACCAACACATGTCGGTGTGGAGAAGCGGGCAACTTAGGCGGTGACGCCTGGCGACCGCTAGCAGTGTTTCGGCACGGAAGGGACGTCGGACGAAAGATGGCGTTTCGCGCCGGAAGCGACATCTCAGCCCGGGATTGTCGCGAGGAGTAGCCTTGGGGTCGATGGTTCCAACGACGGGCTCCTATGCCTGTTCTGTGGTCGGGTCAGAGAAGGCAGAGTCGCTGGACCTACACCGGACATCTACATCTGCCCGGACTGCATCCGACTCGTGCCGAGATTCTGGACGAGCAGGACGCGCCTATGGAGCCCAGCGTGACTTGACCAACACCACATCCGCGTTCTGAGTGTCGGTTCGTAAGGGAAACGGCCACGAGAGCTACCCAAGGACAGGAGACGGCGGTGACAGACCGAATGCGAGTGAGATCAGCGCGACTGCTTCAGTTCGCTCGCTGCCCAACGCCAGATCACTACCACAGCAACCACGGCAAACGTTGCGGAGAAGAGTTCGAATGCCGCCAGTGCTTCCTTCGGGGGATGTCCAACCGCTCCCCAAAGGGAGAATCCGCCGAATACGACCGAGCAGAAAAACCAAGAGATGCGGCGTGGATGGCTTTCGAGCGGCCAGCGAAACAGACGGGGGAAGTTCAGCCGATAGCCTTGCCGGTCGGTTTCGTATTCAGCACGACTTAGGTGCGCCTGCCAGACTCGGGGTGCGACGAGGACCGTCACGGCATAGAGAAGTACCACGAGCCCCCAGCCTGCTGAAAGCCAATCGAGCATCTCATCGAAGACTACCCGCGGTCACGGCCCGGATGGTTGAGCGTACGCTATGCGGGTGGCGGGCCTCCTCTCTGTCTCTAGAGAGTGTCGCTTACCGCTGGAAGGAAGGATTCGCGACTCCTACACGTTTCGGCTGCGCCGCTCTTTGAATCTAGGTATGGCGAGCGTGGGAAACTCACGGGGCGAGCTCGGCATCCGCGGGGACCTGGCGGTGGGCGCTTCAGTGGCGTCGTTCGAGGAGTTCTTCAGGGCTGAGCAGCTGCGTCTCCATCAGGTGCTGTTCGCGATCACCGGAAGCCGAGGATATCGGGCGAGCGCTTCATAGGAATCAATCATGGTCTTCCTCCCAGCCTAAGCCACCCATGTAGGTAGGGGGCTACAGAAGTATCTACGGACGGCCCATGAGCGAGCCGTCCTTCCCGAAGTACTTGCTCCAGCCACCATCGGCGCCCGCACTGGCACTCGAAGTCCAACTCCCGTCCGATCAGGTCCGCCGTGGAAGGCGGCTCACAGACGTGGGGGTCTAAGAGGATCGGCGTCATGTTGGAGAAGGCTCCTCCTGGGCCACCGAGGCTATCGGCAGAGCAGTATCTAAGCGACGAACGCACTTGCCGCTATGGCGCGAGAGAGACCCAGAGGCGTAGGCTCCAACGGAGCGCACAGGGGGAACTGACGGAACCGCAGGCGAGCATGGGGGATCCGCCGAGCCAAGAAAAGAGAAGCCCGATGGGTGAGTCGCAAGAGAGGGTCCTCAACCTTCGCCCGGTCTTCGGGCTGGAGGCAACCGTCACCACCCCCTCGGCGGCCACCGACGGCGCCTACGTCGAGATGGATATCGTGCTCAAGCCGAGAGGCCACACAAACATCCACTACCACCCTGAGCAGGAGGAGACCTACGAGGTTCTCAACGGCACGCTGGAGGTCTTCCGTGATGGTGACTGGCATAAGGTGCCAGCAGGAGAGTCGCTGGCGGTGCCCCGTGGGGCGGTTCATGCGTTTCGGAACGCGACTGAGACGCCGGCCCGGTTCCTAAACGTGCATCGGCCCGCCCTCACCTTCCAGGAATTCCTGGAGACCCTGGACCGCTTGATCCGGGCCCGAAAGGTCAAGGGGCTCAAGGGACTCCGCTCGGGGATCTACGTCTCGATGGCTGCCGTCGAGCAGGGCACGGCCGTAAACACGAAGCCCCCGCAGATCTTGATTCGAGGGCTCGCCTTCATCGGTCGGCGCTTGGGCTTCACACTGGACTGAGTCCAAGCTGACCATACCCATGCGAACCCTTGGCGAGCTCGTCTTCAGTTTGCCGAGTTGTTCGTTACGCAATCTCCGTGTCACGGTTTTGTTCGGCAATCCGCCGTTCCGCATCGGTCAACTCTGAATCCTTTACGGTTGTGTCCCGTCATCTATGAAGGAGCCTGGTCCGTCAAGACATGAAGCCTGTGGGGTAAAGAAACTCGGTCGCGTGCCGTGAGCGGAGTCGTTTGTGTCGATCTGGTGCCGTCTCTTTCCACACCACATGCCGGATGTATGGCGCAAGGCGCCATCTGGCACCGACCGGCGGCGCGTCAGCGCGTTCGAGATCGATGCGAGGTGGTCCCTCGATCGCCGGACGGTCAGGCGGCTATGGCGGGGCCGCCTTGAGCGCGAGCTCCGTCACGTGGGGAAGCCGTCCTCAGGAATGCAGGTGGCCGTGGGTGCACGGCGGCGCTCTTCGGTACGGAGGGGTCGTCATGGATCGGTTCGTCCGTGCCTGGGTCCTCGCTCATCCCCCCGGGCCCCGACCGCAGGTCCTCCAGGCTGTCCTCCTCGGACGGGGCACCGGGGAGAGGAGGCCGTACGCCTGCAGTCTCAGGAACTGGGTCCACGTCGGCCCGATCCGCCGTGGCGCCGGACCGAGCCCGCTTTTTCGAAGCACCGTGGCGATGGTGGTGGCCGAGACATCGATCCCGAGCTTCAGTAGCTCCCCTCGGATCCTCAGGTAGCCCCACCGGGGGTTCTCCCGGCCCAACCGAAAGATCACGTGCTTGATTGAGGGATCGGGCGGAGGACGACCGGCCGGCGCGAGCAACGCCCGCTCCTTCTCTTCAGCAGGTCCCGGTGCCATCTCGAAAGCGTGTCCGGGCCGACCGGGAAGCTCCTCCACCGGTGCCCGGACAGGACACGAGCCGCCGCCGCGAGGAAGGCCCGATCCGCCGTGGTGTAAGAGGACTCGCCTGCCGCCTCGGCGGAGGACCTTGAGCTGGTGGTGGAGCACGACGGTCTCGAGATCCAGCTCATCGAGGCCGCAGCGGACGAGCAGGCGAAGCAGCCAGCACAGAAGCCGGTACCGGATGGACCAGAGCATCTGGGCAGTCTGATGACGGGTCGGCCGGCTTGCGAACGGCCAGGTCGGAGTGCCGATCGAGTTTCTTTACCCCACGGGGTCCTGGCCCACACCGCGTGTCCACAGTGAACGTGGGCATGAGACGAGCTTCGGCTCGCTGCGGCCGCCCAAGGGCCGTGGTGCAGTACCCACGGGTCTAGGACGGGGAGAGGCCCTGCCGGTGGGGTGGCAGGGCCTCTCGCTTTGAAGTAACTGTGTATGTATCGGCAGCGCCCCGATGCGGTTGAGCGATCCGCGATTTGCACCTCCGAAGACCTCGCCCCTGGCGGGCGTCGCCGAGGCCCGCCGACAGCGGGGGCAACGACAGCACCTCGCTCAACTTCACCGCCCCATGTGGCGATGGTAGGAGGGAGATGGGAGAACAGAAGGACCTTCAAGAGGACGAGGACCACTGCCACGTACAGGGCGAAGCCTCAGGCCCCATAAGCGACGACGTCCCGTGCCCTCTGCCAAGGCTGACACTCGAAGAGGAGCGGAACTTGATCAGCGGTCCGGCAAGACGCCCGAAGACCTCCTGGATGACCTGACGGAGAACACTGATCGTGTGGAGGAGCGCCCAGGCCGAGACCGTCGGTCGCATCCCGCGTGCCATTCATCTCGACGCGTCTCCTCGCAACGACCCGAACAGGCCAGTGGTTGAAGCGAGGCTCGCTACCGGACCGCCCCAACGGCTCGGCTACACTTCCTCGTGGTTCGGATCGCCTGCGTGCATGAAGGGGATGACCCTCCATCGAGACGCATCGCATCGTCGGCGGGCGCTACCGCCTCGGGGACGTGCTCGGACGGACTCTCATGTCCGAGATCCGCCGCGGCGATGACATCCTTCTGCAGCGACCGGTAGCGATCAAGCTTCTCCGCGATGATGGTGGTC
>Ga0137373_10004633_pt1 | contig 15032 bp, 16 predicted proteins | sample SagtaG_5_FD_104912 | JGI IMG/M metagenome (GOLD analysis project Ga0137373, IMG submission 104912) | Vadose zone soil microbial communities from Sagehorn Ranch, Mendocino, California, USA - Sage1_R_80_16 metaG | ecosystem: Environmental > Terrestrial > Soil > Vadose zone | place: USA...
AGGCGCCCGGATGGCAAGGCGCGAGGAGCGAGCATAGCGGGACTATGTGAGCGACGAGCAACGCCGCCAGCCGGGATGCATCGGTGGCCAGGATGGCGCAGTTATTCCCGGACAGGCCCTTAGGTTAGATGCGGCGCGAGCAGCGTGACGGCCGGCAGTGTGAGTGCCCCGTCCACAAGCATCTGCAGAATTGCGGGGAATCGCCGCGCGGCGCGAGCCGCCTCGATGCGGGAATACGCGGCGGTGACTCGCTGACAATGGACACGTCAGACGCAAGGCGCGCGCGGTTGGACGTTCCCGAGGGCGAAACTTTTTCGGCGTTCGGACCGAGAACATAGCTGACAGTTCAGGCCGACAACATGGGTAACAGATCTCGGGCGGGCGATCACAGTCGAGCTGGCGCGGAGCCCTGCGGGATTTCTTTCCATCCAAAAACTGGCGTCGAACGTGCACGGGTCGAACGAAAATGCACGCAGTCAGACCTGAGTCCGCAGCGTGCCTGTACAGAACACCATGAAAGATTGGCATTCAGAAGAGGAAATCAAAGCACAACTGCGGGAGTTGACCAAGGAAACGAGGAAGCTCCGGAACGGCCTCGACGCGCTGCTGCGACCCTCGAAGATGCTAGCGCCCCACGCGGTCGTTAACGATCGCGCGGCGCCAAAGCCGGAGCCGACGTCTCCCGACACTCCCCGCCGCCGGGCGGGCAAACAGAAGTGATCACATCGGCTCGTCGTGGCGCGAGCGCGCATAGGCGAGCCAATCGGTGCTGACCTCATCGAGCTTCGGCGGCGAAGCCTGCCTGACGTAACGCCGGCGAATCAGCGCGATCGCGCCAAGCATCGCCGCGGCAACGAACCAGAATCGCGACACAGTGACCCCCTCGAGAAGTTGTCGCAGCTCTGCTGTGCAAGATGAGTTCCGTTCGGACGTGCGGAGAAATGGCGATCATTGCTGACGCGGTTGTTTTCAGTCGAGTCGTGTGTGGAAAGATTTACGCAGGCTCCCGCTGTCGCCTCTCTTAATGACTACCTGACACTCGCATCGTGGCAGTCATCGGTAATGACGGGATCCGTGTTGTTCGCCAGCGGTCCTGAACCCTGCCGGCCAGGATGCGCGGGGATGAAGATCGGCACCACTGCCTGATTGTCCGTGTAGTCCGATTCAGGGAGCTGATGACAGGAGCCCTGCGTGTCGGTGTAGGGGCACGGCTCTCCGTTCGCCGCGGTGAACGGCGGGTTGACCGTGATGCGCAGCCTGTAATTTCCTTCCGGGATGACGGGCTGGCCGTCTCCGCCATCCAGAACGAAGTACTGGCCCGCGAGGGTGAACCGATATGTATCCGCCCAGCCCGCGCTGATGCCCTGATGCAGAAATGGCTGATGACCGACTATGGTTTTTCCGAACGCGGCGCTTCGACGTTCATGGGTCAGGCTCTCGAACACGAGATCGCGAACGTCGTCGACCCCAATTTCACCGTGGTTGCCAAGATGCGCAAAACACTCCTGCTGAGGCGGTGAACCTCTGCTTCATTGCCGCCCTGGCGCCACTGCTGACGGCGCCACATAGATCGTCACGGACGATCGCGCGTTCACCTCGCGGCCTGCGAGCACGCTCTCGTACGCGCCGAAGATCGCACCGGCGGCAAACAGTCTCGTCAGCGGCGCCTTCCCGCCGGCCAACCCCATCAGGCCAACTATCCCGGCGCCCAACGCTCCGCCGACGAGTGCGTCGCGGCGGACTGTATCGCGGCAGCCGGGCGTCAGGTCGACCCAGACGACCGATTCAGCGGGAATCTCCACTTCGCCTGCCCTGGAGATGATGCGCACGAACGCGTTCGTGGCCGCCATGAAGTTCCCGAGCGTGAGGCGCCCCCCGTTCGCGACCACGGCGATCTGTGCTCCCGGTGGCAGCATCATCACGTTATCCCATCGGCCGACGGTGTCCCGCGCAAGGCGCGGCTGCGGCTGACAGACGGCGCGCCGTGGGAAGGGCGGGCACACAGCCTGCGGCGCATTTGCGCCATAGACCGGCACGCAGGCCGCGCTGCCTATCGCGAATGGGATAATCATCAACAGCTTCTTCATCGCACCCTCCACCGTGAACATAGCCGTCCGGCGCGCGAGGAGTCGTGATGCGCCGCTGAAGAAGGCTGAAGAATGCTGACCGACGACGAGCTTGTCGATGGATTCGAAACGGGATCGCTGTCAGAGTTCCCGCACGCGTCGCACGTCCGGCTGACGCTGTTGTACCTGGCGCGGCACGGACGCGACGAAACGCTGCGGCGCCTGATGGAGGGGCTGCTCCGCTTCGCCACCGCAAAGGGTCACCCGGGGAAATTCCACGTGACGATGACGCGGGCCTGGGTGGATCTCCTCGACGCGTCCCGGCGTGCCAGGCCCGGGCTCTCACCTGCCGATCTGCTGACCGCCTGCCCGGAGCTGCTCGATCGGGACGCGCTGCACCGTTTCTATTCGCCCGAGCGGTTGAACAGCGCCGAAGCGCGCGAGCGCTGGGTGCCGCCCGACCGCGCGGGGATCCAGCGCATATAATCGCCGGATGGCCAGCGCCGATCCGATCACCGAGTTCCTCAACGCGGTCGAACGCGCACAGGCACACCAGGTCGACACCGCCCCGGCGGTCCTGGCGACCACCGACGCGCAGGGGCAGCCGTCGGCGCGCCTCGTGCTGCTGCGCGGGATCGATCAGCGCGGCTTCGTGTTCTTCACGAACTACAACAGCCGCAAGGGACGCGAGCTCGAGGCCAACCCGCGCGCGGCGCTGTGCATTCACTGGCCGACGCTCGACGAGCAGATCCGGATCGAAGGTCAGGTGGCGCGTGTCAGCGCCGGGGAATCCGACGCCTATTTCGCGGCGCGGCCGCGCGGCAGCCAGCTGGGCGCGTGGGCATCGGAGCAGAGCGAGATCCTGCCGTCGCGCGAGACGCTCGAGGAGCGCTACCGCGACACCGAACGCACGTTCGAAGGACGCGCCGTGGAGCGGCCGGCGTTCTGGGGCGGCTACCGGATCGCGCCGCATCGGATTGAATTCTGGTACGGACGGCCCGACCGGCTGCACGATCGCGTGCTGTACGTCCGCGACGGAACGGCGTGGCGGATCGAACGCCTGTATCCGTGACCTTCACGCGCGCGCTCGGCCCGTTTGACGCGACGATGGTCGTCATCGGCGGGATCATCGGCTCCGGCATTTTCATCAACCCCTACATCGTCGCGCAGCGCCTCGACAGCGCGCCGCTGGTGCTCGGCGCCTGGGCCGCGGGCGGAGCGATCGCGCTCGTCGGCGCGCTGGCGTACGCGGAGCTCGGCGCGGTCGCGCCGCGCGCAGGCGGGCAGTATGTCTACCTGCGCGACGCGTATCATCCGCTTGCCGGTTTCCTGTACGGGTGGGCACTCCTCGCGGTGATCGAAACCGGCGCCATCGCCGCGGTCGCGATCACGTTTGCGACCTACGCGCTGCGGCTGGCGGGTCATGCGAACGCTCCCCCGGTCCCACTCGCGATTGCCGCCCTGATCCTGCTGTCCGCGATTAACTACGTGGGGGTGAAACCTGGCAGCCGCGTGCTGAACGTGCTGGTCGTTCTGAAAGTCGCCGCGCTCGGGACGCTGATCGTCTCTGGCGCGTTTGCCGCGGGGCATCCCGGCTGGTGGACCAGCGCGCGGCCGTCGACGCAAGCGTCTGCGGGTACGATCGTCGCGTTCGGCGCCGCGCTCGTGCCGATCCTGTTCGCCTACGGCGGGTGGCAGAACGCGAACTACGTTGCGGAGGAAATCGAGAACCCGTGCCGCAATCTTCCCTTGAGCATCATCGCCGGCACGCTCGCGGTCGTTGTGATCTACAGCCTGGTGAACGTCGTCTACCTCCGCGCGATGGGGATCGAGGGACTCGCTGCGACGACCACGCCGGCCGCGGACGCGGCACGTCGGATGTTCGGCGCCGCCGGCGATCAGTTCGTGACGGCAGCGATTGCGATCTCGACGTTCGGCTTTCTCGACCTCGCGATCCTCGCACCGACCCGCGTGTACTATGCGATGGCCGCTGACGGGCTGTTCTTCCCCGCCCTGTCGCAGCTGCACCCGCGCTATCGGACGCCGGGCGTCGCGATCGTGCTGCAGACGCTATGGTCCTGCGTGCTTGCACTCAGCGGCACGTACGGCCAGCTCCTCAACTACGTCGTTTTCGCCGACTGGATTTTCTTCGGGATGACGGTGGCGACTGTGCTCGTCTTCCGCCGCACCCTTCCCATCGAGCAGCGGCCGCCGGACACGTTCCGGATGCGGGCTCATCCTATACTTCCAATCCTGTTCGCATTGACCGCCGCCTGCGTTGTGTCAAGTGTGGTCTGGGCCGACCCTCGGAGCGCTGGCCGCGGAGCGCTGCTGCTGGCGGCAGGAATTCCGGTGTTCTATTGGTTCAGGTCAAGCGGACAATGGCGACGGCGATCATGATTCCCCTGCGCGTTCGTGCTCTCTACCTCGAATGGGCGAAGACTCGCCCGGCAGCGAAATTCGATCTCGCGGGCAGCAACGTTCTCGCCTGCTCCATCAGCGATTTACCTGGCGCGGCGGACGCGCTCGCGCTCCAGGGCACGAACGATGATGGGTACGCGCCGCTCATCGAGGCGATCGCGCAGCGGTATAAGGTGAAACCAGAGCAGGTGACCACGGCGCAGGGAGCGTCCGGCGCCAACTTCCTGGTCTGCGCCGCGCTCCTCGAGCCGGGCGACGAGGTCCTCGTCGAAACGCCTGGCTACGATCCCCTATTCGCGGCGCCACGGCTGCTCGGCGCCCACGTGAATCATTTCGAGCGCGACTTCGCGGACGGCTTCGCGCTCGACCCGGATCGGATCCGCCGCGCGATGACGCCGCGTACGCGCCTCATCGTCCTCACGAGCCCGCACAATCCCAGCGGCGTGATTGCGAGCCGCGAGGCGCTGGAAGAGATCGGCTGGATGGCGCACGCCAACGACGCGCACGTCCTGCTCGACGAGGTGTATCTCGATGCGTCCGTGGCGTCCGCGCGCGGCCGTACCAAGCCGGACGGCACCTGCGCCGTGATGGGAAGCTCGTTCATCTGCACTAACAGCCTGACGAAATCCTACGGGTTGTCGGGGCTTCGGTGCGGCTGGATCATCTCGTCGCGCGATGTCGCCCGGCGCATCTGCCGCGCGCGCGACGTGGTGGACGGCACCGGATCGATCGTCGCGGAGCGCCTTGCCGTTCTCGCCTTCGAACATCTGGATCGGCTGCTGAAGCGTTCGACGGAGATCCTCGAAACGAACGGCGCGATCATCCGCGGGTTCCTCAGGTCACGCACGGAGCTGGACTGGATTGCCGCCGGCGGCACGATCGTCTTTCCGCGGCTGCGGGGGGTCGCCGATTCGAGCGCGTTCGCCGAGCGACTCCTGTTCGAGCGCGACACCGCGATCGTGCCGGGTCGTTTTTTCCAGGCCCCCGAACATTTCCGGATGGGATTCGGCGGCCAGACCGAGACGCTGCGGGCGGGACTGGACGCCATCGCCACCGCGCTCGACGCTAAGGCCTGGATTTAGCGTCTCCAAGATTCAGTTCGCGCAGAAAGTGCGGCGGCTTGCGCTGGTGCGTGGCCTGTTCGTACGCGTACGCGTATTGAATGAGCGTCGCCTCGCTCCATGCGCGGCCGATGAAGGACAAGCCAACCGGCAGCCCGCGGACGAATCCGGCAGGGACCGTGATGCTCGGGTACCCGGCGACCGCGGCTGGCGTCGAGCTCGCGCCCAGGAAATGATCGCCGTTGATCAAGTCGGTCGGCCACGCGGGGCTTCCCGTCGGCGCCACAATCGCGTCGAGGCGGAGACGCCCCATCACCGCATCGATGCCGAGCGTTCGCGCGCGCGTCCGGCACGTCGTCAGCGCCTTCCGATACGCCGGAGCCGTCAGCGATCGTTTCTTCTGCGCCATCAGCATGATTTCCTGTCCGAAGTACGGCATCTCCCGCTGTTCTTCCTTCTTGTTGAAGGCGATGACCTCCTCGAGCGAGTGGACGGGCGCGGTCGCGCCGCGCGACGCCAGGTACGCGTTGAGATCGGCCTTGAACTCGTAGAGCAGCACCTCGAGCTCGCAGTCGTCCAGCTTCGCGCCGGTGGGAATGTCGGCGGGATCGACGATGACCGCCCCCTGCGCCTTCAGATCCGCAATCGCCGCATCGATCACCTTGTCCGTTGCGGGGCTGTATCCGAAGTAACGCTTCCGCGCGACACCGATGCGCGCCCCCTTCAATCCGTCAACCTTCAGCGCGGATTTGTAGTCGCGCGACGATTTCCCGCGGCTGGCCGCGGTCGCCTTGTCGGCCGTATCCGTGCCCGCGATCGCGCCCAGCAGGATGGCGGCGTCGGCCACCGTGCGCGTCATTGGCCCCGCCGTGTCCTGCGTGTGTGAGATCGGAACGATACCGGTGCGGCTGACCAGCCCGATCGTCGGCTTGATGCCGACCAACCCATTCACGCCCGAGGGGCACACGATCGATCCGTCCGTCTCGGTGCCGATGCCGATGGCCGCGAGATTCGCCGCGACAGCCGTCCCGGTGCCCGAGCTCGATCCACACGGATTGCGATCGAGCGCATACGGGTTCTTCACCTGCCCGCCGCGGCCGCTCCAGCCGCTCGTCGATTTCGTCGATCGGAAGTTGGCCCACTCGCTGAGGTTCGTCTTTCCCAGAATGACTGCGCCTGCGTTGCGGAGGCGGGCCGCGACGAACGCGTCGTGCGGCGCACCGGCTCCCGCGAGCGCGAGCGATCCCGCGGTGGTCATCATGCGGTCGCCGGTGTTGATGTTGTCCTTGATGAGCACCGGGATCCCATGCAGCGGACCGCGCACGCGGCCGCTCCGCCGCTCGGCGTCGAGCGCGTCCGCGATCGTCAGCGCATCGGGATTCAACTCGATCACCGAGCGCAGCTCCGGTCCCTGTCGATCGATGGCAGTGATGCGGGCGAGGTAGAGCTCCACGAGACGGTGCGACGTATAGCGCCCGGACGCCATCGCGTCCTGCAGCTGCTGCACCGTCATCTCGTCGAGCTCAAATGGTGCGGAGGATGGCGCCTGCTGCGCGCGCGAGGCGGTCGCGGCGCAGCAGGCGATCGTGACAAGGAGAACGGGAAAACATCTGCGCGGCATGCGCAGATTGTATGCCGTCTACGCGCTCAAGCGGTCGACGATGGCGCGCCAGGTCCGTGCTGCGGGCGTTTCCTCGGCCGCGAGCGCCGCGCCGCACATCACCGCTCCGCCCGCGTCGGACCGGTGCGTCCACACCGCTTCGACCGGCAGGTGCAACCCGATGCCCGCGATCTCGATGTCGAACGCGTCCGGCAGCTTCCCTCCCTCCGGGACCTCGAGCCGCAGGCCGCCGTAACAGACGTCGACCACCGCGGCGGGGCGCCCGTTCGCGGTCACGCGGAAACCGCCGACGACGCGCTTGCGCGGCCAGCGCCGCTGACGGCGAACGTCGGCGAGACTGGCGGCGACCGTCTGGAGGAAGTTCGCCGGCTTGATGGGCTTGCGGACGAACTCCGCGCCGTACCGCCCTGCCTCCACCTCGATCATCGGCTCGTCGTAGCCGCTGATGATGATGATCCCCATCTCGGGCCGATCCCGGTGATTCTGGCGGACGAGGTGCAATCCATTGAAGCCTCGCAGCCGGATGTCCGTGATCAGCAGGTCGTAGGAATCGAGGGCGAGCAGGCGTTTGGCGGCGTCATAGGTCGTGGCGCCGGTGACGATGTATCCGGCGTCGCGAAGGACCTCGACGATCCCCGCGAGGGCGGAGTCGTCGTCGTCCAGGACGAGAATTCGAAAAGGTAATTTCATATTGCGGCCGGGAGCAGGCCACTATTGGCACCTTCTTGAAGGGCAAACGGGATGCCGCACTCCCGTGTGCGCAACCCTGCGCCAATTCGCACATCTGCACGAATGGGCACTCCGGACCCGCGCGGATCTGTAATCAGCAGGAAAAGAGTGAAATCGCGGCTAATGGACGACCGGGCGGCTCGGCGCGTTCGACGCGAGCACGCGTGTGATCAATGAATCGAGGCGCGCCTGCGGGATGTCGAAGGGGCCGGCGACCGCCGCGCCCATGGGGATTTCAATCGCGATCACGACACCACCATCGCTGGGCTCGACGATCCAGCTGAAGCCGCGGAGCGCGACGTACGCCTGATCGGATCCGGGGTTCTTGGCCTGGTCGATCGCGAGCAGCATGGACTTGAGCACATCCTGCACGTCGAGCTCGGTCCAGCCCGGCACCTCGTTGCCGTCGTGGCGGAGCCGGCGGACGATCGCCTCGTCGCGATCGCGGAGAACAATTTCGATATCGAACGTCATGACAGCTGCCTCGCCAGCGCTTCCGCGTCCGTGACCGGTTGCTGGCACGTGAAATCGCGGCACACGTATGCGGCCGCCGCGGCGCCGCGCGTTGTCATCGCGGCAGTGAACGGAAGCAGGCGTGCGACCGCGTCCTGGTGCGCGCCAGGCTCAACCGGGATAACGAGCGCGAACGGGAGATGATGACGCGCGAGCTCCTGTTTCAACGCCGACACATCCGATCCCACGATGACGACCTGTGAGTATCCCGCGTGCCATCCGGAAAGCACGCACATCATCATCGGGATCTGCCGGCCGGCCGCGCCGGCGCGGGGACCGAACCGGCCGAGCGTTCGCTCCACCTTCTCGCGCATCGAGTCATCGCCCGTCAGGTACGCCAGCTTGAGCGCGTTGAGCGCGGCAACTGAGCTTGCCGCGGGCTCCGCGCCGTCGTAATCCTCTTTCAACCGCAGCAGGACGGTGGGATCCTCCCCCGTCGTGCTGAACCAGCCCCCCTCCTTCGGATCCCAGAACTTTTCGTCCTGCTGCCGCTGGAGGGCGATCGCCCAGTCGAGCCATTCCGCGCCGCCCCCGGCCTGGAAGAGCTCGAGGAGGCCCCACACGAGGTACGCATAGTCCTCCGCGTATCCGGGGATTGTGGCCTCGCCGTCGCGGAACCGCCGGAGCAATCCCGCATCGGTCGACAACGTGCGCTTGATGAACGACGCGGCACGCCGCGCGGTTTCGAGGTAGTCACGCGCGCCCGGGCGCCCTTCGAGGACGCGCGCGGCGCGCGCGAACGCGGCAATCATCAACCCGTTCCATGCGGTCAGGATCTTGTCATCGAGGTGCGGGCGTGGACGCGTTGCGCGTGCGGCGAACAATCGATCGCGGATCCGACCAAGGGCGGCCATCACGTCGCCGGGTGTGCATCCGCCGCGCGTGGCCACGTCCTCGATTGACTGCGCAGCATACAGAAGGTTCTTGCCCGTGAACTCTCCCTGCGGATCCTGCGGCGCGTTCCCGCCCGGCTCGATGCCGAACCGCCGGCGTGCGATGTCTGCGTCCTCTCCGAGCAACGCCCCGATCTCGGCGTCGGCCCAGATGTAGAACGCCCCCTCCATTTTGTGCGCCGACGGCTCCCCGGCGTGTTCGGGCGGCACACTGTCGGCGTCCTCCGCGGAATAGAAGCCCCCTTCCGGATGTGTCATGTCACGGCGGACGTACGCCAGCGTGTCCTCCGCAACTGCCGCATGGAAGTTGTCACCCGTCGCTTGCGCAGCTTCCAGATACGCGAGCACCAGCTGCGCCTGGTCGTACAACATCTTCTCGAAGTGCGGGACGCGCCACTCGCGGTCGACGGAATATCGATGGAAGCCGCCGCCGATGTGATCGCGCATGCCACCGAGCGCCATCGCGCGCAGCGTCTCGGACGCCATCAGCAGCGGCGCCTCCACGCGGGAGCCTGACCGCTTCCTGCGTGCATGTTCCGAGAGCAGGAACAGGAGCTCCGACGGACGCGGGAACTTCGGGGCGTCGCCGAACCCGCCCCGCCGCGTGTCGAATGACATCTGGAACTGTTCGACCGCGACGTCGAGCGCATCAGCGGGCGCGACCTGCGATTCGGCCCGCGCGGACCCGTCGGTGCCGGTGACGTTGCGCAGGCGATTCAGCAGCTCGCCCGCAGCGGCGTCGACCTTGGGGCGTTCTTCTTTCCACACGCGAACGAGCTCCGCGAGCAGATCCGAGAAGCCGGGACGCCCCCATCGCGACGCAGGAGGGAAGTACGTGCCGCCGTAAAACGGCTTCAGCTCCGGCGTCAGGAACACGCTCATCGGCCACCCGCCGGACCCGGTCGTCGCCTGCACGAATGACATGTAGACGCGGTCGACGTCCGGACGCTCTTCACGATCGACCTTGATTGACACGAAGTCGCGGTTCAGCAGCTCCGCGATCGACAGGTTCTCGAACGACTCGTGCTCCATCACGTGACACCAATGGCACGTCGAGTACCCGATCGACAGGAAGATGGGTTTGTCTTCGCGGCGCGCGCGCTCAAAGGCCTCCGGGCCCCACGGATACCAGTCGACGGGATTGGCCGCGTGCTGCAGCAGATAGGGACTTCGCTCGCCGGCAAGGCGGTTCATGAGGTCACGCGCCTGTCATGAACGCCATCGTGAGGCGATCCTGGTCCTGCGGCCATACGAAGAGCTCCGTCTCCGAGACCCCCGCAATCCTTTCATCGGGCGCTGTCGTGACGAAGACGATGGCCTCCTTGCGCGATTTGGCTTCAGCCTTCGCGTAACGGCCGGCAAGCTGTCGAACCGCGGCGTCAGGCCCTGAGGACCAGAACACGACGCGGTCGACCTCGGGGAGCGCGGTGGCCGGCGGCAGCTCGCCCGCGCGACGGTGCTCGACCGCCGTGCTTCCGCGTTTGATCACGTCCTCGAGTTCAGGCGGGAGCGGCGTGTCGCCTGCGGTGATGACGAGCGTCTTCATATCCAGTCATCGTACCACGCGGCAAATTCATTCAACGACATCGAAGCTTGAATCCGTCGGAGAAAACGACGACCGATTTTCTCCCTGGCAGTTCCGCCACTCCACGCAGCACGTACCGGATCGCGCCCAATGTGCCGGCGGTGAAGAGCTCCGTTTCCATCGCATCGATCTTGGCGTCATCGTCGCTCGATGGCACCTCAAACGCCGACACACGCGACCGCATGTTCCAGTGCCAGCTTACTCCACATTTTCCCGACAGAATCGGCGCATGAACGACGTGGCGCGCGTGGCCCTGCTTATCGAGGACGGGTTCGACGACGATGAAGTGGAACGCATCAGGACAGCGTTCCAGAACGCGCTCCACGAGGTGCGCCTCGTCGCTCCGTTTACCCATCGCACTTACCAGGGACGTCAGCATCGACTCACGCTGGCGTCTGACGCGGCAGCAGCGACGATATGCGCGGCCACGTTCGCCGCGCTGATCATCCCTGGCGGGTACGCGCCCGATCGGATTCGCATGCGTCACGCGATGCTGGACCTCGTGCGTGACGCGCTGACGCGCGGCATTCCTGTCGGCGCCATCGGGCCCGGCGCACAGGTGTTGATCTCCGCGGGCGTCATCGCCGGGCGTACTGTCACGTGCTGGCCGTCGATCGCGATCGACGTCAAGAACGCCGGGGGTTTTTACGTGGATCGGCCGGTCGTCGAGGACCGCGGGGTGTTCACAGCGCGCAAGGTCGACGACGTCGCGCCGTTCGTGCAGGCCGTGCTGCACGGCGCGGCACGCTCGCACTGAGGCGGGGGCCGACTATACTATCGCGCCATGCATATGGATCTGGCCGTCCGAACCACCGGCCTGACGCGCGACTTCGGCAGCTTCCGCGCGGTCGACGGCATCGACCTCGCGGTGCCGGCCGGCAGCTTCTACGGATTCCTGGGGCCCAACGGCGCGGGCAAGTCGACCACGATCAAATGCCTCACGGGACTTCTGCGGCCGACGGCCGGAAACATCCTGATTCTCGGAACCAACCCGCAGACCGATCCGGTGAGCGTGAAACGGCGCATCGGTGTCATGCCTGAGGATCTTGCGCTGTTCGACCGGCTCACCGCGCAGGAAACGCTCACGTTCGTCGCGCAGGTCCACGGGATCGACCGCGCGACCGCGAAGCACCGGTCCGCCGATCTCCTCGACCTCATGGAATTGAAGACCGCGGGGAGGACGCTCGTCACGGACTTCTCGCACGGGATGCGCAAGAAGCTGTCGCTGGCAGCCGCGCTCCTGCCCGCGCCCAAGCTGCTCTTTCTCGACGAACCGTTCGAGGGAATCGACGCGGTCGCGTCACGGCAGATCAAGGACCTGCTGCTCTCGTTTGTGTCGCACGGCGGCACGATTTTCCTGACCTCCCACATCCTCGAAATCGTCGAGCGGCTCTCGACGCACATCGGTGTGATCGCCGGGGGCAAGATGGTGACGCAGGGTCCGATCGCGGATCTCCGTGCCGGCGCCGGCAGCGGCAAGACGCTCGAGGAGCTCTTCATCGGCCTGGTGGGCGGCGACGCGCGCGCGCATACCGCGCTCGACTGGATCTGATCGATGGTCAGGATTCTTCGCGCGTTCGTGTGGCTGCGGTGGCGCATGCTGCTGAACTCGCTCGAGAAGACCGGCGCGCGCGACCGGCTGGAGCGCTTCTCGATCGCGATGGACAGGCTCGGCCCGATCATGGCCGGGGTCCTGATGATCCCGTCCACGATCGCGCTCGCCGTCATCTCCAGCGCTGGCGGATACGGGCTCGGCCGCGGCGATCAGCCCTCGATCCTCTTCGAAGCGCTGCGCTATATGCTGCTCTTCGTACCGCTCGCCAGCATCGTCGGTCCGTTGTTTCTTCCCGCGGCCGATCGGACCAACCCCGTGCGCCTGCTGCTGCTTCCGATTCCACGCAGCACGTTGTACGCGGCGCAAGCGGCGACCGCGCTGGGCGATGTGTGGATCATCCTGATGGTGCCGATCGTGCTGTTCGTGCCGCTCGGCCTTGCGGTGTCGGGCGCGATTGGAGCGGCGGTGGTGGTGCTCGCCGGCGGGCTCGTGCTTCTCGCCGTTGTCGTTGGCTTGTCGGTGCTCGCGACGAGTGTGCTGCATCTCATCGTGCGGGATCGGCGGCGAGGCGAGCTGCTCGCGCTGCTGTTCATTCTCGTCATCCCTGCCGTCAGCATGCTGCCGGGACTCCTTCATGGCGGACGACATCACCGCGGGGCGCCGCGGGAGCCCGCGCGTGAGGAGTTTCACCTGCCAACGTGGGCGACGACGGCTGGCGAACGTGCCGTTGCGCTGTATCCGACGGAGCTGTACGTGCAGTCGACGCGCGCGCTCGCCGCACACGAGCCGCGGACCGCGGGGACCCGGCTCGCCGCGCTCGCCGTCACCGCGGTTGCGCTTCACGCGTTCGGGATGTTCGTGTTCGCACGCGTGCTCGATTCTCCGGGGGGCAGCGGCGCACGGCGCTCGGTCACCGCGCGTGAAGCCTGGGGCCATACCCTGCCGGGATTGACGCCCGGCGCGTCGGCGGTGGCGCTCGCGCAGCTGCGTCTCGCGCTGCGAACCCCGCGCGGACGTTCAATCCTTCTCTCGCCGCTCGTGATGATGGGCGTGTTTGGCGTCGTCATCATGCGCCGGCCCGGCGGCCTCGATCTCGGACCGTTTGCGGTCAACGGCGGACTTGGCTTCGCCTCGTTCACCTCGTTCATCTGCCTCGTCGCGACGCTGCCGATCGTGGTGAATCAGTTTGCGGTGGATCGCGCGGGAATGACGCTCGCGCTGCTGTCGCCGCTCTCGGACGCGGATTACCTGTCGGGCAAGGCCGTCGGCAACGCGCTCATCGCCTTCCCGCCGGCGCTGCTGTGCCTCGTCGCGGGGATCGCGATCTTCCGCAGTGGTTCGCCGGCGCTCTGGAGCGCGATCCCGCTCTCGCTGATTGCGACGTACCTGCTGATCGCCGCGCCCGCCGCGATCCTTTCCGCGCTGTTTCCACGGCTGGTCGATCTCAACAGCATCGGCCGCGGCAGCAACGCGCACGGCCTCGCCGGGCTGCTGGGGATGCTCTCCTTCGTCGTCGCCGGCGGATCGAACCTGCTGATCGTCTTTGCCGCCACCAGGTGGCTCGATCGACCCGGGCTGCTGCCGGTCCTGCTGCTCGCCTGGTGCGCCGTCGCTTTCATCATCAGCCGCCTGCTGTTCGCCGTCGCCCGCCGCATCTTCGCGGTGCGGCGCGAGAATCTTGCGCTGCTGTTGAGCGATCAATAGAACCGCCTTCCGCCGTCACACTGCACGGGCCGACGGCAAATACGAAGAACACCAAGCCCACGAAGGGACACGAAGACTGCGCGCGTCGCACGCATTCCTGGTGTCCTCTTCGTGAGCTTCGTGGCCTTCGTGCGAGCTTGCCGTGACAGCGAATGTCCGGGCACGTGCTTTGCTGAGTTTCAGGCGGCGTGCCTAAACGGACCTCATCGCTTAAGCGACTCATGCGGGGCACGTTCGGGCTCTCGGAATTCCGCCCGGGACAAGAAGACGTCATCCGCTCAATCGTCGACGGGCACGACACCATCGCCGTGATGCCGACTGGTGCCGGCAAATCGTTGTGCTATCAGCTGCCCGCGCTGCACCTGCCGGGTACGACCGTCGTCGTGTCGCCGCTCATCTCGCTGATGAAGGACCAGTGCGACAAGCTCAGCGAGCTCGGCATCGTCGCACGCCAGATCAACTCGACGATTGCCGGCGTGGACGTCAAGAATGCGCTTGAACAGATCCGCGCCGGCGAGGTGGACTTCGTGTTCGCGACGCCCGAGCGGCTCGAGGACCCTGCCTTCATCGATACGTTGCGCGCAATCGCGGTCGATCTCTTCGTGGTCGACGAGGCGCACTGCGTCTCGGAGTGGGGACATGATTTCCGGCCGGCATTTCTTGGGTTAGGGGCAGCGATCAAAGCGCTCGGAAAGCCGCCGGTGCTCGCGTTGACGGCGACTGCCACCACCGATGTCATCGACGACGTCGTGCGGCAGCTTGGGCTCGTCAGGCCGCGGCAATTCAACCTGGGTTTGTATCGCGAGAACCTGCACTACGCGGTGCATCACACCGCCACCGATGTCGCCAAGCAGCAGCGGCTGGTCTCGCTCCTGCGAAATACG
>Ga0137373_10004634_pt1 | contig 15030 bp, 16 predicted proteins | sample SagtaG_5_FD_104912 | JGI IMG/M metagenome (GOLD analysis project Ga0137373, IMG submission 104912) | Vadose zone soil microbial communities from Sagehorn Ranch, Mendocino, California, USA - Sage1_R_80_16 metaG | ecosystem: Environmental > Terrestrial > Soil > Vadose zone | place: USA...
CAGCACCGCGGCGTGGCGACCCGCTTCGACAAGCTGGGCGTGCGCTACAAGGCCACGATCCACGTCGCCACGATCAGCACCTGGCTTCGCGCTCTCGAACGAGGCTTATAAAACACGGCCTAGATCGCATCCTCCAAAAGGCCGGGAGCGGGGCGCGGCGGCTATACGTCTACTTCGCCGGCCACGGCTGCGCGCAGGCGATCGACCACCTCGCCCTCATCATGGCCAACGCCAACATGGATTGCCTCAACCGCGCCATAAATGCCACGGAATACCGCAAGGCCCTGGCCCGGCGGCTCTTCCCGGAGCAGGTGTACCTGTTCGACTGCTGTCGCAACTACGATCCCCGCGTCGAAGGCCGCGGGCCGGAGTGGACCTTGGACCCGGCGGCCCCCACGGTACCCGGCCTCACCCAGGTGGTGCTGTATGCGGCCGGCTTCACCCAGTACGCCTACGAGCGCCACCTCTTTTATAGCCAGCGGCGCGGGTTGTTCACCGAAGCGCTGATGGAGGGCCTGGACGGCGCGGCGGCCACCTTGGACCAGGTCGCCCGCCGCGGGATGGTCACCACCGACCGGCTGATCCCCTACGTTTACGACCGCCTCAACGCCCTTACCCGAAACGAGCAAGTCCCCACCGAGCAGCACATGTGGTGGGAGCCATGGGGCATGCCCCGCTCGCTCGTCCTCGCCTCGGGGATCGCCCCATGGCACAAGCAGGTGAGCGTCACGTTCCCGCCCGGCACTACACAGGTCGTGGTGCAGGACGACCAGTTGCGCACCCAGGCGACCCGTGAGGTGCACGCCGGCGAGTCGTCGGTCGTGTTCGACCTCGAGCTGGCCTCCTACCGGTTCACGGCGCAGCCCGCCGGCACCTCCAAAATCGTCCGGCTGCTGCCTGACAAGCCGCTGGGCTCCCACAAGTTCACGGCGCAGCCCGCCGACACCTCCTCTGAACTAGTCCGGCTGCTGCCGGAGGAGCCGCTGCAATTGGACTTGGGAGGATCGTGAGATGCCACGGCTGCTAGTTTCAGGTCCTTATGAGTTCACTGACCTGCGTGTGCTCGACCCGGGGCTGCGCGTGGTCGCGACCGGCACGGGCTTTGTGGACCGCGAGCTTCCTCCGGGGATCTACCGGGTGCAGGCACGAGTGCCCGGCGCATTCGACGAGCGGCTCGTCGCGGTCAAGGCCGAGGGCGATACTCGCGTCACGGATTTCGCGCTGCCCTTGGACTCGCCCGCGCCGGTCACCGGCGCCAGGACCTACCACGAGGACCATGAGCGGCCGGCACAATCCGAGAGCCTCAGCGTTCACGTTGCCTTCTCCGAACAGCACGGATCGCAGCTGTTCGCCTTCGTCCGCAGCGACGGTAGCCCGCGCACCACGTCGCCCTTGCTGAGCGTCGAGACCAGGGAAAGGGAGGTAATCGCCCGGCTCGACCGCGACGGTCGCAACGAGCCCAAAATGGGGTTCGGCGCTCTTACGGTGGCCCTGCCGGCAGGGACCTACGCCTTGGTCCACGAAGCGCCCGGCCTCGGACACCGCGCGCAGGCGGTCTTCGTGGAGGATGGCTGGCAGACGCAGGTCTTCATCCCATGGGATGCCGACGGGATAGACCCGTCGCGAGCACTGGTGTCCATGCTCCGGCTCGGCCGAGGCTTCGACCCGAACGCGCCATGGGAGTACGAGCATGTGGAGGCCGCCCTGGACGGGCTGGCCCGTGGGCGAGTGGTGCTCACCCCATCGGAGGAGCAGGCCTTCCTGGATGCCAAGTTCAGCAATCCGGTTCTCGGCCTGATCGGCACCTACGCATACCTGCTGCGCGGGGATGTCGACCCGCGACGGCTGATGGTGATCACCTACAACCTGCTCAGCCTGCTACCCCACAGCCCTGACGCCCACCTGCTCTACCGCCTGGCCCAACAGACCGGCGGTGAGGCGGTCACAGGCTTTGAGCCGCCCGTCCCTGTATGGACAGGATTCGACATTCCTCCGATGTTCGCTGCCGGCACCGACCGGCTGCTTGACCGGGCCGCGGAGGACGCCAGCCTCGTCCCTGCCGCGAGCTTGATGGCGGCGGTGGCGGCAACGCGCACAAGTGGCAGCGTCTGGACCCGATGGAACACGGACCTGGACGCCAGCCGGCAGACCAGAGAACTCCTTCAGGACGTCATGGAAGACCGGCGCGGCAGTGCCGTCGAGCGGGCAGCACGCCAGGCCGGGCTGCCTCGGTCCGCCGTCGAGAAGCTGATGGGAAGCCAGCCAGCTGGGCTTGGCAAGCTGGAGACCAAGGTCAAACCTTTGAAGAAGCTGATCAATGCGGTCGACGACTTCGTACCCGAGTCACTCGAGGGCCTGGCGCTGGCGCACGGCGACCTGGTCGCGGTGAACCTCGACCCGGCGGTGGTGTACCGGGTCGACGCGCCGCGCTCCGGCAAGGTCGGCCTGGTCAGCGGCGGAGGGTCCGGCCACGAGCCGCTGCACGGCGGCTTCGTCGGGCGCGGCATGCTCGACGCGGCCTGTCCCGGCGCGGTGTTCACCTCGCCCACCCCTGACCAGATGGAGTGGGCGACCAACAAGGTCGACGGCGGCGTCGGCGTGCTGCACATCGTCAAGAACTACTCCGGCGACGTCATGAACTTCGAGATGGCCGCCGACCTGGCCCGCGACGACGGCAAGCAGGTCGCCAGCGTCACCATCGACGACGACGTGGCCGTCAAGGACTCGCTCTACACCCAGGGCAGGCGCGGGGTCGGCGGGACCGTGCTGCTCGAGAAGCTGGCCGGCGCCAAGGCCGAGGAGGGCGCCAACCTCGACAGCGTCACCGACCTGGCCAAGCGGGTGATCGACAACGTCCGCTCGATGGGGCTGGCGCTCAGCTCGTGCACCGTGCCGGCCGCCGGCACGCCCACCTTCGACCTGGGCGACGACGAGGTCGAGATCGGCATCGGCATCCACGGCGAGCCGGGCCGGGTGCGCATCAAGATGGAGAGCGCCGACCAGCTCACCGACCGCATCACCCGGCCGGTCATCGAGGACCTGGGCCTCAGCTCCGGCGACCGCGTGCTGGTGTTCGTCAACTCGATGGGCGGCACCCCGCTCGCCGAGCTGTACGTGGTCTACCGGCGGGTCTACCAATTGCTGGACGAGGGTGGCGTGCGCATCGACCGCAACCTGGTCGGCCCCTACATCACCTCGCTGGAGATGCAGGGCGCCTCGGTCACCATCCTGCGGCTGGACGACGAGCTCACCCGGCTGTGGGACGCTCCGGTGCACACCCCCGCGCTGCGCTGGGGCATGTAGCTCGGGAATCACACGAGCACCATGGCACAGGCGTTCTTGAGGCCGTGGGGGGAGCGAGCTCCCCCTCCATCGCTCCCGGTTCTCTTGGATGCTCCTATTGAGCGTCAAGTTCGTCGGTGGGGGCTGGGTGGTGGAGGTCGGCGAGGATGGCGCGGTAGACCTCGCGGGCCACGTAGCGTTTCAGTCTCCTGAGTCAAGTTGCGACGTTGAGTCAGGCAGCTGTGGCTCGGAGGGCGCAGTGTGCTCAGCGGGGTCGTAGGCGTGGCTCGCTGCCAGCACGCCCAGATGACCAGGAGCCACGCCCGAGCGATGATGCGGGTCGCGTGCGGATTGCGCTTGCCGTGAGCACGGGCATCGGCGCACAGGCGGGCGGCTCAGGGTGACAGCAGCCGCGAGTTGTGGGCGAAGGCGGTCAGTGCCTTGCGGGCTCGCCGGTTGGCGGCCCAGCGGAAGTAGACCCCTTTGGACTTGCCGGAGGCCCGGGTTACTGGGGCGGCGCCGCATTCTGCGGCCGCCTGCTCGGCGCTGCTGACCCGGTCCAGGATCGGACCAACTCAAATGAGACACAGGCCAACTTCAGTGAGACGACAAGGTTCGCTGAGCAATGGGCCGAGTCATCCTTGAGGATGGTGTCAACGCAGAAGACCCCAAACGTCTCGCCTTCTCTGAACCGTAGACACAGGTCGATCCACTGGTACCGTTTCCGACCTCGTAACCTGGTCGGTCCGCCCCAACCCGTAGGCATTGACCGACTGGGAAGGGGGAGGTCGGCGCACTCACTTGATCGCTTCGATCCGCGACGACGATGCCGTCGACCGTGCAGTAGCGCCTCCTGACGCAGCTTGGCCGACGAGCAATCCGGCCCGTGCCAGGAGGCGGTTGCGGTCTCAGTTGACGTCGAGCTCGGCGTGCATGCCGGCCTGGTAGTGGCCGGGCAGGTTGCACACCAGCTCGTAGCGGCCAGACTGCAGGGTCAGCGTGACCCAGCCCATCGTGCCGGCGGCGATGCCGTCCCCTTCGCCCGCGCCGCAGCTGCGGGACGCCTCCCCGAGGCTGCCGGTCTCATCGACCTGGCCGTCGGTGCCGACCGCGCGCGCCCCGGCGGGCTGCCCGGCCGGCAGGGGCAACACGACCAGCTCGTGGGTGGCCGCACCCTGGTTGCGCACCCGCAGCGACACCGTCCCCGCCGAGACTGCACCCTGGCTGACGAGCACCCGCGCCACGCCCATGCCGATGCGCCCCGAGCCGCCCATCGTCTGGCCGCCCATCATCGAGCCAGGCCCAGACCGGCCGCCCATCATGCCCCCACCCATGTCGGTCAGGGTGACGTCAACCACCGCGCCAGCAAGCGCAGGCGCGGCGCAGCGGGTCCCGCTGGCCGCCGGGCCGGTCGGCGCCCGAGTCCCGGTGGCCGCCTGGCCACCGAAGGCGCCGCTGCCGGCGGCCAGCCCAACCGTGGACCCCGCGGCCAGCACGACCGCGGCCAGCATCCCGGCCAGCAGCAGCCGCCGGCTGGGCCGACGCAGCGGGCTCACCGGCCCGCCCGCAGCAGCTCGCGTCGCCGGGTGTACTCGTCCTGGTCGATCTCGCCGCGGGCGAACCGCTCGTCCAGCAGCTCCTCGGCGGCCGGCCTGTGGTCGCCGGCCGGCGGGCCGCCCCGGCGGGCGCCGCCAACAGCGCGGACCAGCGCGACGATGGCGGCGATGACCAGCCCCCAAAACAGCACCATCAGCACGCTCATCCCCAGCCAGGCGCCCCAGCCCCAGTCGTAGCCCCACATCATCGCTATCACCTGCTCGGTGTCGTCGTGTAGAGCTGGCCGGCCGTCGTCGCGGCGTCCGGCCGGTCACTGCCAGTGTGCCTGCCGCCCCGGTGCTGCCTCAGGGCCGTTGGCCCCACCCGACCTGGGTCCAAGGCCCCCACAGCACGGACCGCCCTGTTGCCGGGCGGCCCGTGGCGCCGGCGGGATGGCGGCTCGGCTAGCGCCAGCCGTCCCAGCAGTGCCCGTCACGGGAGCCGTGCCGGTCGCCCCACTGGTTGCTGCCCTGCCGCGGCTGGCTGGTGGTGGAGGCCCCAGCGCCGGTTGTCGAGGCCGGCCGGGTCTGCTGGACCCCGCTGGTCCTTGGGTTGGTCTGGTTGCTGGTCCGGCCGGGGCAGTTGGTGTAGCCGGTGGCCGTCGTGGTGGCCGGGATAGCTCAGTCGCAACTGCCGGGAGCGGGAGCCGGTGGTGCTTGCCTGCAGAGGGTGGCGTCGTACCCCAAGGTCCTCGACGTGGCGTAGCCCTCTGTGTCCGCGGCCCGGGTCGCCAGGAATCACGGTGTAGCGGTGACAACGCCAACACTGCACGACCGAGATACGACCGCTGGCCTGCTTGTCGCCCTGGCCCGGAGGGTCGCGGGCGGACCTCGCCGCACGCGTCGTGGCGGGCCTTCGACAGTGCCCGGCAGTCCAGGCCGGTGCCATCTGGGCCGAGGTGTACCTCTCTTGATCGCCGACTCGTCCGTCTTCTCGGAGAGACATGGCCGAGGTGGAGGCGGAAAGCGATGGCAACCAAGGAGTCGAGGCCGAGCGGAGCAGAAGGAGCTGGTGGCGATTGGAGCCAGGGTCGGCAGCGACTGCCACTCGTGCCTCGGCTCGGATCGAGGATGAGGGGGCGGATTGGGATGAGCATGAGCATCGCTGGCCCTGTCGTGACCCCTATCGCAGCGCTGTTCAAGAGCAAGGCGAGGAGGGTGCTGGATCGCGCCGGTGCGGGGCCGACCAGCGCGTCGGAGGTGGGCCGCAGGTGGTGGGTGCTCGGGGTTGCCGCCTTGGCGCCGTTCCTCGTCGTCCTCGAGGACCACGCGATGGCGATCGCGCTGCCCTCGCTCGGGCGTGATCTTGGTCTCGGCCTTGCGGGGCTGCAATGGGTGGTCAACGTATACACGGTCTCCGCCGCGGTGCTCACCCTGTGGGGCGGCATGCTCGCCGACCGGTTCGGAGCCCGGCCGGTGTTCCTCGCCGGATTGGTGCTCTTCACGATCCCCTCGCTGATGGCGGGCTTGTCCACCAACGGCGCCATGTTGATCGGGATGCGTGCGGGGCAGGGCGCAGGAGCGGCGCTCATGGGGCCAGCCGCGCTCGCCATCCTCGTCACGTCCTTCTCCGGCTCGCTGCGAGGACTTGCTGTGAGGGTGTGGGCCGGCGCCGCCGCCAGCGCGACGGCCAGCGGGCCGCTGCTCGGGGCGCTCCTGACCGAGAACCTCGGCTGGCGGTCGATCTTCTTCGTCAATGTCCCGCTCGGGGTCGTGATGCTGATCATTGCCGGTGTCACGCTGCCGGTGTCCCGACGGTCGTCCCGGAGGGCGCGCGTGGATGTGGCCGGTGCGGTCACCTGGGCGCTGGGCCTGTCGGCGCTCGTCTTCGGGCTGACGCAGGCGACCAGCTACGGGTGGGCGTCGGTGAGGCTCTGGGGCGTCCTGGGGGTAGCCGCGGCCGCCTTTGCGATCTTCGTCGTCGTCGAACGACGGGCCCCGGCACCACTGCTGGATCGTTCCCTGTTCCACATGCCCAACTTCCTTGCCGCCGACGTCCTGGGCCTTTTGAACGTCGCTATCATGTGCAGCCTGTTGTTTTTCCTGTCGCTTTACCTGCAGCTTGGCGTCGGGTTCTCGGCGGTGCGGGTGGGGGTCGCGCTGCTGCCGTTCACCCTGCTTATCGCCGTCGTTGCGCCCCTGGCCGGATGGTTTGTCTCCCGTGCCGGTGCCCGACTGCTGAGCGGCTCCGGCCTGGCGCTGGTGGCGGTCGGGCTCGTCCTGCTGGGCAGGATCAACCCCGGATGGGGGCCAGGGGAGATGCTGCCGGGCCTGCTCCTTGGTGGTCTTGGCGTCGGGCTCGCCGCGACGCCGATCACAACCGCCGCGATGGAGCATGTGCCGGCTGCGCGCGCCGGCGTCGCCAGTGCGACGCTGAACGCCTTCGGGATGGTGGGGATGTCGCTGGGGATCGTGGTGATGGGCGCCATCGTGGCGGCCCGGTTGCCGGTTGATCTGGCCGGCTCCGGCGCCGATCCGGCAGCCTTCGCGGCCGGGATCGGAAGCGGCCTGTCGGTCAACGCCGCGCTGGCGCTGGTCGCAGCGGGCCTCGCGGTCGCCGCGATCCGGACGTCTGTGACCCGGCGGCTCCCCACAGCCCCCGTTCCGGCGACCGTCGGAGCGGATGCTCCAGGCGGCAACGCCACCGGGCAGGGCGAGCGCCCGTGGTCGCGACGTGCCCATCGCCACGACCGGACCGCACAGGTGACGCGGCGCACGACCGAGAGGAACCGGCCTACCGGCAGGAGTTCCGGCGGGTACGCCGCGGCGATCTTCGGCGCACGGCGAGCAGCAGCCGGCCGCTGGGGTGCCGAACAGGTCCTTCCCTGTGCATGGTGTCGGCGGTGGCCGCGCGCCGGCCACGCCGGCCGGAGACCTCGAAACCAAGCGTTCTGCCAGGCGGGCTTTGCCGCCCTGGGATCGAGGAGTGTGGGTGCCAGGGTGCTGGGGCAGTTGGTGCCGGTCCACGCGTGTGCCCCGATGAGGGAGCCAGACCAGGCCGAGGAGCCACACGCCGACCACGGGGTGATGGCCACGGCCGTGCCGGTGCCGCCCGCGCGGCACGCGCGCGCACTGGGCATCCCGGCCAGCAAGGGCGCGCCGGCCACCAAGGGCACGACGCGACGGCGGGAGCTGTGGCCTGGGTGGCACGCTCCCCGCACGGGGTGATGGGTCACGGCGGCCACGCCGGTGCGTCGATGGAGGCCACGGCGGCGTCTTCCTCGTTGGGTTCCTGGACCTGGCATCGCGCAATGCCCCATGCTTCGCTGCGAGCCAGCAGCGTGGGCACACACGACTGCCCCGCCCGGGGTTCGCGCCTTGCGGGGTCCGTCCGGTGCAGGCACGCATCCCGGCGCCCATAGTCCCCACCTTCGGGGGTCCTTCGGCACGCGCGATGCCCACGGGCAACCAGTACCATCGGGCAGGGTTCCTCTGAGCGGCACGCCCGTTCAGGAAGCCTAGAAGAGCAGCGTTTCGAGGTGTCGGATGGACGCGACCGTTGAGCCGATTGGCCTTGCTCCGGCGGAGCTGCTGGAGTATCGCCCCCGGATCTACCGCTACCTGCTGCGCCTGGCCCGCGACCCCTACGCCGCCGATGACCTGACGCAGGAGACGTTTCTCCGAGCCCTCCAAGCAGTCCAATCGCTCCGAGAGCCCGCGGCGTTGGTGTCATGGCTGTATCGGCTGGCCACCAACGTCTTCCTGGATCGGGTCCGCGCCGAGGGACGGCGAACGCTCCAATCCTCACCGGAGCGGGACGGTGAGGGCGCCGGCCTGATGGCCGAGCTCCCCGACCCCGGGCCGCGTGTGGACCGGCTGGTCGAGCAGGCGGAGATGAGCGACTGCGTCCGGGGATTGGTCGATGAGCTTCCCGACGACTACCGCGCGGCGGTCCTCCTCCATGACGCCCACGGCCTGTCGGGCCGGGAGATCGCGGAGCTGCTTGGCGTGTCGGTGGCGACCGCCAAGATCCGCATCCACCGTGGCCGGGGGAGACTTCGGACCGCGCTCCAGGAGGGCTGCCAGTTCGAGCCTGACGATCGCGGGGTTGTGGTGTGTGATCCGGTGTCCTCCACGCCTGCCTGACGACCGGTGCGCCTCGAGCTCAATCGAGCCACCTACCAGACCTGTTGTCCAGCGCGGCAGTGCAGGGTCGGCGGATCGACACTCCTGGAGCCCTGCCGGGTCCCAGGGCCAGCGACCAACGTCGCTGGCCCTGGGACCGAGTTCCGCGAGGACTGTTGAGCGGGCTGACGAATGGAGCCGACGTTCCACATCTGCCCGATCCGCTGTCACTGCTGATCGTCTGCTTGTTCGCTATTGGCTGAACTGCTCGTGCCCGCGAGCGCCTTTTGGACCCGACGGTACTCCGTGATATCGATCTCCCCTCGGGCAAGCCGCTCATCGAGGAGCTGCTCGGGCGCGTGCCTCCCGTGCCGGCCTGAACGCCGCCGCCCGAATCCGCACATGCCGCCCATGCTGCCCATGCGGCCCATGCGGCCGCGCATCATCCAGGCCATGAGCACCACGCAACTCACCATGAACACGCCCATGGCCACCAGGCCGGGCCACCACCATCCGTAACCGCCCCACCACATCACCAATACCTCCTCAGTCACACCCCCGCGACCCGCTTCTTCTTAGAGGCAGGGGCTTTGATTCCTCTGGCTCGCCTCAGCAGGCAGCCGTTCTCTTATCGCCGGATCACAACCGCAGGCCGACATCATGGTGTCGGAGGGGAAGGATCGACCCGATGCGACCGCTCAGGCCCACATGGAACCCGGGCGCTGCGGCGGTTCGCAGATTCACGGTCGGACATCGGACTTGGTGTCAACGCGACAGTGCGCTTTGTCGCTGCCGTGCCGTGGAGAAGCCCAAAGGCACGTACAAGAGACAGAAGCCGCTGGCGCCGCTGGCCAGCCCAACGAAGCCGACGGCCGCAAGAATGAGGCCCGGGATGGCGCCCGCGAGTCCATGCAGCAGGAACAGACCGACCGGCAGGCCCACGATTCCGATCGCCAGCCGCACTGCCCGGTCAGCCCTACCCACGTTGCGGTGAAGCATTTCAGTCACCTCCTCCCTGATGCATCCCACCCTTCAGGACGAAGCGACCGGCTGAAGGGATACACGTGAGGGTGGCGCCGCGGCTCGCCTGGGAATGGCCGAACGCAGTGAGACGCATGATCTGCAGGGACTTGGCCCGCAGACGAACACGGTGCGCCCGTCGTTGAGCGAAGTCGCACGCCGCCGCACGGCGGCCTGCAGCCTGCGCACGGTGCCGGCCGGTCTTGCCGGTCGCCAAGACGGTCCAGGTCCCGGCCTGCTCTGCCCTTGGCACCCGATGGGTGGGTGGCGCAGCGCCAGCAGGAGGTGTGCCGCTCCGATGCAGCCGCACTCGAGCTCGGCCGCCTGCTTGACGGCAGGCTGGTCTGCCCGCTCGAGGCTGGCAACGCTCCCAGGTGTATCCCTCGTGGTCGCCGACTCGTCACTGCATCGAGAGACACAGCCGACGTGAAGGAGACACGATGGCAACCAGCGAGCCCAGGCTGAGTGCGCAGCAAAAGGAGCTGGTGGCGATCGGCGCCAGCGTCGGCACCGGCTGCCACCCATGCCTGAACTACCACCTCAAGGCCGGCGCAACGGCCAGCTTGGCCGGTGATCGGCTGCTGGCCGCGGTCACCAGCGCCGAGCGCGTGACGGCCGAGGCAGCCGAGCACATGTCGGTGCACGCCCGCCGGCAGCTCGGGGTCGAGGCGGCGGCGGCCGCGGCGGCGGTGCCGCTGGAGGAGGAGCTTGCGTCGTTTGGGGCCGCGCTCGGCGCCAACGACCTGGCCAACATCGAGCGCCACATGGTGGCGGCGGTGGCGTTGGGCGTCTCGCGCGCGCAACTGCAGGAGGCCATCGAGGTCGCCGAGAAGGTGCAGCAGAACGCGATGCGCATCCACCAGCACCAAGCCGAGCGCCTGCTGGAGCGGTCAGCGCCGGCGGTGGCAGCAGCCGCGGACCAAGGCGAGGGCGAGGACGACTGCGGGTGCCAGGCGGACGACGGCGAGGCCGCGCCTGTGGCTTCGGCGACGGCAAGGCGCCCGGCCGGTGAGGCCGCTGGCTGGTTGGCTGCGATGGCGGACTGCCGGGCGATGTTCGAGGGCGCTTGCGCCCAACTCGCCACGGCTGCCGGCGTGCAGCAACCGTTGGCCGCGACCGGTGGCGTCCCGGCCGACTCGACCGCGGAGGAGTGACGATGACCATGGTTGCCCTGATCGGTGGGCCGCTCGCCGACGCCTGGGGGATGCACGGCGACCTCGGCGCCGGCTGGTGGGTGGTGATGGCGGTCGGGATGGTGCTGTTTTGGGCAGTGGTCATCCTCGGTCTGGTCTGGCTGGTCCGCGACGGCCTCGAGCGCTGGCAGCGACGGGACCAACAGACGCCGCTTGCCATCCTCGACCGCCGCCTGGCCGAGGGCGCGCTGTCGTTCGACGAGTACCACCAGCGCAGAGACGTGCTGCTGGGTGAGCGCGCTTCGCAGTCGAACCGGGGGGCCGGTACCCCTCAGCGGGAAAGGACACAGCCATGAAGAAGCTTATCTTCGGCGCAATCCTGACCGGCGGTGCGGTCTTGGGGCTTTACCGCGTGGCACGGCACGCACGCAAGCTGTGCGACGACCACTGCGGCGGCTCGCTGGGTGGCTGCTGCCAGTCCGATCACGCGGCTACGCCGACCGCTTGCTGGCGGGCGGCGACCTGAAGTAGGGTCGCCGCATGCCGTCCAACGAGATGCCACCCCCCAAGACGCCACGGGTCGCCTGGCTTGCGACGCCGGCACCCGACCAGCTGCCCGAGGAGGTGGCCGCGGAGATCGGGCCGATCGCCGAGCGGATCGGCTTCGTCCCCAACATCGCGCGCCTGCTCGCGGTCACGCCGCGGCACTTTGTCGGCTGGTGGCGGTACTTCGACGAGCTGATGCGCGGGCCGTCGAACCTGACCAAGACCCAGCGGGAGATGATCGCGGTCGTGGTGTCGGCCGAGGCCCGCTGCCCGTATTGAATGATGGCCCATGCGGCTGCGTTGCGGCTGCGCACGAAAGACCCGGTCCTGGTCGACCGCCTGTTGGCGAACTACCGCCAGGCGGAACTCGCCCCACGTGATCGCGCGATGCTGGACTTCGCCGTCAAGCTCACCCAGACACCACAGGACTGCGACCAGCGCGATGTCGATCGTCTGCGGCAGGCCGGCTACACCGACGAGGACATCCTGCACATCGCCGAGCTGACGGCGATTTTCAACTACAACGGCCGCCTGGCCAACGGGTTGGGGCTGGTCGCAAACCAGGAGTACCACGAGCTCGGACGAGCGCCCCAGGCGTCGGAGTAGCCCTGGGCGCGCCAGCGACGGCTGACCAAGCTCTGCCCGAGGCTGCGTCACTGACCAGCCTACCGAGCCGCAAGGTAATGGGCTGGGAGTCTTGAGGCGACGGCGAGCACGGTCAACCCTGTAGCTGTCAGGACCCGAGGGCAGACGATCAGCCAGTCGAGTGCTGCCTTCACTTTAGATGGCGGCCAAGCCCGGCCCAGCCACGACCCGGCCCCGCCGGGGAGCGCGGCGCTGCCGGCAATGCAGATGGCCTATCCCAGCAGTGCCGGCCAGCAGGCCGCCCAGGGCCAGCAAGGCGAACCTGCGGCCGTCGTCCGTGACGGCCGGGTCGGCGCCGACCCAAGCATCGGACGATTACGGCGTGCAGGTGGGACGGTGCGTGGCCGTCGTGGTCCAGGCGCGGGCGGCGTGCTGGACGGCGTCCCCAGGGGCTGCCAAGTGGCGGCGTGTAGGACAGATCGAGGTCGCCGATCTCCTCGACCGTGGCGCCGTAGGCGATGGCGGTGGCCAGAATGTCGATGCGCTTGGCGATCTCGGCGCCGACGTGGCCCAGCAGCTGCGCGCCAAGCAGCCGCCCGCTGCGCCGGTCGCCGGTCAGGCCAGGCGGGCAGCAGCTCCAGGAAGCCATCACACCCTACCCGCAGGCCCATGGGTCGACGTGAGAACCCGGGTTGTCACACCTGGCCGGTAGCGTGCCGGGTATGCCATCCAGGTCGGCGGTCCGGGTCTGGCCTGCCGAGGTCGCCCGTGTGGAGGTCGGGCCCGGCCTGGCCTACTGGACGGTGCTCAGCGGGCGCACCCTCGAGCCGGTCCGCCCCGTGGACCATTACCTGCGGCACCTGCGGTTTGGCCGTGGCCGAGCCGAGTCCACGACCAAGACCTACGCCGGGCACCTCAAGCGGTTCGAGCAGTGGCGCCGCGCCCGCGATCTGACCTGGGAGCAGGCCGCCCGCGAGATCGCCGGGCACCTGATCGACCGTCGCATCACGCCACGGACCACCCCCGGCCGCGGCCAAGGTCACGGCCCGAGCGATGCCGCGCTCGCGCCGGCGCTGGCCGCCATCCATGGCTTCTACCGGCACGTCGCCGACGTCGGCGACGTGGACCGCTCGGTGCTGCAGGTTCTGTTTGAGGTCGCCGACCTCACCGTTCCCGGCCAGCTGGGGCCGCTGCCGACGCTGCGGCCCCGGCTGCGGGTCGACGCCCGCCCAAGCTATCCCGCGCACCTGGGACCGCCGCAGGCGACGGCCGAGGAGCTGGCCGTCCTGCTTGGCCAGGCGACCACCGCCCGCGACGCCTGCCTGGTCGGCTTCCTCGGCGGGCTCGGGCTGCGGGTCGGCCAGCTCGCCGCCGTTCGACGCGAGGACGTCCACTTGGTCCCAGCTGGGCGTCGCGCGCCCGGCTGCGCCTTCCGGCACGGCCCGCATCTGCACGTCATCCGCCGCGACGGGCACCCGCGCGGGGCGACCAGCAAGTCCCGCAGCCCCAACGTGCTGCCGGTGTCGGCGCCGCTGGTGATGCTGTATGCGGGCTGGTTGCACGAGCGGCAGGCGATCCCCGGCGGGGTCGACAGTCCCTGGGCGTTCGTGTCCTTCCCCGGACGGGCCGGGAACCTCCCGGGGCAGCCGTTGAGCACCCGGCGCATCTACGCCATCGTCGCGGGGTTGGCTGCGGCGGCCGGGCTGCGGCACATCCACCCGCACATGCTGCGGCATGGCTTCGGCGCTGCCGCCGCCGACCTCGATGTCGCCCGGGACGTGCTGCAGCGGCTGCTCGGCCACGACGCGGTCGCCTCGCAGGAGATCTACCGGCACGTCGCCCCGGCACGGGTCATCGAGGCCGCCGCGTTCATCGGCGATCGGCTCGCCCACCAGCAGCAGCGACGGGGCCAGCCGTGACCGCAGCGCTGCCCACCCAGGCGCCGGCCACGACCCCGCTCCCGGAGCCGGACTGGCCCTATCTGGCCGCGTATGGGCTGGACACGCTGGCCGATTGCCTGCGCTTCCCGGCGGGGGAGCCGTGGCACATCCTGCGGCACTGCGCGCATCCGCGCTGCCAGCGGCCGGCGGCGAGCAAGCCGTGGCTGTGCCAGCGCTGCCGCGCGGCGTGGGAGGCGGCCGGCCGCCCCGCCGATGTCGAGGCGTGGTGCGCCGCCACGCCGGCGCCGCCCGAGCGGCGCATCTATGGCGAGCGGCCCTGCGTGGTGGGGTGCGTCCGGCCGGCTGAGGTCACAGGCCTGTGCAAGTCTTGCGTCAGCGAGGCGCGAAAGCGCGACCTGACCGCGGCTGCCTATCTCGCCACCCAGCCCACGCCGCGACCTGGGTTCGGCACCTGCCGGGTGCTGGTGTGCACGCGGATGGCGGCGCTGCGGCGCACCCGGCTGTGCGGCTCGCATCAGCGGCAGTGGTCGGATGCCGGCCGGCCCGACCTGGATGGCTGGGCGGCGCAGGCCGACCCGATCTACACCGCCATCGACGAGGTTCCCTTGTCCGGCGTTCCGCCGCTGGTGCGGCTGCAGGTTCTGGTCGGCTACCAGGCGCAGCTGCGCGCCGGCGGCCGGATCAGCCCCGGCCAGGTGAAGTCCGCCGTGGTGTGGCTGCGGCAGCACCAGACCGCCGACCTGCTCGCGGCTGATCTGCCCGCCGTCGGCGCCACCACGACCTACCTGCGGCTGTGGCGGCAGACCCTGCGCCATGCCGGCGACAGCCCGCAGGCGGCCCGGCGTAGCACCGCGATCCGGCTGGCCGCGCTCAGCCCCCGCCTGGGCGGGACCGTCCACCTCA
>Ga0137373_10004635_pt1 | contig 15029 bp, 14 predicted proteins | sample SagtaG_5_FD_104912 | JGI IMG/M metagenome (GOLD analysis project Ga0137373, IMG submission 104912) | Vadose zone soil microbial communities from Sagehorn Ranch, Mendocino, California, USA - Sage1_R_80_16 metaG | ecosystem: Environmental > Terrestrial > Soil > Vadose zone | place: USA...
AAGGCTTTTGTGGAAGCTGAAGCGCACCCGGGTCCCTCACTCATCATCGCGTACGGCCAGTGCATTGCTCACGGTATTGACATGGCCAAAGGGATGCATCAACAGAAGCTTGCAGTCGATTCTGGCTACTGGCCCCTCTATCGCTATGACCCCCGGCTGAGCGATGAAAACAAGAATCCGTTTCAGCTCGACTCGCACGGTCCGAAGATTCCGCTTGAAGACTACATCTACACGGAGGGTCGCTACCGCATGCTGCAACAGAGCGATCCCGAAGTCGCGAAGTTCTTACTTGTGCAAGCGCAGAAATCCGTGCATCGTCGCTGGCAACAATACAAACAGATGGCGCAGCAAAAGGTTGAGTGAAATTCTGAGTAGGAAAAAACCAGGCAGAGTGCCCAATGATGGCTGCTAATCTGATCCCAACCGTCCAAACGCCAACGCGCTTCAAGGAATTGAAGCACATGATTGGCAACACGCCGCAGCTGGCGATTCACTGGATACCGTGGTCAGCGTCGCGGATGGCGACGCGATTCTAATGGCGCAAAAACTGGCCGCGAGTCTCGGGCTCGCGGTAGGAATTTCGTCAGGCGCAAACTTCGTCGGTGCGTTAATGATTCAGAATCAGATGGGCGACCCTCTTACGGTCGCATTGTTAGGAGCGTGTGACCGCTCAAGTGAGTTCAGCACGACGAGGCTTTTCCGGAGTACGGACCATAAAGAGCGGTTGAATGCGATTAATCTCAATGGAGGTGAGCAATTGTGAAAGAAGTTGCTGTGTTTATATCTCTCGCCCTTGGATTCTCGGCGGTCATGTTCTTTGCGACAACGTCTCAAACGGCTCGGGCCATGTCTGGGGGCAATGCCGGCAGCGGTCGCGACGTTCACGTAAAGAATTGCCAGAGATGCCACGGACCACAGGGCAAGGGAGACGGACCCGCCGGCAAGCTCCTGAAAACAAAACCAGCCGACTGGACCAATAAGCAGAAGATGTCGGGTTTGTCAGACGACTACATATTCAAGATTATCTGGGGCGGCGGCGGCATAGTCGGCAAATCTACGCTCATGCCGGCTTTTAAAGGCAAGCTGACTGATGAACAGATTCGCGATGTCAGAGCCTTCATCCGTTCACTTTAGGGTAGTCACTCTGGCCCGTTTTGCTTCATAGGGGTTCTCTTAGGGGTGGATTACCTCCCTAAAGGGGAACCGCTACGTTGGGCTTGTCGCGATTGATTCGGCCTCAGTGTTGAGTGTGCCTGAGGAAAAGAGGACCTGTCCGTTGCCGGGGTGGGAAAGAACTCGGAGAAAGATCGTGAAACGCACCGTCGTCATCTCCATTGTCATAGCCGTCGTAGCTGTGGGGATGTTTACGCTGGGCGTACTAGTCATTGCACGAGCCTACGGAAATGTGGTCGTTCAACCGCTCGCCTTCAATCATAAGAAACACGTTGAGCAAGGGATCAAGTGCTCCGGTTGCCACGATTCCGTCGAGAAATCGGCCGCTGCAGGAAAGCCGAGACTCGAGACGTGCATGCTTTGTCATGAAACCCCACTCGGCCAAACCGCCGAGGAGGAAAAAGTAAGAGAATATGCCGCGCGAGGCGAAGAGATTCGATGGGGCCGGCTGTATAAGTTGCCTGAACACGTGTTCTTTCCTCATCAGTCTCATGTCGTCGGCGCGAAGATTGAGTGTAAAACCTGCCACGGCACCATCGGTGAAAGCGTCAGTCCGCCAAAAAGACCCGAGATCAAACTGGCTATGAACGATTGCATCGCCTGCCATCGAAGCAGCCAAGTAACGACTGATTGCATTGCCTGTCACAAGTGAGGCGGAGGCCACAAAAAGTGAAGGAAGCGATCTCACGTAGAGATTTCACGAAGCTTATGTCGATTGCCGCCTCGGGCTTTGCGTTGTCAGGGTGTGCGGTAAAGAAGCTTGTTGCCACGGCAGGCGCCGAAGAGGAGTGGCGCCCTCGTGTCGAGCAGTGGATCGCTTCCGCTTGCCTGCAGTGCGAAGGTGGTTGCGGAGTTTCAGCGCGAGTAGTTGATGGCTATGCTGTAAAGCTCGAAGGCAATCCGCTTCATCCCATAAACCGAGGACGACTCTGTCCGCTCGGTCAAGCCAGTCTCCAACAGATCTACAGCCCCGACAGAATCAAAGCCCCGATGCGACAGGTTGGCGGCAAAGGCTCCAACAAATGGATCAGGATTAGTTGGGACGAGGCGACAAGAATTATCACCGAGCGGCTGAAGGAGTTGAGACAGCAGGGCGAGCCACATTCGGTCGTTATTTTCGATGGCGGGCAGCGCGGGCTCACGCGCACGTTGCTCGAAAGGTTTTGTCAGGCTTACGGAACCCCGAATCACATCGTCTCAAGGCCACCCGACGGCACGCGCGTGGCCCATAACCTGAGCCACGGTATCGATGATCTCTTTGCATACGACCTCGAAAACACAAACTACATTCTGTCTTTTGGTTGTGGATTGCTTGACGGATGGCGCAACCCGGTTGGAGCGGCGCGCGCCTATGGTTTCTTGCGGCAGGAAAGAGCGGGTGCGAAAGCAAAGCTCGTTCAGATCGAACGGAGGTTTTCGACTACGGGTGCGAGAGCTGACGAGTGGATTCCGATCAACCCCGGAACGGAAGGGGCGCTTGCCCTGGCAGTCGCTTACGTAATCATCCGGGAAGGACTGTACGACCGCAATTTCGTTGAAAACTACACCTTCGGGTTTGACGACTGGAGCACCGCGCAGGGTGAGTCACACACGGGCTTTAAGAGTCTCGTGCTGAAGGACTATCGGCCTGATGATGTTGCAGAGATTAGCGGCGTGCCCGTCGATACGATCATCAGGCTGGCTAAGGAATTTGCGGCGAGCAAGCCGGCAATCGCAATCGCCGATGACAATGCTACGCACTATTCGAACGGCACATATAACGCTCTGGCTATCCACGCCCTGAATGCGCTCGTCGGGAGCATCGAAGTCAAAGGCGGAGTCATTTTGGCTGAACCTGTTCCGCTTACCGACTTTCCACCACTCCAAACCGACGCCGTGGCCGACAAGGGCCTGAGCATGCCCAGGATCGACGTTGGCCAGACAGCGCGCGTTCTTGGCATCGGCCACTTACTTGATTCAATCCCCGGCAACATCACAAACAACAATCCGTACCAGGTGAATGCCGTCTTCTTCTGCAACAGCAATCCGGTGTTTTCAGCCAGAGCCCAGGAGAGTTTTGTTCAGGCGCTGAAGAAGGTTCCGCTGGTAGTCAGCTTCTCTTCATTCATTGACGAAACCGCGGAACATGCCGATCTGATTCTGCCCGATCATCTCATGCTGGAGAAATGGATTGACGCACCCGTGCCACCACTGTTCGGCGTGCCAGTTCTCACCATCGCCCAACCAGCAATCAAGCCCCTCTACGACACGATGCACACGGGTGATGTGATTCTGAAAATCGCCAATGGTATGGAAGGTCAGATTGCCGGTGCTTTCCCCTGGAAAGATTTCAAAGAGGTGCTCACATTCGCGGTTGAGGGACTGCATCAATCGGAACGCGGGGCGGTCTTCAGTGAACCATCTGAAGAAGCCTACGCGCGCGAGTTACAGGAACGAGGCTGGGCCACCAGTGACGCGTCAGCAAACGAAGACTTTTGGCAGGCCCTGGTCGAGAAAGGTGGATGGTCAGGGATCGTGCGCGAATATGGCCGGTGGGGAAAGATACTCAAGACGCCGTCGAACAAGTTCGAATTCTATTCGCAACGGCTAAGAGACAAGCTCGAAGTAGTAGGCCGAGAGAAAACTATGACTCTCGATGGCCTGCTCGGCGAACTGAAAATTGAAGCGCGCGGAGACAATGCGTTCTTACCACACTATGAGCCGATTAGATGGGGTGTTAACGAAGGTGATTACCCGCTCTTCCTTAATCCGTTCAGCACGCTGGCGCTGAATTCGGAGTCCAGCGCCAACCTGCCGTGGGTGCAAGAGATCGCAGGCCCACATGTCGGCGTCATGTGGAATTCATGGGCCGAGATCAATCCGGCGACTGGGCTTAAGCTCGGGATAGAGGATGGCGACGAGATCTGGATCGAATCCACGCGCGGTCGCGTGAAGACGCAGGCCAAGCTATATCCAGGCACGATGCCAAATGTGGTCAACGTGCCATACGGTTTCGGACATCGCGCCTTTGGTCGTTGGGCCAAAGACATCGGTATCAATCCCAATTCAATTCTGGAGATTGCTGCCGATAGTTTGAGCGGTCTGCCCGCACGTTTTTCGACGAGAGTGAAAGTTCATAAGGCGTGAAAGAGATGAAAAGGCTCATCTGTTGTTTTGCGGTACGTACGTGGGCAACGCGGAGGAGATGCGGCGATGCATAAATGGACAATGGTTATCGACCTGGATAAGTGCATCGGATGCATGGCCTGCACCGTTGCGTGCAAGGCCGAAAATAACATTCCCTTCTCCGATCCCGAGCAAGCCGCGCTGGGGCGAACTATCTCGTGGATGGAGGTGATGACGACCACCGAAGGCGAATATCCGCATGTCAAGACGCGGTTCATCCCGCGTCCCTGCATGCAATGCGATAAGCCGCCGTGCACCAAGGTTTGTCCTGTGTACGCGACTTATTTGAACGAGGAAGGGTTGGTCGGACAGGTCTATGCGCGCTGCATCGGGTGTCGTTATTGCACCAACGCCTGCCCTTACACGGTTAAGTATTTCAACTGGTTTCAGCCAAGCTGGCCCGCTGAGATGCAGCAGTGTTTGAATCCAGACGTGACGGTGAGGTCGACTGGCGTTGTTGAAAAGTGCACGTTCTGTCATCACCGGCTACAGAAAGCAAAAGGGCTGGCGAAGGGTGAACAGAGGGAGTTGCAAGACGGCGATTACGTCGCTGCTTGCGTCCAAACCTGCCCCGCCGAGGCAATGTATTTCGGCGACATAAACGACCCGAAAAGCAAAGTATCGCAGATGGCAAAGAGTTCGCGCGCTTTCAGGATGCTGGAAGACCTCGGAACCGAACCGAAGGTTATCTACCTGACGGAAGGGGAATGGTATGGAGTCCGCAAAGACTGAACGCAGAAGCTTCGGGCTACGCGCAGTTCGGAACCTGTTTGCGAACAGCAAAGCAAGGGCGGGCCAGCCACTGCAAACCGGTGGATCGAGGGATGATCAGCTTTTTGCTGCGGTCCTGGAAACAGGGCGGAAATTTCATATCACGGTTGCCATGTTGTTGCTGATCGTCGCGTGGGCTTTCTTCGCGTGGGTTACTCAACTTTGGAATGGTCTCGGCGTCACGGGATTGAACCGGCCGGTCTATTGGGGGTTCTACATCACGAATTTCGTTTTCTTCATTGGCATCAGCCACGCCGGCACGCTGATCTCGGCAATCCTCCGCTTAGCTAATGCCGAATGGAGGAGATCCATCACGCGATCGGCCGAGGTCATAACCGTCCTCGTCCTTTTCTTCGGAGTGGGAAATGTGCTGATGGATCTCGGAAGACCTGACCGCGCGCTCAATGTCATCTCGCACGCGCAGTTTCGCTCGCCGCTTCTATGGGATGTGACAAGCATTACGACTTATCTCACTGCGAGCTCAATCTATCTTTTCCTCCCGCTGATACCGGACATTGCGCTGCTGCGAGACAGGCTCCATGGATACTCGGCGGCGGGCCGGCCTTTTCCTCGTTGGCGGCTCAGGCTGTATACATTTCTGGCGGTTGGTTGGACTGGCAGTGAAAAGCAGCAACAGCGTCTGAATCGGGCAATCGGCGTAATGGCCGTGCTCGTGATACCGATCGCGATCTCAGTGCACACGGTTGTCTCCTGGGTCTTTGCGATGACGATTCAACCGATGTGGCACTCGACGATCTTCGGCCCCTACTTCGTCGCCGGTGCAATCTTTTCGGGCATCGCAGCACTCCTTATCGCGATGGCGATCATTCGTCGCGTGTATCACCTCGAGGACTATTTGAAGCCGATCCACTTCAATAATCTTGGACTCCTCCTGCTGGTGATGACGCTCGCCTGGCTCTACTTCACCATCGCCGAGTATCTGACCTCTTACTACGGCGGCGAGCCGGCGCACATGAAGGTGTTTTGGGCAAAGATTAGTGGCCCGTATGCGCCGGAATTTTGGTCCATGGTCGTTTTTTGCTTCGTCATACCCTTCGCCATATTGACCCGGCGCAAGACCAGAACAATTGCGGGTACGGTCGTCGCTTCAGCATCGGTCACCATTGGGATGTGGCTCGAGCGATTCACGATCGTAGTGCCGACGCTGATGAACCCCCGCTTGCCTTACTCACGAGGCGCTTATCATCCTTCATGGGTCGAGTTCTCAATTATGGCCGGATGTTTCGCCGCGTTCATTTTGTTGTATATGCTCTTCACCAAGCTCTTCCCGATTGTCTCGATTTGGGAAATCCGTGAAGGACAGGAAAAGTCGGTTGCAGAAACCGTTGAACGAATCGAGAGCTATCTTCCAGGAGTTGCGGCTAAGGAGTTTCCATGAGCGAGCTTAGCGCTACAAGAAGGGACGTCTATAGTTGCCTCAGCATCTGCTTTGACTATCCAACCTCAATAGTCGAAGTTGACTGCGTAGGGCCGATCGCTGAGGCACTAGATTCTCTATCGCGACTATGTGCCGAAGCAGAGGTTGCAGGCGAGGGCCGCCTATTCGGTCGGCTTCTCAATGGGGCAAATCAAACGTCCGGCAATAACCTTCTGGACCTGCAGGTCGAATATAGCCGTTTATTCTTGGGACCTTTCAAGCCGGTACTGTATCCCTACGAATCGATCTTTCTTAGTCGCAATCATGAAGAAGCTGCGGATGTACAGCGTGTAGATCATATTTTTCGACGGGAAGGTTTGGCGCTTTCTCCTCAGTTCAAAGACCTGCCGGATCACATCTCGGTAGATTTTGAATTTATGAGTTATCTCTGTAGCAAGGAGATCGAGGCGGACGAATCACACGACGCTACGGCATTTTTTGCGTACCGGCTCCAGCAGCAGTCGTTTCTCGAGAATCACATCATCAACTGGGTACCCGCGTTCGCTGAGCGACTCGAGCGGGTCGCACAAGTCGAATTCTATCGAGAGCTCGCAAACTTCACGCGCCGATTCGTGCGTTGGGACCACGATCGGTTTGAGGCAACTCAAAGCGAGGAGGCGGAGTGGCAATTATGTCAGCAATAAAGCGAATCAGCCCACTTTTGGCCATCTGTTTTTTCCTGGTTGCCACGCTTTTGGTTACCTTTGCGGTTAGCTCTTGTCATCAAAGCAAGACGCCTTCAGCCGAAAATAAACAGCAAGCGGGCGAGGTCTCTGAGAATCCTTCTCCCGAGGAAAGTCAGGCGCCTTCAGCGGAGAATGAAGGACCGGAGCCGGGCGACGTCTCTGACAATCCGCTGAAGGGAAGAACTGTCTTCGTAAACAAGGGATGCGTTAAGTGTCATTCCGTATGGGGTGTTGGTGGAAAGCTCGGTCCCGATCTGAGTCGCGCGGGAATGGGTAGAAGTTTTCTGCAGATTTCCGGACTGCTCTGGAGCCACTCTCCCCGCATGATCGAGTTGATGGAACAGCGAGGCGTGGCCCGCCCGATGTTCACACCGGAGGAAATGCGTGAGCTGGTCTCTTATCTGTATTACCTTAACTACTTCAACGAACCCGGCGACGCTATCGCTGGTCGGACCTTGTTTTCCGAGAAGGGATGCGGCAATTGCCACTCAGTCGGCGGCATCGGCGGTAGCATCGCGTCTCCACTTGATGGTTACCAGGAATATGCTTCGCCACTTTTTCTGGCACAAGGAATGTGGAATCAAGGGCCCCGAATGGCAGGAAGCTTGCGAGCGCATGGAATGATGAGCCCAGGACTTCAAGGAAGAGAGATTGCAGATCTCGCGGCTTACGTGCGGGGACAGGCTTTCGGTAACGGTCATGGACAGAAGCTAATGCGACCGGGAAACCCGATCACGGGGCAGCAGCTCTTCAACGACAAAGGCTGCGTTCGTTGTCATTCGATCTACGCGAGAGGCGGAAAGGTGGGTCCGGATTTGGCTCGAAAGGATCTATTCGAGAGCGCAGCAGAGATCGCCGGAGCAATGTGGAACCATGGTCCACAAATGTGGGCAAAGATGCAGCAAACAGGAATACCCAAGCCGGCGTTCTCGGCTAACGAACTGGCTGATGTGATATCGTATCTCTACTTCGTCCGTTACTCGGACGAGGCCGGCAATGCTCAGAACGGAAAGAGGCTTTTCGATCAGAGGGGTTGCGCTGAGTGTCACACGATCGGCCAAGGGGAAAAGATCGGTCCTGATCTTGGCACCTCCCGGGCGACCACTTCTTCCGTGAGTCTCACAGCGGCGATGTGGAATCACGCTTCGATAATGGAAAAGTTAACGCAAGCTAAAGGACTGCCGTGGCCGAAGTTTGAAGGTGACGAGATGCGAGATCTCGTTGAATACATAAAGTTGTCGGCTGGGCACCCGACGCAAAAACCAAAGCAATGAACTCAGACGCACAGCTCTTTTTTTCTCAAGGTTCTGCAAGAATTTGCAGGCCTCGGGCTTTTATACGTTAAACATCAGCTTCCTACGGAGCCAATCCCTCTATGCCGAGACAAAGGCAAAATGCCGCATGCTGTAAACGCCTTCGGGTCTGGGAAGCCTCAGCCCACCTCTGTCGCGGCTTTCTGCGAAGATAGACGGACTGGTTCGCCCATTGTGGAAACTTTCCCAAGGGCTTGGGCGAAAGCGCGCAATTTTGCCCCTTTCGCGCACCAAAAACAGCGTCAAAGTGGCTTTGTGAACATCGGCACAATCTTTGCCAACTTGATTGCCCACAAGGTGAGCAAGAAGCACCTGTTTGGCAGAACCATGCAATAAGTCGGTTGTTCGTTAGCCCCGATAGTCTGGATTCAACAAGCTTCCTCTGGTGCTTTTTGTTATAAATAGGTGCGGTAGTTATAAGACGATTCGAACTTCCGGAGACAAAACCATGGTCCGGTTAAAAGCCATCAAATTTGCAATGATTGCCGGGAGTATCCTGGCAGTTTCCTTATGGGCTGGATCGAGTTCGTTTTCGAGATCCCTTCCCGCCCCCAATCCCGACACGCCCAAGGGCACCAGGCCCGCGGACGAAAACTACGTCGGCAGCGAGACTTGCCAGCTCTGTCACGAAGACCAGTTCAAGGCTTTTTCTCACACGTCTCATGCTGGTCTGGCCAAACTAAGCAGTTGGAAGGGAAAAGCAACCGGCTGCGAATCGTGTCACGGCCCAGGCAAGGCTCACGTGGATGGCGGCGGCGACACGGCAAAGATCATTAGCTTCACAAACAAATCGTCGAAAGAAACGGCTGAGACGTGTCTTTCCTGCCACGCCGGCAAAGAAGAGCGGAACAACTTCCGACGCGGCGAGCACTGGCGCAACGACATGGGCTGCACCGATTGTCACTCGCCACACTCGGCCGTCGAGGGGCGGAACCTGGCGAGTTCCAACGTTTATCCCGCCAGGGCTAATGCCGAAAAGCCCGGCGTCTCTACCGTCAGAATGTTGAAGATGGGCGAGCCGCAGCTCTGCTTGAGTTGTCACAGCGAGGTCAAGCCGCAGTTCGCGGCGCCTTTCCATCACAAGGTTCTGGAAGGAGCGATGAAGTGCAGCGATTGCCATAATCCGCACGGCGGTTTTGAACTTAAGCAAACCAGACGGGCCACCGGCGGAGATGCGCCTTGCATCAGGTGTCATGTGGATAAGCAGGGCCCGTTTACTTACGAACACGCTCCGATTAAAAACGAAGGGTGTCCGGCCTGCCATATCCCGCACGGGTCGTCAAATCCGCGGTTATTGAGGTACGCCGCCGTTAACCAACTTTGTCTGACGTGCCACAGCAATAGCATAACCGCGCCTGAGGTTGGCGCGGTGGAGCCGCCAAGCTTTCATAACCAAAGCGGGCAATACGCCAACTGCACAGCCTGTCACGTGAAGATTCACGGGTCGCGTACAAGTCCCGTCTTCTTCAGATGAGTGTGCGAAGGAGCGGTATGGAACCATAACGAATTCTCAACCGGAGGATGGACTCCATGAAAAGCAATGCAACGAAGATGCTGCGGTTTCTTTCGGGACTGGCCCTGGGTTTAATGTTAATGGCGGGTGTCACGAACGCACAGCCATCGCCGGCCCCAGCACAGTCGCCTGAGCCTCAGAAGTTTACCGATCCGAAGAAGCCGGCAAAGTCGACTGATTCGAAGAAGGCGGCTAAACCGGACGAGTCAACCGATACTATTCCAACGTCCGAGACGGTCGGAGACGACGCGGGTGACTACACGATTACGTCCACTATCGAGTTTGGCTATCGTGGACAAAGAGTCGTTGGCGACGTCAACAAATACAAAAGCGACCTGAACTATAAGGCCGGTCCGCGCCTTTTCGATTCCACTTTCCTGGTGCGATCCAAGGAGGGCAAGGGCGGCCTGTTTGATACTCTGCTGGTGACATCGTCGGGTTGGGGAGCGGACCCCTACGGCCAGATGCGGCTGAGCGTCGAGAAACCGAAGTGGTATCAATTCGAAGCCAGCTATCGCCGCTTCAAGTATTTCAGGTTTCTCAACAACTTTGCGAATCCAAACTGGTTGTTTACCGGCTTTCCGGTTCCACCTAATCCCGCCGTGGGGCTTCATAGTTACAACACGCGCACGGAGTTCGGAGATTTCGATCTAACCCTCCTGCCAAAGAACGAAAAGATCAGGTTCAACGTAGGCTACTCGCCCGAAAGATACAGCGGCCCGTTTTTTTCCACCTACCACATTGCCGGGAATGAATTTCAGCTACTCACGAACGCAAGGTCACGCTCCAACGATTTCCGGGTCGGCGCGGAGGGTAGGGTGGGTCCAATCGATTTTTCATTCCTGCAGGGCTTCCGCCGTTTCCGGGACGATAGCTTTGTAGACGCGACACCTGCGTTCATAAACCCCAACCCAGCTGTCGCTCGCTATACGACCTACAGCCGGAATGAGCCAACTCGCGGCAGCGTTAACTACACGCGGTTCAGCGTTCACAGCCTCGTGGCCAAGAAGCTGGACATCACCGGTCGAATTGTTTACAGCAGGGCCACCTCGAACTCAACATTCTTGGAGAATATGACCGCTACGAACTTTAACACCAGAATCACCGGGGCGCTTGGCCCGCCCAACGTACTTATCCTCGGCCAATACAACATCCCATCGAACGTCAAGCGGCCGAATACGCTCGGAGATATCGGGGTGACTTTCCTGGCCATAGATAAGTTCAGAATCTCGAATACGTTTCGGGTGGAAGACTTCACGATCGATGGCATTGCTACCTTCAATGACTTCTTTAGGCTTTCCCGCGGGACGACCGTTGATACGCGCAGCTTCAGCAATTTGAGCGCGAACAAAACCACGAAGTACCGCAAGTACCAGGACACTATTGAAGGCGACTACCAGTTTAATTCGCACTACTCCATGCACTTCGGTTATCGCTATGGCAGTCGCCGCACCGAACAACTCCTGACGGGCTATAACCTCGGTAGCAATTCGCCGACGCTGCTCACGCCCGAAGAAGAGATCGAGACCAATCATACGAATGCGTTCTTTGGCGGCTTCAAGGCTCGCCCGGTCAAGAATTGGACTATCTATTTCGACGCCGAGCACGGCACGGCAGACAACGTCTTCACGCGCATAGGAAACTACAACTATACGAACGTGCGCGCGAAAAGCAGGTACACGCCGAACCGGAAGATATCCTTCAACCTCGCGGTGATCACCCGGGACAACTCCAATCCATCAGAGATCGCCGGCGTGTCACTAAGTGATTTCGGCGTGAACGTGAAATCGCGAACGTTCACTTCGGCGATTGACTGGGCGCCAAATTCCAGATTGTCAATCAGCACGGGCTACAACTACAACTGGGTGAACAGCGACGCGGTGATCGACTACTTTTATCAGGTCCCACCCGCCGCCAGCGTCAGGCATCCCATCGGGCACACCCTGTACTTCATGCGAAACAACTTCTTCTACATCGACGCGACGGCGCGGCTCTTTCCGCGGGTAACGCTCTACACGGCCTATCGAATCAACCAGGACAACGGCCAGGGCAACCGCCTGGCGGATCCGACCGGAACTCCGGGGACGCTGATCAACTCATATCCGATGAATTTCCAATCACCTGAAGGGCGGCTGGCAATTCGGCTCAATAGGAATGTCGATTGGAATCTCGGTTATCAGTACTACAACTACCGCGAGAGCGTGCTGGTCGGTCCCAGACCGCAGAATTATCACGCGCATCTGCCTTATATGTCGCTGCGACTCTATTTTGGTCGCAAAGAATAGCTTGAATCGCTGGTTCGGTTTTCAGAGGTTTAGCAACAAACTCCGGCGGCGGTAATTGACCGCCGCTGGAGTTTGCTTTGCGCGAAAAAGGTGCGAGAAGCATTTAGGTAGCTACTAAGTATTATCCTGCTGTGCAAATCGCGTGGGGGAAAGACGAATGAGACAAGCTTTGGGTGAGCGTCCCGGCGAGCCTTCGGGATACTCGGGTCCACAAACAACCAGCCGGCGGCGATTCCTCGACTACTTGCTCGGCACCAGTGCGGTCGCCACGTTGGGCGCGATCATTTACCCGATTTTTCGCTTTATGTCTCCACCGCAGGTGATCGAGTCAACCGAAAGTTCAGTGGTGGCGGCGAAACTGAGCGAAGTGCCGCTGAATTCCGGCAAGATCTTCAAGTTCGGAAACAAGCCGGGCATCGTCGTGCACACGCCCGCGGGCGAGCTGAAAGCGTTTTCCGCCGTTTGCACTCATCTGGAATGCATCGTTCAATATCGCCCCGATACGAAGCAGATTTGGTGTGCCTGTCATAACGGACAGTACAACCTCAGCGGCAAAAACATCGGCGGTCCGCCGCCTCGCCCTTTGGAAGAGTTCCAGGTTAACACCCGCGGCGAAGACATAGTGGTCACGAAATCGTAAGTGGCAACCACCGGGTGAGCGTTAAGGTCGCCCGCGGGCAGGATGTCCGTGGCTCAACAGATGAAAATAGAAGCCATAAGAGAATGGCTGGATGAGCGTCTTTCGATCAGCACGCTCGCCAACATAGCTAAGAAGAAGGAAGTCCCCCTTCACCGTCATTCCATCTGGTACTACTTCGGTGGCATGACGCTGTTTCTCTTCACTGTGCAGGTGGTCACCGGAATCCTGCTGCTTCTCTATTATCGTCCCAGCGCAGAAAACGCTTTCGAGAGCGTGCAATTCATCATTACGGAAGTGAAATTTGGATGGTTGATTCGATCGATCCATAGCTGGTCGGCCAACCTGATGGTCGCCACGCTCTTTATCCACATGTTCAGCGTGTTCTTTCTGCGCGCGTATTACCCGCCACGCGAAATCACCTGGATCAGCGGCGTACTGCTGCTGTTCATTGTCATTTGCTTCGGCTTCAGCGGCTACCTGCTGCCGTGGAATAAGCTTGCTTTCTTTGCCACCAAAGTCGGTACAGAGATCGCCGGCGTCATTCCCATCGTGGGGCGGCCCATGCTTCGTTTTCTGCGCGGCGGGGACGACGTCACCGGCGCCACGCTAACCCGCTTTTTCGGATTTCATGTGGCAGTTCTGCCGGCGACCGCAACTGTATTGATTGGCCTCCACGTGCTGTTGGTGCAACAACATGGGATGAGCGTGCCCCCAAGCCTGGCCGGAAAGCCCGTGAAGAAGATGAAGTTTGTGCCGAATTTTCTTCTGCGCGATCTCATTGGTTGGATTCTGGCGTTTGGCGTGCTGGCAGCGCTTGCCGCTCTCTTTCCCTGGGAGCTGGGCGAAAAAGCTGACGCGTTTGCGCCGGCGCCGGCAGGCATCAAGCCTGAGTGGTATTTCCTGTTCATGTTTCAGACACTGAAGTTGCTGCCGGCCAAGATTTGGAGATTCGACGGCGAAGTGATTGGCATCATGGCCTTCAACGTTGTCGCCTTGCTCCTGTTCATCGTGCCATTCGTGGACCGTCCGCCACAAAATCAACGAAGAACATTGGTCTTCAACCTGATCGGCATTGTGGCCCTTCTGTTTATTGTGGGGATGACAATCTTCGGCTACGTCACGTGACATTATGCAAACGGATCGGCAAATGAGCTCTAATCGAGACGCAGGCATGATCGCACGGCGGTCGGCCCGTATCATTCTGCGGATCGCGGTGATGCTTCTGCTGTTTACGTCGGCCTTCGCGCAGAAAAAAAGTTCGTGCATCGAATGTCACGCGCGGCTGGACGATCCGAGACTGAGTGCACCGGCGAAACTTTTCGATAACGACATTCATCGCGCCCGTGGCCTGTCGTGCAACGATTGCCATGGCGGCGATCCCAACGCAGATACCAAGGAAGCCGCAAAAGATCCCCGAAAAGGCTATTTGAGAAAACCCAAGACGCTGGATATCCCGGCATACTGCGGCAAGTGCCATAGCGACGCGAATTTGATGAAGAGGTTCAACCCTTCGCTGCGTGTAGATCAGGAACGTGAGTACTACACGAGTGTCCACGGCAAGCTGCTTAAGGGGGGAGAAACGCGCGTCGCGACCTGCGTCAGTTGCCACAGCGTTCACGGGATTAGAGCGATCACTGATCCGCTGTCATCAGTCTACCCGTCAAACGTTGCCGAGACTTGTGCCAAATGTCACGGCAGCGCGGACTACATGCGGGGATTCGGGATTCCAAGCGATCAGTTTGAAAAATACAAAAAGAGTGTTCATGCGAACGCTCTCTATGAGAAACAGGACTTGTCCGCGCCGACGTGTAACAATTGTCATGGCAATCATGGCGCGACACCGCCGGGAATTGCTTCCGTCGCGAATGTCTGTGGTCAGTGTCACGCGCGCCAGGCTGAGCTGTTTCAAACCAGTCCGCACAAAGCCGCATTTGATCAGAAGCAGCTTGGCGAGTGCGTTACCTGCCACAGCAATCATTTGATCGCCAAGCCGAGCGATCAAATGATTGGTACGATGCAAGGATCGCTGTGCGTCAACTGCCACA
>Ga0137373_10004653_pt1 | contig 15003 bp, 9 predicted proteins | sample SagtaG_5_FD_104912 | JGI IMG/M metagenome (GOLD analysis project Ga0137373, IMG submission 104912) | Vadose zone soil microbial communities from Sagehorn Ranch, Mendocino, California, USA - Sage1_R_80_16 metaG | ecosystem: Environmental > Terrestrial > Soil > Vadose zone | place: USA: California...
ACCGGCGAGATCGGATCGTCGTCCAACCCGATCTCAGGGATGACTGTCGCTACCCTGCTTCTCACCTGTCTCACCTTCGTCATCCTTGGGTGGACCGGTAACAACTATTTCGTCACCGCGCTTTCGATCGGCGCGATCGTCTGCATTGCCGCGTCCAATGGCGGCACGACGTCGCAGGATCTGAAGACCGGATTTCTCGTCGGCTCGACGCCGCGTAATCAACAGATTGCGATTCTCATTGGTGCAACGGTATCCGCGCTCGCGCTCGGTCCGATTCTTCTCAAGCTCAACTCGGCGGGCTCGGTGTATGTTCCGCTCAGCACCGCCGTGCAGGGCCTTCCGACCGGTGGCATCCAGCCCGGGGAGAAAGTCGACGTTCGCACGCTCCATCGCCGCGAGAAGATCGAAGGCACTCTCGCCAACGGCGCGCCGGACAACAAGGAATATTTCGTCTGGCACCGCCAGGATCCGAGCGGCGGCAACGCCGAGAAGTATCTCGTGGATGACACCGGGGCTCCGGTGTACTTCGTGGACCGCGGTATCAATGGCAGCATCCGCACGCTGCCTAACGGACAGGCGATTCCCAAGTTCGACGCGCCCAAGGCGACCCTCATGTCCTACATCATCAAGGGAATACTCGGCAGTAAGCTGCCGTGGGGACTCGTGTTGCTTGGCGCCATGATCGCGATCGTTCTTGAGATGTCGGGGATTCCATCGCTCGCGTTCGCGGTAGGCGTTTATCTGCCGCTGTCGTCGTCGTCCCCGATTTTCATCGGCGGTCTTGTCCGCCTCATGGTAGACAAGTGGATCGCCCGGAAGCACGCTGGTGCGCGACTTACCCGTGATCAGCTCATCGCCGAGGGCGACAAGAGTGCGGGAGTGCTGATGGCGTCGGGTTACATCGCTGGAGGCGCGATCGCCGGAATTCTCATCGCGTTCCTTGCTGGTGTTCCGGCGATGGCAGGATTCAACAAGACCATCGAGACGTTCGGCGAATCGAATCCACTGCGCAGTGGGCCGGTGGCCAATCTATGGTCGCTGATTCCGTTCGCGATACTGATCATGGTGCTTTATCTCACTGGACGTGAGAAGCTGCTGGCGCCCAAGCCGGGCAGAGTGGCCTAGAAGAGCGATCCGCGCGCGGAGCTAGATTATCGCGACGTGACCTCTATCACCCAGACGTCGCCCTGCCGATCCGCGATCGGGAAATAGGCACGATCTCGCGCGAGATCCCAATCCGAACGGTACGACTGACGCGCGGGATCATCGAAGCGAATCAGTAGTTTCGGCTTCCCTCCCACTGCCGGAACCGACCAGATGGACGCATTGCCCCTTGTGTCGTGACTCTTGAAGTAGAGTATCTGTCCGTCAACGCTCCAGTCCGGTCTCTCGGCAATTGGGTTGCCCGGCTCCCTCGCATTTACCACGATGCGCGGCGGTCCGGAATCCACCGCCGCGACAACCAGTGAGCCACCACCTATTGCTGTCACATAAGCCAGCGATCGCGCATCAGGCGACCAGGCCGCGTCCCACCCGGGGAGTGTGCGCACTGATTTCTTCCACGCTCCGTCCGTTCCGCGCCGGACGATTCTGACCAGGCTGGATTGAAGTCCCTCGTTGTAAGTGAGCGCCGATCCATCGGGCGACCACCTCGGGCGACGCTCCTGCTCCGGAGAAGAAGTCACACGTTGCAATGGACGACCGTCGAGGGGCTGCACGTATATGTCGCGTGATCCCGATCTCCACGAGGTGAACGCGATCTCGCGGCCGTCAGGCGAGACATCGGGGGCAAAATCGTTGGCAGGGTCGGCAGTGAGCTGTTCCGGATCGCTGCCGGCTTTTGTCAGCGACAACCGATAGATATCAGAGTTCCCCGCCAGATCGGAATCGTACACCAGCCACTGGCCATCGCTGGAAACGTGAATGCCCACGATTACCTGGCTCCCGGTCGTCAGCGGTGTCGCACCGGCAATCGAAACCGGCGGGTTGGCGGGAAGTGGCAGCGACCAAACGTTGGCTTTCGCGGAGTAGACGGTGTACGCGAATCGCGATCCATCGGCGGATAGCGAGATGGACTGCGCATTGAGACCGGTTGTGAGACGCACCGGATCGCCTGAAGCATGGCCACGTGCAATTCGCGTCGCGTAGATGTCGCCTCGGCCGCGACGGTTGGAGACGTAATAGAGCCATTGTCCGTCGGGCGACCACACCGGACTCTGGTTCAATGAGGTGCTGTCAGTGACAGCCGCAATCGCTGCATCGCTCACTCGGCAAACGACGATTCGCGATGGAGGGAGAAGTCCGAACTGGGGCCCGATGGTGAGAGATCCGCCGCTCCCCGATGAGCAGGCTATGAACTCGCCGCTGGGAGACCAGGTACAGAGCGCTGGCTCGAAGATCCGGGTGAGTAGACGCGTCGCACCCGCCAGATTGCGGATGAAAAGTGAGTCCGCCACGACGTACGCGATTGTCTGTCCATCTTTCGCCCAGACAGCCGAAGAGACGGGACTACCGTTTCCAGCCATCAATTCCTGACGCGCCGGCCCACCCGCTGCTGGCGCGCTGAACGCTGCTCCTCTATCGAGGTACAGTATCCGTGTTCCGTCGGGTGACCACTGCGGGCTTGACTGCGAGGCAACGGAGTCATCGGTCAACGGACTGGCCCTCCCTCCAGCCACCTGGCGGATGTAGATGCGGGTCCCCGCCGAGGTTCCCGCGGCGTACGCAACCGAGCGACCGTCGGGTGAAATCGCGGGCTGAAGATGGAGCCCGGGCTCAGACGTTATCTGAACGGACCGTCCGAACTCTATCGGTGGCGCCGGAAGCCGGAGTACGTATCCACCCAGGAAAAAAGATCCCAGAGCGACGGCAAGGAACGCGGCGGACAGGATCGCCGGATTTAAGGACCTGCGGCCGACCAATCGTCCGGTGCTTCGTCCCGCAGATCTCCTGACGCCCTGATCGCTCACGAGTGCCTGCGCGAATTCTGCAGCGCTTGCAAACCTGTCCGCTGGGAGCTTCTGGAGAGCTGTGAGCACGGCGTCCTCGGCCGCGCTTGGTATCGCTTTTCGCTGAGCGATGAGTGATTTAGGCTCGGCTGTGATAACCTGAGCCACGATCGCCTGGCTCGTGGGGCCGGTGAACGGCGGCTCACCAATCAGCATCTCGTACACGACCGCGCCGAGCGCATAAATGTCGCTCCGCGCGGTGATCTCGCGCTCGCCCATCGCCTGCTCTGGACTCATGTACTGCGGCGTTCCCAGTGAAAGTCCCGTCTCGGTCATTCGATGACCGCCAGCGGTGGTGACGGCCAACGCGATGCCGAAGTCCGCGACCAATGCCTGTCCATCGTGAAGGAGGATATTCTCGGGCTTGATATCGCGATGAATCACGCTGTGCCGGTGTGCGTAGTCCAGCGCGCTCAAAACCTCGGTTGCGATGGCGATAGCGTCACTGACAGGCAGCTGTTTTTCCCGATGCAGTCGGTCACGCAACGATTCCCCTTCAACGTACGGCATCACGTAGAAGAGGAATGTCCCGGCCTCTCCCGAGTCGAACAGCGGCAGGATGTGCGGATGCTGGAGCGCCGCTGTGGTGTTGATCTCTGCGAGGAAGCGCTCGGCGCCCATTACCGCGGCGAGCTCCGGGCGAAGGATTTTGACAGCCACCTTGCGATGGTGCCTGAGGTCCTCGGCGAGATATACAGTCGCCATTCCGCCCGAGCCAAGTTCACGCTCGATCCGATAGCGGTCAGACAGTGCGGCAGTGATCCTTTCGAGCGTTTCCATCATTGGGCGCGATGCGTGGCACATGACAAAGACGCGACAAGCGCGTGGATTGTCCGGGCGTTCCGGCGCGAGCCAAAGACTTTGCCAGCGCCACAAGATGGACGTGGGCGGGAGACAGTGCCAGACGGGGTTGCAATTTCATCCGGCGTCAGCCTGTCAGCGGACACAACGTAATGACTACAGGGCCGCCTGGTTACTTTTTGCCCAACCCCGAGGGAGTTGCATGGGTCATGCAACTGGTCCCGTCGGCGTGAGACCGTGCGCCGATCGCGACATACTATCTCAAGCCGCCTGGGCCTCAGCGTCATCCCGAAGGTTCAGGCGGCGAAGCATCGGAGCGATCGTCAATCCCTGCAGGAGTATCGAGACGACGACGACTCCGAAGGTCATCGCGACAAGTACGTTCCGCTCCGGAAAACCGGGCGGAAGACTCAAGGCAAGAACCATCGAGAGCGCGCCTCTCAGCCCACCCCAGCTGAGGGGCCACTCCCAGGTTTTCGGTAGCCTCTCATCCGTGCGGCTGAGGAGAGCGAACACCGCCACGATGATCCCAATTCGAGCCACAGTCACAGCGAGATATGCGGTCGTGGTCTCTTTCCACGCAGCGAAAAGAGCGAGCGGAAGCGCCTCGAATCCCATCAGCAGAAAGACAAGAGAGTTGAGAGCGAATGCCACATATTCCCAGAACGCAATCAGTGTGACGCGTGTCCCCTGCGATATTCCGACGCGTCTGCCGTAATTCCCGCAGATCATACCTGCCGTGACCGTTGCGATCACTCCCGACAGCTGCAGGCTGTCAGCGAGCGCAAACGATCCATACGCGGCAATGACCGTGATCGTGATTTCGATCATCACATCGTCTATCCGCTTTGCCACCATCGAGGCAACCAGTCCAATCGCGCCGCCCACGAGTGCGCCACCGCCGGCTATCAAAATGAAGTCGATCGCCAGCCTCGGTATGCTGACATCGCTACCCTGCACGAATCGCAGTACCAGCGCGAAGAACACGATCGCGGTTCCATCGTTGAACAGGCTTTCACCCTCGACCAGAAGCTCGAGTCGAGCCGGGGCGCGCAATGTCCTGAAGAGACCGACTACGGCGATCGGGTCGGTGGCGGCAAGCAGCGCGCCGAGTACAAGACCATGGCGCAGCGTGAATGCCTCATGCAGCCCGAAGACCCGGAAAAAGATGGTGACGATGACCGCGGTCATCCCAATTGCGGCTACGACTCCGGGGAGAGCCAGTGCCGTAATCGCGAACGAATTGCGCCTGAAGTTCTTGAACTCGATATGAAAAGCCGCCTCGAATAACAGGCCCGGTAGGAACACCACAAAAAGGACATCCTTGGTGAGGTGCGGTACCTGCATTACTCCGAGGGTGCCCAGTCCGAGACCGGCGATCAGCAGCGCGACAGTGTAGGGGATGGGAATCCGGCGTGTGGCGATCGCGACCGCAGTGGCGATCGAGAAGAGGATGATCAGGGTGCCGGCCTGCGTCATTACCAAACTTGCGATGCTTGGGCGCGCTGGAACAGTTTAGTATCATTTAGGTACTAATCTTTGGCGCGATTTTGGTGTATGACTTATGCGTTGTTGCATACTACTCGAGGAGATATATCCGCATGAACTACCGCGTAATTTCCCTTTCTGCAGCCGTCTTGGCGATTGCCGGGTGCGCGACGACATCGCAATCCCCGACTGTTTCGGCGTCGTCGGCAGATGGCTCGAGCGCGCTCTCGCGCTCGAACCCGTTCGCTACGGCGAGCACGTTGCCCTTCCACGCGCCGCCCTTCGACCGTATCAAAGACTCCGACTACCAGCCTGCGCTGGAAGCAGGGATGAAGGAGCAGATCGTCGAGATCGAGCCGATCGCCAATCAGTCGGCGCCGGCAACCTTCGACAACACGATCATCCCGATGGAGCGCTCGGGTGCCTTGCTCACTCGCGCATCCAAGGTGTTCAACGCAATCACTTCAGCGAATACCGATTCCACACTCCAGCGCATCCAGGAGCAGGAAGCACCGAAGCTGGCCGCGCACACCGATGCGATTTATCTCAATGGCAAGCTCTTTCAGCGCGTGAAGAGCATCTACGACAATCGTCAAACGCTCGGCTTCAACCCCGAACAGACATTTCTCGTCGAGCTCTACTACAAGAACTTCGTCCGTGCAGGGGCGCAGCTGTCGGAGGCCGACAAGACCCAGCTTCGCTCGTTGAATCAGGAAGAGGCCAAGCTCTCTACTGATTTCCAGAACAAGCTTCTTGCTGCAACCAAGGCGGGCGCTCTCGTAATCGACAACCTGTCCGACCTCGATGGCATGAGCGCGGGCGAGATTGCGGCTGCAGCCGAAGCTGCGAAGTCGCGCGGGCTCACTGGCAAATGGGTGATTCCGTTGCAGAACACAACACAGCATCCGGCACAGGCATCACTCAAGAACCGCGCGGTGCGCCAGCGCCTGTTCGTCGCCTCGACTCAGCGCGCGGAGCACAACGATACGACCGATACACGGGCAACGATCACGCGACTCGCACAGCTCCGCGCCGACAAGGCGAAGCTCCTCGGCTTTCCTACCTACTCTGCTTACGCACTCGAGAATCAGATGTCGAAGGCACCTCCGTCGGCGCTAAAGCTGCTGAACGACATGGTGCCGGCTGCTACCGCGAAAGCGCGCTCGGAGGCGGCACAGATGCAGGCGCTCATCGACAAGCAGAGTGGCGGATTCAAGCTCGCTCCGTGGGATTGGCAGTACTACTCGGAGCAGGTGCGCAAGGCACAGTACGATCTCGACGAATCTCAGCTCAAGCCGTACTTCGAGCTCGATCGTGTGCTCCGCGACGGCGTGTTCTTCGCCGCAAATAAGCTGTACGGGCTGACGTTCAAGGAGCGAAAGGATATCCCTGTCTATCATCCCGACGTTCGCGTGTTCGAGGTAACCGACGTTGACGGCAAGCCGCTGGCGCTGTTTTACTCTGATTACTTCAAGCGCGACGAAAAGAGCGGCGGGGCATGGATGGACACGTTTGTAGATCAGTCGGGATTAATGGGTACGCTGCCGGTGGTCTTCAACGTTGCGAATTTCACAAAGCCCGCTCCTGGTCAGCCTGCTCTGCTCACGTTCAGCGACGTGACGACGATGTTCCACGAGTTTGGGCACGCTCTACACGGAATGTTCTCCAGGGTGCAGTATCCAACGCTGTCGGGGACGAACGTGCCGCGGGATTTCGTCGAGTTCCCTTCGCAGTTCAACGAGCACTGGGCACTCGACACCACGGTATTCGCGAACTACGCGAAGCACTACCAGAGCGGACAGCCGATGCCGAAGACCTTGGTCGACAAGATCAAGGCAGCGAAGACGTTCAATCAGGGATTCGCAACGACGGAGTATCTCGCGGCATCGCTTCTCGATATCGCGTGGCACACGCTGCCGGCCGGGTCGTCGAAGCAGGACGTCGATGCATTCGAGACTGCGGCACTCAAGCGATTCAACGTCGACATGTACGAGGTGCCACCGCGCTATCGTACTTCATACTTCGCGCACATCTGGGGCGGTGGGTATGCGTCGAGCTACTACGCCTATCTGTGGAGCGAAGTCATCGACGACGACGCCTACGCGTGGTTCAAGGAGAATGGCGGGTTGACTCGCGCAAACGGCCAGCGCTTCCGCGAGATGATCCTGTCGCGCGGCGGCACTCAGGACGTCGCAACTCTGTACCGGACGTTCAGAGGACGAGACCCCAGCGTTGAGCCGCTCCTGGAGGAGCGTGGGCTTAAACCACCGGGGAAATAGACCGATAGACCGATAGGTCTACGGGGCCTTTGGCGGTACGGATCGACTTGATTCTGCACCTTCTGGGTTTGGCGTCAAGGCCGCGCCGGAGGCTGACCGGTCAGCTATCGTCGCCTGTCCCGCTCACCATGCTTTTAAAGAGGGCACTCAGCGCGGCGGCCGGATCGTTGGACACTCCCTCATGCACCGGTCCACACTGAATCACGTCCGATCGCGGAGAAGTCAGCCAGTGGAAGCGCTCCGACGGCGGAGCGAGCGCGATCGGGCCGGCGCCATCGTCTCCACGGCAAATCGCCTCGCACGATTTCAGATATCTGACGAGCAGCTCGGTGTCCACTCCATGCGCCCGCCTTGCCAGCTCCGCCCGATCTGTAATGACTTGCATCCCGAGGAACTCTGTAGTGCGCGCGTGGACGATTACTCCTACCGGTGTGAAGGCGCCCGTATGGACGTGAGGAACCACGCGCAGTACCGCAAAATTGTACGACACCGAATTGTCGTCGGGTTTCTGCTTCGTCACGATCTTCTTCACCGGCGAGCCGCCAACCGCATGGGCCTGACTCGCTTTGCGCGAGCGCGAGCGTCCATTGCCTCCGCCACGAACGCACGAGGTGGCTCGAGCCGAGTGGTGAGATAATCGATGTATCGGCGCCGAGCTGCCTCGACGTTGGCGAACTCCGCGGTGACCGTCTTGTCATTGAGCATGCCATCCGGGACGACGTGGACAACTCGTTCGATCAGATCCTCGGTGAAACGCGCACTCAATCGATCGTCGGCCCTGTGAAGGTCGCCGCTCATCGACAACAGCACGTGGTCCTTGATGAGTGGAAATGACGATCTCGTCCGCGCGTCGTTGACCGACCGCCAATCGTGATGCACGTACAACGCGGCTCCGTGATCGATCAGCCACGGCTTGCGATTCCAGATCAGGAGATTGGGATTTCGATGCGTTCGATCGGGGTTCGAGAGGAAAGCGTCGAACCAGACAATCTGCGCCGCCAGATCAGGTGAAATGAATTCGCCAGCCGCGGCAGGATCGAAGTTGAACGCACCGTCGAGATATCGCATCCCGAAATTGACGCCGTGACTGGTGCGAAGAAGATCCTGGATTTCAGGATCGGGCTCCGAGCGCCCGAAGGCTTCAGGGATCGTTATCAGAGCCAGCTCCGGCACCGGCAATACTTCTCGCGCCAGCAGCCCGACGATCAACTCGGCGATCAGCGCCTTTACTCCCTGCCCCGCCCCGCGAAACTTGGCGACGAACAGATCGCCGCTATCGGTATCGACGATGGCCGGCAGCGATCCACCCTCGCGGAGAGGCTGGACATATCGAGTAGCGGTGAGGGCTCTGACGAACATGTCTGCAGAAGATACTGCCGCACCAGCGACGCGCTTACTTCTCGACGACTACCATCAGCCCGCTTCCCACCAGACGCTCGCCGGCTTTGTCCGACGGTGAGTTTACAAGCTTGCCATCGACGACCATCGTCGTCGAGCCACCGCCGTCGAAGTTCATTCCCTCGTACACACCGAGGTCGAGCATCAGCTTTGCAAGCTCTATGAGAGACATTCCCGATGTCGATTCCTGTCGGCCATCTACGGTTATGAGATAGAGTCTCGTGCTGTCACGCGAGAAGCCAACCGCAGTTCGCGGGTGACGCTCGGCAGAAAAGCGCGGAAAGGTTCCCTCTAGCTTGTCTGCACTGTCGGCGACGCTGACGCCATGAACGATGAGCCGAGGCCATCCGCCTATCACTGTGCGGAGTGCTCTGCCGCGAGGCTCGAGCCGAGCTACGATCCCAAGCATGCGGCCAGAGCGAGCGATCTGTCTCAGATCGGCTCGGCTCGTCCCTTCAGCCGCTAAGACACCTCCACTGCTGAGGGCCAACTTTCCTCCAGTCACGGGACCGCCGGCAATTCGGAAGATCAGGGTATCACGGCGGCGTCCAATACGCTCGAGCGATAGCGACAGCGGATGGCGGCCGATGGAGTCCGTGGGCGACCTATCGCCGAATGCCGGAGTATAGAGCACCAGCCCGTTGCCCGGCGGCGAGGAGTTGAGCCTGTCCAGGGAAAATGTTTTTTGTCCGGGTGGGATTGCCTTTCCGGCGAACGCAAAACGCTCAATCAGTGGGTGATCACTCGAATCAACCGCGAACTGCGAGTGAATTGTGTCGAAGGCATCGTACGGCGAGTCGGTGGTCTTCACTCCCTTGATGAGGTCGCCTTCGATTACGACGTTGTTTTCGTTCTCGCTTGCTCCGCGGATAGCGAAGAAGTCGCCGTTGACGGCGCCGGCGACCCTCCCAGGTCCTTTGTACCGACGGACCATCGAGCTGACGGTCTCGCGTCCGAAGAAACGATCGCCCGCGCGCACAGCCCGGATGCTGATCCCCGGTTGGCGGAGATTCACCTCCAGAACGTTGATCCGCCACGGCCCTTTGTTGATAACCATCCTGAGATGTACAACACCCGGTGCTACGTCGCGGCTGGTAGACGAGTCGATCTGCTGAGCGAGCAGCGCGACGGGATTTCCCGTCGCGCTGACACATACCGCCAGAGCGAGCGCGCCGAAGCGCACCCGCTGCACTAGAACTCTACCTTCGTCCCGATCTGCGCGCGGCGTGCCCCGAACGCCGAGTTGGGCAATCCATAATTCGTCAGCGGATTTCCGGCGGCGTCTTTCTGGCGCCCGAAGAAGTTCGCGACGTTGTTGGTGTTGAAGACGTTGAAAACTTCGGCGGTGATGTGGAACGCCGTACTGCGGCCGCTGAAGAACACTTTGCCCAGCCTCAGATCAAGATTACGATACCACCATTTCCAGTCGTTGCCGGGAAATACCGTTCGCTCACCGCTCGCTGACCCGTCGGGCAGGAAATCATCGGTGAGTGCGTCGTCCTTGTTCACGTCGACGCCGAGTGTGACCCCATATGGACGCGGGCTCGCGATTGTCGCGATGCTGGAGATCTCGATGCCCCACGGCAGCGTTGCGACTTCCGACAGGACGAACCGGTGGCGCTCGTCCCCTCCAGTGCGCTGCATGTTGTACGAGTCCCGGAACGGATAGGCCGGCGCTGTTACTGCATCGTAATCAGCTTTGTAGTAGCCCAGCGTGTAAGAGAAGTTCGACATCAGCGCCGCTCGCCTGTATCCGACGGAAAGAACCAGAGCATCGAACTTCGCCCGCCCGAAATCATCCCAGAGAACGATGTCGGCGTATTTCGGAGTCAGGTTACGCACGTTTCGAGTGACGTCCCGGTAGTTGGGATTGAGACGTGTATAGAGGTGACGAATGCTCTGGTGGATGTAATCGGCGTTCAGGGCGAGGTCTGGATTGACCTGATGACCTATCCCGAGCGATAACTGCCTGTTCTCGGGCGCTTCCATTTTGTTCTTCACCAGAACGATGTTCGGGGTCGTGGCCACCTGTCCCGCTATCACACGTTGGCGCAGAACCTCGACGTCCGTCGTGCCCGGGCTGGTGATGGTATAGGTGCGCCACGCTGCAGCCAGCTTTTCCTGGAAACCGATGAAGCTGGCCACGCGGTCGTAGATGATCCCCGCTCCGCCCCGCAGGAAGGTACGGTTCATCCCGGTAACGTCCCACGAGAATGAGACACGCGGCGAGAAATTGTTCAAGTCGTTCTTGCGATCACCACGGTTGATGTAGTTGGCAAGCTGAGGCCGGTTGGTGATCGCCGTGTCGCTGGCCCACGGCACTGTAAACTTGTTGTTGACCGTGTTCAGCTCGGCGTCATATCGAAGGCCCAGGTTCATCGTGAAGGTGGGCACGATCCGCCATTCGTCGTTCAGGTAACCCCCAGTTACCCATCCCGATGCCTCTGCCAGCGCCTCGGTTGTCCCATTGGTGTCTGGGAATCCCACTCCTACTGTGGCCTGGTTCGGAACCTTGCTCGTGTCCGTGCCAAAACGGAATGAGCCGAGCAGGAAGTTCGGTGAGAACTGGTCGGCCGCGATGTGGCTCAGCTCGAAGCCGGCCTTGAAGAGGTGGCTGCCATGCCAGTTGTCTTTGGTGTACGTCGCGCGATCGATGAATCTCAGGTGACGCTCGTTGAGCTTGAGGGGGAAAGTCGCCGTACCGAGCACGAGGCTCGGATAATTGAGCTGCGGTCCCGGTACGAGCTGTCCCTCATCGTGATTCCAGTTCACGAGCTGAAGGCTGATCTCGTTCATCGTATTGGCGCTTGGCAGGTAGCGATGCCGTAGCTGTGCGACGTTGATCAGGTACTTCTGGTCGATGCCGCCTTCACGCGCTGTCGTGCCACCGAAGTTCGACTCGCCCGTCATTCTTCGAATGGCCCACTCGACGTCGAACGACTGTCGAGGGTTCCGCTCGAACGTCACGCGCGCGAAAGCGGTGTGATTCAGATTCGGGGCTTTGAAGGACCCTTTGAATGTGTCCCAGACAGATGGGTTGAACGCCGGGCGTCCTGGAACCACATCGATGAAGTTGTTGGTGTTCGTGACTTCGTAATTCGCAGCGTAAAACAGCCGATTCTTTTCGAGAGCCCCGCGGATGTTGAAGCCGAGCTGCTGGCGGCTGAAGTTCGGCGTCGTCGTCTGAAACACGGTTCGTGCAATCATGCTCTTGTTCTGCAGATATCCGAACGCTGATCCCGACATCTCATTTGCGCCCCGATTCGTCACAGCACTGATCACGTACGCTCCGGCATGGGAATACTCGGCGTCGTACGGATTGAGGAAAACGCGGAATTCCTGCACGGATTCCTGCGGGATCGGAGCTCCGGTTTGCGGAATGCCTACGAGGTTCCCATTGAACAGTGACTTCAGCTCAATTCCGTCGAGGTAGAAGTTGATGAACCGGAGATCCGGGACCGCGCCGGCTGAAGGAAGGGCGCGTCCCGCCTGCGGGGCGTAGCTCTTGATGCCCGGCGCGATTGAAGCAAGGGTCATGATGTTGCGATCGATCGTCGGAAGATTCTGTATCTGCTGCCTGACCACGGGCGCCGACACTGATGTCCGCTGCACTTCGACATTGGTCATCACGCCGCTCTTCACCGTCACTGTGCTCAGCTCGGCTGCACTGCGGTCGAGCGTAAAGACGAGGTTGGCGCGCTGTCCTACCAGGAGCTCTACCGACTCACTTGACGCCGAGTAGCCGAGGGCGCGGACGGTTACGTCGTAACGACCGGGAGAGAGGCCGAGGATTCGGAACTGTCCTGCGGGCGTGGACCGCGCAGATCGAGTGAGACTGGTCGCTGGGTCGAGAACAACTATCTGTGCTCCGGATATGGCCACTCCATCCCGGGCGCGGACGTTTCCTTCGAGCTGAATGGTGGTTTGGGCTTCGGCTGCGGGTGCTACAGGCAAAAAGAGGAGTGCAGCACCGATGAAAGCCAGGACACGGGTTGATACTCGACGCGGTTGCATATCCGGCCTCTCTTGATGGGGCTATCCAGTACGCTACCCAGCGCACATTCAGGCGTCAACGGCACAAACCCGCTGCGCCGGTACAGGCGCAACGGGCTTATGCGAGAGGAGGTCAGGCGGAAGCGGCTACGAGCAGACCGGCATCCCGCGCGGCAGCGGCAAAGTGCAGCTCTTGGTCGTTCCATCCTGCGTAATCGTAATCGTTGCCGTCGCTGATCCATTGTACGTGATGACTTCGCGGCGATCGTGCGTCGTCGGCGATCCACCCGCGATGGTAACTGTCGAGTGCATCGATCTGATAACCGTACCGGCCGTTGGATAGGTTGGCTTCCCGGATTCCAGAGGGATCACAAGACCGCTGGTCGTGTCGCCCACCAGTCTCGCGGAGACGAAGGGACCATCGGCGTTCTTGCCGGTCGTTGACTCTTCACCTCGCGAGACCCCATTGACCGTTCTCTGCGTGCTGCCGACGGCAAGCCCGCCGACAGTACGATCGCTCGAGTTGCTGACCGTCGATACCGCGCTGTCGCGGCGAGTTACTGTGCCGGTCACCTGGATCTGCACGTTGACCGTGTTGGTGGTGCTGTCGGGTGCGGACTGTACGGTTCCGTCGGCCTTCTTATAGGAAGCGGACTTGACGATAGTCAGTCCGCGGTCGGTGACGGCCGGACACGTCACCCGCCCGGTCGAGCTCGAGAAGGTGCAGTCACTGCTCAGCCTGCCAAAGCCGAACGGTCCCCCGTCGAAGCCTCTGCCGAAGCCAATGCCACCCAGGAAATCGGGACCCATTCCGCCACCCATCAATCCGTGTCCACCCATCTCGTGTCCGCGTGCCGGGGGAAGAAACGCGCCGACGCTTCCGTCGCCGGGAGCGAAGGTATTGGTCGTGCTGGTGAAGCCGGCGGGAAGCGTAAGCAGCGCGTCGCTGATCGACAGCACCGAGCTCGAAGGACTCGTCGTATCAAGACACGCGAAGGCCGCCAGAGCCATCGCGGCGACGGTCGTTCGTTGCAGCAGTCCTTTCATTTCTCGTTCTCCTCTTGCCTGTTCGTGTGTGGTGCCGACGCCGAACTGGTGGAGATGTCGCGGCGGCTTCAACCACAGGAACACTCCATTAGCGGCTTACCCCTACTACGGGGACCGGCGACGGGCAAACGCAAACGGATAAGCGGGTAACGCGTTACGGACTACGGGCTACGGGTCTGTGCCTGGCTATAGGGTGTCGCTCGTGGGGAGCCATGGGGCGAGCTTGACTCGTAGCGAGCGCAGCGCCTTCCCCATTTGCGCCTCTACGGTCTTTACCGAAATCCCGAGCACCGTCGCAATCTCGGCGTACTTCAAGCCGTGGATTCGACTCAGCTCGAATACTTCCCGGCAACGCTCCGGGAGCTCGGAAACCGCAGTCTTGAGGGCCACTTCTATTTCGTCTTCGACGAGCAGGGATGGGGCCGACGCGCTTATCTGCGTTTGGCGCATCAGCTCGGGCTCGCTTTTCCGCTCGACACGCTCATGCCGGATATGATTCAGCGCCCGGTTTCGAGTGGATTGAAAAAGGTAGGCCTGTGGAGAGCTCTCCTCTGCAAGCGATTCACGCCGGCGCCAAAGCTCAAGCATCACGTCCTGCACTACCTCTTCGGCTACCGCCCGCGAGCGCACGATGGACTCAGCCGATCGGACGAGCGATGGGTACCAGGCTCGAAAGATCTCGTCGAATGCTGCTTCATCGCCTTGACGTAGGCGCTCGAGGAGCTTGTTGCTTTCCAGACGTGGTCCGGGGTAGCGTGTGGGTCGACACCTCTCCGACGACGCCGAGTGAGTGCCTGTCGCACAATCTACCCGAGTTCAACTGGCATCGGGCATCGGGGATGCGGTTCCGGGCATCGGGCTCCTAGCATTGGGCTCCACGCATTGGGCTCCGGGCATTGGGCTCCGCGCATCGGGCTCCGCGCATCGGGCTCCGGGCATCGGTTACCGGGTCAGTAGGGTAACGGCGGGGCCCGGTGTTTATTAGGTAT
>Ga0137373_10004661_pt1 | contig 14991 bp, 12 predicted proteins | sample SagtaG_5_FD_104912 | JGI IMG/M metagenome (GOLD analysis project Ga0137373, IMG submission 104912) | Vadose zone soil microbial communities from Sagehorn Ranch, Mendocino, California, USA - Sage1_R_80_16 metaG | ecosystem: Environmental > Terrestrial > Soil > Vadose zone | place: USA...
CGCGAAACCACGGCCGACTACGGCCACTTGGCGGTTTACCGGAAGATTGCCTGGAACCCGTTCGCGGCCCGAGTCCGTAGCCTCGGCTTCGAGATCGAGACGAACTGGCACGTCTCGCTCGAGAGCCCGGCCGACCACTCGATCGCGCTGCCGCCGTATCCGCACGACGACCCGGCCCACTGAAGCTGGTCATCCGTGACTCGGTCTCGACCTCGCTCGGCCTGCTGATCCGCCGGGAGAGCTGATCGCTCGCCGGTCCGCCCTGGTAACGGCCTGTTCGACCGATAACCTCTTCCGCGCATGGACCGAGTGGAGCTGAGCATCGTCGTGCCGGTGTACAAGTGCGACGCGTGTCTGGGGCACTTACACGAGCGACTTGTGGCCGCGCTCACCGACGTCGTGCCTTCGTTCGAACTGATCTTCGTAGACGACAGAAGTCCCGACGACTCGTGGTCTACGCTGCGTCATCTCGCGCGCCGAGACCATCGCCTCAAGGTCGTCCGGCTGAGTCGCAACTTCGGCCAGCATGCGGCGATCACGGCTGGGCTCGAATACGCGAGCGGTGACTGGATTGTCGTTATGGACTGTGATCTCCAGGACCCCCCCGAGCAGGTTCCAGTGCTCTACGAGAAGGCGCAGGAGGGATTCGACGTCGTCTTAGCGCGTCGGGTTGGCATAGGCCACTCGTTCTTCCGCCGCCTTGCGTCGGCTGGCTACTTCCGCGTCCTGAATGCTCTGTTGGGTACGTCGTTCGATGCCGGGTTCGGGAATTTCAGTGTGATCTCACGAAAGGTGCGGAACGAGTTCCTCCGTGTGCGGGACAAGGATCGGCATTACCTCATGATCCTTCGGTGGCTCGGCTTCGCGACGACCTCAGTCGATTTCCCCTATGCGAGCCGTTATGCCGGCGAGAGCTCCTATACATTCGGAATGCTGCTCCGCTTCGCTTTCGACGGCCTCTTCTTTCAAACGACGACACTGCTTCGCTGGATCGTCTACTTTGGATTTGCAGTCTCCGGCCTAGGCGCACTCCTCGCACTCTTCTTTGTCATCAACTACTTCGTGGGGCACCCCTACGCAGGCTGGACGAGCCTTGGTGTCCTGCTGCTCTTGCTGGGCGGCTTCATCATCGTCAGTACCGGAGTAACGGGTCTCTATATCGGCAAGATCTTCGTACAGGCCAAGGATCGACCACTGTATGTCGTAGATCGGGTTGTGGAGTCCGGTGCGACAACCGCTGACACCCACATCATGGAGTCGACCTTCCTTAGTGTGGAGGACTAGGGACCTCGTCCAGCCATAGGTGAACGATCGCCTGTATCGAAGCCGTGCGGAATCCCACCCCCTGGTACAGACGCTGCGCTGTGATGTTCCACGCCTGCGTCGCAATCCGTGCCCGAGCAGCTCCGCTGATTGCCACAGCGCCACTGAGGAGTCGCGCACCAAGACCCTGCCCCCTGGACCGGGCATCAACGTAGACGAGGTCGACGGAGATCCCCTCTTCGATTGGGCGTACGCCCACGAACCCACCTAAGCCTCGATCAGGGACGACCACGATGCCGTCGTCGAAGCATCGTCCGAGCCAGATGTCGTACATCGCTCTGACCGCGTCGGCCGCGAATCGCGGATCGGCGCTGAACCTGCTCTCGTCCGCCAGACTTCGGGCGAGAGGGAGCAACTCTAGACACTCACGTCGATCGGCGCGCCGGATACCGTCCGGAAGCGTTGGGGAGGTGTGAAGATCGAGCTCTACCCTCACGTCGACGAGGCGTCCCCCAGACCGCAGTGCGTAAGCAAGTGCGGGCGGTCTTGCATCGCGGACGAACAGGTACAGGCACTCGACCCCCTGCTCGACGGCCTCCTCCACCGCTCGCTTAACACTGTCCTCGTCGACGTCTGCACGGCCGACCGTAACGCCGAAAAACTCGCTGTCCCAGCCTAGGTGAGTCACAGTCGGAGTCACGGTCTCATCTTGATCCTCGTCGCCGTTGGAGCATGAGGAAGCTCCCGTTCAACCGCCCACATACAACCGGGCGCGAGCTCGAGTACATCGCGCAGGCGGTTGAGGGCGGGCATCTCTCGGGCAACGGACCGTTTACGGAACGTTGTTGTCGCTGGCTCGAGGCTCGGACAGGGACGAAGCGGGCGTTCCTGACCCACTCCTGCACGGCGGCGCTCGAGATGGCTGCACTTCTCACTGATGTCGGGCCAGGCGACGAGGTGATCATGCCCTCTTTCACGTTCGTCTCGACGGCGAACGCGTTTGTGCTGCGTAGGGCCACGCCAATCTTTGTCGACATCGTGCCTGACACCCTCACGCTCGATCCGGAGGGCGTGGAGGCGGCCCTAACGCGGAAGACGAAGGTCATCGTGCCCGTCCACTACGCAGGAGTCGGAGCCGACATGGATGCGCTCGTGCAGATCGCCTCCGAGCGAGGGCTTTTCGTCGTGGAGGACGCGGCGCAGGCCTTGATGAGCGAATACCGCGGCCGCGCACTTGGCGCCTTCGGCAGCCTCGCCGCGACCAGCTTCCATGAGACGAAGAACGTGATTTCGGGCGAGGGAGGAGCGCTTTTCGTCAACGATCCGTCGTTGGTAGAGCGAGCTGAGGTCATCCAGGAGAAGGGAACCAACCGACAGCGATTCTTCCGAGGGCAGGTCGACAAGTACACATGGGTCGACCTCGGTAGCTCATACTCGCCGAGCGAGATCAACGCAGCATTCCTGTGGGCGCAGCTCGAGCGCGCAGCCGAGATCACAGCGCGCCGGCTCGAACTTTGGCGACGGTATCACGTCGGGCTGGAGGAACTCGAGCAGCGGGAGCAGCTTCGGCGTCCGATCATTCCGCCGGAGAGTACAAACAACGCCCATATGTATTACATCCTGCTTCGGTCCATCGAGGAACGGTCACGCCTGATCGCGCGACTCGACCGAGCCGGTGCAATGGCCGTCTTCCATTACGTTCCCCTCCATTCCTCCGACGCCGGGAAACGGTGGGGGCGGGTAGTCGGTGATCTTGAGGTCACCGAGGATGTTAGTGACCGGTTGCTTCGGCTTCCGCTCTGGCCGGACCTGCTCGATGAGGATATTGACCGCATCGTGGCAGTCATCGCCGACGGCCTCCGTTGAGGAGGCTGAGCAGGCATGGGTTCGAACTCGCTCTCGTCGCCGGAACGACAGTCGCTGCTCTCGTTGTCCTGCGTCTTATTCACACGCAGATCTACACCGAGCCCGCGACGATTGACCCCTGGCTTTACACGGCGCTTATGGCGAACTTCGGCTTCACCTATCACTGGTTCCATGCCACGTACTACGCGTCTCGACTGCCACTGATCATCCCCGGACAGGTCCTGAATTCCTTCCTGACGCCGGTGCAGGCCTACATCGTCCTGCACGTCGCCTTATTCCTTCTCGGCGGGGCGTTCCTGTATCTGCTGATCCGTTCCCTTTTCGGGATGCGCGTCGCGCTCTTTGTCTATCCGGCGTTCTTGACAAATGCGTTGTACGTCGACGCGCACACCTGGGATTACGTAGACGGCGCTGTCATCACGTACCTCTCCGGCGGTCTCTACTTTCTGATCTCCTCCATTGAGGCGACTGGCCGCATGCGGCCAGCGCTCGCAGGGTTCTTCTTCGCCGCCGCGGCGACGACGAACCTCTTCGCGACGCTGCTCGTCCTTGGCGCGATCCTCGCGTACTTGTACGGCCGCATAAGGGTTGACCGTAGGCTCGCCTTGCGGAAAGTCGCCCGTGACACAGTGTGGTTCTCGATCGGCAGTGCCCTGCTACTCACCGTGTGCGGCATGTTCGCTCGAAAATACGGCGGTCAGTTCTTGTTCTTCTTGCCGTCGCTCAAGGCGCTTAACGACTTCAGTACTGCACAATGGAAACTCCCGACCTATGGCTGGATGTTGGCTGAGCCACGACTGCTCGTGCCGCTGTTCGTTGGGATCGTCGTTCCGATTGCATGGCGGCGTCGCCCGAGAGATGATCGCAGCCAGGTCGGGCTTGCGTTTACGGTGGCCGGCGCGGGGATCTTCGGCGTACTCGTGATTTGGGAATTCACGCGATCGGGCACCTTCCTCCAACTCCCATACTACTTCGACACGGTCTACCCGTTCTTCTTCGTCGCGCTCGCGACGGCTGTTTTCAGCCTGCTCGAACAGGTATCGCCCAGGCGTTACCTGCCCACAGCCGCCCTTCCGGCTTTCGGGCTGGCTGTCGGAGCAGCGCCGCTGGTCGCCATCTATGGCTTCAACCAGGGTGACCTATCGGGCAGGCGAGGCGCGGTGATCACGCTGATCCTCATGGGCCTTGCGCTTGTGGTCGTCATTGCCTTCCGGTTCATGCCTCGCCGCCGATTGTCATTTCTAATCGCTCCACTCGCAGCCGCTCTCCTAATTACGAGCTTCAATCACGCCAGTGCGGCAAGTTATACGACGTACGGAACGTTCGAGACGCACAACAGCATCCTCGCCGACGCGGACGAGACATTCGCAATTGGGGCGCAACTCATCAGCTTTATGCAGCGCGGCGGCTTTCAAGATTCGCTTCCTGCGTTTTGGTATGACGCGGCGTCAGATCCTGCGTTGATCGGCCTCCAATCCCTTTACTTCTGGGGGTACACGTATCTGAACCTCAAAATGCCAGTCATTGATGCCGGCTTCCGACTGCGGATGAGGCAGATTGATCCGCACCATGTAATCCTGCTATGCACAGAGCCGACATGTGGCCACGCAAGCGAAGCGATGCGACGCGCGGGATACCAGATCCGCCGAGAAGCGTCCAGGCGTCTCCACTCTGGCTCGAAGTCGGTCTGGGTGCGGGCGTACGCCCTCAAGAGCGCGATTCCACAGCTATAACGGCAGGCTAGTGAGCCCAGGATCTCGTTGGACTGGGCCGCGTGATCGTGGGTCTCACGAGGTCGGCACGCGAGCTGCACGTCTCGCCAAAGGCGTCCTTGGAGACTGGTTAGTCGGTCCGCCGCGGCGGATGGGAGACCGTGACGATCGCTAACACAAGCCCGCGGTCCTAGGAACGATCCGAATTCGATCTCTCCGAGGCGCCGAGCCTACCGACCGGAGCCCGGGGCTGCGACCGCCATCACGTAAGCGTGATAGATCGTGAAGGTAGCGAACTCCTCGAGAACGAAATGACGCTCTAGAGCCCAGCGGAGGGCGTCCGCCTGGCGAGGATGGCTACCTCGATCGAGGGCCCAAAGCAGGTTGCTTGCAACGCGCGGGGCGCGGAGAGGGTCAACGAACACCAGCTTCCGTCGAGAGACTCGCGCGAGTTCGCTCACGAGCGGCTCGAGTTCGTCATCGTTTAGGTGGTGCGCGACGTTTATGCAGAGGGTGTAGTCAACTGCCTGGTCAGCAAACGGAAGTTCGGTTCCACTCCCACGCACCGTGCGAACCTCTGGAAATTTCTCGCCTATCCGAGCTAGCTTGCGGTCGTCGACATCGAGGGCGATGTACTCGAAGTCGGGGGGCACAATCGGGTAGAAGATCGCAGTTCCCGCTCCCACGTCGAGAAGCCTCCCTGGCTCCAGGCGAGTGATGACCGAGGCGATTTCTCGGCGGAGCTGGTCTATGCCGAAGGCCCTCTGAACACGGTCGTAGAGCCGCGGACTGCCCAGCACACGATCAGCGAGGCTCGTCACGATAGGTAGGCGGCCCGGATTAACAACTCGGCTAAGCGACGCATCTGCTCGCGACCGACCTTATTGGTTGAGGGTAACGCATGTGTCGGCACTTCTCCGGGCTCCAGGCTAGCCAGGGGGCTCCACGGAAACTGGAAGGACTAGCGTGTGGGAGCATAGGGATTATTCGGCTGAAGAATCTGGGCTGACAGGGCAGGCTCTCAATCGATAAGTGCAGTCATTTTGCTGAAGTTGTGTCCACGAAGTGATGAAGACGCCTCGGAGCAGCGCGCCGTCGCGCTTGGTGTTCATGTTGTCGAGCCGGGATAACCGGTAATCCGGATGATCTGGCGGATCGGTCGCGGCGTCAATGTGCTCGAAGCCATTTGCGGTCAGAGCAATGGCGAGATACGAACTGTCAGTCGCTTGGCCGCGAAGGCGGGCCGCGCACGCTTGCCCGCGCCGGCTACGAACCGCGTCTCGAGTCACGGGTGCGTCTTTTCGAGAGTTCACCCACGACAGGGGTCGAGATCTACTATCAGGTGACGCCTTGGGCATAGCTCAGCGCCACCAGGCGCGCGGAGCCTTCCGCTGGCCATGAATCCCCGACGGCCGAAAGCGTGCTCGGGGGTCGGACTCGCATCGCATTACCCTTACGCTCGGCGGTCGCTTCTCGCTCTACGAGGAGTTGGCCGACTTCTCCACGACGCGCCGGGTGGTCACCGCTCCTCCCGTTCCGGATAGGTCAGTTGGGCGAAGATCGGGTGCGGCTCAGCCTCGGCGCGAGGCTCGAGAGCGAACTGTCGCTTACTCGGGTCATTCGACAGCTTTCGAACGAGAACTACTTCGAGTGGGTGACCGTGATCGAGGCGGCGTTGGAGGCACGGGAGAGATTCACGATGATCGAACTCGGCGCGGGCCGGGCCGGTGGCTTGTCAATGGGTGCGTTCGCCGTCCGACAGACCAGCGGCGTTCCACTGATGCTCGTGGGCGTCGAATCGGAGCCGCGGCACTGTGCTTGGATGAAGCAGCACTTTGCCGACAACGCGATCAAGCGGCGAGAGCGGAACCTCTTACGCGCTGCAGCAGCCGCAGCCGGCGGCCACGTCTGGTTTCGCGTAGTAACGCAGCTTCGTCAAATACGTACGGCGACGACTTGACCGGCACGACAAGCGCGGGCTGCAGCTCGTTCCGGCCGTCAGCCTCACGATGCTCCTCCGTCCACTCGGCCGGGTGGACTTGATCGATGCCGATCTTCAAGGTGGCCAAGCGGACGTCCTCGAGTCTTCGGCCGCGTCGCTCGATTCCAAGGTTCGCCGCGTCTTCGTCGGCACTCACAACCCGGGCGTTGAGGTCCGGCTCCGCGGCTTGTTCCAGGAATTGGGCTGGATCTCCGTGTACGACTTCCCGGGTGGCAGCGCGAGCGATACGCGGTGGGACTGGATCATGTTCGAGGACGGCGCCCAGACCTGGCTCAACCGCAAGCTGAAGCCGGACGCGCGTCTGAAAAGAGCCCATCCTCAGGTAGTCTCTCGCGCCAGGTCTCAATGGGAGTGACATCCTCACGATTCGTCAACATTCCCCCACGCCGACCCATGGTTCATAGCTCGACCGACAAGTCGATCAGCGACGTGCAGCAGTACTGGGACGCGCGTCCCTGCAACATCCGCCACTCCCCGAAGCCGGTCGGTTCGCGGGATGACTTCGACGAGGTCGAGGCGCGCAAGTACCTCGTCGAGCCGCACATCCCGGGGTTCGCGGAGTTCGAGCGCTGGGCCGGAAAGCGCGTCCTCGAGGTGGGCTGCGGCATCGGCACTGACTCGATCAACTTCGCCCGCGCCGGCGCGGAGCTGACGGCGGTCGATCTCTCGGGCGAGTCCCTCCGCGTCGCCGAGCAGCGTGCGGACGTGATGGGGGTCGGGGACCGCATCCGGTTCGCCCAGGCGAACGCGGAAGACCTGACGTCGGCGATCGACGACGGGCCGTACGACCTCGTCTACTCGTTCGGCGTCATCCACCACACTCCCCACCCCGAGCGCGCCCTGTCCGAGATCCGCTCCCTGGCCGCGCCCGGCGGCACGCTGAAGCTGATGGTCTACCACCGGCGCTCGTGGAAGGTCTTCTGGATCGTCGCTGCGCAGGAGCGCGGACGCTTCTGGAAGACCGACGAGCTCGTGGCGAAGCACTCCGAGGCCCAGACCGGCTGCCCGGTCACCTTCACCTACACCCGCCGGGAAGCGCGGGAGCTCGTCGAGCAGCACGGTTTTCGCGTCCAGGAGCTACGCGTCGACCACGTCTTTCCGTACCGGATCCGCGACTACGTCGACTACCGGTACGTCAAGGAGCCGTACTTCCGCTGGATGCCGGAGCTCTTGTTCCACGCGTTCGAACGTGGCTTCGGGTGGCATCTCCTGGTGACGGCGGACGTGGCGTAGCCGCCGATGAGGATCGCCGTCGTCGGACTCGGGAAGCTCGGCGCGCCCCTGGCCGCCGTGCTCGCGAGCAAGGGCAACGAGGTGCTCGGCATCGACGTCAACCCGGAGGTTGTGCGGCTCGTCAACGACGGACGTGCACCGGTCCAGGAGCCGGGCTTGCAGGACCTCGTCACCGCCTCCCGCGAACGGCTGACCGCGACGACCGATCTGACCGCCGCCGCCGGAGCAGAGGCGACGATCCTGCTGGTTCCGACGCCGTCCGACGAGCGCGGAGCGTTCTCGAACGAGTACGTGCTCGCCTCCGTCGAGGAGGTCGGTCGAGGCTTGGCTGCGGGCGACGACTACCACGTGATAGTCGTCGCCAGCACGGTCATGCCGGGCTCGTGCGACGCCGAGCTCCGTCCGGCGCTCGAGCGTGCCTCGCGCCGCCGTGTCGGGGCGACGCTCGGCTTCTGCTACAGCCCAGAGTTCATCGCGCTCGGCAGCGTGATTCGCGATCTGCTCGAACCTGACATGGTGCTGATCGGCGAGTCGGATCCGCGCGCCGGTGACGTTCTCGAGCTCCTGTACGGAGGCGTATGCGAGAACAATCCACCCTTCCGTCGCATGAGCCTGGTCAACGCCGAGCTGACGAAGATCGCCGTCAACACGTACGTCACGATGAAGATCTCGTACGCGAACGCCCTCGCCGACATGTGCGAACGGCTCCCCGGCGCGGACGTCGACGCAGTCACCGATGCGCTCGGGCTGGACACGCGGATCGGGCGGAAGTACCTCCGTGGCGCGATCGCCTATGGTGGCCCGTGCTTCCCTCGGGACAACAAGGCGTTCGCAGTCCTCGCGCGCGACCTCGGAGCGGAGCCACTGCTCGCGGAGGCGACCGATGCGGTCAACGTTGCACAGACCGATCGGCTTGCGCGCGTCGTCCAGTCGCGGCTGGAGGCGGGCGATGCGGTCGGAATTCTCGGGCTCTCGTACAAGCCGGATACGGGCGTCGTCGACGAGAGCCCTGGTATCGCACTGGCCCGGCTGCTCGGGGAAGCCGGCTACGACGTCCACGTCTACGACCCGGTCGCGCTGGAAGCGGCGCTCCCGTCGCTCGCCGACGTGGCGCAGTCGTGCGGCTCCGTCGCCGAGGTGGTCGAGCGTTCCGACGTTGTCGTGATCACGACGCCGTGGCCGGAGTTCGCGGAGCTTCCGATCGAGGCGTTCAAAGGCAGGCGTCCCGCCGTCGTCGACTGTTGGCGGTTACTGTCCGACGATACCTACGGAGAAGCGATCGACATCGTCCGGCTCGGCCGGGCGCTCGAGGAGTCGAGCCCGGTCCTGAGCGCGAGGGAGGAGGGGTGAGCGTGGAGGGGAGGATCTCGGAGACGGATCCCGTGCTCGTAGCCGGCGCCGGCGGGTTCATCGGCGGCTGGCTCGTGCGCTACCTGCAGGAAAGCGGGTTCACCCACCTCCGGGCAGTCGACAACAAGCCGATCGGCGAGTGGTACCAGGAGCTCCCGGGAGTCGACAATCGGGTCGCCGATTTGCGCTCGCTCGAGGCCTGCAAGGAGGCCGTCGACGGCATGGCGCACGTCTACAACCTCGCCTGCGACATGGGCGGTATGGGCTTCATCGAGGCGAACAAGGCCCACTGCATGATCTCCGTCCTGATCAACACGCACCTCCTGCTCGCGGCCAGGGACGCCGGCGTGGAGCGGCACTTCTACGCGTCGTCGGCCTGCATCTACAACGTCGACCTGCAGCAGAGTCCGGACGTGACCGCCCTCCGGGAGGAGGACGCCTACCCAGCGATGCCCGAAGACGGGTACGGATGGGAGAAGCTCTTCTCGGAGCGGATGTGCCGGAACTTCCGCGAGGACTTCGGCATCCAGACGCGCGTGGCTCGATACCACAACGTGTACGGCCCGCACGGCACGTACGACGGAGGTCGGGAAAAGGCGCCGGCAGCCATCTGCCGGAAGGTCGCGGCAGCGAAGCTCGCCGGCGACAGCGAGATCGAGATCTGGGGCGACGGTGAACAGACACGCAGCTTCATGTACATCGATGACTGCCTCCTCGGGACGACCCGGATCATGGAGAGCGACATCCTCGAGCCGATCAACCTCGGCTCCTCGGAGCTGGTGACGATCAACCAGCTCGTCGACATCGTCGAGGAGATCGCAGGCGTCAGGCTGAAGCGCCGCTACAACCTCGACGCGCCCAAGGGGGTTCGCGGCCGGAACTCGGACAACACGCGCATCCTCGAGCACCTCGGGTGGGAGCCGAGCACGCCGCTCTCCGTAGGGCTCGAAAAGACGTACGCCTGGATCCACGACCAACTGACGACGTCCGCTCGCCACCCTCGCGAGGCCGTCGTCTCGGGGTGATGTTGGGTCGGCTCGCTGCGCGCGCGGCGGCAAGCTCGTGATCTCGGTTCTCCTCTACGGTCGGAACGACGTGCACGGGTACAACCTTCACCGGCGCGCGGCCCTGAGCCTGAATTGCATCGCGGAGGTGCTCACCGATCCGAACGACGAGATCATCTTCGTCGACTACAACACCCCCGACGAGCTGCCGACATTCGTCGAGGCCATCTCCGACACGCTGAGCGATCGCTGCCTCGGAATGCTTCGAGTGCTTCGCGTCCCTGCGGCGATCCATCGGCAGCGGTTCGCCGCGCGCACGCACCTGCCCGCGATCGAGCCTATTTCGCGAAACGCTGGTGTCCGGCGCGCGAAGCCGTCGAATCGCTGGCTGCTCTCGACGAACACGGACATGGTGCTCCTCCCGCTAGTGGACGGGAGCTTGAGCGAAATCTGCAGCAATCTCCCCGACGGCTTCTACGGCCTGCCGCGGTTCGAGCTTCCGGAGTGGCTCTGGGAGCGGCTTCCGAGGAGCGATCCGCGCGTGGCGCTCTCCGAGATCGAGCGTCTCGGCCCAGGGCTTCGGCTGGACGAGCCAACTGTGAGTCACGAGTGGATCCGCTTCGACGCACCCGGCGACTTCCAGCTGATCCTGCGTGACGACTTTGTGGCGGTCGACGGTTTCAACGAGGAAATGCTCCTCGGCTATCACGTCGACTCGAATCTCAGCCGCCGCATGCTCCTTCGCCGCGGCTCGATCGAGAGTCTTGGCGAACATCTCGCGGGCTATCACTGCAACCACAATCGCGTGCCGACCGTCTACCACGGCGCGCGACTCGTTGCCAACGACCTCGATCGGTTCTTCTTCTCCGTCAAGCGGGCCGAGCTGCCGGAACAGCGGGCGACGTGGGGCCTTGCCGACGCCGCCCTGGAGGAGGTGCCGATTCGCGTGCGTGGAGCACTCGACCTCGCAGATCACGTGGCCTCGGTCGTTCCCGCCGAGTCGCACGCTCGCGTGGCATCGGACGCACTCGCCTCCGGGCTCGGTCTGATGTACGACTCGGGTCACGTTCTACCGTTCATCGCGGACTCGCTCATCGTCTCGTCGGCGGACGTCACGGTCGGGTACATCGGCGCGAATCCGATCCTCCAGCGGTTGCTCGTCGGGCTCGCCGCCGAGCTGGGAATCAAGCACCCACTCGTCGTAGCCGACCTGGACGATCTGAGCTCCGTCGACGAGCTTGATCTCGTCGCCGACGTCTTCGTCATCGACCTCGGGGTCGACGCGTCACTCGTGGACGAATCGCCGACTGCCCTCGACTACGAGTCGGTCGAATTCCCGCGCCGTTTGGACCGTGCCTTCCGTGCGCTCGAACAGCTGATCGAGCTCGAGCGGGCGCGCCTGGAGCGCGGCGAACATCCGCGCCGCATCGTCCTGGTGAACAGCGCGACGGCGTTCTGGGACGCCTACGTTCTCGCGCAACTCGACTGCAGTCACACATCGGTTCACTCCCGTGTGCGGCGCGCGACCGTGAAGCCGGTCCCCGACGAGGGCGACGCGGCGAAGGCTGCACATGAGCTCGCACGCCGGCTGATCCGTTGGGGCGCCCGGCGTCACGCCGGTGACGGCCGGCTTCACGTGCCCGCCGACACCCCTGTCACGATTGCCGAGCTCGACGGATACCCAGGCTTCGGAGATGGATGGGCTTACCCGGACAGCGCCGGAATCTGGACAGAAGGTCCGCGGTCGGAGCTCGCAGTCGTATTCGACGGAAGAGACGGAGACGCTGTCCTCGTGCTTACGGTCGGCGGCATCTGCGCTGGGCCGGACGAGTCGATCAGCGTCGAACTGCTCGTGGACGGCAAGCGCGCCGCGCTCCGCGACTTCGGCCAGGACCGGAGGGGGCTGCGGGGAGGCGTCTTCCCGAGCCTCGTCCGCGCGGCGACGACGATCCTGCCGGACCCGGTCACGGATCGGCTCCGCCCGCTCTACCGGCGACTGGCGGCCTCGCAGACGCACATCTCACGTCTGACGGAGACCGTCTGGCGGATCCAACTCCCCTCGCGGGTGGTCGCGCAGCCCAGGGCGCAGCTCACGTTCGTGATCGATGAACCTCGCACGCCGCTCGCGCTTGGCTGGTCGCACGACGAGAGGCAGCTCGGCATTCACCTTCGCTCGTTGATGCTCGAGCAGGTCGGCCGCTCGGCTTCGAGCGGGCATCGGCTCGCGCGTCGATTAGTTCGGAACGCCCGCGCTTCTACGGCGTCATGAGCGTCCGCCTCCGCTCATCTGACGTTTCGTAGATCGGGCCGCCGCCCAGCGGCGAGGAGCGTATCCGACTGAGCCGGGTCGTCGACAATCTTGGCGAGGCATACCGTGTGCTCAACCGAGAGCTCGTCGAATTGGAGCATGTTGTAGTCGAGGTACTCGACCTCGATGTCTTCGCACTCCACCCTCTCGAGCATCCACCTCAGCTCGGCGCCGGTGAACTCGCGGTGGTGCCCTTCCCAGGGCGGCTCGGAACCGTACTGATCTGCGAGCGGCTGGAAGATCGTCTCGCCTCGCTCGAGCGCGCAGCGGTTCCAGTATCGAGCCACATTCGGCGTATCCAGAACGACCAGACCGCCGGGTCGGACTGCCCGGAACAACGTCTCGAGGAGCGGCCTTGGCGTGTGGGGGACGTGCTCGATGACGGCGGCGGCCAGCACGACGTCGAACTGGCCGAGTTCGGAGATCTGCTCGAGCTCACGCTCCCGGGTTGTCGACACGATGTCGACTCCCTCTTCGCGCATCAGCGCGACATGGCTGTCGAACCGTCGCCATAGCTCGAGTACCGGTCGCAGGCGACCACGTCGTAGCCGAGTCGGCGGAGTGCAAGCGCGAAGGATCCGAACCAGGCGCCCACCTCGAGCACGGCTCCCCACTCAACGCCGCGGCGCTGAAGCAGCTCGACTACCCGCACCACCCGAACGACGTTCATGCGCAGGTATGAACGCATCGCGTCATTCGGGAGAAGCGCGACGTGCGACTCGAGCGCCTCTGGACGGAACTCGTCGAGCGGTCCGATCAGATCGTTGGCCGCGCCCAGCACGACGGCCTCCATCGCTCCGCTCCACAACTCCTCCGGCGGTGGCACCGCGAACGGCGCGCGGGGCGGATCAACTCGGAGCGGAAGCTCGCGCACGCCTACCACGGAGATCGCGTCCTGCGGCCAGGCCCGTCGTAGACACTGCTCCCTCGCCGCACCTGGGTTACGCAGCGCGCGAGCCGCCTCGTGGTCGGTGAGCTCGACCACGGGCACGCTGCCTGCGAAAACGGCCTGCACGTCGCATTCGGAGATGTTCTCTTGGGCTCCGTTGCGGATCATCAACCAGCGGGCAGGCGGATTCGCCGCGTCGAGGGCCGCGCCGATCAGACGCGTCTCTTCGGCCGCGACGGCTGTCCCGGGCGAGACGGGCGTCGATCCGTCCTCGGCCAGCAGGCTCACGTCGACCTCACCACGGCGACCTTCGACGAGGGCGAGAACGCCGTCCGTTCCGTCGACGCCGACGGGGAAGGCGACCGCGTTGTGCCACGGAGCTGCTGGCGTGACGATACGACCGCTGCCGCCTGCGAGAGGCGAGGACATTGCTCCCGGGGTCACGGCCGGCGACTCGAGTGCGATGCGACTCACAGGGTTCCAGTCTGCATACCAGCTACTCAGGCCGACGGATCAGGAGGCCGACCGAGGTGGAGACAGACTCTCCTATCACGAGCTTTAGATGCGCCGGATCGTCATGCGGATACGGAGGCAGCGAGATCCAGCGATCAGCGGGAGTGTCCATTGAGACGTACCAGTTCGTCGCCATCTCGAAGCCCATGCTCCGGACGCTGTCAGCGAGCCGATCGAGGTCCGCAACGCAGTAGACGGCCAGATTCCCGTAGTCAGCGGTCTCGGCGCGGGACGTCAGCTCGAGTTCCGTCGTATGGACCGAGATGCCGCCCGGCTCGAGCAGTTCGAGCGTACGGATGACGAACTCGATCCCGGCGTCGGGGCTTCCCAAGTGCTCGAGAGCGCACGCCGACCAGACGAGGTCGAATCGACCGAGATCGTCCGGGATCTCGTTCATGTCGATCGGACGCGTCCGCACATGTTCCTCCAGCACCGCGTCGCTGATCACGTCGGGCCTCGAAAGCGCGGACGACTGTGAGAGGTGCTGTCCCGTGGCCGCCCAAGCGACCGACCGGTCAGCGCTCGCATCGAGATCGGTTGCGAGCACCGAGAGACCGAAGCTCGCGAGCGCCGCCGGAATCGGCTCCTGGCCGACGCCGAAACCGACGGCGCTCAGGCCCGGCTCGAGCCTTCCGTGCTGCTCGGCGGTGCGGAGGATGTAGCAGAACTCCCAGAGCTTCCTGTGCGGGACGTCGACCGTCGCGTGATTCGCGCCCCAGGGGATCCGGACGTCGCGGGGGAACATGATGCGCCGCATCCGCTCGAAGGCCGGCTCCGAGAACTGGGCCGCGGAGACCACCTGTGACACCACCCTCTCGAACGTCGGCGCCGTCGCTGCGGCGTTGTGGGCC
>Ga0137373_10004674_pt1 | contig 14963 bp, 15 predicted proteins | sample SagtaG_5_FD_104912 | JGI IMG/M metagenome (GOLD analysis project Ga0137373, IMG submission 104912) | Vadose zone soil microbial communities from Sagehorn Ranch, Mendocino, California, USA - Sage1_R_80_16 metaG | ecosystem: Environmental > Terrestrial > Soil > Vadose zone | place: USA...
CCCAGAGGTCGTAGCCGCGCTTCGTGACGTTGCCGCCCGTGGCGAGGTCGCCCGACAGCTCGGTGACGACGCCGACCTTGAAGAAGCCACGAGCGTCCTGCGCGCCGGCAGGCGCGGCCATCGTGAGTGCCGCGAGAATCGCGAGAGTTGCTCGTCGCATCCGTTTCCTCCTTGGGGAGAGCCTACCGAGAGCTTCCGATTCGACGGCTGGAGTGGTGCGGAAGACCGTAGCGAGAGGTGTGCCACGGGAGCGCACCCGCCCGATCGACGGTACCTGGCAGTGAACGGCGCGCGGGAATCGCGAGGCGGGACGCAGGGTGACGCGCGCGCTCGCAGGCCTGCACCTCGGGCGGGCGCCCCTGCGAGCGGCGCGGGAGGCAAGGGCGGCCTATGCGGAACCGCATAACGCCGCCGGGCTGACGGGCCGCGTCAGGCGATGCCGTACTTCTTCATCTTCCGTGCGACGGTGGACTGGTCGATGCCGAGCGCCTGCGCCATCCGCGTCTGGTTGCCGTGGCGCTGGCGCGCCTCGAGGAGCATCGCGCGCTCGGTGCTCTCGACGGCCTGACCGAGGGTGAACTCCTCGGGCCAGCTCCCCGGCGCCGTCGCGCTCTTCCCCGACCGCCCCACGATGTCGCGCGGGAGATCGGGGAGGTCGATGAGCTCCGCGTCCGACATGACGACGAGCCGCTCGCACAGGTTCATGAGCTCGCGGACGTTGCCGGGCCACGGGTAGGCGAGGAGCGCCTCCGAGGCGGCGCGGGAGAAGCGGCGGCGCACGCCGAGCCGCTCGCCGAACAGATCGACGTAGTGCCGTAGCATGGGGAGGATGCACTCGGTGCGCTCGCGGAGCGGCGGCACCTGGAGCGGGATGACCGAGAGGCGGTAGAAGAGGTCGAGCCGGAAGGCGCCGTGGTCCACCATGGCCTGCAGGTCGCGGTGGGTCGCGGCGAGGATGCGGACGTCGAGCTTGCGGCTGTGGGTGCCGCCGACGCGCATGACGCGTCCGTCCTCGAGGAACCTGAGCAGCTTCACCTGGGACGACAGCGGCAGCTCCGCGATCTCGTCGAGGAAGAGGATCCCTCCGTCGGCGAGCTCGAAGTAGCCTGGCTTGCCCTTGGCCTGAGCGCCCGTGAAGGCGCCCTTCTCGTACCCGAAGAGCTCGGCCTCGACGAGCGACTCCGGGATCGCGCCGCAGTTGATCTTGACGAGCGGCTTCTCGGCGCGGCTCGAGTACTTGTGGACGAGGTCGGCGATGAGGCCCTTGCCAACCCCCGACTCGCCCACCACGAGCACCGTCGAGTCCACCGTGCTCACCTTGATGGCCTGCCGCAGCGCCTTCTGCATGCACGGGCTCTTCGCGATGACCCGCCGCGACTCCACCTCCTCGAGCTGCATCTCGAGCATCTGGTGGCGGAAGCGGTCCTGGATCGCCTCCTGCTGCTCGAGCTCCTGGTGGAGGGCGTCGATCTCCGTGATGTCGCGCTCGTAGACGACGACGCGGATGAGCTCCCCGCGCTCGTCGAAGACAGGCGTGCCGGTGAGGACGAGCTTCCGCCCCTGTCTCAGCTGGAGCATGTTCACGGGAGCGCGGGTCTTGATGACCTCGAGCGTGGCGGACCGGTCGAAGAACCCGTCGGCCACGAGCTGCTGCATGTTGCGCCCGACCACCTCGGCCGCCTTGATGGAGTTGAGCCGCTCCGAGGCGGGGTTGATGCGCAGCACGTTCGCGTCGCGGTCGCAGATCCAGAGCCCGTCCGAGAGCGAGTTGATGATGGCGTCCTGCTCGTGCGTCAGCTCCTCGTACCCGCGCATCTGCCGCGAGATGGACTCGGAGTCGGTGATGTCCACGAAGACGCAGAGGCTTCCGACGAGCCCGTCGCCGCCGCGGAGGGCGCTCACCTTCGTGAGGTAGCTCGCCTGCGCGCGGCGCAGGAACTGGATCGGGCAGGCGCCCTCTTGCGCCCGGGAGCGCTCCACCTCGGCCATGATCTCGGGGACCGAGTCGCGGAGCGGCGCTCCGGCCCGGATGCCCAGGCTCTCCCGCGCCGCCCGGTTGGCGTAGAGGACCACGCCCTCCACGCTCACCGCGGCGACGCCGTCAGTGGTCGTGTCGAGCAGGATGTCCACGAACGCTTCCCGGTCGAGCCCGTGCGCCTTCAGCAGATCGCCCCGGGCCTCGCCGTGCACGGCTTCGGAGGTCATGGACGCCATTATGCATAATCGCATTGATTAGGCAAATGTGCATAGCCGGCGTCGCGCGCTGGAGCTTCCTCGGAGCTCCCTGCAGGACCCCCGCGCGGCCGGTCGCCCGCGGATCCGAGGCGCGGCACGCCTAAACCGCGACGGGCCGCGCCGTCGGCCGGGCGTCGCGGCCGCGCCGGTCTCGCTTGGTACGATCGCTGCTACCTGGCGAGCGCGACACCCGTCGAAGGAGGAGACGCGCTCATGTCGAGACAGGCCGAGTATCAGGCTCTCCGGGACCGCCACGTTCCGAAGGGCCCGTCGCACGCGACCCCCGCCTTCATCAAGGAGGCGCACGGCGCCGTGATGATCGAGGTGGACGGCCGGGAGCTCATCGACTTCGCGGGCGGGATCGGGGTCGTGAACGTCGGCCACTCGCACCCGAAGGTCGTCGCGGCCATCCAGGACCAGGCGGCGAAGTACATCCACACCTGCTTCCACGTGGCGATGTACGAGCCCTACGTGGACCTCGCGGCGAAGCTGAACGAGCTCACGCCCGGCGACCACCACAAGAAGACCATGCTCGCGAGCAGCGGCGCGGAGGCGGTCGAGAACGCGGTCAAGATCGCGCGCTACGCCACGAACCGGCCGGCGGTGATCGCGCTCGACAACGCGTTCCACGGCCGCACGCTCTTGACGATGACGCTCACCAGCAAGGTGAAGCCGTACAAGCTCGGCTTCGGGCCCTTCGCGCCCGAGGTCTACCGGATGCCGAACGCGTACTGCTATCGCTGCCCCTTCGGCCTCAAGTACCCCTCCTGCGACGTGGCCTGCGCCGACTACCTGGAGGAGTTCTTCATCGGGAATGTCGCGGCCGAGCAGACCGCCGCCGTCATCGCGGAGCCGATCCAGGGCGAGGGCGGGTTCGTGACGCCGCCTCCCGAGTACTTCGCGAAGCTCCAGGCCATCTGCCGGAAGCACGGCATCGTCCTCGTCATCGACGAGGTGCAGACGGCCATGGGCCGCACCGGGAAGCTCTATGCCATCGAGCACTGGGGGATCACGCCCGACATCATCACGACCGCGAAGAGCCTCGCGGGCGGCCTGCCGCTCTCCGCGGTGACCGGCCGCGCCGAGCTGATGGACAAGCCGCACGTCGGCGGCCTGGGCGGCACGTTCGGCGGGAATCCCGTCGCCTGCCGCGCGGCGCTGGCGGTGCTCGAGGTGCTGCTCGGCGACGGGCTCCTGGCCCGGGCCGAGGCGCTCGGCCAGAAGATCCGCGCCCGCTTCGACGCGCTCCAGAAGCGCTTCGAGATCATCGGCGACGTGCGCGGCAAGGGGCCGATGCTCGCCATCGAGCTCGTGCGCGACCGGGAGAAGAAGACGCCCGCCGGGGAGGAGACGAAGAAGCTCGTGAAGCTCTGCTACGAGAAGGGGCTCGTCCTCATCGCGTGCGGCAACTACGGGAACGTGATCCGGACGCTCATGCCGCTCGTCATCACGGACGAGCAGCTCGATCGCGGCTTCGCGATCCTCGAGGCCGCGCTGCAGGAGATCTCGCCGGCGCGGTGAGGCATGCGCCCATGGCCGTGAGGAACGATCCGATGAAGACGAAGGTCCGCGACTGGATGACGACGAACCCGATCACGATCGACGCGGGCGCGAGCATCGTGCAGGCGCTCCACCTCCTCAAGGAGAGGGACGTCCGCCGGCTGCCGGTGATGAGGGATGGGAAGCTGGTTGGCCTCGTCACGGAGCGGATGCTGCTGACCTTCTCGCCGGGCAAGTCGACCTCGCTCGACACGTGGGAGCTGCACTACCTGCTCGCGAAGACGCCGGTCACGGCGGCGATGAACCCGAAGCCGCACACCGTTCGGCCGGACACCGACCTCGCCGACTGCGCCCAGATCATCCACGACCGCAAGCTGGACGGCGTCACGGTGGTGGACGGGAAGGGCGACCTCGTCGGGATCCTCACCACCACGAATGCGCTCGAGGCGCTCGTCTGGTTCGCGCGGCAGGCGAGGGACGCCGCGAAGTAGGGACGCCCATGCCGCGCCTCTCGCCGACCTCCCGGACCACGCTGCACCGCCACGCCGGCCGCGGCTCCTACGACCGCGCGCTCATCGACGCGATCCTCGACGAGGGGCTCGTCTGCCACGTCGGGTTCGTCGACGGCGGGCAGCCCTTCGTGCTGCCCACGACCTACGCGAGGGTGGGCGACCGCGTCTACCTCCACGGCTCCGTCGAGAGCCGCATGCTGAACGCGCTCCGGGGCGGCGCCGCGGCCTGCCTCGCCGTGACGCTCGTCGACGGCGTCGTCCTCGCCCGCTCGGCGTTCCGCCACTCGCTCAACTACCGCTCGGTGGTGATCCTGGGCAGGGCCGAGGAGGTCCAGGAGCGCGAGGCGAAGCGCGCCGCCGCCGCGGCGATCGTGGAGCACGTCGTGGCGAACCGCGCCGCCGCCGTTCGCGGGCCGAGCGACACGGAGCTGGACGCGACGCGAGTGCTCTGGCTCCCCATCGCCGAGGCCTCGGCGAAGGTGCGGCGCGGGCCGCCCGTCGATCTCGAGCAGGACCTCCGGCTTGCCTGCTGGGCCGGCGAGATCCCGCTGCGCGTCGTGGCGGGGCCGCCCGTCCCCGACGCGCACGTCGCTCCGGGGACGGAGGTCCCCGCCGACGTGGCGAGCTACCGTCGAGGTCGGCGGTAGCCGTCGAGCGTCGCGCTGGCATCGCCGAGGAAGGCGTGGGTCGCCGTCGCCCCGGGACGGCGCGGCACCGGCGCGAGGGACGCCGATCCGCCGTCACGTCGCGGGGCTCCGGCGGGCGGAAGCGCTGACGTCCCGCGCGTGGTGGACGATGGCGTGAACGCGCGGAGATCACATCGCGCGAGATGTGTGCCTGCCGTGCACAGCGGCGCCAGCAATCGCCAGATTGCTGATCGTTGATTTAGTTCGTATTGCGCTGCGGATCGCGCTACATCGAGAGGTGCTCGCGCGCGTCGACACCACGGCGATGAAGCACCGCAGGCACACGCACGCGAGCACCTGGGGAAGGCTCATATGACGACGCGCGACGCTTCGATGGCTGCCCTGCTTTCGTCCTTCACCTTCGTCCTGTGCCTCGGCCTCGGCTGCGCGACGTCGTCCGCGCGGCCGGCCAGCATGCGCTTCGATCCGTACAAGCGCGACCAGGTGTTCGATCGCGCCGTGAAGAAGCTGTCGCGCGAGGCCTACCCCGTCGCGGAGCGCGATCGCGGGGCGGGGAAGATCGCGACGGCGCCCACGACGACGAGGACGCAGGAGTCCTGCGGCCTCGGGGTGTGCGAGATGAAGAAGATCGCCATCGTGACGCTCTCCCCGAGCGGCGAGGCGGTCCTCGAGATCAAGGCCTGGTTCCGCCCCTCCGTGCGGACCACCCCGGAAGACGACGTGTGGAAGCCGGCGTGGACCTCGTCCCAGAAGGCGCTCGTCGAGAGCGAGGCGCAGGCGCTCCTCGGCGCCATGGCGCTCGACGCGCCCGAGATGAGCGCGCTGAAGTAGCGCTCCACCCGCTGGGAGTGGGAGTGGGGCCGCCGCCCTCCCGGCGGAGAGGCCGCGGCGCGCGGCGAGCCGGACGATGTCCATGGACTCGCGCGAGACGTGCGGCGGGTGCTCGCTGCATGCCGAGGCGTGACCAGGAGTCCGACGCGGCCTCGTCGAGGACGTAGTCGTACGGCACCAGCCGTACCCGGCGTTGCCCCAGCTCGCCCCCACGGGCTCCGGACGACGACGAGATCGACGTCCGTGGCGAAGCGCTCGACGAGCCTCCTCGGCGCTCCCTCCCTCCACATCTCGTGCGTGTGTGGCGCGCCCGAAACGATGTCGGAACGATCCGGCGACGCCGCGGGTGTCTGATGGTGACGCGCCCCTTGGAGGCCGGTGAGACACGCCCTGTTGATTCATCCGCTACGGGACCGCCATGACGCCGTAACGGTCGCCCCCTACGGTGTCGTCACACGATTCACGACCGTCCACGTTCGCGCGTGAGCGCGCGGCGCGAACGCTGCTTGCCGCCAACGGGGTCAAGGAAGGGGCTACATGAAAGGCTTCACGAGGACCATCGCCAGATTCATCGGAGCATTGATCGTGTGCTGTGCCTGCACCACGGCGGCATTCGCCGGTGTGTTGAAGAAGCCGTACCTCATCTACGAGGGGGTGAATACGACGATGACGGTGCTGTGGCAGGACAGCGCGTCCGAGAGCACCAACACGCTGAGTTGGGGCACCGACACGAGCTACAGCCTCGGCAACGTGACGGTCCCCGAGTACGGCCCCAGCAGCCAGCACAGGTATCAGATCACCGGGCTCCAGCCGGGCACGAAGTATCACTACAGGGTCGCCGACGCCACGAACGGCGTCTACGGCGCGGGTTCGTTCCTCACCGCTCCAGAGGTCAACGCCAGCTCGGTGAAGTTCCTCGCGTTCGGCGACACGAGGTCCGCACCGATCGCCATGGAAGGCGTCATCCAGGAGATGCGGAAGGTTTACGCGGTCGACCATGCTTACCAGGGCATCAACATCCAGGCGGGGGACTGGGTGTCGAGCGACGCCGAGTCTTCCTGGACGGCGCAGTGGTTCAACGCCAATTCCCAGACAGCCCTGCTCCTGGCCGAACAACCCATCAACGGCGTCAAGGGCAATCACGAGAATAGCTCGGGCTACAGCAAGTACTTCCCGAAGTATTATCCGTTCCCGTACGTCAATCCCGGACAGAAGCCCGGCGATCCCGCGTCTCTCAACAACCTGTACTGGTCGTTCGACTACGGTCCCGTCCACTTCACGGTCGTGGATCAGTACTCGCCCTATGATCCGGGATCCGCTCAATACGCCTGGGTCGTCAACGATCTCGCCACGACCACCCAACCCTGGAAGATCCTCGTGTACCACGAGCCGGCCTGGACCGCAGGGACGCACACCAACAACGTCACCACGCAGCAGGTCTTCGATCCGCTCATCCAGAAGTACGCCGTCGACCTCGTCTGCTCGGGCCATAACCACAATTACGCGCGGTGCCAGGTCAAGGACGCCGTCGAGGCCGCCGGCGACAGCATCGTCCCGCGGGTCCCGTACATCACGAACGGCGGCGGCGGCGCTGGCCTGTACAACGTCGACACCAGCAACACCGGACTCTATCGTCACGTCGTCAAGGCGCTCGGCGAATACGAGTACATGACCTTCGACATTCGCGGCGCGACTCTCACGATGAACGCGTACGCCGTCACGAAGGCGGACGGAACGAGGCTCAGCGCGTCCACCATCAACCCGAGCACGACGAGCACGCTCATCGAGACGGTCACGCTCAACCACCCCGTGGCGAACGCGGGTGGAGATCGCATGGTGGGAACGGCGCAACAGTGCGGAGCGTCCATCCCGGGCAAGGGCACCGACGCGGACGGCGTGCCGTTGCAGTACCGCTGGCTCGAAGGTCAGACCGAGGCGTCGACGTGGAGCAGCGTCGGCGCTGAGGGGAGCGCCCCGCTCGAGCTGTGCAGCTTCTCCATCGGCCAGCACGCGTTGACGCTTCAGGTGACGGACGGGAAGGCGACGGCGTCCGATTCGATGATCCTCACCATCGCGGACACCACCGCCCCGCTCCTGACGGCCAGGGCCGACAAGACGGTGCTGTGGCCACCGCACCACGACATGGTTGGAGTCACCATCGCGACCAGCGCCTCCGACAACGCCGGGAGGGCGCCGATGGTCAGCGCCACCGTCACGAGCAACGAGCCCGTGGACGGGCTGGGCGACGGGGACACTGCTCCCGACTGGACCGAACCCGTGGTCGATGCCAGGGGCAACGTCAGCCTGCAGCTGCGCGCCGAGCGGGCGGGCAACGGCAATGGCCGGGTCTACACCATCTTCATCACCGCGACGGACGGCGCCGGCAATGACACGACCGTCCCCGTCACGGTCGGCGTTCCCCACGATCCGGGCGCCTAGCCGGCGGCCCACCCGATCGCAATCTCGCTGAAAGGAGACGACCTATGTTGAGGAAGCTCGTCGTTGGAATCGCGATGTCCGCGGCGGTCGTGGGCGCGTCGCTCGCGGACGTGCAGGACCGCATGGAGTTCCCCGCCAGCAACGGCACGGTGGTGTTCTTCCACAACAACCACGTGAACGAGGTCAGGGGCACCTGCGCTGTCTGCCACGAAAAGGCGCCTGAAGGCAGGATCGAAGGCTTCGGCGCGGACTTCGCGCACAAGTTCTGCGTGGGCTGTCATTCGGACCGCAACGGTCCCGAGGGGCCGACGAAGTGCGAGGGTTGCCACAAGAGCTAGGCGCCCACGCAAGAGCTTTCGTGAGGGAGGAGCGTGGCCCGCCTTGCCGGGCCGTGCTCCTCCCGCGAGCTCCGACCGGACATGCGACCATCACGGTTCATCCTCTCGGTGGCCCTTCTCGCGACGGCGGTGACCGCCTCCGCGCACGAGCTGACCATCGGCGGATCGCGGTGGTGCATACGGAAGAACGGCATCGTCGCGGTGCTCGACCTCGACTCCTCCTTGCTGGCGAAGATCAACGGGCTCGACGGGCGGATCCAAGACCTGGAACCGAGGTCCGAAGAGGAGCTCCAGCAGATCTCCACCGCCGTCCTTCAGCCCTACATCGACCGGAACCTTGCCATCACCGTCAACGGCGCGACGCGGCCGGCGCGGGTGGACAGGCTCGTGAAAGCTGGCGGTGCCTGGCAGATATGGCTGTCAGCGGAAAAGGTCAGGCTGGACAGGCCCGGCAACGCGATCAAGATCGACTACCGGCTCCTGTTCGAGGAGACCAGCGGGGCGCATCTCAACATCGCCTACGTGTACCTGTCCAAGGACGAGGCGGACAGCGTCCAGAGGGTCTTCGACTTCTCGCAGCCCACGTGGCAGACGGCGTTCGAGAGCGGCGCCACGACGTGGGAAGCGACCGTGCCAGGTCCGGCCAGCGCTGCGGTCGTGCGCCACGGGACGGGTGGTGCGGCGCCAGCGCGAGGTGACGTTCGTTCCACGGCCAGCGGCGCCCGCTTCGCGTCGGCGAAACCGGCGACCGCCATCCGCGCGAGCGCGCCCAACGTGCCGAGCTCGGACGAGGCCCGAACCGCCGCGCCAGCGTCGAACGAACGCGTCGTCGATGAGGCCGCTCCGCAGGAGCCCGGGCGGAAAGAGGCGTGGTGGTCCCACATCGGGCGCTTCGTCCTGCTCGGCATCGAGCACATCCTGTCGGGCTACGACCACATCGCGTTCCTGCTCGCCTTGATCGTCATCGCGCCGTCGATCCGGGCGGTGCTGCCGATCATCACCGCCTTCACCGCCGCGCACAGCATCACGCTCCTGCTCGCGGCGCTGCGCCTCGTCACGATCGACTCGAGGCTGGTGGAGTCGGCGATCGCGCTGTCGATCTGCTACGTCGCGGTCGAGAACCTGTTTCGGACGAAGGCCGCGCATCGCTGGCTCGTGACCTTCGGTTTCGGGCTGGTCCACGGGTTCGGATTTGCGAGCGTCCTCCAGAACCTGATCGTCGGGAGCGGGAACCTCGTCGTGTCGGTGGTCTCGTTCAACGTCGGCGTCGAATTCGGTCAACTCCTGATCTTGGCCGTGATGGTCCCCGTCCTGCGCCTGCTCGGCAGGGTGGTCGGGCCCAGGCGCGTCGCCATCGCCGCGTCGGTTGCGATCGCCGCGCTGGGCTGCAGCTGGATCCTCGAGCGGGGCTTCGATCTGAGGCTCTTGCCGGCGAACTCTTCTGCGCGGCGAGCGGACGCGTCATCGTCGCAGCTTCACCGCGGCGATGCGCTGGAGCGCCGTGTCGATCTCGACAGACGTGAGGGGCGTCTGGTCGGGGCCGCTACCATCATCCACGCTCCGCGGGGAAGTGGGCGCCGTGGGGCGAACGAGGCGGTAGAAGCTGCGCAGGTTGGCGAGGAGGACATCGCTGGCGGGATCGGCCGCGACGAGATCGAGCCAGCGCCGGGCCAGGTCGCGGTCGTTCTCCACGCCGGAGCTGGGCTGATACCGGCGCGCCACGGCCGCGATGAGCGCGAGGTTGCCGGCTGCCGGATCGCCGGGCAGGCGGCGCGCCACCTCGAGGAGTTGCTCCTCGGCCGCAGCCGCCTCGCTACCCTGGAGGCGCGAGATGCCGAGCATCTGCAGCGCGACGAGGCTCGGCGGCGTGCCGGCATCGATCTCCGAGTAGCGGCGAAGAGCCCCCTCGAGCGCCGCCTTCGCACTCGGTGGCGCGCCGCCGCGCGCGAGCATCGAGAGCAGGCCCGCTGCGCCCTTGACGAAGTGGATCTCGGGGAAGGTGCCGTCGAGGGGCGAGGCGCCGAACCGATGCTCGGCCCGGACCCAACCCGTGGCGCCTGATGGCTCGACGCGGAGACGCATGAACCCGGGCGCCTCGCCGATGACGGTGAACCGGAAGTGCGGGTCGCCGCTCCCCTTCGAGAACGAGCGCGACGGGGACGCGTCGCTCGGCTCGGCATGAAGGCGCAGCGCCGAATCGGCGTCTGCGTGGAGCTGCGTCAAGTCCTGCGCTGTGACCCGCCGCGGCGGGAACGAGAGTGCGCTCGAAGCGAGGTCGCTCGAGAACGACTGGCCCCCCACCGTCACCGTGGAAAGCGCAGGCGCCCCGCGGATCCAGTGCACGGAGCTGGCGACGAAGAGCGCCTCGCCATCGCGGTAGACGCGGCCGGAGAGCAGGATGGCGCCTCCACCCGGCGCGAGCTGCCCTTTCACGGCGCTCAGCAGCGTGGGTGGATCGCAGCCGACACCCGTGTCGACCAAACGCACTGCGCCCACGGTCCCGTACGGCAGGATGGCTGCGAGCCCTTGCACGTGCAGCAGGGCGCTCAGGTCCTCGCCCGCCTTCGGCCCGGCTCCCGAGCTCTCGTCGACGGTGTACGGAAGGACGACGAGGTTGACGGACGCGCCCTGGAAGATGCCCGGCTCCTGGCAAGGGGCGATCATGCCGGCCGACGCAGGCGCAGTGGCCGCGGCGGCGATGAGGACGAGGGTGAGGCGGACCGTCACGGCGCACCTCCGCAGGAGGCGGGCGGCGCGTCGAGCAACCTCAGCTTGCCGCGGTAGCGCTGGTCCGCGAGAGCTGCCCGGGCGGTATCGGCAGCGCGGCGGTCGAGGTAGGCGAGCACGTCCGGCGGCGAGGCGCCGCGCGCGAGCGAGCGGCGCGACGCGCAGAAGCGCGATCGCGCCAGGTCGTAGTCGGGCCCATCGGGCAGGATGAGCGCGCGCTCCGCGAGCGCAACGAGCGCGTAGCCCGCGAGCTCGGCCGAGCCAGCGAACAGCTCGGCCAGCATGTCCTTGGAGCGTTTCACCGGGATTGTCCGGGTCGACGCCAGTACGACGGAGAGAGGGGCGCCCGCGTCGCGCCGCCGCACGGGGATGATGACGTACCTGAGGGTCGCCTCGGTACGGGGAGCCCCGCCGGGCGGCCGCCAGTCCCTCACGGCGCCGAACACCTCGACAAGGACCTCGAAGCCGTCGAGCTCGGAGACGGCGCCGCGCCCGAAGTCGCCCTCGCCTTGCGGCCGCCGGTCGCGGCAGGCCAGCACCGTGACCGGGGAAGGCAGGCCGGTGAGCGCTCCTCGGAGCGCGGCGTCGATCGCGACGACGGCGAACTGGAGCGAGCCCGCGCTCGTCTCGCCCGCCTGCCCGGCGCGGATGAAGTCATCCAGCAGGACCTTTGCGCCGGAGAGGTTCGACACGCCGCTGCAATCGGGCAGAGCGGCTGCGGGCAGCGAGGCGGCGAGGCCAAGCACGAGCGCGAGCGATCTCACGAAGCGCATCTCGACTCATCTCCTCCCGAGCCGCTTGCGAGCGTCGCCGACCGCGCCGCGCAGCTCGAGGAGCGCGGCCTCGGTCACGGGCGGCTCGGGTCGGACGCGCTCGGCGAGGGCGGCAAGAGCCTGCGCCGATGGGGCGGCGAGCAGCTCCCGCCAGCGGTCCAGCGAGGGCAGCGCGCCGCGGCATCCGAGCTCGCCGGCCAGCTCCGCCGCAGCGCGCTCCGCCGTCCATGGCCAGCTCGGGCCGGGCGCCTCGAGCATCGAGCCGAGCGCGCCACAGACGACCTCGGGCCGGCGGAGCGCCACCTGCCGGATTCCGTCCTCGACGGAGTCGGCACGACCGAGCCCGGGCACGTAGAGCGAGCTGACGAGCGGCCCCACGGCGCCCTCGCCGAACGCCGCGAGAGCGAGCGCAGCCGCACGCCGCTCGCCCGAGCGGGCGGGATCCGAGGAGGAGATGCTGACGAGCAGGTCCTTCACCGCAGCGCCCTGAGTGATCTCGGCCTCGCGCGCCTTGAGCTGCTGCTCGACGCGGCCGCTGAGGAACCACGCCACGACGGCGAGGAGGACGCCCGTCACGAGCGACGAGGCCGCGCCGAGCTTGTCCCAGAAGTCCTTGTGCGACGGCGGCGTCGTCGCGATGGCGACGAGCTTCTGCTCGATGCGGCCGAGAGCGTCGACGACCGCGGTCAGATCGACCACGGCCCCGGCCGGTGCCGCCGCTGCACTCGGAGAATCCGCGCTCGAGGAAGGCTTCGAGGTAGAACTTGGAGTGGAGTGAGAGGCCACACGGGATTGCTTAGACCCGTCGTTCCGGCCGGGCAATGACCTTGCCTGGGGTCGCCCCTCGGTGGGGCTGCTCGGCGTCCGCCACATTTCGCTACGCGGGGGCTGCGGCGATTCCTGCGCTCCATGAGCGGCACCGCGTGCACGAAGAACCGCTTCCACCCTCGGCAGAGGTAGCTCAGGTTGCCCTCTCCCTCGCCCATCCGGAGAATCCGCGGTACGGGAAAGTTGCGCTCGTCGAGAGATCTTACGCCAGCACCCCAGCAAGCACTCCGGCCTTCTTCGCGATCGCCACCGCGACAGATCCAAGAGCTTCGATCCTCTGCCTGAGCTCGGCGACGCTCAGGTTCTTCGCCGAGGCCGCCTTCACCACGTCGATGAGCTGTGCGTACACGTCGGCGTTCGACACATTGGGCGTGATCGCGTCGAGGTCCTCCTGAGAAAGTCCCATGAGCTTCTTGAGATCCTCGGAGTGAGCCCCTGTGAACGCGTCCCTGTTCCTCTTCACGATCGCATCGAGCTCTTCCTGCATCTGCCGCAGCGCTTCTTCCTTGGTGGGCATGGCACGAGTCCCTTCGTCACTTCCCCAGTGACTTCGCTGTGCTCTTGAGCGCCTCGGCAAGCTTCGCGCTCTCATCTTCCTTGCCGCGCACGAACGTGGCCCTTCGCGTCAGGCTCGAGATCTCGTCCGAGCTCTTCACTGTCGCATCCACGAGCTTCTCGCGGAGCCCCGCAAGACCAGCTTTCGCGAGCGCCTGGTCTTGAGCGTCCTGCACGGCGACGATGGACGCGAGATGCCCTGTGATGATGGATTGGCCGTCTTCGATCTGACGGTAGGCTTGCTCGAGCGAGGCGAGAACGCTCTCGCGTTGCGAACGAATTGGCTGCAAGAGCTCTCCGCGGTAGCATTCTATGTCCTTCGTGATTATGTCCACGAAGAGACGCATGACGTCGAGGGCATCGAGCGGCGCGGGAGGATGCGCGATCTTCTCGACGAGCCGAAAGTCTCCCATGTTGTGCTCGATGCTGTAGGGCCGGTAGACCTCGTCGACGAACGCGTTGACGTCGGCTTCCATCCGATCGAAGTAGCGCTTGGCCAGCGCGACGTGCGCGAGATGCACGGCCGCCATGTCACGGCCGACCGTGGCGGACAGCTCGACGGTCTGTTTTGGCGTGCTCGCGCACCCCAAGATAGCGCAGGTGAGCAACGGGACGGTGGACAGGAAAGTGCGCATGTGCAATCCCGCGAGAGTGGCTGACATTCCGCGCTTCTGGACCCGGAGCAATGGCGATCGGTTCTTTCCCTGCTTCTTCAACGAGTCGGGTTCTGCGATGTTGTGACCGAGCTTCACCCTTCTGGACTTGCGCAGCCCCAAATCGACGATCCTTGTGAATCTCGCCGCGGACGCCCGGTCGACGAGGTCAGGACCAGCCGAGCGACGACCCAAGATCCCGGTCACATCCTCACGCCCGCTCGGTCTCTGTTGCGAGACACCCAATCCGCGGCGCGGCCACGTGCGCGAGGAGGCCTCATGCCGATCCCCGAGTTGATCGCGAAGCTGGGAAACGCACTGACCGAGCTCGTCCAGCTCAGGATCACGACGGAGGTGGATGCCAAGGTCCTCCAGACCAAGATCGACCTGGTCCAGGGCGACATCTCGATGAAGCTCGATGCCTTCTTCCTCGACCCGGCGCAGAAGTGGCTCGTCGACCTGCACGCCGTACGCGAGAAGCAAGGGGCCGAGATCGTGAAGCAGACCCTGGCCGCGCTGATGCGCCTGGCGAAGCTTCTGCCGGCCCTCCAGGCGGCGAAGTCGAAATGAACGAGCCGTTCACATCGCGCCTCAAGACGATCTGCGAGAACGTCCTGACACTCGAGGTGAACACCATCGTCAGCGACGCCATCACGGCTGAAAAGATGCCGCCGCCCGAGCACGCGGTGATCGAGGTCGCAACGGCGTACCGCGATTGGCTCTGTGACCGCCATGCAAGGAAGGAGATGTGGGGCGACGGCGAGCACCCTGCGGCCTCGGCGGCGATCTTCCACCGGGTCCGCGAGGCGGCGAAGAACCTGCTCGACGAGCACGTGTCTTCCTACACGAAGTTGCTCAGGCGCGTGCAGAGCATCTCGGACTAGCTCCTCGGGGTATTCGAGCGGCTGGACGGGGCGCCGTACCC